>Ga0307516_10008800_pt1 | contig 11345 bp, 13 predicted proteins | sample 19_EM_MG_FD_203310 | JGI IMG/M metagenome (GOLD analysis project Ga0307516, IMG submission 203310) | Populus trichocarpa ectomycorrhiza microbial communities from riparian zone in the Pacific Northwest, United States - 19_EM | ecosystem: Host-associated > Plants > Roots > Unclassified | place...
CCTCACCAACACTACCACCAAAACCCACACACAAGATCTAAGATTATTCCGTTGTGAATTATCGAAAGTAGCCTGATTACCTTTGAATCACCCCATACTCCGGTTACGAGACCACCCCAGTGTCACAAGTAGTCTTTCCCAGTCGTCCTGTTGATAGTTGCAGTATACCCGTAGATACTGCTCCAGGGTAACATTGGCCCTTTCCGTTTGTCCGTCCGTTTGCGGGTGGAAGGCTGTACTGAGGTTGCGTGATATCCCGAGTGCTTTCATCACTCATTTCCAGAAGTCGGAGGTGAATAGGGACCCTCTGTCTGATATAATGTCGCTGGGTAGCCTGTGGGGTCTGATTACTTGCCCGAGGAAGTGATCTGCTAGGTCTTCGGGGTTCATGGTGCCGTGGCATGCGACAAAGTGTCCCATTTTGGTTAGCCGGTCGATTATCACCCACAGCGCGTCTTTCCCATTGCTTATCGGCAGTACTGTGATGAAGTCCATTGATATTGTGTCCCATGGCCGGTGTGGGAGTTCCCGTGGCTTTAGCAGTCTAAATGGCACGTGTCGGATTGGCTTGATGTGATGGCAGGTGTCACAGTGGTCGACGTATCTGTGGACGTACTTTCGTTGTCTTGGCCAGTAGAAATTTCGGCTAACGAGTTACAGGGTTCTTGCTCGGCCCGGGTGTCCCGTGGCTTGCACGTCATGGTGGTCTCTTAATATGCGAAGTCATAGGGTGTCGTTGTCAGGGATCCATATGAGGCCGTCGTACATTAGCAACCCGCTGTTTTCCTCGTATAGCCCTAGCGCGATCTTTCCGTTGCGGGTGGTCCCGTTCGCCTTTTTCCCCCGGATTTCTTGGATCTCTTTATCTGCAGCGCTTAGTGTCCGGATTTCGCTCAGGAGCTCTTTGTCTATTTCAAGGCTGATGGTTTCTGTTGTATTGGCTTGGAGTACTTTGGCATGGTTATCGATTCGGGGCGCCTCGAAAGCTTCCTCGGGTAACAGGATTCGGCCATAGTTCTGCCGATGTTTCATATCCCCTTCCCAGGGAGAGTCTCCTGACTCTCTAGACAGGATGTCCGGCTTGCCGGCCAATTTCCCGAGTCGGTATTTGATTATGAAGTCATAGTTGGCTAGTCGTTCGCCCCACTGGGCTTGCCGTAGGTTAAGGTCTTTCTTCGTTTTCCAATATTCGAGGTTCTTGTGGTCTGTGAGAATTGTGATTTTGGGTCCCGTTGTTTTGCAATAAGTATCCCATTTTTGTAGTGCATCTACGATCGCTAGTAGTTCCTTGTCGTGAATATCGTAGTTGCGCTCTGGATCCTTGAGCTTTCTTGAGTAGTATGCCACGGGGTGCAAGATCCCTTTTTCATTGGGTTGTGAGCAGATTGCTCCTATGGCATAATCTGAGGCATCTGTTTCGATGGTAACAGGTCTTTCAGGATCGAAGTGTTGTAGTATAGGTTCCGTGATCATTGCTTTCTTGAGCGTCTCAAATGCCTCTTGTTGTTTATCACTCCATTCCCATCCTTTTTCCTTCCTTGTGAGGGAGGATAGGGGTGTTGTGATTTTGCTGTAGTCTCTGATAAAGCACCGGTAAAAGTTGGCAAAGCTGAGGAAGCTCTGGATTCCTTTGACATTTGTTGGTTCCTTCCATTCTTTGATGGTCCGGATTTTTTCTTCGTCCATTCGCAGTCCCTGTGGTGATATGACGTATCCCAAGTATTCTATTTCCGTTGTATGGAATTCGCATTTGGATGCTTTCAGTGTGAGCCCGGTTTCCTCAACTCGTCTCAAGATTGTCCGGACGTACCTTCGGTGGTCTTCCAGATTTTGCGAGAAGATGAGGATGTCGTTCAGATATGCCACATAGAAGATATCAAGGTATTCGCTCAGAATCTCGTTCATCCATCGTTGGAACGACGCCGGTGTATTGGCCAACCCGAAAGGCATAACGCAGTACTCGTATAGTCCGTACCTGGTTCAGAATGCTGTTTTCCATTTGTCTCCTGCTGCGATTCGGAGGTTGTAGTAGATGTCTCGGATATCGAGTTTGGTGTAGATGGTGGCACTGGATAGTTGATCCAGGGACTCTCCGATTAATGGCAATGGTGTCCGGTCTTTGATTGTGATCTCATTCAGTTGTCGATAATCGACACATAGGCGTAGTCCCCCGTCCTTCTTCTTGACAAAGTGTATTGGCACCCCAGCCGAAGAGGTGGATGCCCGGATCCATCTCCGCTTCTCATTGACTTCTAGGTATTTCTTGAGAGCCTTCATTTTTTCTTCGTTCAGGGGTCGCAGGGGCTCGTACGGGGGCGTCTTTCCTTCCTCCAGTGGAATGTGGTGGTCGTGAGCATGGTGGGGCGGAGGTGCTGTAGGTTCTTTTTCGGTGAATACTTCGAGGAACTTGTGATATTCCGGCAGAATTGGATTTTCGCTGGTCTTGGAGTTTCCCTTGATTTTGTTGATGACGGTCTGGCATACTTCCCATGGGTCTGTTTCGCCAATCTCCCAATTTTCTGGTGTTTTCCTGTAGTATTGCTCTGTGGCCTTTTCCTCTGGGGCCGTGCTCACTCTTGGTGCACTAGGTAAGCATTTTTCGGTGCAGTGGTCTGAGTGGAATTTCACAGTATGATTTTTCCACCCTATCACCGGTTCATGGAGCTTGAGCCATAGAAGTCCTAGGATGATTGGCACATTTCCGATTGTGATGCAGTGTAGCCGGATGTCTTCCTTGTGATGATTGATTGTGAGGTGGACTTGGACGTCGTGGGTTACCGGCCCGCTGGTGACCTCGCTCCCATCCACAGTCAGGACCCGTCTTGGTGTCGCTTTGTGCTGCAATGGGATTCTGCTTGCTTCAGCGTAAGCCTTTTCGACAAAGTTCTCGGATGCCCCACTGTCCACTAGGGCGGTGGTGTTGTATTCGTTTCCGTCGGTTCCTATGATTCGTACTTTGATCATGATCTTTTCTTCGCAGTTGTACCTGGTTGTTCATATTATGTAGGGTGGGTCTGGTTCTGCAACGGTTTCTCCCTAGGGTGGCTGTTGCCTAGGCCTATTCCCGAGGGCTGTCGTTTCCCGCCGGTTTGAGTTCTTTCCCTGCTTCATTGTTTATGGTGTCTTCTTCGTACGTGGCTTCTGCTGCCTGGTATGGCCTCCTCCATGGGACTCGTGCTTTCTTGGGCTGGGGGCATTCCTTGGAAAAGTGCCCATTTTTCCCGCAATTGTAGCATTCGTTCATTTGTGGTCGTCAGGGAAACCGGTTCGGCGTTCTTGGTGAGAACTTGAACTGCCGGGTGGCATCTAGGTCTATTGGGTCCCCCGGAGGTACTGACAGTGGTTCTTTCGTGTGGACATGGAAGCGCGCTTCTGGGCTAGCTGCAGGTCATTGATTAATGACTCCAAGGTTGCATAGGCGGCTATCCGTTTTGATGGCCGTGGTGGCATAGTCCACCAGAACGGTGGCCGGTACCACGCTCATGACCAAGTGCCATTTTACTTCTGGGTGTAATCCATCTTGAAATCGAGCGATGCATACATTGTCCGCGTATGGGAGATCTGCTTTGATTCGCTGGAATTCCGCCCAATAGGTTGCTGCTGTTCGGTTTCCCTGCTGGATTTTCTGGAATTTCTCGAACGCTATTTCCTCGGCGTCTACTTTGCCGAAAGCATGCCTCATGTTGGTTTTCAGTTCTTCCCATGTTAGGTTGATTCCTCCTTCCTGGTTGAGAATAGTTTCCACCCAGTTCCATGCCACCCCTCGGAGTAAGGAGGATGCATATCCCGTCTTTTTCTCATCGTCGTCGAATCGGTTCCCCTCTGTCCTGAACTTCAGCTCACACTAAGAGAGGAATGTTTTGAATTTTGCTTTTTCTCCTTCGAACGGTTCGGGGTCCCAGAGCTTTGGGTAACTGTTCTGCGGCGGTCTGTAGCGTGCTGCTAAGAGTATTTGCAGCATCTCCGTAGTTAGCAAGTGGGGTCTGCTTCCCCCCGTGCCTGATCCTTCTGCCATTCTTCTAGGTTGTTCTGGTGACTCGGGTGTCTGTGGTCTTGATTGTGGTTCCGGCATCACAGGGCTCAGGGCCTGCTGGTCGTCGGGGACTTCCCTGAATTCTCGGAGGTTGAGGGGGTCCTTGGAGTCTTCGTTATGGTACTCCACTATGGGTGTTGTCTTGCTATGTCAGGTGTCGATTTGGAGATGCAATCTAGTGTCAAGATCCTGCCTTGACTACTCCGTGCTGCTCGACAGGTAACGTAGGCTCGGTTTCTTCGGGGCAGCTCGCAGTCACTCTTCCGGTGTATGCACGCGCCGCGCGTAGTCACACTTCCGGCATACTCACGTGCCACTCGTAGTCTCGCGGTATCCGTCACGCCTGGCGTGGTCTCGTTGCGGTCTTCTCACACGCCTTGCATGTGCTCGTTGTTCTCGCGGTATCCGTCACGCCTGGCGTGGTCTCGTCGCAGTCTTCTCACACACCTTGCCTGGGCTCGTTGTTCTCGCGGTATCGGTCACACCTGGGGTGGTCTTGTCGCGGTCTTCTCACACGCCTTGCATGGGCTTGCTGTTCTCGCGGTATCCGTCACGCCTGGCATGGTCTCGTTGCGGTCTTCTCACATGCCTTACGTGGGCTCATTGTGCTTCTCGGGGGTGGTGGTCGCAGCGCCGGTTCATGGGTAGAGAGAGGTAGGTCTGTGGAGAGAGATAATATGCAACTTCGATCCATTGTGCTTTTACGCTACAGGTAATATGCACTCCTCCCACCGTACCACCCCCGTGGGGCTCCCATCTTTCTAAGAGTTGCCCGCCTCCTCCTGCTAGCCTACGAACAGTCCCTCTGGAATCGGACCACCCTCTCAGTACCCATCTAGTTATGGCGCGAAGCACAAAGTATACAGGCCCGGGCTCACCTTCTAGTCATCTCAAAGCAAAAGAAGAATCACCAAGGAAAAACAACAACCCAAGGAAAAAGGAAAAAGGAGTGTGGTCGCGCATGCCGGAGCCCGCGACCGTGTGGTGGGTTGGTCGCGGGTGCCGAAGCCCACGACCGTGTGGTTTGGTTGTGACGAGGCCGGGGCCGTCAGTCGCCGGGTGGTGATGTTTTGGCGTTCGGATGTGCCGGGGCACTCGATTGCTGGTGGTGTTTGGGGCAGTGTGGGTTGTGGCCAACAGCTGCCGGGTGGTGGTGGGCCGTCGGGAGCATACGTGGGTGTATGCAGCCGTCAGGGGAGGGGTTGGTTTAGGTCGTTGGCCGTATGCGCCAGGCATACGACCACCGTGGGGCCTGGTAGATGCGCGAGCCGAAGCCCACGACCACTGGGCATCGTGGTGGTAGTTTACGCAAGCCGCAACTTGTGGCCGCCGGGTGGTGGTGGGCCGGTGGTTGCGTGCGTGGGTACATGTGGCCACCGGGAGGAGTTGTGGTTGGTGGCTGGCAGCCAGGACAGGGGTCCTGCTGTAGCCGAGGTGTGGGTGGGTGTGGGCTTGGCTGGCTTTTCAGGGTCAAAGCCATGTCCCCAGGGTTTTGAGGAGGGGTCTGGTCGCGCCGACGCAAAAGATATGACCAGAGAGACGTTGTCGTTTTCTGTCGCGTGAGCGCAACAGGAAAAGAAAGAGTTGGATCTGTCGCGATGGCACGACAGAGGAAGTGTTGTAGATGCCCTCAGCCATCAGAGGTAGACTCTGATGGCCGTGGGGAGAAGTTGTTGTTGTTGCGCTCGCGGAAGGTTGGGGGTGTTGGAGTGGATAATAGATTGCGTGGAGAAGAATCTCCAGACTAGCTACCGCGCCCTTCCTTTATACTTTTCCTTCCCTCTGTGGAATCACAGCTTGCCCGCAAGACTGACACAGTTCCTCCGTCTAACATCATGACTCGATCGCCGCACCCAAGGAAAACACATGATCGCACTCGGCCGGCGCCGCGCAGCCAACACTCTACTCGCGGCAACAGGAGAAAGGACGCGCAAGCAGTACAGATAAGGAACAGTGAACAGGACGTGCAAGCTTCATCAACGGGAGACAACAAACGTAGCAGACAGGAGAAAGAACGCGCAAGCATAATCAACAGGAAACGACATAAGTAAGGATGACAGGAGAAGGACGCGCAAGTAACATAACGGAGACGAAGCAGAGAGGTCTAGACCGGCCAGCGGTCGGGGATATCACTACAGGAGTGATATGGCGGAGATCGGTCGAGGCACCTAAGCGCGGAGGATGACCGCGGCTGCGGCAGCGGAAATGAGGACGAGCCACAGGATGACAACGGTGAGAGTGGCACTAGCGCCAGCGCCAAGGAGCCTGTCGCGCCAGGTTCGTGACAGCCAATATTACTAAGGCTATATCAGGACGGGTTGCTGTGGTTGCGTACAACAAGCTGTCGACAATACTCTGACAGTGTCCAGCATCTACTTCTGTCTCTCCTTGCGGCTCAGTTTCAAGAGTCGTTTTGTTGTGGAGAGGAGTGGGAGCAGGGTTTGTATCTTCCATCCTGAAGCATTTGAAGATGGTCTGGATGTATTTGGCCTGTCCAAGGGTGATGGCACCGAAATCCTGACACTCTATTTCCAAGCCTAGAAACTACTTGGCTTTTCCAAGATCCATCATCTTGTATTACTTCTTCAGTGCCGTGTTGAGGTCCTCAGTGGCTTCAGACTCATCAGCAAAAAAATGGAAAGTTGAAGGATATTGCTTTTTTTATTACAGATGAGACATAAATTTGAACTAATATTTCTCGAGGTTTCAGCTAAAAATAAACCACATATTTTTTTTCAAATCCTTATGGGAGCAAAATATAACTTCTCCTTGTACAGGAGTTAGCGATGCTTACGTGAGCTATGGGAGCTACGGGAGCTCCCTAGTAATTTCCAAATTTTTTGTTGATGGAGGCTGATCGCAAGTACAGGATCGTGGTGTCGTTGACATAGAGGGTCAAGATTCTACCACAACTCCTCCGTTCAGCTCAACTGGCAACGTAGACTTGGTCAATGTTAGGGGTTGACGTAGCTAGGGATATCTGTATCCTTGTCTGGTTTGGGTATTCGGTGTCACAATATCTTCTAGCATGGTATCATTGCAGTATTCAGCATTACAGTATCTTCCTCACACTGAGTGTGGGATCATTGCAGTATTTGGCTAAGTTGCAGTGGTGGTATTTGGCTTTGCTCTATCATCCTCATGCCAAGTGTGGTATTGCTGTGGTATTAGGCTTTGCAGTAGCATTATTCAGCTTCGCTCTATCTTCCTCATGCTGGGCATGGTATCGCTGTGATATTCGGCTTCATAGTAGCGGTATTCATCTTTGCTCAATCTTCCTCATACCAGGTATGGTATCGCTGCAGTATTCGACTTCGCAGTAGTGTTATTGAGCTTCGCTCTAGCTTCCTCACACTGGACATGGCATCGCTGAGGTATGAAGCTTGGCTCTATCTTTGGGGGTTCTTACAGGTTGGTGGTCACAGTACCGGTTCCACCAATGTAGAGAGATAGATCTATGGAGTGAGATAATATGCGACTTCGATCTATTATGCTTTACGCTACAGGTAATATGCACTCCTCCTTGCCATACCACCCCTGTGGGGCTTCCATCTTTTCCTTCTGCCGAGAACGTGTTTGCACCAAGGAAACAAAATTTCAATGCAGAGAGAGACACACCACAAAAACATTCAAGCAAGGAAAGAAAAGAGAAACCCCTCCTGCGTTTTTGTTTGTCCTTCGTCAAGCTTTGTCGTCTCGTTTGTGTGATCGTTCAAGTTTTGAAAGCACTGAAGACTTGTTCAGGTGAGTCTGATCCTGAGGCTTCGGAGCCTTGTGGTGTGGGTTGGTCCATCGCAAAGCGGAGATAGGTGGAGTAGCCTAGGCCGGTTGTGCGGAGGAACTGGCGAAGTGGGAGGGCGTTTTAGGGTAACGTAATGAATTGCAGGGTCTGAATATCCCCTGTTGTAGCGCGTTGAAGAATTGCCCGCTGTGTTTTCAGCAGCTGGCAGTCCCAGAGGAGGTGGTGTGAGCAGGAGAGATCTGTACCGTATGGGTATGGATTGGCGGTAATGTTGGGGGGTGGGTCTGTGGGTGTGCAGTTGCAAAACACCTGCCAGAAAGCTTGTGTGTCGGCCCAGTCCACCTCCTGGAGGTGTTTGGGATAGGTGAAGGATGGTGTGGAGAGGGGAAGTTGGGTCTTCCATTGTTTCATGAGTTGTACCTGCGCTTACATGAGGAGCCAGGTTTTTGTTGTAAGTGCAAAGGGGTACTGGGTCAGGTTGTCAGCCCCCTGTTTGGTGAGTTTGTCGGCCCTCTCGTTGCCCCTAATATTGCAGTGGGATGGGCACCAGGTGATGGAGATTTGCCAGCCGAGGGTGCGTAGGTTTTCGATGGATTCTAGGGCTCACCGGGCATTCTCGTGGTTGTATTTGTTACAGTTGAGAGTGGCGATTGCCGTCTGATTGTCAATGCAGATGATGACAGTGCCCTGTGGAGTGAGGTGGTGAGGAGGGTGGTGACTGCCTCTTTGACTGCATGGAGTTCGGCGTCATACACCTCGGCCCGACTGCCTAGGTGGCAACTGCCTTTGTCCAGCTGGTAAAGGTGCTAGTCACCGCAATGGTATATTGCCCATCCACATCCGGTTGACCCATTATCAAGTTTAGAGCCATCTGTGTAGATGATGATGGTGTGGTTTTCTTGTGTTTCGAGCCATTGTTCGTGTGCTTGTTGGGGTTGGGTTGTTTTGTCCAGATTCGGAGATGGGATGATGGGAACCCCCTCCACTGTTGAGGTGCTTGTTCAGTTTTTGAGTTTGCCCATTACCAGATGTTTGCTCAGGTTGTATAGGCGGTGGAGTTCTGGGAGGTTGGGGGGAGTGTTTTGTGCTGCCCGTGGGGGACCCAGTGTGTGGTGAGAGGGGAGGAAATGGAGGCGTATTGCATATTGTAGTGGCAGGTAGTTCAGGTATGCTTCTAGGGGTGGGAGTTGGACGAGTGTGATGAGGTTGGAAATTCTGGTGTTGAGTGGGAGCCCTGTGTTCCATCGGGCGATCGAGTTGTATATGGTATTGAGGGTAGCCGCTATCATTGGGGTGCCAGTCCACCATGTTGGCAATGCCCAGAACATGGTTGGCAGTATCACTGTCATTGCCAGGTGATGAGCGATGTGGGCGGGGATACCACATGACTGGTGGCGTGGGAAGCATAGGCTGCCAAGTGTTTTGTTCCCTTTGGCTGCGGCCATGGTGGCGTGATGGAGGAAGCTGAGTGATTCATCAATGAACACACTCAGGTATTTGATCTGTCATGTTGGTGTGATGGTGTTGTTCCCAATTCGGAGTGGGGGGTGTGAAACAAGACTCTTGTTCTTGTCCCTGCTGGTGAGGGGGAGGCAGTACAGGAGTTCTGTTTTCGGGGGGGCAAAGGTTAGTCCTAGATGGGCTCCCTTCTGAAGGTGTTGGAATGTCCTTTCTTCGAGTAGGGTGTTGGCTCTGGACACTGTGGGTGACATTTAGACTATGTAGGCATCGTCTATATAGGATGTGTCGGTTGTGTCGGAGGGGTGATGTTGCTTTTCCAGCATTGCATTGCTGTAGATGAGGAAGAGGATTGGTGAGATAGGGGATCCTTGTGGTAGGCCGCATTTGTATGGTTGAGGTTGCTCAGTGTTCTGGTCAAAATCAAATACAAGCTTCCAGTCCATATTGAATGCTGTAATCCAGTTGGTGAGGTAGAGGGGCATATGCCGTTGTAGCATGATTTCTTGCAGTGTTGTTGGGTGGACCTGGTTGAAGGCTCCCTCAATGTCATGAGTGAGTACTGCCGGTCGTAGTGGGAACTTGTTTGAGGCTTTCTTTTGGCTGATTGCCTTGGCGATTGGGTCAATTGATCAGAGGAGGGCATCGATTGCAGAATTCTCCGCCTGCACCCCCATCTGTGAGGGGTGTGTAGCTCCACACAGTTGTGCAGCGTGTGCTAGTCACTTTGCGATGATGGATTCTAGCAGCTTGGCGAAACATGATAGGAGTGAGATTGGCCAGTACGATTTGGAGTGTGAGTAGGATCTCTTGCCGGGCTTGGGGCAGACCACATAGTTGCCTGTCTTCCATTCTGAGGGGTGGATGCTCCAGGTGAGGCTGGCTGTAAAGAGGTAGGGTAGGAGGAGTGGCGCAGCTTCATTGAAGTGTCGAAGGGTGGTGTAGGAGATATTGTCAGGTCCTACCGAGGTGCCGTATTTCAGGTGTACGATTGTATGGTGTGTTTTGTATATTGTAACTGGTTTCGTGTGGTGGCGGATGTCTTTTAGGTGGGTGAGGAGGTCGGGAGGGAGGGGTGTTCATGGGGCTGTGTTGACTGGAGGGAAGAGTATATTGCGTAGAGCTCTGCACTTGTTTTCAAAGCTGGACTGCCCCTTAAGTGGGGGAATGGATTTGTTATAGGTGTTGTGGCATTGGATTGTTTTCCAGATGGTTCTGGTTGTTGCATTTTGGAGCTGGTGGATGCGATATGCTGTCTTGGCTTTGCGTACCATTGTCGTACACTTGCGGCGTTTGTATTGGCTATCTTGTCTGTTGGCGTTGGTGGGAGAGAGCTGGGCCCTCCTGTCTGCTCATTTGGTGGTGTCGTTCACTAGTGTAAGGCTGTGGTTCCACCAGGGTGCCTCTCTCTTCCTTGGATTCTTATATGGGATGGCAGTTTCTGTGGCCAGCATCAGGAAAAAAAAATTTGCGTTCTGAGCGTCCGGACGCACTAGACACTCTGAACGCTTCGGACGCAACATGCTTAACTCAGACCCAGTTCGCCATGGCACCATGCATCCGGACGCAGCTCGCCACGGCAGTGTGTGTCCAGACGCAGCTTGCCATAGCATCTGCCTACCGGATAGAGTATGTCAGGGTATTTTCCTTCTGGACGCAGCCGTGTCAGGATATTTTCCTTCTGGACGCAGCTGTGTCAGGGCATTTTCCTTCTGGACGCAGCTGTGTCAGGGCAAATGGCGTCCGGACGACACGTGTCATGGCACCACGGTCATGCTGGCTGTCAAGGCACAGAACATCGCAGCAAATACTTTTGTCGCATTCACAAACACGCAGCGGGTTTCAGGCATAGTGACACTGTCCAGTTCTATTCTTTATATTTAATGTACATCTATAACGTAACGGATAGGGTAACCAGACACGATAGAGAACCCGGACAGTAGAAAATCCGCTAGTAGCAGACAGGCGCCTCAGCATATTACCCTGCCAGCCGAGTAAAAATCTGCAACCCGCCCAGTCAAAAACATCAGCGACAATATGGCACCCACCAGACCCCCTCCAAACGTCAAATCGAAGAAAGAGAAACAATCGACAGCCAAGGAAGACGATATC
>Ga0307516_10008801_pt1 | contig 11344 bp, 6 predicted proteins | sample 19_EM_MG_FD_203310 | JGI IMG/M metagenome (GOLD analysis project Ga0307516, IMG submission 203310) | Populus trichocarpa ectomycorrhiza microbial communities from riparian zone in the Pacific Northwest, United States - 19_EM | ecosystem: Host-associated > Plants > Roots > Unclassified | place...
CGGTCAAGCGGGTGCGCGAACTGAACGAGGCGCGCGGCCTGAACATGACGATCCTGAACGGCAAGGACCACGCCGAGTCGATGCTGCTCGTGACGAGCGGTCGCGCCGAGGCCTTCTTCGAAGACGACATCCTCCTGACCGGCATGGTCGCGACCTCGGCCGATCCGACCGGCTACGTGTTGAGCACCGAGGGCTACAGCGTTGACCCGTACGCGATCATGTTCGCGAAGGACGACCCCGAGTTCAAGCGCCTGGTCGACAACGCGCTCGTCGGGCTGTACAAGAGCGGCGAGATCGGCAAGATTTATGAGCGCTGGTTCATGAAGCCGATTCCGCCGAAGGGCATCACGTTGAACTTCCCGCTGGGCGCGCAGTTGCAGCGCACGTTCGCGAAGCCGAGCGATTCGCCCAATCCCGCCGACTACAAATGAGCCACGTTCTCCATCGCCAGCTCGCGACCGTGCCGCCGCGCGCGGTGTCGGCCAGCGGCATGCACATCGTCGACGACAGTGGCCGCCGCTATCTCGACGCCTGCGGCGGCGCCGCCGTGTCGTGCCTCGGCCACGGCCATCCCGACGTGCTTGCCGCGATGCACGCGCAGATCGACCGGCTCGCGTACGCGCACACGAGCTTCTTCACGAGCGAAGTCTCCGAGGCGCTGGCCGATCACCTGGTCGAGCACGCGCCGGCCGGGCTCGACCAGGTGTACTTCGTCTCGGGCGGCTCGGAAGCCGTCGAAGCAGCGCTGAAGCTCGCGCGCCAGTACTTCGTCGAGATCGGCCAGCCGCAGCGCACCCACTTCGTCGCGCGCCGGCAGAGCTACCACGGCAACACGCTCGGGGCGCTCGCCGTCGGCGGCAACGAATGGCGGCGCCGCCAGTTCGCGCCGCTGCTGATCGACGTCAAGCACGTCGCGCCGTGCTACGAGTACCGGGACCGGCTGCCGACCGAAACGGAGGCCGACTACACGGCGCGCCTGCTGGCCGAGATCGATGCCGCGTTCCAGCAGATCGGCCCTGATCGGGTGATCGCGTTCTGCGCCGAAACCATGGTCGGCGCGACCGCCGGCGCGCTGCCGCCGACGCGCGGCTACCTGCAAGGCGTGCGCGCGCTGTGCGACCGCTACGGCATCCTCTACATCGCCGACGAGGTGATGTGCGGCATGGGCCGCACCGGCAGCTTGCACGCAGTCGAGCAGGAAGATGTCGTGCCAGACCTGATGACGCTTGCGAAGGGCCTGGGCGGCGGCTACCAGCCGATCGGCGCGGTGCTCGCGTCGTCGAAGCTGGTCGATGCGCTGCGCGCCGGCAGCGGCTTGTTCCAGCACGGCCACACCTACATCGGGCATCCGACCGCGGCGGCCGCGGCGCTCGCCGTGCAACAAGTGATTCAACGCGACGGCCTGCTCGCTGCCGTGCGCGAGCGCGGCGCTCAGCTCAGGCGTGCGCTCGGCGAACGGCTGGGCGCGCATCCGCATGTCGGCGACATCCGCGGGCGCGGCCTGTTCATCGGCGTCGAGCTGGTCGAGGATCGCGACACGAAGAATCCGTTCGATCCGCGCTTTCGCCTCAACGCGCGCATCAAGGCGCAGGCGATGGCGGCCGGGCTGCTGGTCTACCCGATGGGCGGGACCATCGACGGGCAACACGGTGATCACGTGCTGCTCGCGCCGCCATTCATCGTCAGCGAGTCGCAGGTCGACCAGATCGTCGACCTGCTCGCGCTCGCGATCGACCGGGCCATCACGAGCGTGCGGACCGCCGGATGATGCGATGAACGAAGACCGCCTGCCGCCACTGCCGCCCGAGCGCTGGAGCGACGCCCAGCGCCGCGAGGCCGAAGAAGTGATCCGCGGCCCGCGCGGCGCGCTGATCTCGCCGTTCGTGCCGCTGCTGCGCAGCCCCGAGTTGATGGGGCACGCGCAGCGCATGGGCGAGTACCTGCGCTATCGCAGCGCGATCGGGCTGCGGCTGTCGGAACTGGCGATCCTGGTCACCGCGCGCGCCTGGGCGCAGCCGGTCGAATGGGCGATCCACGCGCCGATCGCGCTGCGTGAAGGCATCCCGGCCGACACGATCGCCGCGATCGAACAAGGACAGCGGCCGAGCACGCTCCCCGATGATGAAGCTGTCGTCTACGACTTCAGCACCGAACTGCAGCGCGACCGCACGGTCAGCGATGCGACCTGGCAGCGTGCGATCGAGCGTTTCGGCGAACACGGCACGGTCGACCTGATCGGTATCAACGGCTACTACACGCTGCTCGCGATGATGATGAACGCGGCGCGGACAGCGCTTCCCGCGCCGACGACAAAAGCCTGACCGCACTGCGGACCATCATCCGCGCGGGAGATCGTGCGAGCGTGCAGAACGACGCGTACTGCACTCGATCGTCTGCCGCGAGACGCGGCCTGCGCTCCCGGTTGCTGATAGATTGTTCGTCCAACGAGCAATTGGGGCGAGGGAGCATGGGTTCGAAAGAGGCATGGGTGTCGCTGCTGGCGGCATGCGCGTTGTTGCTGGGTGCGACAGCGTTCGCCGACGCGGCAGAGGGCAATTCGAAGGCCAGGGCTGAGCCCAAGACCGGTGCCGCCAAGCCGGCGTTCGGCTATCAGGTCGAGCCGGCGCCGACTTGGGTGGTGCCGGCGCGCGAACGCGGCGGTGCGAAGCTCGAATCGGCACCGATGCACTATCGCGTGATCGACGATCAGGTACGCGCCGAAGGCAAGTCGATGGCGGTCTACAGCCACGTCGTGCGAGTCGTCGACGAGACTGCCGGGCTCGCAACCGCGGCGCAGATCGAGCTCGAATTCGATCCGAGCTATCAGACGCTGGCGCTGCACCATCTGAAGGTCGTTCGGGCCGGCAAGGCGATCGACAAGCTCGATCGCGACCGGATTCGGGTGCTGCAGCGCGAGACCCAGCTCGAGCGGCAGATGTACGACGGGCGGGTCACGCTGTCGGTCGTGCTCGACGACGTGCGAGTCGGCGACGAGGTCGACTTCGCGTACACCACCCGCGGCGCGAACCCGGTGTTCGATGGCAAGTTCAACGCCTCCGACTGGATGACGTCGCATCGTGGCCCGGTCGCGCTGTACCAGGTCCGGCTGCTCGCGCCGCAAGAGCGCGCGATCAAGGTTCGGGCGTACGCCACCGACGTCCAGGTCGAGTCGAATTCGCGCGCGGGCACGCGCGAGACGATCCTGCGGCGCGAATCGATCGCGCAGTTCCGCCCGGACCCGGGCGCACCCAGCCATATCGGCGCGCTGCATCAGGTTCAGTTCACCGAGTCCGCCGATTGGGCCGATGTGGCCCGCTGGGGCCAGGCCCTGTTCGACACGCGACCCGGCGACCCGTCGCTCGACCGCAAGGCAGCCGAACTTCGCGAGCGCTCGACCGGCGGTTCGGCGCAGGTCGAAGCCGCACTCGACTTCGTCCAGAAGGAGGTGCGGTACTTCGGGACCGAAACGGGGATCGGGAGCCATCGCCCGACCGTGCCGGACAAGGTGATGTCGCAGCGATTCGGCGACTGCAAGGACAAGGTTGGCTTGCTGATCGCTCTGCTGCGCCGCATGGATATCCGAGCCGAACCGGTGCTGGTGTCGACCTACCTGCGCGCGAAGACCAGCGAGCAAATCGCGAGCCCGCTGCCGTTCGATCACGTCATTGCCAGGGTCCAGGTCGACGGCGCCACGTACTTTCTCGATGCCACCCGTACGCACCAGACAGGCCGTCTCGCAAATCGGCAGGTGCTGGGCATGGGTCACGGCCTGGTTCTCGCTGCCGACACCACGAGCCTCACCGCATTGCCGAACGTGTACGACGCCGAGCGCATGAGCGTCGCCGACACGGTTCGCGTCGAACGCTTCAACGAGGACCCGACGCTCGAGTCCCGTATCACGTATCGCGGCGACCTGGCGGAGATGATCCGCGGTGCGGTTGCGTCGCGCGGGCAGAAGGATGTGGCGGCGTCGGCGACGTCTGTCTACTACAAGATCTATCCGAAGCTGCAGACGCGCTCGCCGTTGAAGTTCGAAGACGTCGCCGGTGACGATGCCGTGACGCTGGTCCAGAGCTTCACGATCCCGAACTTCTGGAGCTTGCCCGAGGAGAAGTTGCTGCGGGGCGACTTCATGCATTGGGCGACGATCGACGCACTGACGATTCCGAAGACGGAAGGGCGGCGCGACCCGCTGTCGTATCAGTATCCGGGCGTCTATCGGCAGACGATCGTGCTCGACCTTCCGGAAGATGTCTTCAAGGAACCCGCGTCGCAGCGTTTCGAGGACGGCGACAGCCACTTCCGGCTGCTGAGCACGATCGAGGCAAGCCGCCGGCGCATCGAGTACGTCGCGCAGGTCCGGATTGCCAACGAGCAGATCGAACCAGGCGAATGGAGTGCCTACGTCGCCAAGCTGGGCAAGGTGCTGCCTCAAATGGGCGTGCGCGCAACCGTTTCGACGATTCCGCAGAGCGCGCTCGAATCCGTCGGACGCGAGCTGAAGGCGACCGAATCGTCGCTGATTCAGCGCCGCACGAAAGCGGTGACCGAGGCACAACGCACGGCCCTGTTCAGATCGGTGGTCTTGACGGCGCAGCTCGGGGGTGGGCGACTGACGCGAGATCTCGAAGCGCAGGTGCTGAAGGCGCGTGGTGTTCAGTACGACAACCTCGGGCGCTTCTCCGATGCGCAGAAGGACTTTGCGCGGGCCCTCGAGCTGGCGGCCGATTCCAGCGAGATCCAGAACGCCGCCGCCGTCAACGCGCTGCAATTGCGGCGCTACGACCAGGCGATCGCGTTGACCAGCCAGGTGCTTCAGGCGCAGCCCGGCAACAGCGACGCGCTGAACACGCGCGCACTGGCCCGCTATTTCGCCAATGACCTGCCGGCTGCGCAGTCCGATCTGAAGGATCTGCTGAAAGACCGTTCGGCCGTGCGCCGCGGCTACCCGATCGTCTGGCTGTCGATGGCCATGCGGCAGCGCAAGGAGGATTCGGCGGCGCTCGAGGCTGTGTACCCGAAGGACCAACTGCCGAGCGAATGGCCTCGACAGTTGATCGACATGGCGTGGGGGCGAGCAACGCCCGACTCGGTGATCGAGGCGGCGAAGGCCAGCAAGACACCGCTGGAGGCGCTCTGCGAGGCGTACTTCTACGTCGGCGAGAAGTACTACGCCGATGGGGACGTCGGTCGAGCGACCGAGTTCTGGCGCAAGGCAGCCGACCAGGGCGTCGTCGAGTTCGTCGAGGACGGCGCCGCGAGAAGCCGCCTGGCGACGATCAGCGCGCGCTAGACAACGCCGGCTCGATCAACCCCAGCCGCCACCCAACGCGCGGATCAAGCCGACCGTCGCCTGGTACTGCGCGGCACGAACCTGCAGCGCCTGGCGCCGGTTCGCCAGTTCGCTGCGGCGTGCGTCCAGCAGCTCGAGCTGGCTGACGTAGCCGTTGCGATAACGCGAAGTCGACAGCACCGTCGCACGGCTCGCGGCATCGACCGCCTGCTTCTGCGCGCCGGCCTGGTCGGCGAGCAGGCGCAGTGCCGACAGCTGGTCTTCGACGTCCCGGAACGCAACGAGCACCTGCTCGCGGTAACCCGCCGCGGCGGCGTCCCACTGCGCGTTCGCGCCTTTGACGCCGGCCTCGCGCCGCCCGCCGTCGAACACCGGCAGCGACAGCAAGGCGCCGATGCCCCAGGAGCGCGCCGACCACTTGAACAGGTCGCCGAGTTCGCTCGACGCGAAGCCGCCGCTGGCGGTCAGCGAGAGATCGGGGAACCACGCGGCCTGCGCGACGCCGACCCGCTTCTGCGCCGCGAGCATCGAGCTCTGCGCGGCCGCGACGTCCGGCCGGCGTGTCAGCACCGTGCTCGGCACGCCGGGCGGAACGATCGGCAGCGCGCCGCCCCATTCCGCATCGCCGACCGCCTTCAGTCCGAACTGGGACGGCAGCTCGCCGAGCAGCACCGCGAGCGCGTGTTCGACTTCGGCGCGCTGCCGATCGAGCGCGAGTGCCTGCGACTCGGTCGAGGCGACTTCGGCCTGCACACGCGCGAGGTCGAGCTCGGCAACGTCGCCGGCCTTGTAGCGGCTTTCGGTCAGGCGCAAGGTGTCGCGGTAGGCCTCGACGGTCTGCCGCACCAGCGCACGTTCGCTGTCGAGCGCACGCAGTGCGAAGTAGGAGCGCGCGACGTCCGACTGAACGAGCAGCCGCGTGCTCTGCAGCAGCGCTTCGCTCGCCTGGGCGTCGAGCGCTGCGGCCTGGCTCGCCTTCGCGAGGCGGCCGAACACGTCGGCTTCCCACGCGACGCTCGCGCCGGCGCTCAGCAGGGTGCTCGGGTTCGTGACACCGGGCGTCGCGTTGTTGCCGCGGCTCGCGCCGGCGCCGACGGCGACCTGCGGCAGCCGATCGGCGTCGGCCGCGCGCAGCAGCGCGCGCGCCTGGTTGAGCCGCGCGGCAGCGAGCTGAACGCTCGTGCTGTTGCGGTCGGCGCGGACGACGAGTTCGTCGAGCACCGGGTCGCCGAATGTCTTCCACCACTCGCCGCGTGCTTGCGCCTCGGCGGGCTGGGTCTGGGTCCAGCGGCCGTCGAGCTCCTTGAATGCAGCCGGCGCGGCGGGCGCCGCCACCGGCTCGACCGTCTGCAAGCCGGCGCAGCCGGCGAGCACGAGCGCCGCAACCAGCGGAGCGAGTCGCGTCAACAAAGGTCTTGTCGTTTTCATCATCGATTCCTCATTCATCGTGGCCGCGCGGCGCAGCCGGCAGTGGCTTGATCGCCGACGAACCACCGACACCGGCGAACGCTTCTTCGACATGCGGCACGCTGCCGTGCAGTCGCAGCGGGCGGTTGCCGGTCATGCGGCGCAGCAGCACGTAGAACACCGGCGTCAGGAACAGGCCGAACGCAGTCACGCCGATCATCCCGGCGAACACCGCGATGCCCATCGCCTGGCGCATCTCGGCGCCGGCACCGGTGGCCAGCACCAGCGGCAGCACGCCCATCACGAACGCCATCGACGTCATCAGGATCGGGCGCAGCCGCAGACGGCTCGCCTCGATCGCAGCCTGGATCGGCGTTCGGCCGGCGAACTCGAGCTCGCGTGCGAACTCGACGATCAGGATCGCGTTCTTCGCACTCAAGCCCACCAGCACCATCAGCCCGATCTGCGTGAAGACGTTGTTGTCGCCGTCGGAGATCCACACGCCGGTCATCGCCGCGAGCAGGCCCATCGGCACGATCAGCAGGATCGCGAGCGGCAGGGTCAGGCTTTCGTACTGCGCGGCCAGCACCAGGAACACGAGCAGGATCGCGATCGGGAAGATCAGGATCGCCGAGTTGCCGGCCAGGATCTCCTGGTACGTCAGCTCGGTCCACTCGTAGTCGATGCCGGGCGGCAGCGTCTCGGCGGCGATGCGCTTGATCGCGTCCTGCGCCTCGCCCGACGAGTAGCCGGGAGCCGCGCCGCCGTTGATGTCGGCGCTCAGGAAGCCGTTGTAGCGCATCGCCCGTTCCGGCCCGTAGCTCGACGTGACCTTCATCAGCGCCGACAGCGGCACCATCTCGCCGGTCGTCGAACGCACCTTCAGCACGCCGATGTCTTCGGCGCGCGCGCGGTAGGCGGCATCGGCCTGCACCCGCACGGAGTAGGTCCGCCCGAACTTGTTGAAGTCGTTCGCGTACAGGCTGCCGAGGTAGATCTGCATCGTGTCGAACACGTCGGTGATCGGCACGCCGAGCTGGCGCGCCTTCGTGCGGTCGATGTCGGCATAGAGCTGCGGCACGTTGACCTGGTAGCTCGAGAACATGCCGGCCAGCTCGGGCGTCTGGTAGGCCTTGCCCATGAACGCCTTGACCGCCTGGTCGAGCGCCGCGTAGCCGACGCCGCCACGATCTTCGAGCTGCAGCTTGAAGCCGCCCGTGGTGCCGAGGCCCTGCACCGGCGGCGGCGGGAACATCACGATGAACGCATCCTGGATCGCGCCGAACTTCTGGTTCAGCTGGCCCGCGATCGCACCGGCACTCTGGTCGGCGCGCTTGCGCTCGTCGAAGGGCTTCAGCGTGACGAACACGATGCCCGAGTTCGAGCTGTTCGTGAACCCGTTGATCGACAGGCCCGGGAACGCCACCGCGTGTTCGACGCCCTCTTGCTTCAGCGCGATGTCGCCCATGCGGCGGATCACGTCTTCGGTGCGGTCGAGCGTTGCACCGTCAGGCAGCTGCGCGAAGCCGATCAGGTACTGCTTGTCCTGCTGCGGCACGAAGCCGTGCGGAACCTGCCTGAACACGAAGATCGTGGTCGCGGCCAGCACGAGGTACACGCCGAACATGATCGCCTTGCGCGAGATCGCCTTCGTCACGCCGCCGCTGTAGGCATCGGCGCCGCGCTTGAAGACGCGATTGAAGGCGCGGAAGAAGCGGCCGAGCACGAAGTCCATGCCGCGGGTCAGCTTGTCCTTCGGGGCATCGTGGCCCTTCAGCAGCAGCGCGGCGAGAGCCGGCGACAAGGTCAGCGAATTCACCGCCGAGATCACGGTCGAGATCGCGATGGTCAGTGCGAACTGCTTGTAGAACTGACCCGTCAAACCGCTGATGAAGGCCAGCGGAATGAACACGGCCGACAGCACCAATGCGATCGCGATGATCGGCCCCGAGACTTCGCGCATCGCGCGATAGGTCGCGTCGCGCGGACTCAGTCCCGCCTCGATGTTGCGCTCCACGTTCTCGACGACCACGATCGCGTCGTCGACCACGATGCCGATTGCGAGCACCAGCCCGAACAGGCTCAGCGCGTTGATAGAGAAGCCGAACACGTGCATCACCGCAAACGTGCCGATCACGGCCACCGGCACCGCCAGCAGCGGAATGATGGACGCGCGCCAGGTCTGCAGGAACAGGATCACGACCAGCACGACGAGCGCAATCGCCTCGAGCAGCGTGTGCACCACCGACTCGATCGATGCACGCACGAACTGCGTCGGGTCGTAGACGATCTCGTAGTCGACGCCTTCGGGCATCAGCTTCTTGATGTCGGCCATCGTCGCGCGAACGCCGTTGCTGATGGCGATTGCGTTCGAGCCGGGCGCCGCGAAGATCGGCACTGCGACTGCGTCCTTGTTGTCGAGCAGCGAGCGCAGCGCGTAGTCGGCGGCGCCGAGCTCGATGCGCGCGATGTCGCGCAGGCGAGTCACCGCGCCGTCGGCGCCGGTCTTGACGATGATGTCGCCGAACTCTTCTTCGTTCTGCAAGCGGCCCTGCGCGTTGACCGAGAGCTGCACGTCGATGCCGTGCAGCCCCGGAGACGCGCCGACCACGCCGGCCGCGGCCTGCACGTTCTGGCCGCGGATCGCCGAGACCACGTCGCTCGCCGAGAGGCCGCGCTGTGCGACCTTCTGCGGGTCGAGCCAGACGCGCATCGAGTAGTCACCCGAGCCGAACAGCTGCACGTCGCCCACGCCGTCGACCCGTGCGAGCCGGTCCTTGACGTTGAGCACCGCGTAGTTGCGCAGATAGGTCATGTCGTACCGGCCGTTCTTCGACAGCAAGTGCACGACCATCGTCAGGTCCGGCGAGCTCTTGATCGTCACGATGCCGAGCCGCTTCACTTCCTCGGGCAGCCGTGCTTCGGCGCGCGAGACGCGGTTCTGCACCATCTGCTGCGCCTTGTCGGGGTCGGTGCCGAGCTTGAAGGTGACGGTCAGCGTCATCAGGCCGTCGGTCGTCGCCTGGCTGCTCATGTAGAGCATGTTCTCGACGCCGTTGATCGCTTCCTCGATCGGCGTGGCCACGGTTTCGGCAATGACCTTCGGGTTCGCGCCCGGGTACTGGGCCCGGACGACGACCGATGGCGGCACGACCTCGGGGTATTCCGAGATCGGCAGGCTGCGTACCGCGATCAGGCCGCCGAGAAAAATCAGCAGCGAGAGCACACCGGCGAAGATCGGCCGGTCAATAAAGAATTTCGAGAGATTCATAGAGGTTCCATCTCGCTCGCAGCTCAGGACTGCTTGTTGGCGTCGCGCGGCGTTGCCAGCTCGGCCTTCACATCCATCGGCACGACCTCGGGCGCAACCACCGCTCCCGGGCGCACACGTTGCAAGCCGTTCACGACGATGCGTTCGTTCGGCTTCAGCCCGGACTGCACGATGCGCAGGCCGTTGACGTTCGCGCCGAGCGTGACTTCGCGGTACGCCGCCTTGTTGTCGGTGCCGACGACCATCACGAACTTCTTGTTCTGGTCGGTACCGACGGCGCGTTCGTTGATCAGCAGCGCCGCGCTGGCCTTCGCCTGGCCCATGCGCAGCCGTGCGAACTGGCCCGGCATCAGCGTGCCGTCCTTGTTGTCGAACACCGCGCGCACGCGCACCGTGCCGCTCTTCGCGTCGACCTGGTTGTCGACCAGCTGCAGCCGGCCGGCGATCGGTGCGTCGTTGTTGCCGCTGGTGATGGTGCCAGCCCACATCTGCACCGGGATGCGTTCGAGTTGGGCGCGGGCGCTGGCACCCGCCTTTTCCAGGCCTTGCAAGTCACGCAGCGCGCGCGTCACGATCTGTTCGTCGGCGTCGAAGCTCGCATAGATCGGGCTGACCGACACGAGCGTCGTCAGCACCGGCGCGCCCGGGCCGGCAGCGACCAGGTTGCCGACCGTGATTTCGAGCTTGCCCACGCGGCCGGCGACCGGCGCGCGCACCTCGGTGTAGCCGAGGCTCAGCTTCGCGGTCTGCAGCGCGGCCTGCGCGGCGCGCAGGTTCGCGTCGGCTTCGCGCAGCGCGTTGCTGCGCTCGTCGTGTTCGCGCTGTGCGATCGCCTTTTCGTCGAGCAGGCGTTGGGCGCGTTCGGCTTCGCTGCGCGTGAAGGCCTGGCGCGCTTGAGCGGCGACGACCTGCGCCGCCGCGCGTTCGACATCGGCCGCATACGGCGCCGGATCGATCGTGATCAGCAGATCGCCCTTGTTGACGAGCGCGCCTTCGCGAAAGTGCACCGATTGCACGGTGCCGGCCACGCGCGAGCGGATGTCCACGCGTTCGACGGCTTCGAGGCGGCCCGAGAACTCATCCCAGGTCGCGACGTCGCTCGCGACGACGGCCGCCACCGAGACCGGCATGGCCGGCGGCGCGGCCGGGGTGCTGGTGGCGCCGGCGGTCGGGCTGCCCAGCGTGAAGACGGCGGTGGCGACCGCGGCCAGCGCGGTCAGGGTGGTGCCGGCGATCCAGAGCGGGCGCCGGGTACGGGTCGGGGTGTTCGACGACATGATGGTGTTCCTGACGGTGTTCGAAGAAAAAGCGGGAATGGCAAGCCCCTGCGCAGCGAAGAACGCGCGCAAAGACGGTGAGGGTTCAGCGGTAAG
>Ga0307516_10008802_pt1 | contig 11343 bp, 9 predicted proteins | sample 19_EM_MG_FD_203310 | JGI IMG/M metagenome (GOLD analysis project Ga0307516, IMG submission 203310) | Populus trichocarpa ectomycorrhiza microbial communities from riparian zone in the Pacific Northwest, United States - 19_EM | ecosystem: Host-associated > Plants > Roots > Unclassified | place...
GAACATACGCTTCGCCGTCACACACCCAAGGTGGGAGCCGTATGCGGGAAATCCGCTTGTACGGTTCTGTGCGGGGGGCGCTCAGCAATGAGCGTCCCTACCGCGATCGCTTCGCTCGCAATGACGACTATTGCAACGCAATTGCTCCAATTCCGACCGAGCCTCAATCTCCATCCCGAATACGACAATCGAGAGGAAGTCCGCTTTTCGCGGTTCGTGGATCAGTGTCACGAAAGGCTTGAAATGAGCGCCATTGCGAACAGCCGATGCCATCATGAACCGCGGCGGCGCGGTCGCCCGGCTGAACGTCGATTGCCGCCGCAGGATGGCTGAAAGCAAGGATTGCGAGACAAGCAACAACTGAAATGCGCATATCCGCTACCGCGAGACGCAGGAACACCATCAGGCTGTGCCGAATGATCGGCGGTCACGTTGTCGTTCGCGGGACGATTCTTGCTTGCGCGATTCATTTTAATGACTCGCCAGCAATGGCCTTTATTTCCGCATTCGACTCTGCGATGGCCGACTCGTATTCCGACTGTGGGACTTGTCGCTTGAGGTCGGCTTCCATCGCCTCACGTGCGCCGACCTTCATCAGCGCGGCGACCATGGAAGGCATGTCCTCCTTCGCTGCCTTCAGTCGCGCGATGTATTCGTCGCTGTCGGCGATTGTGATGAGGTGGCGGCCACGTTCGTCACGAGACGACTTTGGCCCCTTGCCGTTCTTGATTTTCCAGAGATGATGAGTCGGATGCTCACCCGACCGAATGGCGCTTTCCAGAGAGTAAATGATCTCTGTGGGGTCGCGCTTTGACAAGCTGGCCATGATGGCCTCCGTGAGGTGCGGAGGCGAAGGCCAAGCTTAAAATGCGAATGGGACGCATGACCTCCGCAACCGTCGGACAAATGCCGATGGTGGGTTAGATCAGCGTCCCAAAGATAAGGGGAAACCTACGTTGGCTTAGTACCTATTCCCGCTTAAATAGCGTGTCAAGCCCCCTTTCAAGGGGTGACAAATTTGACCGTCAGAGTAGCCGGGGTGTGCGCTTCGCCTGTTCTCCCCCAAGCCGGAGGCGGATTCGGGTGGCTGACGATGCGAGCGATGGTGCCGTCATCGAGCGTGAACTCGATGGCGTTGTGCAGGTGCCAGAGCCGGAACGCGAAATGCTCCCGAAGCTCGTTGCGCGCCGACCGTTGCTCTGCGTTCACGTATCGCAAATAGAGCGCGTTCAAAACCGCGACGGACCGATCATCAAGTGGCGAGACGAATGCCTTCTGACGCTTTGAGCGGACGGCCTTCTGATAGAACGCCCGATTGAATTGCTTCGGATTGCTGGAGTCCATTACGTCGTTGCGCTGCCCTACCTTCTCCTCAGACATGACGAACGCGCCTGCGCGTTCTTCCTTCTCGGGCTTGTTGACGACGACGGTGGTCAGCTTACGCGGCATGACGCACCTCCGATTGGCCCGGGGAAGCAGACAGAGCCTTCATGATGAGCGCGGAGACCCGGTCCTGTGACTGGCGAAGCTGGTCAAACATCTCATCAAGAGACAAATACTCGCTGTGCACGTCGCTCGGAATACGATGATTCATGAGAATCTTGGAATGCGTCGCGGGAAAGCATTGGTACGAAGTCACTCAAGTCGACGGATGCCTCTGTAAAAACGAGACCGCGGCGGATTTTGTAGTCAAGAAGTCAAACGTTGGCGACGTCGTCGTGGAGTTGAAGGGAGTCGATGTTCCGCGTGGAGTTCTGCAAGTTCAAGCGACTGCAAAATTTTGGAAGGCGCTCCACCCAGATATCAAAAAAATCGCGGGGTTAATTGTGTGCAGGCAGCGTCCGAAATATTCGACGTCAATTCAAAGGCTCCAGCGCGATTTTATTAAAACGTTCAAAGGTCCTCTGCATGTTGTTTCCACAAAATGCGAATTTCAGATTCACCGCGTACTGAGTTTTGACGGACCCCACTGAATCCTCACCCGGGCCGTCGCGTGACTAACCGATTCGTTGCTGGGGGATTTGGTCGATCAAACGCTGTTTTTGAAAAGGGCGCGGGGGACTCGAACCCCCAACATCCCGTTTGACAAACGAGTGCCTCTACCAATTGGGCTACCGCCGCACAGTGTGGAAAGACCGAAGTCTTTCCGCTGGTACTCCGCGTTAAGCGATAGTACCAGAAATCCAAAGCTAGGAAACTGGCAAGACGCAAAGGGTTGCCGGTCAGGGCGCCCGGCTTGAACCGTTGTGGATGCGCTTCAATTGAAAGGGCGGATGGAACGGCAGAGTCGGATTTGTAAAACGCGACGTACAAATGACCTACAAATCGCGTTTTCTGTACGTCGCTGTTTTTGGGGAAATTCAAATTAGCCCTGATATCATTGGCTAACTGATGGCTGGGGAACTAGGATTCGAACCTAGACAAACAGAGTCAGAGTCTGTTGTGCTACCGTTACACCATTCCCCAATAATTACCCAATGACATCAACAGTTTAGCTGGTCGGCTGGGCAATTAGGCGCGGCCGGATCGGCTGAATCCGGCGAACTGGCGCCCTTCTACTCGCTACCTCCCGCTCTTGGCAAGCGCGCGGGGATGGCGTTGTTGCAAGGGGGGCCCGGCAAACTGGGGGTCATGTATGGTGCGGCGGAGCCGCGGTCAGGGCAGGGCGTATGAGCCGTTCTTTCGAAGAGCTGGATTTCCGCCCGACGCCGATGGGCGTGCTCAGCCTGCGGCGGCGCAGGCGGCCGATGTCCGATGTCGATGTCTACGAGATCAAGCTCGGCGACGAATTCCTGATGTCGAGCCAGTTCACGCTGGCCGAGATCGAACTGGCGCGGCTTGGCCTTGCGGCGCTCGAACGCACCGATCTCGACGTGGTGGTCGGCGGCCTCGGGCTCGGCTACACCGCGCGTGCGGTGCTGCAAAACGCACGTGTGCGATCGCTGATCGTGGTCGATGCACTTCCCGAGGTCATCGAATGGCACGAGCAGGGATTGCTTCCGCTCGGCCAGGAACTGGCAGGCGATCCGCGCTGCCGCCTCGTCCATGGCGACTTCTTCGCGATGTCCTGCTCCACCGAGGGGTTTGATGAAAATTTTCCAGCGCGTCAATTCGATGCCGTGCTGGTCGATATCGACCATTCGCCGCGCAAGTTGCTGCATCCGCGCCATGCCGCGCTGTACGAGCGGCAAGGGCTGGCACGGCTTGCCGGCCATCTGCGCCCCGGCGGCGTTTTCGCGCTGTGGTCGAACGATCCGCCGGACGAAGCGTTCGAGCGCGTGCTGACTGAGGCCTTCGCAATCCAGACTTCCCATGTCGTGACCTTCGACAATCTGCGCGGTGATCACGATGCCAGCAACACCGTCTATGTTGCCGTGAAAGCCGATTTACCTGTACCCTCGGCAATCAGCGCGGCGGCGCCTGCTACCAGTTGATGGTCGGGTGACACCGTGTCCGGCCGGGAGCGCCAACTTGCCGATGCCAACCGGCCATGCGATGCTGATGCACTAGCAACAGAAGCGCCGGGCCGCCAAACCCCGTGCATCCCGGGCTTGCAAAAAGCCCGGCACAGGGTGGGACCTTTCGGAGATTTTCAAAATGAAACTCAAACATGTCGTTGGACTGCTGTCTGCTGCCGCGATGTCGGTCGTATTGGCGGGCGACGCATCCGCCCAAAGCACCGTCAAGATCGGCGCGATCTATCCCATGAGCGGCAACGCGGCCTCAACCGGCGTGCACACCAAGGCCGCGTTCGAGGTTGCCGTCGAGATCGTCAACAATGGCAATCCGGCGCTCGGCAATCTGCCGGTGACCAAGAATGCCGGTCTCAAGGGGCTGGGCGGCGCCAAGGTCGAAGTCGTCTTCGCCGACAATCAGGGCAGCCCGGCCGTTGGACAGAACCAGGCGCTGCGCCTCATCACCGAAGAGAAGGTGGTCGCACTCTCCGGCTCCTATCAGTCCGGCGTTACGCTGACCACGAGTGCGATCTCCGAAAAATACGGCATCCCGTTCCTGAACGGCGAGTCGGTCGCGGCCAATCTCACCGAGCGCGGCTTCAAATGGTTCTTCCGGACCACGCCGGTCGCCGGCGACTTCGCCAAAATCTATCTCGACTTCCTCAAGGACATGAAGACCGCGGGACAAAAGGTCGACAACATCGCGCTGGTGCATGAAAACACCGAATACGGGAAGTCGGTCGCCAGCGTCATCACCGATCTGTTCAAGGAGAACGGGCTCGCCATCGCCCAGGATATCGCATACTCGGCCAACACTACCGACGTGCAGAGCCAGGTGTTGCAGCTCAAGGACAAGAAGCCCGACGTCGTGATCATGATCAGCTACACGTCGGACGCGATCCTCTACGCCAAGACGTTCCAGGCGCTGGATTACAAGCCGCCGATGCTGATCGCCGACAATGCCGGCTTCTCCGATCCCTCGACGCTGAAGGCCGTCGGAAAGCAGATCCAGGGCATCTTCAATCGCTCCTCGTTTGCGATCGGCCCCCCGGGATCGCCGACATACCTGATCAACGAGCTGTACAAGAAGAAGAGCGGCGGCGACGACATGGACGACACCGTGGCGCGCCAGATGCAAGGTTTCTTCGTGCTCGTGGACGCGATCGACCGGGCCGGCTCGACCGAGCCCGCCAAGATCCAGGCGGCGCTGAAGGCCACCGACCTCAAGCCCGATCAACTGATCATGGGCTACAAGGGCGTGAAGTTCGACGACAAGGGCCAGAACATTCTCGCCGCCGGCCTCGTCATCCAGTTGGACGGCGAGAACTACGTTCCGGTCTGGCCCAAGGACAAGGCCAAGACTGCGCCGGCATTTCCCTACAAGGGTTGGTGAGAATCCGAGGGGCGGGGGCATCAGTCCCGCCCTTTATTTCATTGCTTCGTCAAATCAGACGTTCAACCTTTAAGCCGCTGACATGTCCTCCATCCTCGTCCAGGTGATCGTCGGCGGCCTGTTGCTCGGCGCGGTCTACGCGCTGTTCTCGTCCGGCCTCACGCTGATCTGGGGCATGATGAACATCGTCAATTTCGCCCATGGCGATTTCGTCATGCTCGGCATGTATGTCGCGTTCGTGGTCTGGACGCTGCTCGGGGTCGGACCTTTCGTCGGCGCGCCGGTGGCGGCGCTGGTGCTGGCGACGCTCGGAATCATCGTCTATTTCGGGCTAATCCGCAGCGTCATGAAAGGCCCGATGCTGGCCCAGATTCTCGGTACCTTTGGGCTGGCGCTGCTGCTGCGCTATTCGGTGTTCTGGGGATTTGGCGCCAACTTCCTGACGCTGCCCAGCGACCTCGTCGGCGGCACCTACGACGTGTTCGGCATCAAGCTTCAGGCCTCGCGGCTGCTGGCCGGGGTCGTCGCCCTTCTGGTGACGTTGGGGCTGCACGTTCTGCTGACGCGGACCTCGCTGGGCTCGAAGATGCTGGCGGTGGCTGAGGATGCCACCGCGGCGCAGCTGATGGGAATCCGGCCCGACAGCATGCAGGCGATTGCCTGGGCGATCGCGGCGGGCGCGACGGGCCTTGCCGGCGCGCTGATTGCGACCTTCTTCTACATCGCGCCGACGGTCGGCGAGACGCTCGGCATCGTCGCCTTCGTCACGGTGTCGCTTGGCGGTTTCGGCAGTGTGCCCGGCGCGCTGGTTGCGGGGCTTCTGATCGGCGTCATCGAGTCGCTTTCCGCCTATCTGATCGGCGCGGTCTACAAGGACATCGTGGTGTATTCGCTGTTCCTGTGTTTCCTCTGGTTCCGGCCGCAAGGCTTGATGGGCAAGATGTGATGCGGCGTTTGATCTGGCCCATGGTCGCGCTGGCGCTGGTGATCCTCTATCCGCTGGTGTTCGCGACGCCGTTCCAGCAACGGCTCGGGGCGCTGATCCTGCTGTATGCGATCGCGGCCTCGGCGTGGAACATCATCGGCGGCTATGCCGGCCAGGTGTCGGTCGGACACGTCGTGTTCTTTGGCTGCGGCGCCTATGCCGCGATGGGAGCCTATTCGCATTTTGCGCTGCCGCCTCTGGTTGGAATTCCCGTTGGCATCGTTGCCAGCGTGCTGATCGCGGCCGTGATCGGGGTGCCGACGCTGCGGCTATCAGGGCATTATTTCAGCATGGCGACGATTGCAGTCGCCGAATTGGCGCGCCTGATCGTGACCAACACCGAATATCTCGGCGCTGCCGTCGGCCTCAGCGGCCCGACCGTACCGCGCACCGTGCTCGATCTCTCCTTCATCTCGGCGCTGCCGTATTATTATCTGTATCTCGCGGTTCTCGTGATCACGCTTGGTATCACCTGGTGGATGACCAACAGCCGCATGGGATTTTACCTGCGCGCGATCAAGGATTCCGAACGCGCGGCGCGGTCGCTCGGTGCGCCCGCCAGCCGCACCAAGCTCTATGCGTTCATGCTCAGCGCGGGGCTGACCAGCGTCGCCGGCGCGCTTTATGCGATGATGTTCGGTTTCGTCGATCCTGAATCAGGCCTCGGCATTTTGATCTCGGTGAAGATACTGATCATGGCCGCCCTTGGCGGCGCCGGTCTGTTGTTCGGACCGCTGGTGGGTGCGGCGATCCTGGTGCCGCTGGAGGAAATCTCCAACAATCTCCTGGGCGGCAAGGGGGCGGGGCTCACCTTCGTGGTCTACGGTGCGATCATCGTGCTGATCGCGCGCTTCCAGCCGGGCGGCATTCTCACTTTGATCAAGCGGATCTGGACCATCAGCGACAAGGCCGCCAAGGCTGCGATCGCGGAAGGAGCCTCTGATGCTCCTTGAAGCCCGCGACGTGACCAAGGCCTTTGGCAGCTTCAAGGCAGTCGACGCCGCCAGCGTCACGCTGGAGCAGGGCGACATCCTCGGGCTGATTGGTCCGAACGGCGCCGGCAAGTCGACGCTCTTCAATTGCCTGACCGGCGATCTCGCATCGACCTCGGGCAAAGTCTTGTTCGAAGGCCATGACATCACAACCATGACGCCGGAGGCCCGCGCCCAGCTCGGCCTCGCGCGCACCTTCCAGGTGCCGCAGACCTTTGACGGCATGACGGTGCTGGAGAACGTGATGATCGGCGCCTTTCTGCGCACGTCGCATCGCAGCGAGGCTGAGACCAAGGCCCGTGCCGTGCTGGAACGGGTCGGCATGAGCCGGCTTGCGGATGCGCCGGCGCGCTCGCTCGGCACGCCCGGCCGCAAGCGGCTGGAGATTGCGCGCGCGCTCGCGACCGAACCGAAGGTGTTGCTGCTGGATGAGGCCATGGCCGGCCTGACCCAGCGCGAGGTGCAACTCGCGATCGATCTGGTGCGCGACATCCACCGCTCCGGTATTACGCTCGTCATCGTCGAGCACATCATGGAAGTCATCATGTCGCTGGCGAGCCGCGTGGTGGTGTTCCATCAGGGCAAGGAAATCGCGCGCGGCAGCCCGCGCGAGGTCACCGCGAACCCGGCTGTGATCGCGGCCTATCTCGGCACCCGCGCCGCCAAGGCGGCGGCCGGCCATATGCCGATCGAGCTGATGGGCGGGCCGGTGATATGAGCGCGCCCTTGCTGCGGATCGAGCATCTCGAAGTCCGCTACGGCGATTTGATCGGCGTCTCCGACGTTTCGCTCGAGGTGCCCGAGGGCAGCGTGGTCGCACTGCTCGGCTCCAACGGAGGCGGCAAGACCACGGTGCTCAATGCTATCGCCGGCCTGATCCCGGTGTATGCCGGATCGATCGCCTTCAACGACGAGGAGATCGGTGGCCAAAGTGCATTTGCGATCGTGCGCAAGGGGCTTGCGCTGTCGCCGGAAGGCTGGCGGCTGTTCGTGCAGCAGAGCGTCGAGAACAATTTGCTGCTCGGCGCCACGCCGCTGCGCGACAAGGCGCGGACGGCAACGCTTTTGGAGCGCGTCTATGAGATCTTCCCGAAATTGAAGGAGCGGCGTACCCAGCGCGCCGGTACCATGTCCGGCGGCGAGCGGCAGATGCTGGCGGTCGGCCGCGCGCTGATGAGCGACCCAAAGCTGTTGATGCTGGACGAGCCGTCGCTCGGCCTGGCACCGACGGTCGTGGAATCGATGTACGAGACGTTCGGCCGGCTGCACCGGGAGGGGCTGACGATCCTGCTCGCCGAGCAGTCGATCGAACTGGCGCTGGAGGTCTCGGATTTCGCCACCGTGCTCCAGGTGGGAAAAAGCGTGCTGTCCGGCACTGCCGCGTCGCTGGCGCAGGACCCGCAGGTGCAGAAGGCTTATCTCGGGGCGTGAAGAGATTCCCGTCATTGCGAGCGCAAGCGAAGCAATCCATCTCGCCGCGCCAAGAAAGAATGGATTGCTTCGCTTGCGCTCGCAATGACGGTTGAATTCATACGCCGTCGCTCGGAATGACGGGACGCTACTTGATCTTGTCGTAGGCCGCGGCGAAATCGGCGAGCGGCATCGGGATGCTGATGACTTCCTTGCCGAGATTCTGGAACGAGACCTTCAACTGCTTGCCGGATTTCATCGCCGCCAGCATGTCCGTCGCGATCGGGGTGTTGGCATAGCAGCCGCGCTGTTCGCAGGTCTGGATCTGTAGATCGGCGGTCTTGCCGTCATCGACTTGCAGCTTGGCGCCGGCCGGCAGATTGAGGCCGAGCGGCAACTGGATGACGGCGATCGGCGTGCGCGTGTCGCTGGCGACGCGGATGTTGATCAGCACGATCAACTGGCCGGTCTTGGTCAGCACCGCGGTCTGCTCGATCGCGCATTCGAGCGGTGCATCGCGGCTTAGGCTGGTGCATCGCGCGATCCAGCCGGGAGGGGCGGGGGCTGCTTCGGCTTGCGGGGCCTGCGTTGGTGACGGCGCTGTCTGGGCCGGCGATGGGCCCTTGGCCTTGGGAGCCTGCTGCGCCTGACCGAAGCTGGACGACGCAAGCGTGACGGCTGCGGCAAAGGCAAATGCGCTGGAAATTTTCACTGAAGTGGCTCCGAAAAATGTCGCTATCGGATGTGCCGTTGGCTGCACAAAGTCAAGTCACTCGGCGGCCTGCTTGACCGAGCCTGGCTGGTCCGAGTCCGCGTCGTGGTCGGGGTGTGACGACCGGCCCCAGCCTGCGAACGCGTTGGAGAGGCGGTCGAGATAGAGATACACCACCGGCGTCGTGAACAGCGTCAGTGCCTGGCTGACGATCAGGCCGCCGACCATGGCATAGCCGAGCGGCTGGCGGATTTCCGAGCCGGTGCCGGTGCCGAGCATCAAGGGCACGCCGCCCAGCATCGCCGCCATCGTCGTCATCATGATCGGGCGGAAGCGCAATAGCGCCGCCTTGCGGATCGCGGCCTCCGGCTCCAGGTGCTCGTCGCGTTCGGCCGAGATTGCGAAGTCGACCATCATGATGCCGTTCTTCTTCACAATGCCGATCAAGAGAACGATGCCGATCAGCGCAATCAGGCTGAAGTCGAACCCGAACAGCATCAGGATCGCGAGCGCGCCGACCCCGGCCGACGGCAGCGTGGACAGGATCGTGATCGGGTGGATGTAGCTTTCGTAGAGGATGCCGAGGATCAGGTACACGACGACGAGCGCTGCGAGGATCAACAGCGGCACGGTGCCTAGCGATTGCTGGAATGCCTGCGCGGTGCCCTGGAAGCTCGAATTGAGCGTGGTCGGCGCGCCGAGCTCGACCATCGCCTTCTGCACCGCGTCGGTCGCCTGACCCAGCGCTGCGGTTTGTGCGAGGTTGAAGCTGATGGTGATCGCCGGAAACTGGCCCTGGTGGCTGATCGAGAGCGGTCGCACCGGCACGCTGGTCCAGGTCGCAAAGGTCGACAGCGGCACCTGGTCGCCGGTGGTCGGCGACTTCAGGTAGATCTTGTTCAGGGTATCGAGGTTGCCCTGCAACTCCGGCAGCACCTCGAGGATCACGTGATAGCTGTTGAGCTGGGTGAAGTACTGGGTCACCTGACGCTGGCCGAAGGCGTCGTACAGCGTGTCGTCGATCAGTTGCGGCTGGATGCCGTAGCGCGAGGCGGTGTCGCGGTTGATCTTCAGCTCCAGCGTGGTGCCCTTCGTCTGCTGGTCGGTCGCGACGTCGCGCAGTTCCGGCAGCGTCTGCATTTTCGCCAGGATCTTCGGCGCCCACTCGTTCAGCTCGGCGAGATTGGCGTCCTGCAACGTGAATTCGAACTGCGTTCGCGTCGGCCGGCCGCCGAGCCGCACGTCCTGCGCCGCCTGCATATAAAGGCGGGCGCCTTCGACCTTTTCAAGCTGCGGACGCAGCCGGGCGATGATTTGCTGGGCGTTGGCCTTGCGCTCGTTGCGCGGCTTCAGCGTGATGAACAGATTGCCGTTATTGCCGGCCCTGCCGCCGCCGCCGATCGCCATCGCGGTAGACGCGACGTCGGGATCGGCCAGCACGATCTTGCCGAGTGCCTCCTGATGCCGCTTCATATCGGCAAAGGAAATGTCCTGATTGGCCTCCGACGTCGCGGTGATCAGGCCGTTGTCCTGCTGCGGGAAGAAGCCTTTGGGAATGATGACGAACAGGTAGACCGACAATCCGAGGGTGGCAAAGAAGATCATCAGCGTCGTGAATTTCCAGCGCATCGCAAGATCGAGGACGCGCTCGTAGCCGTGCAGCATGGCGTCGAAGGCGCGTTCGCTCCACTGGTAGAACCGGCCGTGCCTGGTTTCGCTGTGCGCGCGCAGGAAGCGTGAGGCCATCATCGGCGTCAGCGTCAGCGACACGATCATCGACACGAAGATCGTCATCGCCAGCGTCACCGCGAATTCGCGGAACAGCCGCCCGATGATGCCGCCCATCAACAGTAACGGGATCAGCACCGCGACCAGCGACACGCTGATCGACACGATGGTGAAGCCGATTTCCTTGGCACCCTTGAAGGCGGCGGCAAGCGGCTTCTCACCTTCCTCGATATAGCGCGTGATGTTTTCCAGCATCACGATGGCGTCGTCGACCACGAAGCCGACCGCGATGGTCAACGCCATCAGCGACAGATTGTCGAGCGTATAGCCGAACACCCACATCAGCGCGCAGGCGCCGAGTAGCGCCAGCGGCACGGTTATGGTCGGAATCACGGTCGCCCAGAAGCTGCGCAGGAAGATGAAGATCACCATCACGACCAGCGCGATGGTCAGGAGCAAGGTGAACTGCACGTCCTCGACCGCGGCGCGGATGGTCTGGGTGCGGTCGCTGATAAGCTCGATCTTGATCGCAGGCGGGATTGCGGCCACCAGCCGCGGCAGCGTCGCCTTGATCCTGTCGACGGTTTCGATGACGTTGGCGCCGGGCTGCTTGAACACCACCAGGAACACGCCGCGCTTGCCGTTGGCCCAGGCCGCCTGCTTGGCGT
>Ga0307516_10008803_pt1 | contig 11340 bp, 16 predicted proteins | sample 19_EM_MG_FD_203310 | JGI IMG/M metagenome (GOLD analysis project Ga0307516, IMG submission 203310) | Populus trichocarpa ectomycorrhiza microbial communities from riparian zone in the Pacific Northwest, United States - 19_EM | ecosystem: Host-associated > Plants > Roots > Unclassified | place...
CTGGCAACTCAGTCTCCCAGGAGGGAGCGTCACCCCTCTACTTGTCCGGTCTTCGCCAGGCTGGACACCCCAACCCCTACTGGTCCTGCTTGCAAGGGCATCCCTCAAACTTGCCATCCTCAGTGCCATGCTCCCATGAACAACAATAGTTCGAGGAAGGGCGTTACCATCTGGAACAACCAGAAGCGCACTCATAGGCACGACAGTGAGGACATCACGTTTGGTCTCTTATTGACTCAAACTGATATCCTCTTATAGATGCCTTCCAACCCTATCCTCATCGCGATGCTGTCTACTCCTGGGGCCAGGGCAAGTATGCCCATCAGGAACGCTTCTTGGACTTGTACCTTCAGGATATGGTACAGGCTGGGAAGATGATGTGGGAGGAGAAGGTGAAGAAGATGGAGATGTCGATCTTCCAGGAGGAGTTTGTGCGACGAGATCTAAGGCTGGTCCATGATGCACTGGATCAGATCAACCCGGCGGTCAACACCTGTATTGGGTATGCCGTGGTCCTTGGGGCCAAGATGTTCACAGAGATGGAGGGGATGGTCGAGGAGGTGAGCCATCTTGGATTTCCGGTTCAGGATATCTGACTGATGGCTTCTTTAGCAGGACAAGCAGAACGAGGAGATCTTCAAATTGAAGAAGGAGATCTCATGTTTGGAGACATGTCTGGACTCAGCTGAGTTCTGCATTAGTTCCTGCTTGAGTAGGATGGTGAAGATGGAGGTGTGGATGAGGAAGACCCAGGACAAGATAGATGGGGTTGTTCCTGAGGTTATGAACTTGACTTCCAAGGACAGGGAAGGCAAACAGGCAATTGGGGATGTCCTCAGGAGCCCCTTCCTTGACCTGGGGCTGTTGAACAAGTCGGAGGTGACTTTGGGGGCACGTGTCTTGGGTCTGTTGTCATTGACCCAGATCTTGGACTCGCCAGAGGCAGCCTCATTGGAGGAGATTGAGAGGGTGGTGACCCAGATGTTTACAGTGGGGTTTGACGGGCCGGTAACTCTCTTGATAGAACTCCTTTGGTAGACCTAAGGATACGAGTCTCCAAGTATGCCAAATAAACTGGGTTGTCCTTGATATCCAGAATGACCAAGTAAGAAGATACAATAAAAGATGGGATGGGAGATAAGATAAGATAAGGATTGTGTAAGAAAAGGAAAAAGGGAAAATATGTCATGGGTTGAGTGAATGAGTGCAGGCACTTGGGACTTAGTAAAACAAAAAGGGGTGGAAAACGATGAAAATCATGACAGTTATCTAAACCCATCACCTGCCCTTCCTTTATTTGGTCCCTATTACCTTATATACATGGTCTGTGCGCACAGCCTACCCTAAACATTGATACTATATATTTAGCTTGTAGGTAGCAGTGGTAGTTCCTTAGATTTTGTCAACATAGGATTCTCCCTCATCTCTGGTGGCCCCAGTCTCTGAAACCTGGTCCTCTATTGACCCCTATCATCTCCACTTGTTCCCTCCTCATCTCAACAACTCTACCTCTCTCTCTACCTGGTCTTAGGACCCCTGACTACAACATCAAACTCGAGTGGCTGCAGTAAGCCCATAGTAAAGATCCCTTGACACCCCAGCATTGACTGTTAGCCCAGACCAGCTTGTCAACTGCTTTCATCAGAGTGACCTTTGAGGTTGGCCCTGACAGTCAGCACTAACTAATAAATACTTAGGCAGTGAGTTGGAATTTGACAATGTATTGGACTAGCCCACTCAATGAGCTTCCAAAAATTTATAACAATGTCAAGGTGCACTCCATGGTTTTCTCAGCCACTTTGCAACTCACCCCAGTTCTTCTCTTCTAAACCTGGGTCCAAGCTGAGGTGCCTGGGGGCTCTGGAGACTGACAAGATTTGCTGACATTATTTGGTGGCCACATGTATTGTGAGATACAGGCAAAGATATGGGAATAGATAGGTCAGCAGGTTATCACCTTAGGGAGGCTGGCACACAAGGCCCTGAGTCCAGCTGTGTGTAATCCAGCTATCAAGGAAACAACAGCCCAGGACATTATTGTACCCTCCCTCCTGGGAAAACCTTACAAACTCCTTAATGAACAGTTTGGAGACAAACATTTGTTTGACATTTTCCACCTTGCAAAGGTGCCCACTGGGAAAAACATAACCCAATTGAAGGGGACCCCAGTTGGCCAAATAATCTTTTCAAGCTCATACTCAGAGGCCATGGCTGAAATCACATTCTGAGTACACTGTTCTCATGTGCTGAGCAACCCTCCCCCTTATGGTGTGGTCACTCCATCCCTAGGCACCTGGGTCAGGTGCAAAGACATGGAGAGTATGATCCTGGGATGAGACTGGAGTAGCAAAAATACCTCACTGTGCTTATTTTCCCATGACCCATTCTCCTTTATTGTTCCCCTTTCTCATGGCCCACTCAGTGATGACTCGCTCTCATTCAGCACTTACTCACCCCTTTTTCACACCCCACTCTGCCCCACTCTTTCTTTGTCCCTCCCCTTTGTTGATACATAACCCATGTGCAACTCCTGCCCTAAACCTGTCCCTTTATATAGCTGGTAGGTAGTCACTTGTACTTTCCCCAGATTTTGTTGACTCAGGATTCTCCCTCATCTCCAGCGATCCAGTCTCTGATGCCTGAACCTCCAAGTGGACCCCAACTTCTCCACTTGTTCCCTTCTGCTCTCACAACTATCCCCTCTGTCTCTGCCTGGCTCAATGACCCCTAGCACTCTGTCAAAAGAGAGTGGCTGCAGTTAGCCCAAGTGCAAAGACCATTGACACCCCAGCAAACACCAAGACTGCTGTCAACTGTTATCATCAGGGTGGCCTGATGTCAGCCCTGACAAGTAACCAATGACAGACCTTGGTTCCAATCTGGTTGGTGGGACCCCCCAATGGCTGCTGACAGTGATGACAAATGGCACCAAACAGGGGCCACAGTAACCATGACCATCCAGAATGATCAGAATGGTGCATGGTAATTATGGGGTATCTGCACCTGACATCAAAGGTCATTGGTAGCACTTAAACTTGACCAACAATAAAAAAACATAGCTTGTACACTCAAAGTCAACAGCCTGTACACAGGTGCCAAGAGATCAGCAGCAGTCTGCAAATGAGCACAAAGTAACTATGTGTGGTGAGTGGATTAACATTGTCAAGCCTAAGGTTGGAGTATATGGATTATTTTGAAAGTCCGCCTCTTTTCTGGTCTAGCCAGTGACAGCTTCTCAGAAGATTCATCAGAGGTCATGTTCTATTAATAACAGAGCATTCACTGATGTAGCTGTTGGAAGCCTTTCTTTAATTTGTTTCCATGCATATTCCATGGAAGAAGTACAAGCTAGGATGGTTCAGACTGGTGCATAACAGGAAAGGCAGAAGGATTTATTGCCATGCTGTGGGTGGATACTTTTCCACTGTTGAATTTGACTCGGGTGTGATCAATCAGCTTTTAGCATTGTTGGGGCCAATTTGGGTTCAACACTCCTGGCCCCTAATTTATCCCTGTAGTACAATAGCAACCCACCAACACCTGGGAAAGACGGGAAAGGACACAACACAACATATAAGTAAATAGGAAGAAAGGCCCAAGAAGTATTATAACAATCGTTTAATGGGGAGGTATTCGAAAGCATGGCAGAACGTCATCGAGAGAATTCAAGATTGCCGCGTGGAACCAATTAGCTCCTCAATCTGTTCATCGGACAAACCGTCGAGACGTTGCAACAAGTAGTCAACCTGTCCATCAACCGGTCGGCTACGTGGGAAGCGACCCAAAAAACAGACACGTACCTCGACCTCCTTGGTCAATGGGATGATGTAATGCTCGTATAGCTCGACCACCCCGTCGACATCAATCTTGCCTATCCCGCCTTGACTCGGGCTTCCATCCGCCGCAAGGTCCTGGGCGTAAACGGTCGCCTTCTTACGCAACCTCTGCAACAGCCTCCTCTCCACTTCCGGTTTGGTGATGAGCACGTCGAGGGCGTCCCGGTTTGGCGTCTGAATGTGTGGGATGAACGCAGCGGGATCAGAGAGGAACTTGGACTCTGAGACAAATTTTCCTGGTTATGTGAACGCGAAGGGAGGAGTGGGATCGCAGGTTCCAGAGTTGTTTTGAACGAAACGTAAGTGATGAATAAGACACGGCGGTGTCGTAATGTCAGCTCTACGGAGTCCATGAATTGAGGGGACAGTCGAGCGGACGTACCGTAGTGAACACGTTTGGAGATCGCCTGGAGAACTTCGACATCAAGCGTGGCAGCGCTACCGTAGTTCCCATCGTCCTCGTATTCGTCGTCACCGATGATGCCCTTTGCTCGTTTAGATGCTGCAAGTTGGACGGTGGCCGTCTTGGTTATCCTCGGAACGATCTGTCGGGTATAGAAGGAGAGAATGGATGGGTTCGCGTTGACGGTGTTCGAGTAGAGTATTTTCGGAAAGTCGACGGGTTTGAGGACGGGCTCGGGAAGGTTTGAAGTGAACGGATATTCATCTGGACTACCAACAACGCCGGCGGAGCGTTAGCACCCACCACAATATTCCAAGTGATCAATCAAGATCTTACCTGGTATACCTTCGCGCCTTTGCTGGAAAAAGCAATTACCACACACAAAAATGATCAGCAGGACGAATGAGGAAGGAACGGAGAGAGGTGATGTGGATCGGCCGGCGAGCCACCACCGCACAAACAGACGTACCGTGGAACGCTTCTATCTCGGCAAGGAACCATTCAAGCCAACTTCCCTTGAAATCCAGCCCTCTAAGCTCCTCGAACCCTCCTTTCTGGTATATCTTCGGATTGTGGGCGAACTGAGCACGCTCGATAAGACCAAAGATGATTGTGTCTTCGAGCCGGGTCAGGACGGAACGAATCCTGTCGAGAGAGAGGGGGTCTCCGGAGAGCGTGTAGTTGGACTGCATGGCTGGGGGCCTGGAGGAGGAGAGGGAGAGGCGGGTGCGGGGATTCCTCCCTGGACTGTTACTTATATCAGCCCCGTCGTCGCGTTTGGCAGTGTCCCTTCTCCGCCTCCCCGATCGATCACGTGCCGTTCGGGTCAGGCAATGCTTTTGAGAGATGGGCCGAAATAGACAACAGACATCAGTACTCAGTCCGTATCTGACTCTGAGGATCGTGTGCCATTCTGTACTATACAAGAGGAGATCAAAAGGAGATGCGCGGCCTTGATCGTCGCAAACAAGGGGCGGTGTGAGCGGGGGTAGGGGGAGAAAACATTCGAGGAGGGAGATAACCAGAACGGAGCGTGTATAACACAAGGGAGAATCAGAGACGGAAGAAATGAAGAAGCGTTCAGTGGTGCCCCTCGACGTCAAATACGGTTCGCCCTCCAACTTCCATATGGTCTCCAGTTGCTGTCGGAACGTAGGAAGTGTCAGGGATGTCGCTCTCGTCGATACCCTCAGCGGCCTCGATGACCTCGTACAACCGAGAGGCAACTTCTGGTGGCGGTACCCGTCCGCTGAGAATGTCTCGGGCCGGGATGGGAGACCCGTAGAAATCCCGATTAGCGTCCTTTCTCTCGACAAGTACGGTTCCCTCCAACGAAAGACCCGCGAAGAGACCTGCGAACCAGAAGTGTAGAAATTCCAAAATCAGTCCACCAAATTACTCGCGCGGGAACATAGGCGTCAATTCTGATTACGCACCTTTCGATTTGGAGTACGAGAACATCGGGGTGGGGTGGGCCAAACTCGCTTGGACCGCTCCCCCAGTCCCAATCGGCCCAGCTGCGGCGGAGATGTTTCCTCCGATCGTCACGTTCCCGCCGATGGAAAATGCCCTCACTGAATCTTCACTGTTCAAGACGATAACGAAATCCGTGAGGTCTGCTCCGATCTGAAGTCCCCACCCCAGTCCGCCCGTGGCGATACAAGATGGCGCGGACCACGAGCCATCTGGCAATCGGGCAATTACCAGCCCCGACCCTGCTTTTCCGGAAAACACGAACCCCGCCTTGATAACCTGGAACACGGCCAACCCTAAGAGAAGGAAAGAGGAGGATAGTGTCGGGTGAGAGTGTGATCAGGGATCGAATGCGCGAGGGAGATAAGAACCTCTGGCGTGTTGGAGGACCGCTTTGGGGATGGAGTTGAGCGCAGATTCAGGATTACTTGGATCAGCTGCAATCCCAACGGATCATCAATCCAAGGATCTCCTCGTGAAACCCAAACAAACGAACTCACCGAGGAAGGTTTCAAGGATCTTTGCTGCTTTCTCCGCCTCTCCAGGAAGACTGAATCCCTGCACGAAATCCCTCGACTCGTTCGCAACCTTGTTGCTGCTCTCCTTCAAAAACGCCGTCGCCTGAATCCCGGCCTTCTCTGCGGCTGCTCGGAACTTGTTGAGCATGGACATCGTCCTCTGTCGTCGTCGCCGATGGTTGTTTCGAGGTGGAGGATCGTAAAGTGGAAGAAGTTCCCTTCCACCGCGCGTGACACTGACACCGACCCCGGCCATGATGTCATCCATCCTCTTGGAGGGAGAATATTTACACTCAACACTGGTAAGTAAGTACAGCCAGGCTAAAATCTTCCGCCACAATCAGGAGCACATCTGAGTAACGACACGAAGTGATCCACATAAAGTTTGGGGACGGACAGGCGGACTTCCGTGAGTATATCATCTTGCAACAGAACAATGAAGAACATATCCGCTTCTACTTCCCCGTTCTACTCCCAATGGTGACTCTCGTTCCCTTCGACTTCATCCCAGGTAGTGCCCCAATCCTGAGTTATACCTCCATGTTCCGCCCGAGCGGCGGCTCCGACGTCAAGCCGACCCTCCACAAGACCATTTTTCTGCAATGCATAGCAAGCGACTCGGTTCGTCGTGTGATGGGTTTCTGCGGGCCATCAGGGATTCCTGGACGGTGTTGTGGCATCTTCAAGTGGTTGGCGGAATACAGAGAATACGAAAGGTTCCTTCCTCTACCCTTCACTATGAGCCAGACAACGCCATTGAGACATAGGTTGGGGAGAGTTGCGTTGTTCCATTGGAGGATTCCGGGGTCCGTCTCCAGGTCGTAGTGGACTCCCGTGTTTTCCATGGGCTGGCGTGCGATCGGGGGAGGTTTCGTGGACCTCGGGGAAGGTTATGTTCCTCTACGTGTTTGATTCTGTACGCTGCGAAAACGGTTCAGGGAACTCATGTGAGCGAGAAGTCCTGGGGCTGGTGTGGTGAAGTTAGGGAGAAAAGACGCTTGCTGTTGCGCGGCCGGTCGCTACCAGATGGGAGCACGTTTGGAGACCGGGATCATCTGTCGTTGGGAGGCTCCGCCCCGTTGTAAGCGAGGGCTTGGAGGAAAGAAGTAGAAAGAAACGCAAGGAGACGGGTAGCCTCCGGGTCATGGTGGTGGGCTGTGAGGAACTTTCGGGCGCCTCTGTGTTCGGTGATCACAAAACCTCCCTTCGTATGTACTCTCTTCTGGGAGGGCACCTGGCCCTCGCGTATTTCGACCTCGTTTGCCAGTGGGACACCACACTATCGCTCCAAAACTCCGGAACCTTCTACAGCGCCCTGGTGCCCAACTTTGGTTGCCAGTCGCCGACCACTGTACAGCGCCGATCTAACTCGCCATGCAAACGACAAATGTTTGAACGGTTGGAGAACGACTCTGTCGGTACGGGACACATCAGTGTTATCTCCTAATTCCTGAGGGCACAGCCCGAAGGAGGGCATTACTGCTGCTATAACACCCGATCTGTAACGACGACTCAATATTCAACAAGCCCAGGATAATCCTGAACCCCCCGGATTCTCACCGCTCCAAGCCCACAACGAAGTTTGAGGAACCCCGACAACTTGTCCAACACCTGAACCCACCCAACTTCTCTACGCGAAAACCTCACTTGGGTGTGGTTGCGTGCCACAGCGGGAGAAGAGCCTCTCTTCCGAGGTTGGTTCAGTCGCGCCGCTTCGGTGCCTCAACGGAAACCCGTACCGTTGGTTGCACATCGCCGACATTGCTCAATTGACTTTCCTTGAGCTTTTAAAACCACAGCTCCTTCTCTACAATCGAGCCTCAAGGTCTTTTTTTCATCATCCCAGAACCGTCTCCTCCCCGCTTTCGACCACTGTTCCGTGTGGTTTCTGTGCGAGACCCGATCGCCCGGATATCACGTACGCCATCCATCTCGCAAACCCTGCAGATTCCCCCACCAACCCGCGAAGCACGAACGAAGAACCCGGTTGCAACACATCCAGGCGCCCACCGTCCCGATGCGCTCACGACCATCGAAGCGCCCACGACTTCGGTGCGACCGGGGCCTTCGAGGCGCCCAAAGGTCTTGCCACGATCGCAACACTGGTTCGGGTTTAGGTCCCCTCCGCGACTCGAACTCGCGACCTCGAGTTCGCGGCCCCTTCCCCCCGACGCTCTTTCCGTTCGGCCCGCTTTAGCATTCCAGGTCCCGATAAGGTCACTTTCTCACGGTTGCTCAGCCGTGTTGCGCGGCCGGATCAGCCGTTCCCCCATGCCCCGTTTCGTGTCCCTCCTTCGTAATTACCCTTCGGACCCTGTCCCCGTCATCACATGTACATTGGACCCCCCCCATTCTTTTCTTCCCGCTTGGTTTTATGTCGCGACGCCAACGACCCCTTTCCTCCGGCTCCGAGGTGCCGTTCCGGGCATCACGTGCCCTCTTCCGTTGTTTGTACATCCTTAGACACGGTCCCGGTTGTGATTCTGGTCTCGGTATATAAGCCATGTAGTAGTTACCCCTAGCTACAATCGAATCTCAGCGTTTTCGGTCACCCTCTCGTCGCAGTCTCGTCTCGCTTCTCTTCCCCTCTGCTCTCGTACCTCGTCACACTTCATCTACGACTCTCGACGTCCTCGACCCTCGAGTAGCGTTTACGTCTCCGTCTCGTCTCGACCTCGTCACGACCCCCCTTCCGACTTCGCAGTTTCGAGCCCCTAGTGCCTCGACGTCGTCTTCGATCCTCGTGCCAGTCACCGCTCTTCCCCCGTTCTCCTCGAGTTCTCGCGTCGTGTAGCGGAGGCTCACTGCCGACGGAAGAAGGTCCCCGGTCTCTCTCTTGTTCGCGTTCGCTGCACCCCCTCTGTGTCGTTCGCACTCGGCCCAGTAGGCAGCCGAACACCACCCTCCGCCGGAATCCTTCCTCTTCCTCACGTGCCTAATCTATGCCTGACCCTCGGGAACGGCTATGGTCCGATGACCCTAACACTCCAAAGATCCCATACGGCCTGTACCTTGAGGAGAATGCGATGTATGACCACCCTGTTCAACCCAGCCAACCGCAGAAGGGATGGTATCAAATGGGGACTTGTATCCTAGACTGTGCTCTTGTTCTCGCTCGCGACTGTTCACACCACAATGCAGCTCAACATCCAATCCATTTCTTTCATCAATAACCGCGAATTCCCTGGCGTCAAGGGCATTGTAACTGGCTAGCCAATGGTCTTTTGGTTTGTGTCATGATTTTCGCCGGTTTTCTACCTTTTTCTTTCTAAGTCCCAAGCGCCCACTCATTTAACTTTGCTCAACCATGACATGTTTCCACATTCCTTATTTTATCTTATCTCATGTCCCATTTCTCTTATCTTATCTTTCATCTTCTTTCGGTCATTTTGGTTAGAAGGCGAACTCGGTCATCTCGGATTACTCAGGCTAGAGACTTTTGGCCCATGGGAAGACAGTACAGAGGACTATCTATTTTGGAGCGATGTCGACGTCCCCTACAAGGGAGTCAACCCAAGCCTTGGCAGTCTCCTTCGCCTCGGCCACCAACCTCTCTTCCTCCTCGACGTCCTCCACACTTGCCAACCACTGTTCCCAATCCCTACCCGACTCGATCCTCTCCTCCAAGGTCCTAGGCCCAGAGGCCACCACGTGATTCCCCAAAGTAATGGGGGTATCCAAGACGTCCTCCTCCAGGACCGTCAAGTCGAACTGTTGAGGAGGATAGGTCTCAAACCTAGTCCTCAGAATACCCACAGACATCTCCACCTGGGTCGTCCTCCTCAACATCGACTCATACTTCCCCATCAAACCCTCACACTTATCGGCCATCTTGAGGCAACGCTTTTCCAAGGTCTTGACCTTGTTCTTCAACTCCAAATTCTAAGAGGAACAGGGTCAGCAAACTCTAAAGCAAGCTTGGGATCCAGATTCCCACCTCTTCATCACACTTCTCTAACTCAGAGAAGACTTCGGCCATCGCCACCGCAGTAAACCCCAGACAGGTATCTGCTACCTCAGGAACAGGGTCGACCTCCAGGTGCTCGATCGCCAAACCTCGAGCCATCATCTCCTCCTGGAAGTGGGTCAACTCCACATTCCTATACCTGTCCCTCCAAATCATCTTCCTGGCATGAACAAAGTCTCGCAGGTAGAGATCCTTGAACCTGTCGTGGCGGACAGACTTGCTCTGAGTTCGCCCACTAACCTCAGCAAGAAGAGGATAAGGGAGGAAGCGATTTCCCCTGCGAAGCTTGTAACCATTGACATTGAAGGGGATGGTGGGGGTGACTGCCTGACAAGGAAAGCCGGAAGTACGAGGAGGTTTGGGAGTCTGATGACCCCGAGGACAAGAAGCAGGAGTACGGGCCAGAGCCTTGTAATGAGAAGGAGGGATGGTGGAGGATTCCCCATGGATCATGCCAAGGACGTTGTCCATACAGGAAGAAGAGTCATCAAAGGACATGCTAGTGTGTTGTGGGTGGTGGTGTTGGTGGGAGTGGCTGAGTGGGGAATGATGGGGACTTGCCGACCAATGGGCAGTCCTTATATGTTTCCCACTTTGGCGCAACAATACTCCATCATTCCCACTGTGCCCATAAACCATCACCACCCACTCCTATATCAACAGCGCCCATATACGCCCATGTCCATTCAACGGCTCTCATCAATCCCCGGTGATTGTTTCAGGTCCATCAAACCCTCAACCCTTAGCTCGGTCCAGGCGCAGCCTATCAGCATCTAGACCTCGGCCTTGATCAAACCCCGGTGATCGTTTCACCTTCATCAAATGACCTTTCCCCTTATGGGTTTATTCTCTCACACTCCTTATCTTCTTATTGTTCTCCTTATCTTTCATTCCCACGTTTCATCAGATGATTACTCACTCTCATTCAGTTCTGACTCATCATCTGTTCACACGCCCCCCCTTTGTTTGTTCCCATCTTTGGTTGATACATGGCCTGTGTGCACTGCCTGCCCTATACTCTGTCCCTATATATAGTGGTAGACAGTCGCTGTCATTCCCTAGATTTTGTCAACTCAGGATACTCCTTCGGTTCTCACCAAACACGACATTGGTCCCGAGTGACTCCGACTTCTCCCTTGTTCC
>Ga0307516_10008804_pt1 | contig 11340 bp, 8 predicted proteins | sample 19_EM_MG_FD_203310 | JGI IMG/M metagenome (GOLD analysis project Ga0307516, IMG submission 203310) | Populus trichocarpa ectomycorrhiza microbial communities from riparian zone in the Pacific Northwest, United States - 19_EM | ecosystem: Host-associated > Plants > Roots > Unclassified | place...
CCAATAGTGACATATCAACGCCACATCAATCACCAGCAACACGTTAGCTACACTCCATCATATTTTGCTATTCCAGCGCCACATCATAACATATTTCCATGGCAATGACAAGTCAGCAACAATGACATGTCAACACCACTTCATCTAGTCTTTGCCACGTCAGCAACATCAACTTTTAGCATCTTCCTACCAAGCAATCTAGTTAGTAAATCACTTTACCTTTTGATACGTTAGATTTTACTGTTTTGGTATTACAGTTGATATTCAACTTATCATTAATAGTATTATTTTGTGCCTAAAAAAAAAAATCCTATCTTGCATTTATATATGTTCTTTTTTTCTTATCAAGCTCTTTCTTCGTTTATATTGAGCATCTAATCATCTTCATAATTGCAAAGCTTGCTGAAAATAGTGGAAAATTATGACTATTATTGATTAATTATTTACACTTAGAAGGTTTAGCATTATATACTTATAATTTTCTGGGCGTTTTTTATTCTTGATTAATCTCCACATTAAAAAAATAAAATTAGCTTTATTTTTATATTGTGATTTCACTTGTAAGAATTGAAAGTGATCTCATTTTCATTTTCAAGTTAGTGTTACATGCATTTGTGTCATAATCATCTAGTATCCAAGCTTAAGTCTACATTTATCGTAGACCTGACCCTCAGTGATACTCTTAGAGCCATTTGAGAGGAACTACAAACCTAGATGACCAACATTTTAAAAGAATTAAAATTCTCAAATAAGGCACCCAAAGACCAATAAACATCACAGAAATAGCCATTGTAGGCAAGTTCACCCTAAGAGCCACCAATATGATTATCATTTAGGTTACTATAAACATGATGACCTTGATGAGTAAAGTAAGTCATGAGCCCTGAAAAAATAGAAGCCCCCATTTTTTATGATCATCATGACCCTTGGATCTTTGATATGTGAATTCGTGACATGGATCAATTCTTTAAGTGACACAACTTGTCTGATAATAAAAGAGTTGGATTTGCTAAAATGATGCATATTGGTGAAGCCAAACTTTATTGGAGTGATGTTAAGGATTGTTTAGAGATGAAAAGTAAATCTCTCATAACTGATTGGACCAAAATGAAACAAAAACTACAGTATAAGTACTTACCCTGCTCTTATAAAAATAAACTCTTAGACCAATAGAACAATCTAAGGCAAGAGAACAATTTAATAATTACATGATGAGATGTGCTATAAGTGAAAATAAAGACATGATTTTGCATAGACTTCATAAATGTTTGAATGATGATTTTAGAAAAGAGGTCAGATTATATGTTACTTATAAAGAGTCAATTGACAACATCAAGACCCTTTTAGGACTCCTTTTAGGTCTTAATTTAGAAATAATAATTCTTTATTAAGTGTTCCACCTCTTAGGTTTAATCCTAGAGCCCCCAAATTTATAAAGATAATAGAAAACGAGTCATAATGAAATGTCTAGTATGAGTTCAAAGTTTCAGTGTGCTAAATATCAAGGTTTCAGCCATATCTTTGTTAAATGTACTTCTAAACCCTTAGTCATCGAAGAACAGAAAAATATAAGTCAAAAGGAAGACTATTGTATTTAAGTGTATAAACCCAATCCTAAGGATTTTAGTGACCTAGATGAAGGAGATGTGCAAGAAGAGGGACTTAATACTATAAGTCTAAATGAGTCTGAAAATGAGGTTAATAAAGAATATAATAAGTCTACTTTAGTGGTAGAGGAAGAAGTTTTAATAAAATATTTAGTGGAATTTCTTGAAAAGATAAATATAGTTTTTAGACAAATCTCATGATATTATTCCTCTTAAACTACTTGATTCTATATCCACCATGCATGACGTTCAGCACGTCAAAGGTTTAGAGCAACATGCTCCTAACCACCTCATGCTTGACGTCCAACACGTCATAAGTCTAAAGCAACATGTTGTGAGCTCTTTGATCCCCCACGCCTGATACGTGATGAGAAAGATGAACTCCACACCCTTAGTCGTATAATTTTCATAGTTACGAACTTAAAAAGCATGTAGATCTTCTTTCTATGTCTCTTTACTCTGAAATGGCTAATTCAGCTAAGTCTTTTGCATGCAGAGTTCATAATTTGCATGTTGAAATCATAAAACATATTCAAACAAGTAAAGAACAATACAAAATTCAAGTTGATTTATATAAATATCATGATGCACTTAATGTTGAAGATTATTTTATTATACAAATTAGACGTGAATGATGTCCTTTGAAAACCAATCATAAATTGTAAGTGAGGAGTGTTAGACCATTCAAAATGTTGTAAATTATTGAATCAAATAATTATATCATTAAACTACCACTACACTTTAAAATTAGCTTTACTTTTGACATGAAGGACCTCGTTATATATAAAACACAATAATATGTCCAAGATGACTCTTTTGAAACCTTCGCCCCATCACCCTTATCTTTGACACAAAAGGAACATATTAATGTTATTTTGGATGCACAAGTTGTTTTTACTAGGGATTGTGAACTTCAACAAATCTCAATATATAATTTAAACAACCAGATTCAAACTATACTTGAATTATTAGATAGACATCACAACAACTTCATGATCTTTAGGAACATTATTGGAGCCACCTTGAACTACACTTAACGGAGTCGAGTTTTTCCAACCCCTAAAGAATTGGTGGGGACATTGGACTTGAGTGATTGCTTATGCACTCATATAATCATAGATGATGGAAGGTAGCCAAAACCATTAAGAGATTAAGCTTTAACTTATGTTTTGGTTTAATTGACTTCAAACTTTTAGTTGAGATTTATTAACTAAACCTTATTTGTTAAGCTTGATTTAATTATTATTGATTTTTTTTTTTAATGAACTATAAACTCAATTGCTTGTTTTAATTAGAGTTTTTGTATTTATATTCCACTGATAAATTGAATAATAATTATTTGTTTTAGATAGGGCTCATTTTTCATTTTCTTTGGCTTCTTTCTTCTTTTTTTAACATCATCTTCTTAGCTTATTATTACTTTATCTTCGAATCTTTTTTGCCCCGTATCGATTTGTCAACCACGTATAGTGAAAAAAAATCAATTTGTCAACCTTGTATAGTGATAAAAAAATCAGCATTAACCACGGGTTTACGAGATTTTCCACTCTTGTATTTGCACAACGCAGAGAAAAGGAATACGGCCAGCAACATTTCCACACCTGATTAAACATGTCGTGCTTTAAAAAATTGACCGAACGGCTCATTTACAAAGAAACAAAAACAGTATCAAGCCCTACTTAGAATATTACCATCATTATTTCTTACGTGGATCGACCCAAGGATATTCAATAAACTACCAACAACGAATTAGTCAAGGTATTTGAACAAAACCAAGCCAACAACCCTACCAGCAGGAGGTCCCTTTACTGCCACCCTACACCCCAACATATCATCCCTCTTTGTTGAAATTTCACCAGATTTACAATGACAACTTGATATATAGACTTGGATAAACAGCAGAAACATGAACATCCATAAAACATGTCAGCATACACTTTGGACAAAAGTATTGATGATATTCTGCCATGACTTGCATCCATACATCAGTCATACGGGTACTAGCAAGAGGAAAATTACAAACTTAGATAGATAGTAACTAATTAATAGATAGCGAAGTTCTCTCTAAAAATCTTTCCCGGCCACTACACAAAGGACCAGTTAATGAACATGAAAGCCAGACAGTGGTTGGAATTATCATCATTAAGAACTTTCCATGCAATGGCCTGCTCGTAGGAGACCGGCCTCCCCATGCTGGATACACATATTCCGGCGGGCAGATAAGCATATCCCTGAAATTTATAATAGCACATAGGACACTTTAGAACAGTCTCCAGGTCTCAGCGCATCCCTTAAGGGCTAATATGCTTTAAGAGATGCCAGTGCAATAGGTAGAGATGGAACAAGAAATTTATCATAGTTTCAGGAATAGAGAAATTTCACCTGTTGCATTATTTTAGAGAACTCAGAGCAGAGAATCTTCCGACCTGCTTCATCAAGAATCTTGTCAAGCATGATATCTTGAAGGGCCACAAGAGTAGTTTCAAGCATATCAAGTCCAGCCTGGTTTGCAAAAGTGAAAACTGGAGATGCCTGCAATTATTTTTTATCCAATCAAGTTAATTTTCCTTTGCCAAAACCTAAAGAGCTCCCTCTAGTTGAACAATGGACAGAATAGGAGTGGTTACGTTTGTTTTCAAGGAGCAGCACATAATTGCATCTGAATGGTGCCACAGTCGCTTCAGCAAAGCATCCCCAGCTTGGGAGTCAACCCGAAATAGTTCTCCTCCAGTATGAATCCTTCAATATTTGTACAGGATTACAACAAATATACAACTTGCCGCATTTTGAAAGAGCAAAAACAAAGAAGTTACAATAACCAGGAAATTTGGGGAAAACATATGAAAGAAACTAACTTCAGACTATGCAACAGCTACAATCACCCTGTGCTATATCTTGCACAGAGTTCTACCACATTCCAGGCACTAGTTGCTTTAACGATTTTTAATCAAATTGCATGGTTAAATTATTTTGTTTTCTGCAACTCAATCATCCATTGAAGGACAAATCAAGTTCAGAAGCAATACATCATATTTCATCAATCATTCATAATTTGAAAATTCCAGGGACTAAAAGTTATTCTCTTCTAGCGTACATTCAATGACAAGGATGAACAAAAACTGAGCAAATTTAGTTCTTGATTTTCAATTTTGCTATTTTGAACCCGAAGAAAATGACCGTTTAAATGAATAAAGATAGGATACCTGTAGCTTCGGTATATCCATCGAGCTAAAGTTAAAGCCTCAGGAGAGACAGGAAGGGACTTTGGCCCCATATTGGAGCTGAGCCGGGAAGGGGAAATTGCCATTGCAACCCTCTGAACAGACGCCACAACACCACGCACATATTGGCGAGCCATAGCAGCCACATTGTCTCGGAAGTGGTTCTCAAACGTAAATTGGAAAGCGATTGTCAGTACTGACCTAAGGTTATAACTGTTGGTGTCAGCTTCACTAGCTGGACGGGCACCACCAGGTCCTACTTCAAGTGTAGAGGCTAAATCTAAAGTTCGAGTAGCAGCAGGTGCATCCTGAGATACAAGAAAACCAAAACAAATTAGAGAAATGGTGCAAAAGTGTTAGAGAGGCATGATTATGATAGTTAAAAGGTAGAGGTCACCCAACTGTTTTAGGATCTAATGGTATGACACGAAATCCAGATGGCAACAATGGTGCATCATCAGCAAAGGATTCATCAATAGGCGCAAAGACGAGCTGAGCACAAGCACCAAGAGCATTTTCATCAACTCCGCTGCATAGCTGCCAAGTAAGATTTTAAAAATGTTATCCATTATTCATGAGAAACATTCCCAGTAAAAATATAAAATAAAAAAACTCAGATTCAGTTTCCACTGAAAAACAACAGGTAAACCAACCTGCAACAAGTACATATCCTGTGCCAGGGCTACATCTTCTGGGGAGAATGCATGGCCCTCCAGCCGAACTACCTCCAAGAACTACCAGTGAAGGAAATGCAAAATTATCACATGGTACATCAAAAATCGAGACATTCCAATAGAGAAACTGAAGAGAAGTATATACACTCAAAATGCTTACCTCCTCATGCTCCACGGTATGTGCAAGAGGTAAAATGACCTGGCTACTAGGGAAGCCACCAGGTCTTGCACATGGAACTGCATAAGGACTTGCTTTAAGACATGCAGCAGAGTACACATCAACCCCATAATCAGCCCACTCCGAACGATGTTCTCTCAGAAAACGAACAAGCAAAGCAGGAGGAACATTCTACAAAGAAGTACACAGTTATTATTATTACAGTAAAGTAACATGTGACATTTTATTATTGATAAGCAAAAAAGATAAGTGCAAGGGGCAGTAGAGTTTCTGGTTCAGTATTGGCACAGATCAGAAACAAAAACACCCCAGAATTATATGATTAGAGATTACCTGCAGCAACATTGATGCCTTCGCACACAGGACTCCTCCAAATGTAGGTGACATAGATGCGTTGTATTGAGATCCTAGAAATTTAGTTGGCGATGAATTTATGACGATGGTCACATCATCCCCACCATCACCATCCAGAAGTGACCACCCACTATCTGTGAATCCATTTACAGCATCATTGAAACCCCTGAAACCCAAACAAGTTAAGTAGCAACGCTCATGCAAGCACAAAGATTACAAATTATTGCAGGTTCTTATGCTCTAAACAAATCAAGACCAAGCAAAGCATCAGCTATGACAGAAATTTTAATCCTTGGCTTAAATCTGCTGACTTAGTGGGATCATTCTCCAATTATCTTAGATGGTTGGAAATTCAACAGAATGGTGCTTCCCCAGTAATCAAATGTTACACTGGGATATCTTTACCTGCAGAGCCTCTGACTAAATGTCCTTAAAACAGCAGGCTGACGACCACCTCCATACTGAATTTCCCCACTAGTCTCTTGTGCAATTTGTCTTATGTACTGCAAGGCCTGAACAATCAAATTACAAAACAATCATGAAACATATTTTGATTGAATCAGAAAAAAGGTAACAGTCACGATGATGTTATTACCGCCATGGTCATTTTCTGAGCAAGAATTTTGGATGACTCATAAAGTGGCCTCAGAACTTCAGGAACACTCCAAACCTAAGATAACAGATTTTAATTGATGCATAAAGTCATTAAATCAAACATCAATTAGGGGAAAACTTGAAAAGTTGAATTAGATCTTATTCTTACATCTAAGTCAACATGATCAACAATGTGAATGATGGAGCCACCACCCTCACATGGTCGAATTAGATAGCCACTAGGAAGCATATCAGCTCTTACAAAGCTTGAAGAAGGAGGTCCTGTTGGGCCACCAGTAGAAGAAGTCAATGACCTCTCACATATCTGCACAAAATTTTGAGACAAGTGAATGCTGCTGATCTTAAACACCTTTTATTAGGAGAGGAAATAAAGAGAAACAAAAACACTAATGACTCACCACAAGACTCCCGTCTTCCAAGGTTGTAGTGTATCTTAGTGTCCAAAAGTCACGTGCTGCGGCCAGTGTTGTAGGTGCATAAGTCTGATGAAAATAATAGATAGATTAATACAGCAACATAGCAAAAACAGTTATTTCAAAGGCCAGCCAGAAAAATGAATATTTCATAATGTACATGTACAAACCTGCATGTATATCAGCTCAATTGTCCCTCCACTTCCTGTAGGAATCACACTCATTATGTCTAGGCATCGGCAGTCACGAAACCAAGAAGGACGATCTTTGAGGATTTCAGCAACCTGAACAGACACAAATTCATCACATGCTATAAAAGAGAAAGGACATAAAAAACCTGAATAATTTAAACTGTTTAAATAGATATGCACCTTAATGGGCTCCAGGCTCACAAGGCCACAGGCTCGCGCTGCTACCCCACTGCAGTTGCGGGAAACAGCAACGATTCCAATAGAATCTGGACCAGGCTACATTGTCATAGGAAGTCAGATTTTACCACAGAACAAGTAAAGAATAAAAACAATAACACACAGAAGATAAGAAAAACAAAAACTTCAATGGGTGTTACCTTCATCCCAATCATCTGGACCCAGTCGACAGCAGTTCCAGTAGCTTTGGAAAGGAACTCTGCCAGGGTCTCCTCAGCTATTGTGAGAAGACTAACAAAAGTAAAAGTTCAAAACACAGTTAAGCCTGTGAGATACATTGCGTCTCTAGATCACATTGATTCAAAGCGAATGTAATTACTTACCCAGCTGGGTTGTTAGCATCCCTTTGGGGTTGCTGAGGTGTTGGGTTTTGCTGTTGTTGGTGCTGACCGCTCATGACCACAGACTCACAGCTATTGTCTGTGGCCGTTGCTGAAGCCTGTGTAGAATCCACCAAAATAAAGGCTTATTGAGCATGTACATGGAAAAAATCACATTTTTTTCACAAAAGCAATGCCAGTGAATACATACAAAATGGACAAAACCTAACCCATGATCAATGAAAAGAAGAAAACTACTAAAGTAGGCAACTTAATTGCCAATATTAACAGTTTCAAATGTTTGATTAAATTATGAAGCACTTATTGGCAGAAAACTATCATCAAGTTAGAGAGATATCAGTGATTTGCTGGTGAATAAAATAAGATTTAAGACACAGTGACATGGTGATTTCCTAAGGAAGAGAGATTTACCAGTGTCAACCTAAAAGACCTAAGTCCTGAAGTAAAGAACTAACAGAAAAATTGCAGAGTATCTTACGGTCTGAATTTGTTGGCGCATGTATCCATTTTCATAAACCAAATGGGAGACTTGCTTCTGCAAACGATCATTCTCTTCCATTAACAGCTTGTTCATGGCAGTCAGCTTTCTATTCACTGTCTGGAGACGAGAAGATTCCTTTCTCTGTTTTTCACGACATCTACAAAATAGAACAATGAAAAACCCAAAACATTAACTTACACAGCAAACTTCTTCAAAGAGGTCACCAAAAGAATGCGGAAACTTGCAGAAAAAATCTATTTCACAAACACATTAACATAACAAAAATGAGACCAATCTCACAATAATGGTCATGCCAAAAAAGAACGGACATAGGATGGTTTATAAGGCCAAGTCGCAGGAGCTCTTTCAAACTTCATGTCAAACATTCAAAACACAAAAGCGAGCATCCAAGCTTTTCAAAATAATAATCTTCAGAAAGTCCCTGAGCTTTCACGATTACATTGTCATGACAATCCTAGAAAAAGGACACTATATCTTTATCACGAAGCTGCTGCTTTAAAACACACATTTTACTTGCATAATAGCAAAACTAGAACGGACTTCAAGTTTGTCCCATTGTCCCTTGTTTTTAGCCAAACCCCCTGGCTTATTATGCAGCTGAAAAAAAGATATCTGAACCACTATTCCGCAGAAGAAGAAAAAGGAAAAAAGTGCTCCCCTTTAATCAAATATCTGTTTCTTAATCTCTCCAAGGCAAAGGAAAAAGGAGACAAACGATAAAGCGCAATGAAAACCCGGAGAAGAAACAGAAGGCGTAGCCCAAAACATATTGTTTGGATGTAATCATCTTCCATTCAATTTGAAAGCCACATTGAAAGCCTGGTAAATAGCTGACAATCCATTCAATTTGAGGGATATTGAAATTACAGAGAGCAAAAATGAAAAACCTTTCCAAAGATGGATCAATAAACAAATAACAGCTACATTATTCAAGGAATGTTACTTGTAATCATTAATCTCCTCGAAAGCCAAGATAAAAAACAAGAAGCTATTAACTAAAAAGGAAAAACAAACAAAAGTAACAATTTTTTTAATCAATTTAGAAGAAAGGCATGACCTTTAAAACTTGATCACTCCAAACAGATAAAAAGAAGATATATAAACCAACAATTATGCTCAACCAAAGAAGAAGAAAGAGGATGATATTAACTAAAGAAAAACTGATCTTTTCTTCTCAAGACCTTACTTTCCTGCTTCAAAGGTTAGAAGACAAGGGAAGAACAAATCCAAACCAAGCCCACAGTTTCTAGAAAACGCCCCCACAACCATCTTAGTTATTTTTAAACAATGAACGTCAAGCTAGCACACGAAACCAAGAGCAATTGAATCAAAAACCCATTTCCCCTTCCAATTCTCTCCTAAAAATCCATGGAAACCACCATTAAATTTCACCACAAAAGACAACCTTATATGACTAGTAAACAACAATCGAACAAAACAAAAAATATCCAATTTAAAAAGCCAAGAAAAGGAGTACGAAACCAATAATCCCATTCATCATTTTGTGACTAAAATCTAAAACACATAACACACAGTAACATGAAAGTAAATAAATAAAAATAGCAGAAAAAAATACACACTCAATTTGGATCCAAACGAAACAGACCACAGATCTCCATTTGATCCAAACAAACATGTACACTCTGATTTTAGGTTACGTAGCTTTGTTTCGTAATTTATTAATGTACCTGCGATTTTGAAACCAGACTTTGATCTGTTTAGGCTCAATGTTGCAGAGAATAGGACACTCTCTAATGAGTTGTTGTCTTCTCAAGGAACTAGGCTTTGGACATTCTGTATACACCCTCTCCAAAGCCTCAACTTGCTCAGGTGTATACCGCACATACTTACTTGAATCCATCTGCTTGTCCTTACTGTGCATAGAAAGCGCCATGTAAAGCAATGAAAACACCTAAAGAAAGAACTAAAACTTGAAGAAAACAACAAAGACCACCCAGATACTGTTTTCAAGTGCTTAACCAAAAGTTCAAAGATGACCCAGATTGTGTTTTTTGAGGTTTTAAGATTAGCACAGTAAGTTGATGGGATATGCTTCTTTCTTAGATGAAAAAAGGAGTCTTTTGTTTTGGTTCTCGAGTATCTTCTTCTATGCTAGTGATGGGAGTAGCAGTAGTAGTGCTAGTGTTGGTTTCCACAGGCAGGCTCTCTCCTCCAAGAGAGCCTCCTCTCTCCTTCATCAGATACTCAAGAAAGTATCGTGGGTGTTCTGTTTGATTTCTCACTCTTAAGTCGCGGTATGTCCCTCTTTCTCACTCAAGAAACCATAGTAGAGGCAAGCAGCAGTAGTTGTTTCACTCAAGATAAGGGGAAGGGACGGGGTGCTGTTGTGGTCTTTTAACTTGGACGCCAATCTCGAGATTCTTCACTCTGGCTCTTGCCCTTAATAATAAACAAAAATCAAAACAAGAAAACCCACAGAAAGGGAAGAGCTTGGGGACTGAATTGAATTGGAGAGAGAGTAAACTTTTGTGCGTTTATATGATAGAGAAAGCACATAGAGAGACAAGCACAAGGAACAGGCAAATGGTAAAAGAGACAGTGGCAGGACAAGCTGGATATATTACTGATTACACTACTACTACCCTACGGATACGGAGTACTATCATAGTATATTATATTATAGTTTAGTTTAGTTAGCAAGGAAAGGGAAGGAAAATGTAGGTGGTAGAGAATAAATGAGAGGCAGGCAGATCGGATTAGGGGAGGGCGTGATATCTTTTATCTGACACCCACATACTGTTTGCAGAGGTCGTTTTTTCTTTTTTGATTCTATTTCTAAAAGTAAAATGGGCTTAGGCTATTTTTCTAATGATTTTCTCTTCTCTCCTTAAAGTTAAACCATGGCATTTTTCCTTTTTAAAAAAAAAAGTTACCCACCACTCCATACTCAATACCGTGCAGGCTGTTAGCTGGCTGCTTCCCTCAGCAGCAGTGCATTTTATGGATTATGATGCATGCGTGTATGGGTTTCTGTGTCTTCTCTGTC
>Ga0307516_10008805_pt1 | contig 11340 bp, 7 predicted proteins | sample 19_EM_MG_FD_203310 | JGI IMG/M metagenome (GOLD analysis project Ga0307516, IMG submission 203310) | Populus trichocarpa ectomycorrhiza microbial communities from riparian zone in the Pacific Northwest, United States - 19_EM | ecosystem: Host-associated > Plants > Roots > Unclassified | place...
AGGAAAATAATTAAGTTAGAAATGAACTTATAGATTAATAAGTACCTAGCCATGTGTAAAAAAGGATTAAAAGAGAAACATCGCTCGGTGAAAATCTTAGAAGAGATTAATTTTTTTTGGATACATGCCCATTAAGTAGTGTGAATTGTAGGCACGCGAGGAGCAGGGTAATTAAGTGGGATAAGGAAATGTAGTGACTGTTTGTTTTCATGGCTGAGTCAAATATATTAAAAAAAATTAATTTTTATTGTTTTAAATTGTTTTTTTATGATTTTTTATTGTTTTAATATGTTAATATCAAAAATAAATTATAAACACTACATTTTCTTGTGTGATTTACTACACTTTCTTGTGTGATTTATTTTTAAAATAAAACATTTTAAAAAACAACGATGATGAAGAATTACAACCACTAACGTAATTCTGCAGAATGAAATGGGGCTACGTCACGTACTAATTCTCTACCTGTCACGCAACAAGAATGAACAGTGTGAATTTTTTTTTGTGTATATAAAGGCTGCGCAAAACTCTAGCATTCCATCCGCTCCAATTGCTTTCACGAGATCACTGAGAGAGAGGGTTTTAGTTAGCTAGAAAATCCTCGGACAGAACTCAGGGGATTCTTTTGCTTGAGACCCTCAGCTTCTCCTGTTTCTCATATATAGAGAGATCAGATTGTGTTTTGGTGTTTTTTCGGTTTATCGAGGAGGAAGTAGAGATGGCAGTGACGAGCATTCTCCATTTGGCATTCACATTCGGCATTCTAGGTATATATATAGACATAACATCATACATGCAGTTCTTTTCTAGATAGTCATTTGCAATAATGCCTATAGATCCTTACTTCTTCTACTTAATATGAACGTGATAATAAAATTATGTTCTACCTATACTCCATTCCTCTAGAGAAACTAACCTTGGCAAAAAATAGGGGAGATCACCGAGATATCTTCTTGCCACCTTGCAGAAATTTTAAAACAAGAAAGCATGAATTTTTTATTTTTTTTGTCAATCCTAATTGTGTTCGCATTCATTTTTTTTTATTAAATCAAAATGGTGATTCATGTTGTTGTTTATTTTTATCGATGACTAACTGACAAATCAATAAAATTCTTTTTTGCCTGATGACAGGAAACATTATTTCAACCATGGTGTACTTGGCTCCAGTGTAAGTGCAGGGCGTTTTCTCTAGCTTTATAAGTTCGATGTGTTCTTCTTCATTCTTGATTATGAAGTTCGATGACGGAATAGTAAGGAAACTCTTTTATTTTTTTTTTTGCAGGCCAACATTTATCCGAATTTTCAAAAAAAAATCAACAGAAGATTTCCAATCGTTGCCTTATCTCATGGCATTGTTCAGTTCTATGCTTTGGCTCTACTATGCAATGCTCAAAAAAGATACAATTCTTCTTGTCACCATCAACTCATTTGGATGTGTCATAGAGACTACTTACATTGCCATCTATATTGTTTATGCAACAAGAGAGAGCAGGGTATATATATACGTACCTTTATCGATTACTACCATTGCTTTATTTGAAACTCAAGGTTTAACTTATAACAATTAACAATCCAGATTAATAATAGGAATTGAATCTTCGGATGCAGGTCTCAACAATCAAACTACTTATTTCTATGAACTTGGGGTTGTTCTCTTTGATCCTTCTCCTTGCACATTTTCTAGTGAGTGGTTCAGTACGTGTTAAGGTTCTTGGTTGGCTTTGTGTTGCCTTGTCCGTGTGCGTCTTTGCAGCACCTTTAAACATCCTGGTGAGTTTTAACATCCGAACCGAGATGCGAGTTCATGATCTTAGCTAGCTTCATGTTTTTCATCTATCGTTTACTGGGTTTTTTGTAGAAACAAGTAATTCGAACAAAGAGCGTAGAGTTCATGCCGTTCACCCTGTCATTTTTCCTTACTTTGAGCGCGGTCATGTGGTTTGCCTATGGCCTTTTACTCAAGGACTTGTGTATCGCTGTAAGTAATTTCCATGCATTACTTCAAAATGACAAAATATCTACCTATTTCAGTTCAGCTCAGCTCAGCCATCAACTGATTCTTTGTTTCCTTGTGAACTTGCAGCTTCCGAACATCTTGGGCTTCATCTTGGGGTTACTTCAGATGCTGCTATATGGGATCTACAGGAATGCACAGAAGGTTGAAGAGAAAAAGAAGCTGCCAGCTGAAAACTTAAAGAGTATTGTCATATTAAGCGCAGTAGGGGGGCCTGAAGTTTATCCGGTCGATGCAAAACCTGACGTGAATGGAGGTGCTGAGGAGCATGACCAGACAGAGGAGTCTAAGGAGGATGAGAAAAGCATGGAAGCTTCACAGGATAAGCTCCAATCAAATGAATGTGCAGTTTGATTTACTACGTATTTATTTATTATAACCTTGTTACAAACTTCCTCGCTGATGATCATACGATGCCATGCCATCGATCCCCTACCAGTAGTAAGTAGCATTAATTTCATGTTGTACACTCTGTATAAGCGGGATGTGTCCGCTTCTCTCCTTTTATAAGGATGTATGAATCAAAAGCTTCCCGCTTCTCCCCTGTATAAGCGGGAAGACTTCTATATGTTAATTTTGTATGTTTTTATCTTCCACATCAATATACTTGACCGAGAGTGCTTGGTAAAACAGACAGTGGAGCTTAGATTAGGCTTGTTTTTATTGAAATTGCTGGCTGGCTGGCTCGCAGCATCTTGCGAACCCATCTTCATGTAGTCTTCTCTGATCGACCCTTGATTCTGGGCAGGCCACGTAAAACACTTCCACCATAAGCCCGTGTATGGAAGGTTCATGAATTCTGTTTCGTTATTGCCGTGGCTTCTAATTTTTTATCTTTCTTTTGCTTCTATACTGTATTAAATTCTTTTAGATGTTTTAAAGAACACTTTTTTCATATTTTTTAATATATTTACAGAAACCTTACAGTTTCTATGGACACTGATCCCAAAGTTCCAATAAAAAAATATAAAAATAAAGAGTCTTCTTTTTTTTGATCTCTAAACCAACCCCTTGGAGTTAGATCCCTGTCATCTAATGCAACATGAGAGAGACATCCATACTTGATTAAACATGGTGCAGCTGGACCAGAGTATAGATAAAAACCAGATAATTGGTCTGAGTATGCGCAACAAGTTGAATTAATTTTTTTCTTAACATAAAAAATTTATCCAAGTGTTTTTTAATAAATTTAAAATATAATGTTTATTAAACAATATTTTTTTAAATATTGATATAATAATACATTAAATATAGAATGATATTTTTTAAAATATTAAGATGGTAACATATTAGATCGATCCGAATTAACTTATCAAATATTTGGGTCATGAGATGACAATAATCTTAAATAAACTATGAAGATTAATTCTTAATAAACTTAATGTTAAAAGAAGAAATTGAAAAAAATTATTAAACAAAAAAATACATGAGTCAACTCAGGTTAATTTGTCAAACCTGCAACCCGGATCATGAGATCGAGATAACCCTATAGAAATAAATCAGAAAAAATTATGAAACTCAATTTTTAACCAACTCAAATTTTGAAGGATAAAATGAAAAAAATCAATTAAAAAAAGGTAAAAAAACATGAGTCAATTGAGATTAACATGTTAAACCCGCTATCTAAATTATAAAACCGAAATAAATTTATAAAAAAACAAATCAAAAAATATTATAAAACCCCACATTTAACAAATTTAATATTGATATATAACCCAGAAAAAAAATATAAAACACTGTACTCAAAATAATATAATATTAAAAAATAAAAAAATAAAAATGTTAAAAAATTAAATTGATAAAAATAAAAATAAAAAACATACCATGCGAAGAACGGGAAAAAGCAGCTCTGGTAAAGTGGTCGTTAACAGGGAAAAAACAATCTAATCTGTCAAATGGTTGTATTTAATCTTTTTCACCTTAACAAACAAATATTTTAAATGCAAGCATTCATCAAGATATTACCACATCAATTAGTTCATAAAATTACATTAATTACTCGGTGAAATCTAGTCGAGGAATACAGAAAGCAGAAATGTTTATTCTCAGAAGGAACCTACAAGAGCAAAAAGAACACGTCCCAGACGTCTTTACTCTCAAAATTTTATAAACACGTCTTGTTCTTTTCTTGCTCCCCTAGCTGATAATGTACACCCTCAGATTATGTTTTTCTTCGTTATCATCATCATCTTGCTCTATGTTTCAACGAAAAGGGAACTAAACAAAGGGAGAGAAAATGGTAAAACAAAGTTTACGAAGAAATTGGCATCAAATTCCTTACAAGCAGCTGTCTGGATGGACAGTCCAAGCAAAGCTTAAATTTCCAAAGTTTCTTCTTTACTCGGTGGTGATGAAGTGCAGGAAACAAGACAATAAGGAAAAATGATGCCAGGCATTATTACTACTATTATTGTGTGCTATCCATTACTGCCATCAAAACTTCCTTGAGCACTTTGTCGTCTTTTTTCTCTCCAATTTTCTCCCCACATCTTGGCCTCGGCAACAGCTCGTTCTCTATCCAAATCCCTGTTTAACATCCTAGCAGTTTCCCTTGGCGAGTCCTCTTTCTCAGACCCATCCAAATCCCATTTGCGTCCAGATCCTCCGCCTTCCTCATTCCTTGATAACTGTCCACCTCTCTCCTCTCTATGTCTCTTCTCATCCCTGTCCCCCAAACCTCTGTAGCCATGACCATTAGGTTCATAGGCCTGGTTCGCTAAATAAGAAAGTGCGGTGACCACATCCCCAATGAGAGGACGTGCAGCAGCTTGCTCCTGGATGCACATGGATGCCACAGCTAAAGCCTGGTAGAGTCCTCTCATTGGATAACGTCCCTGAAGTCGTGGGTCTGCCAATTTTGAGAATTTCCTACGATCATTGAATAATGGACGTGTCTGCATAATTGTAGAACCTCCGTCAACTCACAATTATTACATGAGCATAGGAAATATGTGTGACAACAAGACAATAAAGAATGGGGTAAACTTCAGAATGGTCAAAGATTATTACCCATGTCACAAGGTTCTGTTCTCCATGTGGTCGACTGCTGTCAATGGCTTTACGACCAGTAATCAGCTCTAAGAACACTACCCCAAAACTGTAGACGTCAGATTTTACAGTCAATTGTCCGGTCATGGCATACTCAGGAGCACAATAACCATAAGTACCCATAACCCTGGTGGAAACATGTGACTTGTCCCCAGTGGGGCCAAGCTTTGCAAGCCCAAAATCAGAAAGCTTTGGATGAAATCCTTCTTCAAGTAATATGTTGGATGACTTAAAATCCCTATAAATAACAGGAGGACTTGCTTTATCATGCAGGTATTCTAAGCCTCTGGCTGCACCTGCAGCTATCTTCATTCTTGTGTTCCAATCTAGTGGTTCCTTTTCAGGTGGAAGGTCTGCAGAAGAATCCATCAACTTCCAGTGAGTTAAATAAAATTAATAGCCACTCCTTCCCTTCAGCAATTTGTAATTTAGTTGACAAAAAATATGCAAAGGTGTTCGATCTTCATCAAATACCCGACTTTGCCTTTTTTTTTAGGAATTCCTCAGTGAAAAGCAACTCGAGAATTGTACGCATACACCAAGCATTAACTTCAATCAAACATTATCCTAAAATCTCAAGCATGACACTTCATTTTCCTTTGAGTGCTTCAGTGCCTGTGCGCATATTTAACATCTTAATAGCCTACTGTGTTCAAATATCAATATCTGCCTTCTTATTTGCCGATGAGACCATCATGTCCCTTGTAAATTTTACTTTCCTAATCCAAATTATTCAAATTAAAACTGACACAATCTTTGATCTTTGAAGTATTCATTCAAAGCAAGCAACCAATGAATTGACAGTTGATAAATATTAATGTGGAGGTTAATCTATTTGAATGATTAGACAATGACGATCACAGAACAGTGAATTCCAGCTTCTAATATCTCAAAAATAAAAGTCAATTAAGAAAATTAATACAGACCTTATATTTATTTTGAGCATTGCCTCAGAAATCAACATAACTGTGTACAACTAAACTAACTTATTCAAGCATAATTTTACACCGGTCAATCACCGGTAATGTAACTAATTTACAGTCAGCTATTGAAGCAATGTCTCAGTTCTATGATGACAGACATTACACCTTCACTGGCTATAATGTGATCTAAATGACAATCAAATCCACCTCAGCTACCAGAATGTTTTAGCATCATCATGGTACAATCAATCCAAAAAAGGGAGGAGAACAGAAAGACAAGAGAACAAGCATCAGGCTTTTTATGCACAACCGAGTTTTTCATTAGAGAAAATCAACATCACCTCCCAGGAAAAGGGACGAGAAAGAGAGATCATGATACCTCCTCTAACCATAATCAGTGGCGAAAGCTAATTGGTTCAATAAGCCATCCAAAATGTCCCTACTTGTATATTCTCCAATAACCTAACTGACATGACCATGCTCTTGTCTTTGCTTTAAACAACCTTAACTTTAGCTTCTCTATGACATCAGTCATGATGCTTCTTAGGTAGTCCAATCATTGAAATTTGTCTTTAAGGATATTTTTCACTTTGATGCTCAGCATTGGGCAGTGATTTTATTGTGACAGTTCAATGATTGAGTTTAACACTGATAGTAAGAAGCTAGTAGCCCTTGATAATACAAATAAATGAGAAATGATAAATATTCAAAATTGAAGGTTTAGAAATGCAAGGAATGTTACCGTGAAGGTGATCTTCCAATGATCCCAAGGGCATAAATTCATAGACAAGAAGCCGCTGATCCCCATCAGCACAATAGCCAATCAGGTTCACAAGGTTTGGATGATGTAAAAGGCTCAGCATGAGAACCTCCACTAGAAATTCCCTATTACCCTGGAGGCCATTCCTATCCAATTGTTTTACAGCAACAACCTGCAAAAAATAGGAAGAAAGGAGAAATGAAAAGCACTCAACCATTTCCACCTCTTAAAGAAAAAAATGTCCCCTTGTTAGTCCACAAATGTATAATATGAATTTCAAAGAATATCCCGAGCATAATCCCACCAGACTTTCACTGCAACATCATAATTTTATGCTTTGCGTGAAGAAGAATAAAATTTGTTAAAATCATTCGTATCTGTTGGTCTTCCCTTGAAACACTATCAATTTCAAGCAGTAACAGCAACCTGGGATGGATAAAAGTCAGTTAAAAAAAATTACATTATTGGGTTGGCCTAAGTTTAACTGGCCTAAAGATTAGATGGGCACCATTGATTATCATGGTTCTGATATCAACACAAAGAGTATAACAGCCACGCTCATCTATTGGTGACTTAACAATACTTAAATCCTTGGTCGCCCAATTCAAGGATAGTGATAGTCAAAAGACAAATCCTCATAACTTGATATTTCTGTCCTCGTCTAAGTTGGGGTAAAGGAGAAACCACTTTAGAATTGATCTCTTGTGCTAAACTGTGAATACTATGAATGAATTAGATCAGATAGGTATGCTGTGATAAATAAACCACGGAATAAAGGAAATATATCTCAATTACATTATGCCTTCAGAAATACAAATGGTTAAGGGACCATATATATCACATAGCAGTAACTGATACAGTTTTTGCAGTCTTGTTTTCTGATATATCTGATTGACCAGTGGCTTTAATTTACTTTCATGTGATTATAAATAGCATTTGACTTTGGAATCAATCTTGTATCGGATTCAAATCTGTTTTATAAGGATCCTGAAGTGTTGTTGTGCCTAGCTCTGTAGCGGGGGTTGGCAACTGTTTGTGTTACTTTTATACATAGAAACATTCATCCATCATAGAACAAAAGGTCATATTTTGTTCTACAGTGGTAATGTTTTTATTTTTCAAGATCATCATGACCAATTCAAACTTTGCAATGTCTGACTTCATTTTTTGCTTTTGCTTTGTATAGTGGTGATGCCAATTTCAAATTTTCATTCCTCTCATTATTTCAAGCAAGATAATTCTTCAACAAAAAGGAGAGGGTCTAAATCAGTGCTTACAGGTGTATTAATCACATGAAGCAAAAAAATTAGAAGAATTTACCTGACCAGTGCTCTCAAGACGCCCTTTATATACACGTCCAAATCCCCCTTCCCCTAAGAAACACTCTGGCCTAAAATTCTTGGTTGCAGCTGCAAGCTCACGAAAAGTAAAAATATGAGCAGCTATATTGACACCAGGTGCATCCTTTGGACTCGGTAATTCCCTTTTGGATTGCTCGCCATTGCTTCTTGATTTGAACCTGTCAGCTCCTGTAAATTCCATAAAAAAAAAAAACTCAGATCAATAGCCATCAATTACTTTCAACTGCACACTATAATATCAAGAATGTAAGACCTCAAATTTAGGGATATCAATAAAACAGTTGCATAGCAAGGGCCACAAATTGAACCTTCAATCGATGATAGTTCCAGAGAGACTCAATACTAAGAATTTTAGCATAAGTTAGCTTTTGAACAAATTGATAACTGAATTAAGTTACTAATACCCCAATCTTTCCAACCTTGTAATCTCCAATCAGATCCAATCTGAATGCTCAAATTGATCGAAAGATCCCATTTCACTAAAGAAAGAAACACTTTTTACGACCAATATGAAAATCCAGTGGAGTCTACCAGAACCAATCTTAAACCTATCGTTCTAAGATTTGATCAAGTACTGGCAATAAAATAGGGAAAAGTGCATTATTGTGATATCAACAAGCAATCAAAATCAGAGAGTAACCAGATCAGATTAAGCGATGACATAAATAATGAAGAAACAACTAATTCAAAGAAAGCAAAGAAATTGATTATCGAGAAAAAAAAAATAACTAACCAGAAGACAACTTAGAAATGTTAGAAGAAACTGGAGGCAGAGTTTGCTTTAGATCAACAGATTGTTTCTCTTGATTCAGCTTCTCTTCTTCCCTTGAATCAAAACAAGAAAAACAACCCATCTCCAGAAACCAATAACAAAGCGGTTCACGAATCCTTCAAAACTCAGAGATGCAATCCAAAACTCAATCAGAATTTCATTACTCTAAAAACCCATTTGTCTTCTTCTTTTTTGTTTTTGCCTGAATATATGTTTCACCAAAATCCCATCAAAAGAAACATGGAATGAAACTCTGGTAGTTAGGATACCATTCACTTCTCTCTCTATCAAATCGACAAAGCAAAGGAATCGACGAGTTGAAGAAACACCAATAGCAATAGCAGAGAGGGAATATAAAGAGACTTTATTTTCTTTTTAAAAAAATAAAAAACTTTCTTCGGTGTGTGTTATTGCTTGCTGGTGAGGAGAGGGGCGGGGGGGGGGGAGGATGTTGGCAGAGAGAGAGAGAGAGAGAGAGCATAGAACGTAAGAAGAGAGAAGCCGGCTTTTGCTTTTGTCTACACTAACTACTAACTGCACACACATCCAACTTTATACAGAGAGAGAGAAAGAGAGAGAGAGAGTGATGGCAATGGCATCTCTCTGTAGACTCTACCCTTCTTTTGTCCATCTTTGACCACCATTAAATACACACCATTTTTCTTTTATTTTTCTTAGCATTTGTGTCTACAGTGTGGCTAAGCCTGTATATTCTTACCGCTTAAATACAGAAATTACCATTTCAGTTTTGGTTCTTGCTTTTTCTAGTTTTACATTACAGAATCAAACGTAAAAACGGTGTGAGTTTATGTAAAAACAAAAAATTAGGTGTCAAATGGCGGGAATTATGGAGGAAACAAGGGGGTTGAATTTGATTATTTTATCTTACGAGTTATGTAGTAATTCAGTAGCGGAATTTTTTGTTTCTATTACAGTTAACGAACGACATTTGATTTCTTAAGTTTGAATTTTATGATAAGAATATGTTTGTTTACGAGTTGCACTCGTGAAAAGCATGAAACATAATTTTTAGTGCGTTATATTTATGTTGCAATATATTTTTTAAAAGTATTTATTATTTTGAAATGTTTAAAAATAATTTTTTTTAGTTTTTTTATTTTAAACAAAAAGATATTAAAATTATTAAAAAACATTAATTTGATAATTTTTCAAAACAAAAATATTTTTTAAAAGCATAAAAAACAAAAGCTAATTACACTTGGGATATAAGATGGACAACATATTTGTTGTTAGTTTATTTTGTGCAATGCCTTGCTTTTATTATATTAATGAGTTTGGTCCATCAATACCAATTACCCGAGGTGCAATAGGGAGAGACCAAAAAATTTTAAATAAAAAAAAATGTTTAGGTCTCTGAAATTATTCGGTATTATTGTTAAACTTAAAAATATAATTTTTTTGAATTTTGTTTTTCATCGGCATAATTTTTTCTCTTAAAGTATTTCTTATTTGTTTTAGTGAACACAATATTTTTAATTAGAATAGTTGGTTCTTTTAAAAAAAACATTTTATAATTGTTAAAACAAGTTTATAAAAAATATTAAAATAGTATGTTCATACTTTATGTGTGATAAAAGTTAAAACAAATCCTAAATATGATAAAATTAAATTCAAAATCTATTTAAAAAAGAACCCACGGTATAAATATGAAAATAAATAAATGGAAAAGCAGAAAAGATAATCCTTCAAAAGGCAACTCATCATACCACAAGAAGTGGAGACACAATGAACCCAGACAATAAAAGGGCAAGAATTTGTATAAACCTGAAGATAAGTGTCATAAGTGTGGTATACATGGTCAACGATCTCGTACTTGTTGAACGTCAAAACATCTTACAGATTTATATCAAGTCTTTTTAAAATAAAATGCAATTGAGACTAATTTTATTCATAAAGATGATTTTGAAGGTCATAATATTTATCTTGATGTTAGAAGCTTGTACTTGAAAGAGTATCTGCTTTCTCTTCTAGAATTTATTACATGATCATGAAATCTATTGAAACAAATGTATTGTACACTAGAAGTGTTTCGACCAAAAATATTATGCTTTGGCATGATCGACTTAGACATTTGGGATCAATAATGATACGATGAATTATTGAAAATTCACATGGGCATCTTTTAAAGGATCTGAAGATTCTTTTATCAAGTGAAAATTCATGCACTGCATGTTCTCAAGGTAAATTAATTACCAAACCATCTCCATCAAAGGTTATTATAGAATCACCATCTTTTCTTGAAAGAATTCAAGGAGATATATGTGGTCCTATTTATCCATCATACAGACCTTTTAGATATTTTATGGTATTAATTGATGCATCGAATAAATGGTCACATGTTTGTTTACTTTCTACTCGAAATGTTGCATTTACTAGATTAATAACACAGATTATCATACTATAAATGTGATTTTCTAATTATGAGAACAATGAAATTGTTT
>Ga0307516_10008806_pt1 | contig 11340 bp, 5 predicted proteins | sample 19_EM_MG_FD_203310 | JGI IMG/M metagenome (GOLD analysis project Ga0307516, IMG submission 203310) | Populus trichocarpa ectomycorrhiza microbial communities from riparian zone in the Pacific Northwest, United States - 19_EM | ecosystem: Host-associated > Plants > Roots > Unclassified | place...
ACCCTAAACCCTAAAGCCCAAACCCTAAACCCGAAACCCCAAACCCCTATATCCTAAACCCTAAAACCCAAAACCCCAAAGCCTAAACCCTAGAATCTAAAACCCTAAACCCCAAACCCCAAACCCCAAACCCTAAAGCCCCTAAACCTTAAACCCTAAAACCCTAAACTCTAAAACCTAAACCTTAAATCCTAAACCCTAAACCCTAATAGATCATTTTGTTGGCTTTGATATTTGCTAGTCCTTCAGCTTCTATCCACTTAGTGAAGTAGTCAACAACCACTAGAACAAATATCTTTTCCTTGTTGCTTTGGGGAAGGGTCCTAAAATATTCATTCCCCACTAGTAGAAGGGCCTAGGAGAAGTGATCATTGTCATCTCAGCTAAGGGTTGCCTTTGTAAGAGTTCTCATAGACAGCGCCAACTGATGAGGCTACAAAAATCATATGGAATATTTTGAAAGGAATTATTCTGAAGGACCCTTGCAGATCATTCACGGTGCATTCTACAACCTTCACTTTCAGATTGTATCGGCTTCCTCTTTAATAGATATCTTCACGGGTTGTAAATCTTCTCTTGAATGAATACCTGCACAAAGTCCTTTAGAGACCCCTATGAGTGTTGTTGGGGACCCTCCAAAGATCAAGTCAGTACGAGATATTTTGTATGATAAAAAGACATTAATGAAGATAGAAAAGAAGAAGGAGAAAAAGATGTATACGTAAGGGAAGAAAAGAAAAAATGTGTTTATGTCTAAGAGCATAAGGTTTCGAACCTTTTTTCTATGTACTCAAGCTTCATTTCATATTACCTATCTTGACTTGCTTCGTACGATATATGAGGGGTAGAGATGTAATCTCGTAATGATAGAATAATATTATTTTACTGTTGATGCCATCACATCTTATTAATATAAGCATGGGCTACTTGTTCATAATTAATGGGATGTGATGGGTATCATAATCACTAGCCCAAGCCCAGAGTAGGAGAGGCTTATAGTGGGGTTACTTTTCAGCTATACGTTGAACCCAAGTGTATTTGGGTTCAATAGTACGTTGAAACCAATAGGAGTTGGGTTCCGCTATACGCCGAACCCACAAGGAATTGGGTTCAGCTTGTACGCTGAACTCAGGTGTATGTGGTTCAGCAGTGCGTCGAACCTAATAAGAGTTGGGTTCAGCTTGTACGCTGAACCCAGGTGTATTTGGTTCAGCAGTACGCCGAATCCAATAGAAGTTGGGTGAACCCAAAAGGAATTAAGTTCAGCTGTACGCTAAACTCAGGTATATTTGGGTTCCGCAGTATGTCGAACCTAATAGGAGTTAGGTTTAGCATTACGCTGAATACAAGAGAAATTGGTTGTGGATATGCCTCAACACAATTGAAGTTGGGGGTGGACTCGTCCTAACCCAACTCTAGATTGGGTGTGGACGTATCTAGGCCCAACTTAAAGTTGGGTGCAAGCGTACTCCGGCTCAATACAAGATTGAGTGTGGAGAAATCACAACCTAATTTTAAGTTTAAGCTTTTGGTGGGAGGTTTTTAGAAAATCATTACCCATAAGTAAAAAAAAAATTGTCCAATTTCTTGACTTTTAAGATTCAAAATCTTACGTTCGGTGTATTAGAATTTTATAGATTTTAAAAAGTAAATTTAATAAAAACTATATATATATATATATATATATATATTAACCAGATAAACAAATAGAGAATGTCCAAATCGAGGGAGGGAGGCTGTTATTGGAAGCAATCCCAATTCCCAACCAACCGTCCAGCACCAACTTATCAGTATCACTAGCTTACAGATAAAAACCAGATACGGTCCCTCAATTCTTCACATTTAGTCAAACCAGATCTTTTCTTTCAATTTTATTAAATCAAGCCCTCCACTTTCCATTAATTTCCAACGAACTCCATGGCCAAATGGACGATGCCATGCCATCTGTTATGACCGGTGGATCTCTAGTTGACATTTAATTTCAAGTAAAGGAGTTGATTTGATTGAATGTTAAGAGGGAAGGGGCTAGGAATTGATTTTAACCCTTAGCTTAGGACCATACAATTATCCTCTTCTGAGAATTTCTCCTATATCTATCTTATGGTAGTTCCAAACCTATAAATCTTATCAATTAATTCTTTTATAAAGTTCTCAATTAGGTTTTTTTCTTTAAAATTCATTAGCATTTTTCTCAATTTTTTGTTCAAATTGATGCATTTTTATTGCAAAAAAATGCACATTAGATCGAAAACGTTGATATTCATTAATTTGTTAAATGTTTTTCGAATTAATATCATTTTAGTTCATAAAATATGCAAATTAGATCAAAATATTAAAAAAAAATTGACAGCAATCGATAGATGTAGAAAATACTTGGGATCTAATTAATAAATTAATAGATTTTGGATGTAATTGAGAGTTGGTATATATATTTGGGACTAAATTGAGGTTTCCTCAAATATGTAAGAGCATAATCCTGCTCCTACTTCTGTTTTGTTCTCTTTCGGGTTCTCTTTCTTCACTACATTTAATAATATAATACATCTCTCTAGAGAGAGAAAGAGAGAGATAAGAGATGACAACATCAGGAGGAATTGGAGGAGGAGAGGCATGGAAGGCTCATACGGCGATGGCGATGGTGCAGGTATTCAATGGAGGATATCATGTCATTACAAAAGTGGCTCTCAATGTTGGGGTCAATCAGCTCGTTTTCTGTGTCTATCGGGATCTTCTTGCCCTCGCTATCCTAGCCCCTGTTGCCTGTTTTCGCGAAAGGTATCTTCTTTTTCATTTTATTTTCAACTCTTTCTATTAGATTTCTTGGGTTTTTTCCATTATGGATTGCATCTTGATATTTATGTTTTTTTTTATTGTTATTATTATAATAAAGATGGATAGAAAGATTAGCTAATTTTCCACTCGAATGAATCTACTAGATGCTATAACTTCTTCTTCTTTTTCCTTAGGAGAATTCGACAGCCTTTGACTAAACCACTCCTCTTGTCGTTCTTCTTTCTTGGCTTAACAGGGTAAGCTTTTCTTCTCTTAATTAATCCGTCCTTTTTACTATTATAAATATATTATACGAATGACAATATCCTGCTTATCAATTTTGTTGCTAGGATATTTGGCAACCAGCTTTTATTTCTTCTTGGTCTTAGCTACACAAATCCAACTTATGCTGCTGCCATCCAGCCTGCAATTCCAGTTTTTACCTTTATCCTGGCTGTGATTATGGGGTTAGTTTATTTTTAATCCATTTTCTCTACTTGTTATACAATTTAATTTATTTTAATTTAATTCGATTCATGAGGTGGCTTTTGTTTCAAAATTTGATGAACCATCCTCAACATATTCTCTTGCAGTACTGAAAGACTGAATTTGTTTACAACTGAAGGTCAAGCAAAGGTCGGAGGTATCCTTGTCTGTGTTTCTGGTGCCATAGTGATGGTTCTCTTCCGTGGTCCTTCCGTATTTGGGTTTAAGGAAGCAGACTTTGTGTCAAGTGAAATAAGTGCTAGGGGTCAACCAGAGCCTGCTGGATGGTTCTTGTCTAGCTTGTTGGACTTTGGCCTGGATAATTGGCACCTTGGAGTTTTATGCTTAATAGGGAATTGCATGTGCATGGCTGTTTTCCTAGCCATTCAGGTACACCATCATTTGGTTATACCTGTGTGTATGATTGGACACTATGTTTTGAAAAAAAAAATTCAAAGGTTCAACTCCCTTCACCTTGTAAAAGTTGAATCATTTTTGAAGAATCTGGATCACAAGATAATCTTTTTAATGACAACTCTGCACTGTTGTGTTTCTATGTACCTCTCAATTAATGAAAATTCAACCAAATTTCATATCTGAATTTCAAGCCATTCTTACAATTTGAATGTTGAAAAATTGTTAAAACAACTTCTAAATTCAATTCATTTGTTTTTCCCGATATCTTTCTTGCATCTTTTAATGCTAAAAACCATTTTGTTTCTTAGTTTTACTTGCTTTACATTTTAATGGTTTATATTTGATGATGTTCAATTCATAGTTTGGAAAACTTCCAGGCTCCGGTTCTAGCGAAGTATCCAACCAGTCTTTCAGTCACAGCATATTCATATGCTTTTGGAGCTCTGTTGATGGTAGTAACAGCATTCTTTATGACCAATGAATCAACAGACTGGAGTTTGACGCAATCTGAATGTTTTGCAGTCATCTATGCAGTAAGTTTCCTTCTGGGGCTGTATTGAAATTGGATTTTTTTTTCACATCAATACATTTCCAGTTCTTATATCACTTCCTAAATTTGAAGCCTGAAGAGTACTTTAACATGGTCAAGCTTGACATTTTAAACTATCACTAAAAATCAGAATGGTGTTACTTCTTCTACAGAGAGAAGAATGTGATACTCTTTTCTGGTATACCTATGGTTCAAGTCCAACATATGAAGGTGGACTGATTTTAAGTTTACTACTCTTGCCTCCTCAATGTTCTTTTCTTGTTATCTTTTCTGTGTTGAGTTTTCCTTCATAACCACAAAGGTAATCTCAGCCATTGCCATGGCTTTAAAGGGCCATATATTCCATTTCCATAAGCTGAACAAAACCTTTTGATTATCTTTGGAACCAAAACATGGAAAACATTTTCAGGGATGCCTAATAGCAAGTTAATTATTGTGGATTTCTCCTCTTGGCTTAAAGTTTTGCATTAGCTGTCATCTATAATAGATTGTGGTTCTTTTGGCCTGCTTCTTGACAAGTCATCTAATTTCCCTACCTTCCTCTTTGAATTTCTCTTTTTAAATCTAAAGTAGCTCTGTCTAGTGTCAAACCTTTAAGTGCAAGCTGTATCTAACTTCAGTCTTAATTTTCTCAGGGGGTTGTTGCATCTGCCATTAATTATGGCCTGCTGACATGGTCCAACAAGATCTTGGGGCCTGCTTTGGTTGCACTTTACAATCCACTTCAACCTGCAGCATCTGCCTGTCTGTCAAAAATATTTCTTGGAAGCCCTATTTATTTGGGAAGGTTATGCTCCAGTTACTTTTCAAATTTTTTACGCAGCTTATTGATTAATTTGATTACATAAATTTCATGTATGTTATACAATCATCCACAATGATGCTTCGATTTGCTTATCAGGATTATAATATGCTTCTGATTATATTTTGCTATAGAATATGGTTCGGAACTTCGGATGGTAAATTGCTGGTGCAAGAAGGAAGCTGACTTTGTACTTTTTTTTTTGTTTGTGTGTCGAAACAGCCTTATAGGAGGATTCCTGATCATTTCTGGCCTTTATTTGGTCACCTGGGCATCATATAGAGAAAGACAAACAGTTCCGGGGCTCATCCATCACACTAGTGCCCGGGCATCGGAGCCATTCATTCACAAAGAAGCAGCAATTAACAAGGGTGCGTACCATAGAGGATACATCTTTCCTAGTGCCTCTTCCCCGACAAAATCTATTGATTAAAAACACACAGAACAAGATGTTATGTAAACTTCTCATGACCAACTTGTTGAAAGTACTGTATTTTTGGGTAAAACAACTTCCATGTATTATGTCCCCACTTTTCAGTTTAAATATACCTCTCTTTAGGGAATCAATACAGAGCATGATATTCTATCGTTCTTTCGATGTTTTGATTTCTGAATCTGTTTTGTGTGCATCTTTTTCGATCTATGATATAGTTGGTTTCTGCTCGGATAAAAAAAGGGAGGAACAAAGAGAAGAAAAACTCAGTTTCTATGATTTTATATCTACTGCGATATTTTGATACAAGGTCCATAAATCACCATGACCACCCACTTACCAGTAATCCTGGCAGGAGCACTGGCCCATTTTAAAACGGTGAAACCGAGTTCTATCTCTTACAATTATTTCTCGATCAAAAACCGTTGAAATAAGTTTGCATGCATGGTGACAATCTTCACAGATCCGCAGATTTTTTAATATACGAAGAGTTTCCCCAGGTTTAGTCCTTGATAGCCCAAAGGCAATGGCAAGTTTCTCGCTGTGATAGTATAATGGGTTCTCTCCATCTTCCTCCTCATCAAAGTCATGGCCATGCAGTACTCCATTGGTATCAGCCACATAGCCAACAGATTTTAGATGTTCCAGCATCTCATAAACTTTGGCATGCAATTCTTTAGCTTGAGGATGATTTCTTTCACCAGCGATAAATTCATGAACAGTACCTTGTAGCTCAATCATGGAAAAGCCCGGAGCCTTCTTTACTCCCCTATCATCCATCAGTTTCCTCACTTTAGCAGCATCTTCCCATTTACCAGCGTTGGCATATAAGTTGGCTAACAATACATAGCGTCCACTATTGTTAGGTTCTAGTTCGATAACTCTTCTCCCTATTTCCTCTCCCAACTCAATGTTTCTGTGCTTCTTACAGGCTCCTAGAAGAGTGCCTAGAACAGTGACATCAGGACTCACAGGCATCTCATCGATAAGCTTTCTAGCCTCCGGCACCATTCCAGCTCTTCCAAGTAAATCAACCATGCATCCAAAGTGCTCCATTCTGGGCTCAATTCCATAAACTCGGATCATGTAACTGAAGTAGTTACGCCCCTCCTCAACTAACCCTGAATGCGCACAGGCAGTGAGGAGATTCAGAAAAGTGATGTCATCAGGAGCTACCCTCTGTCTCTCCATCTCTTTGAAAAGTTGAATTGCAGCCTCTCCATTACCATGCATTGCTAACCCCCCAATCATGCAGTTCCAGGAAGAAATCCATCTACAAGGCAAAGGCAAGCTGTGAAAAACTTGCAAAGCCTTCTCCAAGCAACCACATTTGCAATACATGTCAACAATTGCAGTAGTGAGTTTGGAATCCAATTCAATCCCATTCCTCTTAATGTACTCGTGTATCCACTTCCCTTGATCTAAAGCACCTAATCCGGTACAAGCAGACAACATAGTGGTTGCCACAAACTTATCCAACACATTATTATTCTCTGCTTTCATCCTATCAAACAAAGCAAACGCTTCATGAAAGCGGTTGGTCTGAACATATGCAGCCATCATGGCATTCCAAGAAGCAGAATTTTTCTGAGGCATGAGTTGGAAGATGGTAAAAGCCTCATCAATTAATCCCCACTTTGAATACCCGGAAATCAAACTAGTCCAGGAGACAGAATCAGGGTGTGGGATGGTATGGAAAACCCTCCTGGCTTCCTCCAATGCTTGAAAGGTGACATACATATGAATCAGACTGTTGAGACAGACACTATGAGCTCCAAACCCGAACTTGAAAAGATGGGCATGGATTTGCATCCCGTGTTGGATCTTTCTGCAGGCTATGAGAAGAGAGGGGAAAGTGAAGTTGTTGGGTAAAACGGAGTTTTGCAACATGTGAGAGTAGAGAAGAAGGATGGAGTTAGTAGGTAGTAGTTGGGAATGAAGGAATCCTTTAATGATGGTGTTGTAAAGAAAAGCATCTGGTTGGGGAATTGAGTCGAACAGTTTGAGAGCGTAGGTTAAAGCATCGGAGGTGCTGGCGCGGGCACAGAAGTTTATGAGTGGGGGAATGAGATGGTTATGAGAGGAGAGGCCGAGCCGGATGATCTGTGAATGATATTGCCTCAGCTGAGACATGGATTGGCATTTTTCAAAATGAAAGGGTTCTACATGCATTTGAACTTGAACGGAGGAGGAGGAGGAGCTCATGTTCATGCTCATGCTCATCATCATCATCATCCTTTATTTGCGGGTTGTGGCTAAAACTTTTTGGTCCAAAATATAAAAGAGAATGTAAATAACGTGGAAAGCAGAGAAGATTTTTGAAAGTGTGATTAAAATTGTTTTTTAAAGTATTTTTATATTAAAATAATATTAAAATAATATTTTGTTATTATAACAATTTAAAATATATAAAAAAATAAATTTTAAAAAAATATTAAAATTTTTAAAAATGTAAATTAACCCGAACGCTGCGTAGAGTTCAAATCCATGTTATTACCTCTAATCTAAACTCGTCGGAAAAACACTGTCCTTTCCCATTTTTCCCTTATATATATATATATAGCGAAGACTATTATTATTGATTGTTTTCCTTTTTTTCAAGATTTCCTATAAATTTAAGAGAAAAAATATTTAATCTAGTTGATTTCATGTTCTGGATCACGAGTTTTTTTTTTAAGATTGACTATAAATTTTAAAAAAAATATTAAACTTTGAGTTTATAGTCCAGGTTCACCCCACACATTTTACTGTGAATGACACTATTCACTTTGTATTTTTTGTTTAAGCTTTGCTATATATTTAAAGGAAAAAAATATTGAACCCGGTTGGAGTCATGATCCGAGTCACGGATTTAACGAGTTAAGCCACAACAACCAGACAATTATTTTTTTTCTTATATTGCTTTTTTAATTGGTATCTTTTTTATATATATCTTTTTTAAAATAATTTTTAACTTTATGTTTCAATTAATATCCCTCATTTATGATTTATTTTTTGCTTATTTAACCTTTTTTTATAAAGATTGATTTTTATGATGTTGTGCGTTTTTTATTTTTGAATTTTAATAAAAGGTCGAATATAAATTTAAAGGAAAACATTATTGAACCTGAATGAGTTTATGGTCTAGGTCACGAGTTTATTTTTTTTAAAAAAAAACTAAAAATAAATTTGAGGGAAACAAATATTGAACTTGGTTGAGTTCATAGTCTGGGTCTCGAGTTTAATTTTTTTAAGGTTGAAAATAAATTAAAGGGAAAACATATTGAACCCGGTTGAATTCGTGGTCCGGATCATAGGTTTAACGAGTTAAGCCACAACAACCGAATGATTATTTTTTTATATTACTTTTTTTCACTAATATATTTTTTTTATATATCTTTTTTAAAAACAATATTTAAATTTATGTTTCAATTAATATCTTTCATATGTGATTTTCTTTTTTATTTAACATTTTTGGATAGAGATTGTTTTTGTATGGTGTTATGCATATTTAATTTAGAATTATTTTTTAAAATGTTGAATATAAATTTAAAGGAAAAATATTATTAAACCTTATTCAGTTTTTGGTTTGGGTCACAGATTTAATTTTTTTTTAGAGGTTGAATATAAATTTAAAAGAAAAAATATTGAACCTAGTTGAATTTATGGACCAAGTCACGAGTTTAACGAGTTAAGCCACAATAACCGAGTAATTATTTTTTTCTAATATTTTTTTTACTAGTATCTTTTCTTAGATAATATTAAATTTATGTTTCAATTAATATTATTCATTTGTGATTTGTTTCGCTTATTTAACCTATTTTGGATAGAAATTTGTTTTTGGTGGTGTCGTGCACATTTTATTATTTTTTAAGGTTGAATATAAATTTAAGAGAAAAAATTATTGAACTCGGTTGTTCATATTTCGGGTCATAGGTTTAATGTTGTTTTCTAAAATTTAAAGGAAAACAATATTGAGCTCGGTTGGGTTCATGGTCCGGGTCACGGATTGATTTTTTTTTTGTTAAAGGTTGAATATAAATTTAAGAGAAAAAAATATTGAACTCGGTTGAGTTTATGGTTTGGGTCAAGAGTTTAATTTTTTTTAAGGTTGAAAATAAATTAAAGGGAAAAAATATTGAACCTAGTTGAGTTCAGGGTCCAAATCATGGGTTTAATGAGTTAAGCCACAACAACCGAGCGATTATTTTTTTTATATTGCTTTTTTTTACTGATATCTTTTTTTAAAATAATATTTAAATTTATATTTTAATTAATATCTCTCATCTGTGACTTTTTCTTATTTAACATTTTTTATAGAGATTGTTTTTTTATGGTGTTGTAAATATTTAATTTAGAATTATTTTTTTAAATGTTGAATATAAATTAAAGGGGAAAATATTATTGAACCTGGTTGAGTTCATGGACCGAGTCATAAGTTTAACGAGTTAAATCACAATTACCAGGCAATTATTTTCTTGATATTTTTTTTATTGGTATCTTTTTTATAGATAATTTTAAATTTATGTTTCAATTAATATCACTCAGTTATGATTTGTTTTTGCTTATTTAATTTGTTTTGGGTAGAAATTGTTTTTTGATGGTGTTGTGCGCTTTTTTTTTAAGGTTGAATATAAATTTAAGAGAAAAAATTATTGAACCCGGTTGAGTTAATGGTTCGAGTCACGAGTTTAATTTTGTTTTCTAAAATTTAAGGGAAACGAATATTGAGCCCGGTTGAGTTCATGGTCTGGACCATAAATTTAATTTTTTTGTTGTTAAAGGTTGAATATAAATTTAAAAAAACACATTGAACCCAGTTGAGTTCATAGTTTGGGTCACGAGTTTAACGAGTTAAGCCACAACAACCAAACAATTTTTTTTCTTCTGATATTGCTTTTTTCTTACTAGTATTTTTTTTTATATATCTTTTTTAAAATTTATGTTTCAATTAATATCCTTTATTCGTGGTTTTTTTTTTGTTTATTTAACTTTTTTTTAATATAGATTGTTTTTTGATGGTGTTGTTCGTATTTAATTTTTGAAAAAATTATTCTGATTAATTAATATTTTTTTATCTTTTTGTATACAAGAACTTTATTTTAAAAAATAAAAAATATTTATTTTTAGATAACATAATATCTGTAACCTTGCATAATATTTTTTTCCACTTTTATTTTATTTAATCAATTTAATACATGTGTTTATTTTTAATATCGTTTGATTGAATAAAAAGATTAATTTTAATAAAAAAATTCAAAAAACACAACCGGGTAAATGTTCTATTTGTTAACACATTCAAATTTTCTAATTTAATTTTTAGTTATCATTAATATCTTTTTTTCTTGTTATTAATTCATATAGTTGTTGATTTATTTGATTACATGTATACATGAGCCTTTCTATTTACACTTTAAATTTTTATATATATAAAAATACATCAAAAAAAGATGAATGTACAACTTTTTTGTAAGATAAAAAAATATCTGGCTCACAGGTGACGTGTTATGAACCCCCGGGCAATATCATTGATAATATTAAAAGTCAATATTATGAAAAAACAAATAGGAGAAAGTGATAAACTAACTTATAATAAGGATGATAAAATTCGAGAAATCCAAAATAAAATGTTTTGGACGGGGGTTAGAGTAAAAATAAAAATAATAGTAATAGAAATATATATATATATATATATATATATAAACACAGAAATGCGAATAATATTTTAATGAAAGTGAATTGCATGGAATTGAAAGTGGAAGTGTGTAATTTAGTGAAATTCAAAATAACTTGGGTAAGATTTGGTATAAACAGGTATCAGGATTCGAGAAAATTTTACCCAAAAATAAAAAAAAAGTTACTACTAAGGGATATAGAAGGAATTTAAAAAAGGTTAAATAA
>Ga0307516_10008807_pt1 | contig 11340 bp, 10 predicted proteins | sample 19_EM_MG_FD_203310 | JGI IMG/M metagenome (GOLD analysis project Ga0307516, IMG submission 203310) | Populus trichocarpa ectomycorrhiza microbial communities from riparian zone in the Pacific Northwest, United States - 19_EM | ecosystem: Host-associated > Plants > Roots > Unclassified | place...
CAAAAGTTTGAGGACCAAATTTGATATAATCAGCAAATAATATGACATTTCTAAATTTTTCACAACTTCCGGAAAGTGTTTTCCGCCCAAATTTTCCAGGAAAACACTTTCCTGGAAACCAAGCCAAATTTTCCTTTGACTGGAAAGTGTTTTTTGTTGACCAACTTTTCTAATGGCAAACAAATACAGAAAAGTTTGGAAAGTGGTTTCTCGAAAATTGAATTTTGGGAAACAAACATAGCCTAGGAGTAGAATTTAGGTTCCTTGATCCCTTTTTGTATAAGTTAGGAACTTAGGGATTATTCATGTAATTTTGTTATGCAGTAAACATGTAACCTGAATATAATAGTATACTCCTTGTATTATTTTGTGTTTGGAATATAAAATGTATTAATATATGCTTGGGATATTATAATGTACTAGCTTATATTTAGAATGCTAAACTTGTATTTATATATGAAATTTCAGCGCGCTTGGATGGTTCTCTTAATTACTAATTTATGCATGTGATATGAGATGGAGATTGAGTATGAAGATTTGTCCCGAGTATATTTTCGAATGAATTAAATGGTTGAATTGGACCAATTATGGATGTGTTTATGGGTGGGATGTGATTATAAATACGTGCAGGGTAAATTGTTGATAACTTGGGACCTCCCGGTATAGGGGAGACTCTGTCAAAATTTTGTTAGAAATTTCGGTGACCTCAATGAAAAAAAAAATTATTATGCTCTATTTACCCTTTATGTGGAAGTTAAATGGATAAACTGATCTAACTATTGTGGTTGTTACATAGAATGTTATGTCTTTTATTTTTTAAAAAAAAAAGATGAGAAAATTACAATAAGTAAACACCTAAAACACAAAAAAAAAAAAAACTAATACTTTAAGGTATAGCAATCTCTCTCTCCTAAATCCTAAAAGGATTTAGGAGATTTGTCATTAATGATTTATGTGGAATACCATTTGAGGCTGGACACACTAGATGGCTTGTGACTTACAACAATCCAGTTTTGAAATAAATCTTCAATGCTGAAAAGAATTTATGATCTTTGAGACTCCTAAAAAATTTTAAATTTATTATTTTTGTTGCATGTATATATGTCGAAAAACCCAGGAATCCTATAACTAAGTTCAATGAGGGGATGAGATTGAAGCCCATGAATATAAAAGTCATGAGAATACCTAACCTAGGAATCATATCCTATAACTACGTTCAATAGAAAAATGAATGATATGGTGATTGTAAGAGATGCATTATATTATTTTGAATAATTAATTCATTTAATTATTATATCCCTTCTTATGGTGTGATTGCATTTGTTCTATAATATATGAAAGTTGAGTTTTTATATAAAATTCTAAATGAATTTATATAATTTTTATGAGTGAAGTGTCAAATTTATAAGAGTATTCTTATCATAATTCATCCATATAAATGTGAGAGTGAAGTTATTGAGAATCGAGCTTATTTTTAAATACGTTTAAGAATATTGATAAAAAAAATATTGGCTATTAAAGATCATGTTAACACTTGAACTATTAAGTGTGGAAAGTAATACTTTATTTTTCTTAAGTAGTTATAGTTCAAGTTAAAAACCACCACTAACTTTGTATTAGAGGTTCTTGTTTCATTAAATAAAGGTTCAATGCCGAGCACACTTTTATGATGCATAGCAATTCCTTTTTTACTAGTAAACTTCTTGTGTAATTTTAATATTAAAATGAGTTGAGGAATATTGGTACATTTTAATAATAAAGGTGATTTTAAATCAAGTAAAAGTTTATAAAGATAGTTAATTAGATTAACTTATAGCACTGTAAAAATTAATAACTTATAAGTTACACGAATATAATCATCTACAAATCAATAATAAAACTAAGGTTATCCAATAAATAAAACGTGCTAAAAAACTATAATTAAAGTGTTTAATTTCTTGAGAATTTTACAAGCCAAAGAAAAGTATTTTAAAGGTAGAGTTTTGAGTAGGGGTGAGAAAAAAACCAAAAAACTGATTAAACTGGAAAAACCGGAAAAACAATAACTGAAAAACTAAACCGTGAAAAGAAAACTGATTAGAATTTTTAAAAAACTGACCGGTTTGGTTTGGTTTTATAAGCCTGAAACTAAAAAACCGAACCTAAACTGGAAAAAACTGAGCCAAACAAAAAAAAACCGAGTCAAATTGAGAAAACCGGTTTGAACCGGTTTTTATTTTAAAATAATCGAACCAAACTGAAACCAGTCAGTTTGAAGTGATTTTGATTTTTTTTAAAAAAATCAATTTATTTATTTATTTTTTTGAATAAAAATCAAAACGAAAGTGATGACTAGTTTTGAGTTCTCTCACTTGTGTGGAGCTGTTGTAAAGTCAAATGATGGATGATCGGGGATATTAGATCCCAAACAGGACAAGTAAAATAGCATATGTTGCTTTAAATCTCCTAATAAACGATATACACGTGTCGTAACATGTATTACATCCTTGACTAGTTGTAAGCAAGGTTGTCAATTCCATTCCGTTTCGCCCGGAATAACCGAAACATTTCATACCAATTCAAAAAACAAAACTAAACGGAACAATTTTCATCTCATTTTAAATCTCGGTCCATTCCGGATATTTCGGCCGGAATGTTCCGGTTTCATTCCACATGTTCCGTTCCGCTCTTAAAAAGTCATTGAATCAAATTGAACCTTATTCAATTTAATTAATTAAACCACCAAGTATAAAAAGCTCTTTTTTATTACTATTTTCAATAACAACGATATTAATAATAATATTGAAAATTATTATTACTATTTTCATTAACAATGATATTAATTTTTTAAAATTAGATTTATCACTAATATATATGGTTTATATTCATGTTGTTTTTTTTTCATGTTTATACTTTGTAGGAATTTGAGCAAAATAAGAGATGCTTTAAATTTCATTAGCGTTGATAACATTGACCTAACTTTATATTTAAAATATTTATATTAAAACATTTTACTTTCATAATATTTTGATATTTGTTTAAATTGAATTACTTTAAGTTAAAGATCTATTTAATCTTGACTATTTAGAAATATTTTAAATTTTGAAATTATATTTGTTTGGTATTGTATTTGCATTGCATAATTTATAATTAATTTATCTTGAATTTAAATTATGTTTGTTGAATATATATATATATGAACAGTACAACCCCGAAACGGCACACCGAAACACTCTGAAACTGAAATATTCTATTCTAATTAAAAAAACGAAACACCTACTGAAATGGAATTGACAACCTTGATTGTAAGGATGTTTTGATCCTTTGAAAATATTATGAATTACTGTCATAACGGCAACACTACTTATGATGGATATTCGAACATCACTATTTTTATTTTATTTTTTTGAATTTGATTGAATTGTAATGACCAATGCTGATATTTGTTTCAAATAAAAGTACCACTTCTCTCTGTTTTCTTTTCAATTACTTTATTTATCTAAAGATTTTCATTAACCACGTAAAAGTAGAAGTGACAAAATAATTTTAAGAATAACAAGGTGCTCAAGAATATAGTAAAAAGAAATTATAATTTTTATATAAATATATTTTCAAATATTCACGTCCCAAAAAAAGTTGATATATTAGATTAGTGGCGATCCACACATCAACTTGATTGGATTTTTTTAGGAAACTAATTTCGTTAAAATTAGCATTTTTTTTCTTGAAAATGACACTAAAATTTGCATTATTAGTATAATAATGCCCCAATTTCATGTCGAAAAAATCTAATTCATCATTTCATTTTGTTAGGCTTTTTCCAACTTTGACAAAATTTTCAATTTCAACAATACTCGTAAGATTTAAGATCTATTGTCTACTCATAATAGTAATAATTGTTAGATTCTTTTTATCATGACTTGATTTTAATTCTACACCTCTTTATAATTTGTTTTTTTAGAAATTTGTTAGTATAAATCATCATTTAATTAGTATGGAGTACTAAGATGATATCTAATATAATAAATCCCATGTAGATATCTTATTTGTTTTAGGTATGTTAACGGCCCGTTCTTTTTCTTCCTGTTTTCCCCTCCCATCGTGTTCATAGTAGGTTTAGGGATTCCTCATTAATAAATAAATAAAAAATAGTTACTTTTAACTACAAAATAAATATATATAGTTAATAACAATACAAAATCAATATTAAATCCATATAAATATTATTGAACCTTAACACAACCTTAATACATGGTTAAATATAAATAATCAAATGGTAAATTCAATATCAAATTTATTTTAAAGAATTATTTCTCCAAGACATATATTCTATTAAAGACCAAAAACTTTATATATAATCAAATTTAAGTTTTTCACATGGTTAGAGGTATGTTCCCATCCCCATCCCCGATTATGTATATAGTTAAAAATAATTCTATTTTTTGTTTGCTATTATGATAGTTTATGTTTGTTACCAATTCATAGAGAAAAAATAGTATGGTTAGCTAAATGGTATTAAACATAATCCATCCACTAATAACCATCTTGAGTCTACAGCATGGAGTGATAAGACAGTTGACTAAGATGTGGTTGTCTTTCCAGAAATAGAATAATCATGAAGAGTAATTCAAGGAGTCTTGTTGAATCCAATCACTACATAATAGGGAAATCATTCCAGCAATCTACTCCAGCAATTTACTCCTGTAAAATAGCTATGTAACAGCACTAAGATAGAAATTACAACCTGTACAAATTTATTACTTTATTTGTAACATTCCTTATGAATATTTCTCCTAGGTTGTAAAGTGTGTGTGTGTGTGTGTGTGTGTGTGTGTGTGTATTAGTAATCAAGAACTCTCTTCTCACGCTTTGCATGAGAAGTTTTCTCACAAATATTCTTTTTTATATTTTTCTTTATGGTATCAGAGCTTCTTGTGAGACAAGAGAGTTCTATTTTTTCTTCTTTTTCAATGGCTTCCATAATCTCTCTCAATGTTGCCAATTTTGTTACCCTCAAACTCACACCGAAAAACTACCCTATGTGGCGTGAACAAATGCTTGCTTTAGCCAAGAGTCAAGACATGGTCGAGCTTCTCACAAGCGAAAAAATGAAACCTACCATGTACTCCAATGTCACAACAGAAAGGACATCAACAAGTGAAGCAACAGAACAACAAATCTCAGAAGATTTTCTCAAATGGAGAAAGGAAGATCGTCTCCTACGTGGATGGATCATCGGGACACTTACAGAAGAAACCTTGGGTCTGTTATTGGTCTTGATTCATCCCAATCAGTTTGGAATGCTTTGAAAGAAGCATATGCCCAAGACTCCCAAGAACGAGAATTTACTCTCCGACAATAACTCACATACCCCAAAAAGGAACCAAGTCAATCCTTAGCAGAACACTTGAGAAAACTCAAAAGTATATGTGACAACCTAGCAGCCATAGGCAACCCCATACCTGACAAAACAAAAGTTTACTCTTTACTTGCAAATCTTGACCCAAAATATGAATCTTTCACAACCACAATGCTTAAACCTCCAATGCCATCCTACTCATAAATTGTATCACTCTTACAGGGCTTTGAACAGCGAAATTCATGGATTGAAGCATCACATTCTCTATCTTATGCGTTCTGTGGACAACACAACCACAGACAGCAGTAACACAATCATAATAATCGCAATCCTCACAACCATCAATTCACATCAAAAGGCAGAGGATTTCATGCTACAAACAATAGTTTTCAATATTCTACTTTTGCAGGTAATAACTCAGGCTCACAACCATCATCCCAAAGGAATAACAATCGTGTTTCTCGACCACCACCACCTGGTAAACGATGCATGACACTTACAGAGAGAGAGGTATACAATAATGAATATTGTCAGCTCTGTGGCAGGCAAGGTCATATAGCCAAAATCTATTGGAGTCTACCAAAACAATCAAGCAATGATGACCTTCCTCAAGCACTTGCAGCTCTTATAATGGACACCACAATCGCTGATACTGAATGGACTACTGACACTGGTGCTTCGAATCACATGACTGCAAACTCAGGTATACTTTCTAATCTCAAAAAATATGTTGGTTGTGATTTTGTATTTATTGGTGATGGTTCTCCCTTAACGATTGATGCAATTGGGGACACCTTAGTTTCTGATGGTAAGAATGAAATGATGCTACGTGATGTCTTATTAGTCCCACAATTAACAAGGAACTTACTCTCCATTAGTCAATTAACACGACAATACCCCTTGAATTGTGAATTTACTGATGAGCTATTTTATGTTAAGGAACGAGTAACAAGGCGCATCCTACTAATGGGCTAGCGTAAAGGAGACCTTTATGTTTTATCCAAGATGAAGGAAGCAAATTTCTCCAACAGGAAAAAACTCAGGAACCGAGGAGTTATGGCACCAACGTCTTGGACACCCGCAAAACTCTGCCATCAAGATTTTGTGCACAAAGAAGTTAATTGATGTTAATTCTAATAAAAGAGTTGATACTCTTTGTGAAAGTTGTCAACTGGGCAAACTTAGCAAGTTACCATTTAATTCATCTAGTTCTGTTAGTACTGATATTATTGAAAGAATTCATTGTGACATTTGGGGACCGGCCCCTGTTTTATCTCTTAGCAAATTTCGATTCTATGCATGCTTTGTTGATGATTATTCTCATTATATGTGGATAATTCCTCTTCGTGCTAAATCTGAATTTTTTTATGTTTATTTGGCATTTGAGCATTATGTGCAGCGACAGTTTCCATACTGATGGCGGAGGAGAGTTTGTAAATAAAAGACTTGAATCTCATTTTCAGCAACAAGGAATCATTCATCATCTCTCATGTCCGTATACTCCCGAACAGACAGGGATTGTTGAACGTCACCATCGCACTATTAGAGAACTTGGGATGACTATGATTTTTCATAGCGGTGTGCCTAAGTTTCTATGGATTGAGGCTTTTGCTACAACAGTTTTTTTAATTAATCGTTTGCCCTCTTCTTCACTACCATTTGATACTCCTTACTCTCATTTATATGGTTCTCACCCAAACTACTCTACTTTACGTGTGTTTGGATCTCGATGCTATCCATATACATGGAATATGAAGAGAAATAAATTTGATGCTAAAACTGTTCCTTGTATTTTTGTAGGTTACAGTAACCAACATAAAGGGTATCGCTGTCTTGATTTGAAAACACATAGGATGTTTCTTTCGAGACATGTGGTGTTTGATGAAAATCATTTCCCTTGTAGGAAGAAAGAGAATCCACCTTCTTCACACACTAGCTCCACTAAATTCTTTGGTATTTTTCCATTCTTACCTACGGTGATAAACACTGTTCCACCAGTAGATGCACTTTCATGCAATCATTTGCATGAATCTTCAACTCCACCCGTTCCAGTGGTCAAAGATGTTCCATCTGATTCCCCTTCTGATCATGACCACTCTCCTGCACCTTAACAACCGATTGTCACAGACTCTGCACCATATGATGATACTTCAATTAATGTAACACCTCCATCTCCTGCAGCTAACATAATACCTGACACAGGTAGTTCCTCACCCATTTATTCTCCTTTAAATTCTGACTCTCCTCTACATTTTGAACAGGTATCGCCGACACCTCATTCTATGGTCACTAGAGCTCAACATGGCATACACAAACCAAATCCACGTTATGCCTTAGTTCTTGAACGTGGTGATATTCTTGAAGAACCACGTAATGTCAAAATGGCTCTACAACATGATAGCTAGAAACGCGCCATACTTGAGGAACTTGATGCACTACGTCAAAATCAAACATGGACCTTAGTACCCAGAGAACCTTATATGAATGTGGTGGGATCAAAGTGGGTGTTTAAAGCTAAATTGACTGCTAATGATACCCTTGATAGGCTAAAAGCCAGGTTAGTCGCAAAAAGGTATCATCAAGTTGATAGCGTCGACTATACAGAAACCTTTTCTCCCGTTATTAAACCAGGTACCATTCGTTTAGTTCTTAGTCTGGCCTTAGTTCACCAATGGGACATAAGACAACTCGATGTCAAAAATGTCTTTCTCCATGGTTTCATAAGTGAAGATATTTTTATGAAACAACCCCCTGGTATGCACGATTCACTCTTTCCCTCTCATGTCTGTAAACCTCAAAAAGCTCTTTACGGTCTTAAAAAAACACCACGAGCTTGGTTTGATCGTTTCAGCTCTTTTTTGCTTGCACATGGTTTCTCTTGTAGTTTGGTTGATCCATCACTTTTTATCCTGCACTCATCACTTGGTACACTAATTTTACTACTCTATGTTGATGACATGCTCTTGACAGGATCCAATTCACGGTTACTTGATGATTTTATTCAACTTTTACACTCTGAATTTGCAATGAAAGACCTTGGCCCTATACACCATTTCCTTGGGATTGAAATTCAGCGGCGTAACAATTCCTTACATCTTTCTCAGGCTCACTATGCTTATTCAATTCTAGATAAAGCACAAATGCTTGATTACAAGCCCAAGAACACGCCAATGGAGTCTAAAACTAAAGGTCTTCATGATGACATACCTTATTCAGATCCTTCCTTTTATCATAGCATTGTCGGTGCCCTACAATATTTGACCCTTACAAGACCTAACCTTTCCTTTTATGTCAATTATGTTTCTCAATTTCTACAATCCCCATCTCTTGCTAGCATGAAAATGGTTCGTCGTATTTTAAGATATGTCAAAGGCTCCATCCATTTTGGTTTACATTTAACTGGTGATACTACACTTGATCTTTGTGGTTTCTTTGATGCAGATTGGGCAGGTTGTCCAACTACCCGAAGATCCACAACTGGCTTTTGTACATTCTTGGGGCGGAATATTATATCATGGTGTGCTAAGAAACAACCAACCATTTCTCGATCAAGCACTGAGGCCGAGTATCGTGCTATGGCAAACACTGCTGCAGAATTAACTTGGCTTACTTTTCTCTTACGTGATCTTCGTGTTCCTCAATCACAACCGCCAATTCTATTTTGCGATAACTTAAGTGCATTACATATGACTATTAATCCTGTTTTTCATGCTCGAAGTAAGCATATTGATTGGACTACCATTTTGTTCGTGAAAGGGTCTCAATGGGTCTTCTTGTTACTCGCCATGTTTCTTCTACTCTACAGATTGCGGATATCTTTACTAAGCCCCTCCGTAAAGCTGCCTTACACCACTTCCACAACAAACTTTGCCTTCAGCCTCGGCATAGTTTGAGGGAGGGTATTAAACATAATCCACCCACTAACAACCATCTTGAGTCTACAACATGGAGTGATAAGACAGTTGACCAAGATGTGGTTGTCTTTCCAAAAATAGAAGAATCATGAAGAGTAATTCAAGGAGTCTTGTTGAATCCAATCACTACATAATAGGGAAAACAGTCCAGCAATCTACTCCAGCAATTTACTCCTGTAAAATAGCTATGTAACAGCACTAAGATAGAAATTACAACCTGTACAAATTTACTACTTTATTTGTAACTTTCCTTCTGAATATTTCTCCTAGGTTGTAAAGCATAGTTTTAAAACCCGACCTGGTGGTTGACTCAGTATAATGACCGGGTCACGGGTCAGATGGGTTGACCCGGGCCAACCCGGGTCAACCCAAAAAAAAATAACTTTTATGATCATTGATCAATAAGCAAGGCAATGGATCCAATAATATAACGTAAACTCAATAAACAAAATAATTCTATTCTCTGCTTTATATAAACTCATTCCAACGAGCTTTCAAGCCTGGACCTGCTCTCTTTTTTCTTCAAGCCAAATCGCCAATGGCAGACTCTTATAAAATAAAATGACAAAAACATTCAATGCATCATAAATTCTACACCAACCTCATCGAAATCAACCCCACATTCGGTAGTTAGAGCTAAATCCAATGCACCACCAAATCCTAAAAAAATCCCAAATTACAAATTATTCCAAGAAAACCAAAAAAACAAAATCGTAACAAAACCCATTTTCTCAAAAAGAAAACTGAATCATAAAAATCACAACTTGATAACAACAAACAACAATTTGTTTGGATTCAACAACTTACTTTCGATTGAAGGAAAGAAGAGAATTAACTCATCATATAAGTACTGGCCATAACGTTGAAGGGAGAGTTTTGGGTCATCAGCAAGCTTGAAATCAAGATCGAAACCATGAGATTTGAGAGAATTGAAGAAGATTGAGTGGGAAGATTTGAGTGGCAAGTCATCGAGGAGGACTAAGAGGCGACGATCTGTTGGGGAATATGTGGAGAAAGAGAGGGAGAGAATGGGAAGGAGTGTGACATATAGAATTGTTAAGATTGAGAAACTGTTTCTTCCCATTTTTGCAGTCTTGGCTGCCTAAGTGAGAGAGTGTGAGAGAGAGAAAGAAAGAGAGGCTGAAGGCTTACCAAAAATTAATAAGGCTTACTAAAAAGGTAAAGCTAAAAATGACGTCGTTGAACATATATATATATATATAACAGCAGCCGGGTCTCAGCTGGGTTTACTCGGGTCAACTGGGTCTCGGGTCGACCGGGTTTTGCCGGGCCAATTCCCTAACGGGTCTTTTCATCAACCCGGCCCGGTTCCGGCCCCGGGTCAGCCGGGTCCCGGGTCGACCCGCCGAGCCAGGCCGGGTTTTAAAACACTGTTGTAAAGTCTATATATACATTAGTAATCAAGAACTCTCTTCTCACGCTTTGCATGAGAGGCTTTCTCACAAATATTCTCTTTTATATATTTTTTTAAATAGTTTATATTTTTTTCATTGGACTTTATATATAATTGTATTTCAAATTTTGTTTTTATAAAAGCTAAAATAACATATTTTTCATTCATGAAGACTTGTTTTTCATTTCATTTCAAAACAATTTTAACCAAACATTTATTTTTAAAAACTCACAACTAAAACTAATTTTTTAAATTATTACGATAAAAACTACCACAATATCAAATATATGCTAATAATTTTTCCATCACTAGTTGGTTTATTTGGTAGGAAAATAGTTGACTTTTGAATAAGCGTTACAAGATGAGTAAGTAAATTATAAATTAGTCTCTTTAGATTTGCAAAATAAATTAGTAGTCCTTCTAGTTTTAAAAAATTAATTAATTAGTCAATTGACCAATATTGATCATACTTAATTTAATATTACTTTATTTGTGTGTGTATCTTTTATTCTCATGGAGTTTAATTTAATTTATTTTTAAAAAAATAAAATGATATGAAATGAAAAAAAAGACTAATCAGTTAGTTTTCTTTTAAAACTAGGGAACTATTTAATTTTTTTTGCAAAATCAAAGAGATTAATTTATAAGGTAGTCTAAGATGAGCTAGTAGTCTT
>Ga0307516_10008808_pt1 | contig 11338 bp, 12 predicted proteins | sample 19_EM_MG_FD_203310 | JGI IMG/M metagenome (GOLD analysis project Ga0307516, IMG submission 203310) | Populus trichocarpa ectomycorrhiza microbial communities from riparian zone in the Pacific Northwest, United States - 19_EM | ecosystem: Host-associated > Plants > Roots > Unclassified | place...
AGACTCGGATTTCGACTATAGTACCCAGAGTTACACCGGCTACGAGCCGACAAGTATGAGGGCTATTCGTGCTCGGTACGATCCATATGAACAAACAAGAGGGAGAGTCGAGCAGCTCAAGGCATTGGGTCACAGCGTGGACAAGGTACTTGCGCACATTTATCTTGATTCACACCGACCTCACCCTATCAGGTGGAGTTCATCATCATGGGTGGGACATTCATGAGCATGCCCGAGGATTACAGAAATTCTTTCGTCGCCCAACTCCACAATGCTCTCTCAGGGTTCACTGGGACTGACGTTGATGAAGCCGTTCGGTGTGGTGTTCTCCAACCTTCGCCTGCACACAAGTCCTTAACCAACGCTGATAGGTACTCCGAACAGAGCAAGTCAAAAGCCATCGGGATCACAATAGAAACGAGACCCGACTATTGTCTGAGACCACACCTCAGGTTCGTTCGTATGTCCAGCAGTTATCCGCGCCGTCCGAACCATGATATAGTCAGATGTTGCGGTACGGTTGTACAAGGCTTGAAATTGGCGTACAATCCGTCTACGAGGACGTCGCGCGCGACACCAACCGTGGCCACACCGTCCGTGCCGTATCCGAATCTTTCCATCTTGCAAAAGACGCAGGGTTCAAGGTCGTCGCTCACATGATGCCGGACCTACCGAACATCGGTGTCGAACGTGACCTCGAACAATTCAAGGAATACTTTGAAAACCCTGCGTTCAGGAGCGATGGTTTGAAGATTTACCCCACACTTGTCATCCGAGGCACTGGATTGTACGAGCTCTGGCGGACGGGGAGATACAAAAACTACACTCCGAACGTCCTGGTTGATGTCGTAGCTCGGATATTGGCCCTCGTCCCACCATGGACAAGGGTGTACCGAGTTCAGAGGGATATTCCGCTCCCGCTTGTGACTAGCGGTTGCGAGAACTCTGGGAACCTCCGAGAGCTTGCTCTGAACCGGATGAAAGACTTCGGTGCAGAGTGTCGGGACGTCAGGTTCCGTGAGGTCGGTATCCACGAGATCCATCACAAAGTACGACCAGAGTGCGTGGAGCTTATCCGCAGGGACTATACCGCGAATGGGGGCTGGGAGACTTTCTTGTCCTACGAGGACCCTGAAAGGGATATCCTTATCGGACTGCTGCGGTTGCGGAAGTGTTCTGAAGAGGGCACGTTCCGGCCGGAGCTCGTTGGGGGTGCCAGTATCGTGAGGGAGTTGCACGTTTATGGGACTGCGGTCCCGGTTCACGGGAGGGACCCTACGAAATTCCAACATCAGGTACGCCGGGCAGTAACAGGAAATTCCTTACCCTGACACCGTTGGGGGCGTTATAGGGTTTTGGAACGTTGCTGATGGAGGAGGCGGAACGGATAGCTCGAGAGGAGCACGGTAGCGTGAAGATTGCTGTCATCTCTGGTGTTGGAACCAGGGATTATTATCGTCGACTCGGATACGAGCTCGAGGGACCATATATGACCAAGAAATTGTGTTGATCCCGCGCTCGAGCTCGGACAATCGCCCTGTGTGGTTTACCAGGGGTGGCTAGGTTATCTTGTATTCAGCCATGCTTCGCGATTAGCTCTACCCATATCGTTCATCCTGACATAGAAACTCACTCGTACAGGATAAGGAATGTGATATTGATTGGGAGCCTCTGCTCGCTCAGACCCTTATGTATTCCAAATGAGGAAATGTTAGTTTATGAGTTGATTGGGGATGCACAAGTTGAAAAATGAATGTTAAAAGTTGAACATTCAAACAACTTCAACCTGAATAAGAACAGGGCAGGAGATGTGTGGTCCTTTACGCCCCAGCTTGCCCAGTGCTTTTGTGGGAGTTTTACACCTCCACCCCAGAGTTCTGACCCCCTTGCAGATCAGATGACTCTGAAGTGGCTAGCTTTGGCCCACGAAGATCATGGGAGGTTGATTTTAGAGTACATGGAATGACAAGGTGTAAGAAAAGGTGGGGCTCCTAGGGCTCAATGTCTTCAACGATGACCCTCCACTGATACTCACTTGGGCTGACTCCTGTGGATGGGGTGAGAAACATAGTATAGGGGGGACATAGGGAGGACAACACATTACCCTTTTTCTTGAGCCATTTGCGAAGATCCTCCTCCTTCTCTCCCTCAACAACCTTGGGTACAGGGGGACCTTTGTAGTCATAAGATTTGTGGGTGGCAAAGATGGTGTCAAAGTTGGAGGTTTCGCCAATCCAATGAACAGCAATGCTGTCTTCTCCTTGGAAGGGGAGGTCCTTCCTGAGTGCATCCTCAAAAGCATTTGGGAACCAATAGAACTCCCCTTTGAGTGGGGGGAAGGAGTCAGGGTTGAGGCTGTCAATGACACACCCCAATCTGACAGAGGTTTCCCTGCTAATGACATAGCCCGCCAGAAAATGTTGGGTAGGCTGATGATTCCAGGATCCCTGGTAGCCTGGCTGGTGTTTCAGGGCTGCCTGGGCTAACAGGGCTCTCACAGTTTCCTGGTATTTCTGGTGCTTCTGGTGTTTTTCGCGTTTCTGATGTTTCTGATGTTTTTGGTGTTTCTCACGTTTCTGGTGGTGAGATGCAGGCGGGTGGTGGGATGTGGGTGGGGTACAGATGGGTTCTGGACGGGGTCGCTCATGGTAGTCGCTTGTAAAGTTGGAATGAGTTACTAACTGGCAGTGAGCAACCCGTGCCGAGCTGCTCCCCCCTGAACTTGAGGTTGGATTCCAGCCTACCCGCGCCATTGTTTACATTTATTTGTCCCCGCCAAAAGTAATCCGGTTGGTGGAAACGACGGGCGCGAGCTACACTTGTGGCGGGTTCTGTGCGGAACGGGCGGGATGGACGCTCGAGATGCTACAATATATATCCCTGGCAATTTAACTACTGTTGTAAAAATAAAAACAGGCGGTAACAGGGAATATGCGGATGGGTCAGAATGGGGACATAACCTAACGAAAAACGCAGCCAAAGCGGATGGACAACGGACAAAGTTTACACTGATTTTTGCTGCGTAGATGCTGAAGCGTTCCATGAGAGACAAAGAGATGAAAGTGGGGGAGGGGAAAACGGGATGTGGGAAGGCGCCAGGGTGCACTCGTGGGGAATAGGAGTGTGTGCGTGCAAAGCAGGATGAACACGAATAAATGTAGATGGAGAGGGCTGAATAAAGTGAAGGGGACGTAGATGGAAGTGAGTGACGGATGCGGTCGGACGAGTGGGAAGTAGCAACGAACGGGATCAGTTGGTAAAACAGGACAGGGTACAGATTGGAAAACGGAAAGCAGTTGATGGAGAGCAGACAATACGAGAAGGGGTTAATGATTATACCGAATCGATCGCGTCTAGTAGCAAGCTCGACACGGCTCTATACAAGGACCTCCCTCCTTCCGAGGGAATATAGGCGGCCACGGCGTCGAAGACGAGTTTGTCAATGGCTTTTGGGGACATCAGTCGAGTGTGTTCTCCACCTTGCAGAAATAGGGCTTGCGAGGCGATGGCGAGCTTCTCTTCGTTCGTGAATGGGACAAAAGGGAGAACGGTTGTCACGCGAGAGATTAATGAGGCCTACATCGGTTCGTCACCTCAGTCAAGCGAACAGGATAGGTTCAGCAGTTCACTCACCCCGAGACATTCAGTCACATCCGGTCTCAACAAAGTGATCAGTTCCATGTATTCCTTCCTATCCATCGCCGCGTCCGAATCCTCTCTCTGAGTTTGGTGGTCGAAGACGAGCTGATGGCCCGTGTTCGCAGTGGCAATCCAGATGACGTTCCTAGCATTGACATGGCGCTGGCCGGCTGCAAACGAGCATTTCCCATGTTCCCAAGGCATGAGGAGAGAGAAGAGGGTCTTTTCGTCAACAACTTTGTCAATTTCCTGGGAGAGAAACGTGTCAGAATCGTTTCTGCGGGGTGTTAGGTCAAGGAAATCGCGCACATCCAACACGACAACACATCGTTTCCCTTCGTTGTCCGTCAGGAATTCGGCGAGCGTCAACGTCGAAGGTTCTTCGTACGGGCTCATGGAATACGACTGCCACAAATCATGTGTCGACCTCAACGTCGTCATATTCACCGTATGTGTCGGGACGCCCAATAAGTTTCCAAACTTCCTCGCGAAAAGGCTCTTTCCATGCCCGCTAGGCCCGCACAGCATAACCACCAACGGACTCACGCTCAAATTCTGACTCTGAATGCTCAGGCGCCTAAACAGCTGCTCGAATGCACAATCTTGGCCGACGATATCGTACCGCATCCTCGCCAAGGGACGGAAGAACGATCGATGAATGAGGGCGGAGGTGCGTCGAGTCTTGGGCGCGTCGGCACGATTGATGAAGTACCTTGTGGCGGGGTCCATCTGACTTTTCATCGCCTCAAATTCAGGATCGACTTCCTTCCGTCCCTCGATTTCAGACGCATTCAGGCTATGGCCAACATGCGCGGGACTGGAACCTGAAATCACAACGCTCGACCTCCGTGAACGCTCTTGCCTATCTGAAGGGGAGCCCCTCAGCCCTGCTGGGTCCGCACCATACGCCAACAACGTCTTGACGATTTCGAGCCGATTAGTCAGCTGTTCGTTGGTTAAAGCAAACTTCAGTGCCGATTGAGGGCCAACTTGATCGTTAGGGTTGGCCTCCCCGCTATCCAAGACACGTCGAACCTCGGAGACGTCATCGCTAGCAATAGCAAACATCAGAGTAGGTCGGGGGGTCGCGATCGCGTGTGAGGGCTGACGGCGGGTATGGGTTCGAGCGGGGTTGCGGGAGTTGGCGATGGTGGATGGGCCAGGGTCCTTAGTGAAAACGGGGGCAGAGCAGGGGAGGGGCGTCGAGTGTGCGCTTTGGACGTGAGGAGAAGTCGTAGTATCAAGGTGACGGGTGGGTAGCCTAGCGGAAGAAGATATCGAGAACATACTCGACGATCGTGAAGGATTTGCGGCATGGGCGTCGATCATCTGGTCCAGGATAGGTGCAGATGTAGATGCAGGTGAGTCTGTAAATGCGGACGGCGGCTGAGCACCTTCCTCCTCCAGGCTTCCCAAATGCTGGGAGCGGGAGGTCGAAAAATGGCTTCGTATTGTCGGATCCTCGGGATCGATGCTCAAGTTACCCTCGTCCCTGTCGTTCCACACATCCTCCTCTTCTTCTCGCACCGTGTAAAACGGCTCTGATAGTGTACTCGAAGTGCGACTGTGGAGATGTACACTGTTCCTAAACTCTCTATTTGGGATGAGCGGATTGCACCGTCGATGAATCACACTGCTGGTCGTCGAGAACTGTGAGGGTGTAGGTGAGGGAACGGAGATATTGGATAGGGAGCCGAAGTTCGAGAGGTAGTGTTGAGGTGAACTGCTGGGAGTGCCGAGCAGGAGAGGTGATAGGTTGTTAGTGCCGGGGGTATTGCGAACGTGGTCTGGTATAATCGACGACCTGGCGGATGAAAGGAGGCGGTGGTTGCTAATGGAGAAGTCGGATTGTGCGCTGGACGGAGGAGACGGAGCAGAGGGTGATGCAGAGGTCGGGGTTTCGTTTATGGGGGAACCCAGCGATTGGCCGGAGTTCAGAATCATCGATAGGCGCAGCGGCTTAAGAGATCGAGACCCTGACGATTGCGGTTGCTGTAGTTCAACAGCCGAGTGAGGTGGCGATAGAACAAGAGGTGTGGGCCGGCGGGGTGCTGTCGATGTCCGTCGTGAACCGTGGCGCTTTTCATCGCGGAAACCAATAGGAATAGTAGAGCTCGGGGGCCCTAGGTCCGTGCGAATAGAAAGGGAAGATGACGATCTACTCGGAACCAAGGGTGACCCGATCGAGCGGTTGCCGTCGAGAAGCGACTTCGGGGAAAGCGATTCTGCGGCGGCTGAAGACGGTCGGGGAGGGTAGAACGACGCAGAACTACTAGGCCGAGAGTAGTTGTGGACGGGTGAAGGGGGAGACCAGACATGATCGCTGCTTGAGGAGTGATAGAGCCCATACATGGAAGTGATCGTATCGTCCGCATCTGCCGCCCAGGGTAGCGGTTCAGGCAGTGGCGGTGGGCTCTCTGTCGCCTCGGATCGGGCCATAACGGTCAATATGGAGGAAGCTCTCTTTCTGTTGACCGTACCCTCACATACCACCGGAGATGTGGCCTCTTCGTCGCCCCCGTGAGGTGAAAGCGACTCTGGTGGTAAAGCAGGATACGCTCCTGGGGAATCCAAGGAAGATGGGCTTGGGGAGGCGGATGGGTCATCCCGAGTGGGGCTTGGGTTCTTCTCCAAATCTGAGAAGGAAATGAGGTTTGCCAGCCGTCGAGATTCCACATTGTCGGAGTGTCGCCGACCTGCGCTCAACGTCTCAGCGACGCGCTCCGTAGGAGATGGGGCTCGCTCAGACACGGAACTTGGGAACGAGCCAAACCGGGGGGAAAGAATCGCGTTGAGGCGACTTCCTGCTGAGGGGAAGGCTCGGGTTGTAGGTGAACCAAACGGTGAGGAAAGGAGGTTGAGGGTCGAGCGCCTCCATTGAGGCAGCGGGGTGGAGAGGGTTTGAGGGGGAGGCGTAGAGGTTCGGAGTTCAGCGTAACCAGAGTCGATGGAGTCGTCCCTGGAAGGTTTGTCTTGTGGGGAGGATGGAGATCCTCGGGTGGTGGTGTCGGGGGAAGGTGTGTGTGCGTTGCCGGGGTTTGTGTCCACAACACTTGGAGTTATTTCGAGAGGGTGATCCGGTGAAACAAGGGGTATCAGTGGGTCCCCCGAAGCTTCGGTAGGCACAGGGAGGCCATAAGTAACCTCCGGGAAGAATTGGTGCGGGATTTGGACGGTAACATCTTCTGAATCGGTGTTCAGACCATCTTCTGGCCCTCGGCGGTCTGTGGAATGTGGGGGGGTTTCTGCGGTTTGTATGTCCCCTTCGTCTGTTGTCTCAATGTCGAGGTCACCGTCGCTAATCACGCCCTGTAACGCCAGCAACAGACCAGTCATCCGGGGCGACCGATTCGGGGATAGTGAAGATCCCGACCTGGGCGTAGAGTTGATAGATTCGGGCGGGTTTCCATCTGCGCTCTCTGTCGAAACGGAGGAGGGGACGCAGATGGAAGCCTTGGGGACTTTGATTTTGACTTCGTGGAGGAACGAGCAGGAGTCGGAGAACAAGCATTTTCCTTGCGAATAGAATGGACATGGGCGCGCTTGACGAGGGGGATAGATTAGCGAAAGTTGGAAAAGGCAAGGGCGGTCGGAGCATACTCGGTTTTTTCCAAGGAGGGTCGGGTGGTCTGTTCCTTTGATTCATGGTGTGGTTGAGGGAACGCTGGGCGCAAAGGGGATAAGTAGGACGAAAGAGGGCGGCGCTGTGGGGATTCACCTGGCCTGACCCGCTCGCCACCGCCTCTTCCTGAGGCTGTGGGACGTTTAGCATCCGGAAGACATCCGTCCCAGCCAGACGCGTCACGGCTCTTTTGCCTCGGTTACCAAACTCTTTTCGGGGTGTGGGTCCACGACGGTCACTATGGGAACGATCCATCTACCGCCGGTCGGGAAGTGCACGAGAGCGAGGACCAGATAAGATCTAGAGCTGGGGGTGGAGGACGGGAAGGAGTCGCACTTCCACCACGACCCAGGGCATTTGGTTACCGGCGTAACTTGCCCAGAGCATAAATGCGTAAAACTCTGTGCATTGATCTTGAAACGATTTCGATGAGGAGGAGGATCACCGTGCGGGGGAGCGGAAGTAAAGAATGCACGGAATGCCCAATGGATAGCGCTCCGACGGCCCCCCGCCCTCCATTTGAGCCATCGGATTTTCAAACCTGTATTTGCATTTTCCAACAGTACAACGGAGTCTCAGATCACCCACCGGCCGGCAGGTCTGCATCACCCCCCATGGCGCCCAGAGATCATCATAACCTCGCCCAATACCCAGCCGCACAGACAGACCTCGGCTGGGGTCCAGGTGCCGGTCCATGGAACTACCGCAAAGTCCCAGAACCAGCTCTGTCGTCTCTCCTCGCTGCTGTGGCAAATCCAAACACGATCGGATCCGTTGACATCATCGACTTTCAACCCCAGGCCGATGAGCCATCCGAGGACCGTCACGTAGTCCAAGACTGGGCCCTCCAGAACGGAACTTGGAAGTTCCTCGCCGTCTTCGATGGTAGGCAACTTCGACCGCGAGTCGCCCGTCTCCATCGCTATCTACTGATCATTCCCGCGGCTCCACAGGCCATGCAGGGAGTGAGACGGCGAACCACATCGCTGCGAACCTCCCGGCTCAACTTCAATCCGCACTATCTGATCTCCTCACCGCATCAGAGTGTAAGGTCGACCCGAATTCCGTGTCAGACCTCCTTTCCAAAGCCATCGTTTCGTATGATGAGTCCTTGACGAAGGATCTGTATGACATTTTCCCTGGTGGCCACGATGAACTGAGCAAACTATCGGACGACGAGATTAAAGCAGTGATTCACGACAGTGCAGCTGGTGGCCAGAATCATGCCAAAGTAGCGCGGTGCATGCAGGGATCCACCGTATTGATATCCCTGATCGACCCTGATCGCGACAACGTCTGGGTTGCGAGTTTGGGGGATTGTCAAGCAGGTATGTCGCTCGCTCCAATCTTACCTGGCTGGATCGCGTGCTGAGCGATGGTGTGGAGTGTTGGGAGTTCGCACCGGTCCCAGTGCCTGGCACGTCTCCATCCTGAGCGCGAATCACCACGCCGCCATACCCTCCGAAGTAGAGGCACTCCGGTCTGCCCACCCTGGAGAATCAGAGGCCATCCTAAACAACCGTGTCCTTGGTGGCCTTGCCATAACTCGAGGTTCGCTCGTCCTCCACGATCGACTATGATCACAACTGACACAGGAACACAAGCTGTCGGTGACCACATATTCAAGCTGGACAGGCTGTGGTGTTCCAAGGTCCTCATGAATGCGGAACGACCATTCAAATTCCACTCCTCCAAACCAGAGGCTTTGATCACCCGCATCTTTACCCCGCCGTACCTCAGCAACAAACCCGACGTGCGACACGTCAATCTTGCGAGGATAAAAGCTTTTGCGGGGGGCGAGATCACGTTTATCCTCTGCTCGGATGGACTGCTCGACTTATTTGAGGCCCGAGACGAGTCGGATCTCAAACGAGTTGCCCAGGGTTGGATGGAATCGGGGTCTGTGACTGGCCCGAAGGGCTCTGGAGATCCATACGAAAACGGAGCTCTCCGGATCCTCCGTGAGGGCCTGGGCGGAAGGAACGAAGACGCAGTGGCCCAAATGCTCACAGTCGAAACGGATGACAAATGGTTGGACGATATTACGACCCTCGTGTACAGACTCCAATAGGTACAGCTGGGGTGTATTTACGTATAGTCGGGACGTATCGGTCTTCCAGTCGTTGTCGAGAGGGTGGGGAGATAGAACACAATCGATGATTACGTGGGGATGAAGCACCTCCGGGACACCCACCGGGAAAATCCAGAGTCCGATTGTGTGCTACCGACGGGCTTCAATCACTCACTGTGTGCTCTATGCGCTTCCAAGCGATTCGGGGCGATTCGGCGAGCTTCCGTTAAAATGTTTGGTCTATGGAAGGGCACCGGTGCGCTCCTCTGGAGTTCCATGCAACGTACGATTTAATAAATTATTGCGTGTTCCAAGCACGAGCGTCGTCCACCCCATCCGAATTCGGTGTACACGGGGCAAGCCAATGAACATGAGGTATTCGGCGCGGTTCTACGAGTTTCGACCTGAGAATCGGCGCCGTGTGCGCTTCGGAAGACTTGCATGGAATTTCCAAACGCTTCCGGTCTGCTCGGAATTTTCCTGAGGCAATGTCGCTGTATAACTGACAGTTTATAGCCCAAAAAACTCCGACTTACCTCGCTTCCCCGTACAACCGACTATCGACAGAGGTCCACGCATCGGCGGGGGTGAGCTTACCGATGAGCACCGGGGTCACATCCCTTTGAGTGCGATGGATTTCCCAGGAGCCGAAGGCCACACGCCAGCGTTCAGGCTACATTCTGCCTGACTGGGGGATGCTCCCTGAATGACACCATTGGGTTTCTCGCTGCCAACCTTTTGTGGCCAACGAGCAAGATCGCACGTGCTAGCGCGGTAGTCGGTCAATAACAGCGTCGTTGAACGTCACTAAACTCCTGTGGAAGGTTTCTCGTTGGTATGTCGGGGTGGCAAGGCTTCCCAGGAAGTTTCCGGTCGGAGTTAGAAACCGGAAACGTAGATTGGTCCAGAGCGGCCCGGCGAAGTTTTGACAGCCAGATCGACGTGCGAGAACGTTCGACCACATTCTGTGCCGGTCATCACCCTACAGATTATTTAGACTCTCGCAGATCCTCTGTTCCCCCACCCACCCCAGACTCGTCCTGACTCCATAATTGCCACCCAACGACCCACCCACAAACATGTCCGTCCTCCAACCCATGTCTCACACCACCGCCAACTGGCATTGGAAGAACAAGAACATCGGGCCATGGGCCAAGCAGTGGTTCCAACGCGAACTCACTGCGATAACGATTACCGGCGACGGCGAGGAATCCGTCCAGATCACTGACGTGTCGGAGGTCGATGGGGATGTCGAGCTCGGTCAGCGCAAGTCCAAGTATGTCATCACCTCACCCCGTGTAACTTTTGCCCTTGGAAGTGCTTGTCGCTTACCTGAAGCGTGGCTGATTTTTGCTCTTGTCTTTGGTTTCGTTCCCGGACAGGCTGATCACGATCTACGATGTCAAAATCGAGCTCAAGTGGTCTGGTAAAGCCTCGGACGGAACGGAAGTGAGCGGGGAGTTGGTCATCCCGGAAGTCTCTCACGAAGTCACGCTCGATGGGCTTTCAGAATACGTGGTAAGATTTTCCCCTTGTCCGCTCGCGATTCGAAACCATCCCTCTCACGATCCCATCCGTTACAAAGTACAATTGGACGCTTTCGACGAAATCATCCAAACCAGTCGACGCCCTCTACCAACTTGCGAAGAAGAGGTTACCCGTCGCGTTGGAAGTCAAGTTTGCCGAGTTCCCAGCTGCGATCATTGAGACACACGGGAGGGACCTGACCGTGAGTGCGGAGCCCAGTCGCACTGGTACCCCGGTGCAGTCTATAAACGCCACTTCCACCACCACCGCGCCTGCACCCAAACCTGTGGTGAAAAGTCCACCGCCGAAGCCAACGACTGTGAACACGTCGACGGTGGAGGTAGAAGCTATGTTTATGGCTGCAGCTGATGATTTGTTCAGCCTCTTCACGGATGAGAAACGGATCCCGGCTTGGACCCGAGCTCCTGCCCAAGTAAGTCCGAATTTCCGCGCATATACCCAGGTTTTTGACGCGTTTT
>Ga0307516_10008809_pt1 | contig 11338 bp, 9 predicted proteins | sample 19_EM_MG_FD_203310 | JGI IMG/M metagenome (GOLD analysis project Ga0307516, IMG submission 203310) | Populus trichocarpa ectomycorrhiza microbial communities from riparian zone in the Pacific Northwest, United States - 19_EM | ecosystem: Host-associated > Plants > Roots > Unclassified | place...
CTTGAGTGAGCGAAACACATAGTCGTAGGAAAACACGAGTGAAAGGGTGAGGCAAGGCTGAGTCTAGTTGGGACTAGACTGCCGCATTGGGTTAAGTTTAGTTGCGAAAAATTAACCCCGTGACACATGCCATCTAGTCTTCCATTGGTGCTGAAACCTGTTAAAGAAGATGGCAATCTTTTCGGCTCTCTTTTAACTTCTCGTTACAAAAAAAGACAGCCATCTGATAAGCTGGACGGTAATTTAGGATATGCTGAAAGGTATCACCAATACATGTTTTCAGTTCCTTACTCTGATCACTCATGCTTTGCAGAGATACAAGAGTTTATTAAACTTGTCTAGCCAATTAACATGAAAGGTATTGCGTCTTCATCATCTTGTTATGTTGACCCACTTTATTACTTCAGTCGCCTTTGTGGTGTAAACCAACCACTAAAGAGGTTTGTCTACAAGAATGAAAGGAAAGAGGGAGGAAAAAAAGAAGTTGTTGTATCTTATTTTGAAAGTGGTAATTCTCTCGAGGCAGGAAGGAAAAAAAGTAGGCCAGTAGGAGTGGATTATAAAAGAGTTAATGTAAGCAGAGCGAGCGCATCAAGAAGAGTGCGCTGTGGAGCCAAAATTGTGGAAAGTGACTGTTCAGATTAAAAGTGTTAACTTTTGTAATTAGGTGAGCCAAAAAAATACTTGTAGAAATACTTGCAATCATGATTGGGTGAGCCAAAAAAGTACTTGTAGAAATACTTGCAATCGAGCATATATCTGTAGAATTTTGGTATGGGTATCACGTGGTACCGAGAGTTGCTGGAAATGATAATTTGCCCTGTTTTCAGTATCTCGAGTTTTACTGTGCAGTAGTTGATGAACTTCATCATGAATTATCAAATACGAGGAGTCCTTATCTGAATCTTATTTAAAATGAAAATCACAATCTAGTTTTTCAAGCAGCACATACCACAATATCTGTGCTCATTGTAATTCTTGTTTGTAATGGATTTTTCCAATTATCTTGATGGAACATGTGGTTTATGTACTTAAGAAACCGAACAAGTGGGATACATTGATCCAAATTCTTCAGGTATTTTGTTAATGCAAAACTTATGGGATTTTGTCTGCTTGTGCAACCCTTATAGATATTTAAACTCTCTCAATTAACATCATTAAAACACACTAACTGTGAGACTTTCAGTGCAGGCATTCACCTAGCTTTATAAGTGCTTTGCCTCATCTCATTCTGCATGTTAAACTTTACATTATAAGCTGAAAATGTTCAGTAGTAGTGTCATGTATTGAAGATCAAGTAATGGGTTGTAGCCTTGTTGGGTCCCCTGTTAAGGTGACTTTGGTTTGACTGCAAAGTCACTTCTTCTTACGGTTGACAGTGGGCCAGAACTCAACACACGGTCCACCCTTGAAATGATGCCAAGAAAAATGGCCTCCTAAATTTGAATTGGTGGTGATTGTTGTAACCCATTTTTAGGTCCCCGCACAAGAAAGGAGAAAATACAAAAAAATAAAAATAATATAAAAAAATAATATAAAAGAATAAAAAAAGGAGAAAAGAAAAAAAATCAATAAAAAATATATCAAAAAATAATAGCAGTGAAAAGAGGATGTCGGAGCGTCTATAAAATGGTCAAAAATTGGTTGAGAAGGTTCAAAAATACAAAGATTGAAATTTGACAGTTTATCGTTGACTGGTGAGAGCCCTGTTGATGAAGAAAATTTGATTTGAGGAGGAAAAGTCTAAAATCAGATGTTTATGGACTCAATTGAATTTATTGAAGGTTTAATTAAATTTATTGAAGGTTTGATTGCAAGCAAAACTGATTTTGAAGTCAATTTGGGTTTTAATTAGGAGAAATTAAAGTGCTGGGTCAAAATTATAATTTTTTAGAGTTGATTTGGTCAAGTCGGGGGCTTAATTGCATAAATATAGAAGTTTGATGGCCAATTAGAGATTTGATTGAAGAAATCCAAAACCAAGGACCAAACTGAAAACCGCGCAAATTGAAGGACTGACTTGAAATCTGACACACTTTGGCGCCAGTTTCCACTTAAATGAAACAGCGTGTTTTAGGGAAAACGACGTCGTTTCATGCATTTAAAAAAAACAAAAAAAAACAAAACAGTGTCGTTTTTAAACGGTACTGTTTCTCCTTCTTCTTCCCCTGGACATGCAACAGGGGAAGAGAAGTTTTTGTTTTCTTCCACTTGTTTCTTCCTCCCACGTGCTCTGTTAGAGCAAAAATGAAATGCCACCCGCTTCATTATGAGAAGACAGAGAAGTCATGCCCCGCAAGCGACGCCTCCATTGGCCACCTCTACCGGCGTTGTGACAGAGCAGGAGGCATATGCGCCTCATGCATGGGCAGCGATGGGACAGGGCAGGGTCGACCCCGCTCCCCCCTGCCCCTATAAATACTGTCCCGAAAGGGAGAAACAGGGGAAAGAGGGAAAAAAGGGAAGAAACCGGGAGAGAGTGATCGACAATTTTTTGAAAGAGAAAAGAGAAGGAGACCGAGAGAGAGACAGAAGGATTTTTCGAGAGAGAAAGGTCGGAGGAGGAGCGAAAAAAAAAGAGAGGGAATGAACATGAGACAAAAAGGAAGAAAACCAAATAGAATAGAAGAGGGAAGCATAAAAAACGAAAAGGGGAGAAGAATATTGAAAGAAAAGGGAGAGGGGACAGAACAAAGAAGACAACAAAGAGGAAGGAGGGAAGATTAGAAACAGGGGGAGAAGGATTTTTGTTGTAAAAAACAAACGGACAAGCAGACGGAGGAGGAGAGTTTTCGGAGTAAAACGAAAAGGAAATTTTGAGAAGAAAACCGGTGAGACAGGAGGAGAAACAGAGGGGGAGGACAGAAGAGGAGTAAGAAGAGGAGAGATAGAGAAGATAACGGGGAGAAAAAAAAAGGGCCTCTGCACAGGGAAGAAGAAAAAACCGCAGCAGCACTGCAACACCACCGAGAACGGTCACCAGCATCACCATTAGCTCAGCTACCCGAGATCATCACCTCAAGTAATTCTCTTCCCCCTCATAGTCGCCGGTCATTGTTCATCTTCTTGCTTGCAGAACGTGCACTGTGCATGTTTTACATGCAAGAAGAATAATTAGCTGGTTATTGTGCATGCGCACAGTAACCGACTAATTAATTAACTAGTAACTGTGCTCATGCACAGTAACCAGTCCGTGGTTGCCGGGCTGAGTCCAGCCCTATTGCTATGGGCTGGAACATCAGCCCAGCCCTGTAGAAAGGAGGCCTGATTTCACTTTTGGGCTGATTTTAGCCCAATCTCCTTTTAGGCTGGCCCGGCCCAAAAAAAATTTAAAATCATTTTGGGAAATTCAGGATTTTCCCGCATGTTTTTCTACGTCATTTTGATTAATATCTGTCTGTATTTTTACATCGTAAAGATACAAATTCAGTATTAAAATACCCAGTTTTCAAAAAAGTATTTTTGTTTTCATGCATACGACCAAGTCTTTCAAAGCTAAAAAAAAATCATATTGTATTTTTATACAACAAAGAAAACTTCCAAAAATTATATATTATATTTTAGCATGCATTTTGGCTTTAATAACCAGTTTATTAAAGTCATGAGAACTTGACCAATATTTCAAAAAAACAAAAAAAAAATATTTTTTGTTTTAATATCTGGGATTAGGAATTTATACGTAAAACGTATTCTCGATATTAAAAAGATAGTTTTTTTTTATAGACATTAGAATGATTAGGTTTTACCCTATAAGATAAGAAACTCCTTATTGAGGAGGGCTTTTCTTGAACCATAGATGGACCAACATGACAAGACCTTAGATTTTTATAAGACAATAAAACAATGCAGCTTATCTTAGGTAGGGTGTATTTGGGGTGTTAATATCTTCCATTTACGCAACCAGTCTCCGTACCCGATCTCTGAGACCAGTTAGGGTTTCTAGTGACCAAAATACTAGGTGGCGACTCCCATTCCATTTTTTTCACTGATAAAAGACAAGAATTCCTTGTCTTTCCATATTTGCCAAGATAGACACTCAACACCTGATGAGGGTGGTGGGCGATCGCCGCGACGCCGTACATGTGCGATAGTGATTTTGTGTCATGTTGCATAAACTTGTGAGAAATTCATGGAATTCTACTTAATTTTCTTAGGAAAACTCAGAACTTCTGCTACCTTTTTGGTCATGTTGAGTGGATGGTATCTTAGTTGTTATCTGTCAATACTGGCTCCAACTATTTGAATGTGGCTGCTGTGCATGCTAGTGCACTTACTCATGTGTGATCCTCTGTTGTTTGCACTTGTTCATGTTGCTGATTCCCTAGCTAGTTTCTTTGCTCAACTTTTGTCCTCTCAGTTGTTGTTTTGGCACAAAAAAACCTTAGATGCTAAAGGATGCAAATGCAACCACATACCCAGGACCACCGTTTTTTCTCTTACATGTCCATGGTAATCCATGTAGCCATGATACTCTGCCATATATAGTGTAACATAGTTGATCTTTACACCATGTAATGGTAAAAAATTCCAGAAAAATCATATATTAGGAAATATAATGCCAAAGAAAATAAGAAAAATGTATAACTAACCAGGACTTTACCTTCACAATGACCTAAATAAGGGTTTCCTGCAAAGCCTGCCATACTAAAACATTGAAGTATACTCACGTGGAGTGTTCATTGAGCATATTATATATTATTCATCAGAATCAAAGCGACTGCCTTGTTTAAGACGTGCCGATGTTACTGACTAGCCTCAGTTTCTAGAATCAAGTCATACTTTTCTTTCTTGTTTGTTGTATGTGACTGAGCCATCAAGACTACAAATTGTGGTTAAACAGCTTGCATAATGTTCACGTGGATAAACATTTCACACCCATTTTCTGCAGGAGAAATGCCATCAATGAAGCTGAGGACTATGACAGCAAATTATGTAACTAACAAAGTTCAGAACAGACTAAAGGAGGAGGTAAGTGTTTAGGTTTTTAAGAATCACTTTTCCATACTCCCCTCTTCCTAGCATTTACTTTTGAGCATGTGCTGGTGCGTGCATACACTTTCCAAGCATGCATATAATAATAAGTAGAGTTAGGATATCCAGGTGTTGAATAATTTCTCAAGTGAATTTAGAATTTTCTATTGTTTGTATTTTTTTCATGTCCTGTTCAAGCATCTTGTATCTGTTGTTCAAAAGAAAACAACCATCATGGATATCAGGTTTGGTGTTTCAGTATAATTTTTGCATCTGTGGATAAACATTTTAGATCCGTTTTCTGCAAGCATAATGCTATTCATCTAGAGGAAAGAAGAAAAAGAAGGAGATATCAGATCATAAGTGGCTTGTTTCACAATGTTAGTTATACCACTTTTATAAGTGGCTTGTTTCAGGCAGGGAGAGTTTTGGAAGCAAAAGAGCTTTTCAAGGATATACGTGCCCAAAGCCATTTCCCAGATTTAATGCATGACCTACTCACTTTGTTTGATGGCTTAAGAAAACAAGGGTATCTTGATCAAGTGTTGGGACTATTTCATGACATGCAAAAAAGTTACATGAAGCCTCATGATTTTGTGATCTATGATATCATAATCATTGTCATGTGCAGATCTAGGAAGTTTAAATATGCATTGGAGTTGTTTTCGGAACTCAGTCAAAGGGCTGTAGTTTGATGCTCGGGTTTGGACTTTAGTAATCAATGGACTTTGCAGAGAGGGATTGCTAGATGAAGCTTACAAAGCTTTCAGACTAATGGAAAAGGATGGCCGCCCACCAGATAATTGTTCTTATAATGTTTTTATCTGAGGATTTCTCCAGCATAAGGATCCAAGGGCAGTGCAACTTACCAGTGAGATGAAAAGCCAAGGATTCTTAGCAGATGTGCAAACAACAAAGTTGGTGGTAGATGATGATCAAGCCACATGTTGTTACCAATTTTTGGGTTCCCACACAAAAATGAGAAAATACAAATATATATATTCAGAAGAAATCCAAAAAAATAATAGGAGTGAGAAAAGAATGTTGGAATGCCGAAAAATAGCCAAAAATTGGTTGAGGAGGTTCAAAAATATAAAAAATTGAAATTTGACAATATATCGTTGACTGGTAAGGGCCCTGTTGACAAGTAAAATTCAATTTGAAGAAGAAAAGTTCGAAGTTAGATGTTTATGGATTCAATTAAACTTTATCTAAGGTTTAATTGAATTTTTTGGAGGGTTTGATTGCAAGAAAAAATGATTTTTAAGTCAATTTAGGTTTTTAATGGAAGAAATTAAAGTTCTGGGGTCCAATTATAATTTTGAAGAGTTGATTTGGTCAAATTAGGGGCTTAATTGCATAATTATTGAAGTTTGATGGCCAATTAGGGACTTAATTGAAACAATGCAAAACGAAGGACCAAACCGGAAAAGGCGCTAAAATCAAGGGATCTAATTATGATTTTTCCGGGGGGGCTTGATTACAAAATTGCATAAAACATCCAAGGACCAAATCGAAAATATCAGTTAAAATGGAAAAAACGGTGTCGTTTCACTCAAAGCTATTCATTGTCTTCTTCAAATAAAATGGCTGGCAATAAAAACAGGAGAAGCGTTAGCGGCAGAGACACCGGAGCTGCAGTCAAGGGGAGGCACGTCTCGCGGCTGATGTTCCTCACTGCCGTGATGCATGTCGAACGTTACCATAAAGCATGCATCCTCTGGCTATAAAAGCCAAAGGAGAGACAAAAAGGGGGGAGGGGAGAGAGGCGAGAAAGACAGAAGGAAGAAAAAAAAGAGAACAAAAACAGAGGGAGAGGGGAGCATAAGGAAGAGAAAACAGAGGGAGGAAGATCATAAGAAACTAAAAAAACAGAAGAGCAAAAGGAAGAGAGAAGGAGAGTCTGCACGGCGAAGCAGAGGACACAACCCCACTGCCGTCTTCACCTCTCCATAACCAGGTATATGCATTTCCCTTCTCAGTCCCTGCAACAAAAATGATGTGTGTTAGTATGTAAGAAAAACAAAAGGAAAACGTGAGGGAGCCAATACATGAAAGCACTAGTTGTAACACTATGTTTTTCTTTTGTTTCATTCTTGCACTGTAAGGAAGGTGATGAACAGTGCGAAGGTAATTTAATTACCTAGTGACCATAATACTAGGTGGCGACTCCTTAAACAAGACCTTTTTCCTAAAAGAACAAGATGCCAGAAATTTGTTCTTTTTTTCATAATCGAGATAAAAATTTTAAGGCCGCTGTGATGTCGGGTGCGACATAATGGCGCTCCACTGGGGACCTAGGATTAAGCTTTGCCTTTTGTCTTATTATTGCTATTTTGTTTGTTGTGTTTATTTGTTTATTTATTTAATTATTTATTTATTTTGCATTTACTGCATGCATCCTTGTTTATGTTGTCATGCATCACTTTGAGAGCACACACTTTACAACCTAGGATAAGTGGGGGAGTAACGGTACCCTAATGGCTTTAGCCTAGGTAAGACTCGTGAAACCATCCAACTCTCGCTTGATTGTTTACTTGTAAGTGGTTGATATGCCGAACTGATATTACTCAGGGCCTCTATCTTCACACTACTTGTAAGCCTCATATCGACCTTTCGATGACGATCACTAAGCATGCGAGAGACCCTTTGAAACTAGGTAATGACCAAACTCTTGATGCACTCAACAATTAGGATCTTCCTACTAGGTTGTCATCCCGTAAAGGGCGAGTCCACATTTCATACACATTTTTTTAATTTAATCAACATCTTTGCATAAATTGCATGATTTACATTTAGCAGGTTGGAATATAGGTTCCCCATTGGAACCCATCTATAACGCTCTTTCGAAAAAAAAAATGAAAAACGAAGAAAGAGCCCAATTGGAAGCCCAACATCAAAAAGAGATGGACAATCTTAAGGAAGAAGTCGCAAGGCTTACTAGTTTACTTGAGTAGGCCTTGAGAGATAAATCCGGAAAAGCAACACTAGCTCAGCCTGAACCTATGCTTGTAAATCCCTTCAATCCACAGAATATGGGAGCAAATGGGTTGTCATCTGATTTTCAACAAGCCATGCATTTTCAACCAGCATACCCCACAAGAATGTCGTTTACCATTGATTCTACAGAGAAGGAATCTCAAAAGGGCAAGAGGTTAAAAGAAGATGGTATAAACAAACTAGTTGCCCTAGAGCAAAGGTTGAGAGCATTAGAGGGAATTCGCCTATATGATCCTATAAAGGCTGCTGAGATGTGTTTGGTGCCCAACATTGTCATTTACAAAAATTTTAGAGTGCCAGAATTTGTTAAATATACGGGAACTCAATGCCCTATAACTCATCTTAAAGCATACTACAACAAAATGGCCGAGGTGGTTGATGATGAGAAACTGCTGATTCATTTCTTCCAAGACAGCTTGAGTGACGCTGTCCTTATTTGGTATTTGTTGTTGGACAATACCAAGGTTAAAAAATGGAAGGACTTAGTTGATGCCTTCATGAGGCAATATAAGTTCAATATGGACATGGGCCCTGATCGGTTAAGCTTGCAAGCTATGGAGAAGAACAACAAGGAGTCCATAAGAGAATACGCCCGGAGATGGAGTGAGGTAGCTGCGCAAGTTAATCCTCCTATGTTGGAAAAAGAGATGATTAGTTTATTTTCCAACACCTTTAAAGCTCTGTACTTTGAATACTTGGTTAGAAGCTCTGCACAACATTTCACTGACCTGGTTGTTATAGCTGAGAGGGTTGAACAAGCCATTGGCTTAGGTAAGATTGCTAACTCGATCGAAAAGAATGGTTTCACGGAAAAAGGGAAGGACACTGAAGGTGGTTGCCAAGTCACTTGTCATCCCTATAGCTAATTTCTTCACATCGACTACCAGAAATCAACTATTTTGAAGAAAAGCTATGGTGATAGTAGGTCGAGAATGATCTATAAATGACTTCAATTCACTGTTGAAAAGATGCCCTTGTCAAGGAGAATAGACGATTGAAAGATTCTAGAAATTCCAATCAATGATCACTAAATGTTTAGCCCCTTTATGTGTTATCATGCCAGTATTCATAGCCCAAGATGTTGTCATAAGTTCTTTGTTGTTGAATTTCTTTTCCAAAGTTTCAATGAAAATAATGAGTTTGTCATTCAATCGTGTTTACAACCAAGCATTATTCATTTTTCTGAGAGAGTTTTCTTATAAAAACTCACAAACACATCTTTGAAGCCTTGTGCGACCTCATAGACGCAATTCGTCTCTTTTACCAAAATCAGTTTCCCTATTGGAGTTTTGAAAAAAAAAATTGATCTTGCATTTTGATTCCGAAAATAATTTGATGTTTATTCAAAAACCATATTTTTAACGTTCTACTTGTAGAATGACAAGTGAATCAAGCAACTCCATCATTGAGGTGACTAAATTATATATATATAAAAAGAAATAAATAAACACCCTTACCCCATGACTCTTGAATCATGTATTTTTAAATGTATGAATAATGGTATATAGTGAACTCGTTGCTCATGACTCTTGAAATGCATCTTTGCAAAGACCAAACCATCACACTGGACGAGGTCAAAGTTTATTGATCGTAGCTGCTTGCGCTTGAAATGAGGAAAGGCCATCTTTGTTATTCCTTTCACATTCTGAAATAAGTACATCCCTTGCGATCCCTTTTTGAGCCTAAATAATTTTTCTTTCATGAAAAAAAATCCCAACTAGGATCACACCCCACATTGGGGGAGCAAGAGAAAATTTCAATGAGAAAAGAAAAAGCCATGAGAAAACAAAAAAAGAAGGCATAAAAGCTCAAGAAACTCAAATGCTAGGAGGCATGCCCAAATCACTAGAAAAAGTGACATTTAAGATAAAGTGAGTATGCCCTAACAAAGCAATAAAAAAAAAGAAGAAGCAGCAAATCAAAGAAGAGCGGCAAAAGAAAATATGAATGACGTCAATGGTCAAACTGTTGATAGTGATCCTCAGTCTTTGAAACCCTGAAACACTCTTTGAGCCTCATGAATCCTTTTCTTTCATAGCCAAAAACCACAGCCTACGTTACGTGTCTGTTGAAGTTCTTTCTAATCAAGCAAGCAAGCAACCTAGAACAATAAACAATGCTCTCAAAATGCAAAGAATACTTTTTCATAAGATTCATGACATCAAGAATAAACTAATTATTTCTTCATGCTGATAAAAATGAATGTTAAAAAAGAAACAAGTTTTTCTCAAAACCTCGAGCTTTTTCTTGATCCCTTCACTTTGAAACAAAAGGTCATCTCATGACATATTTTCATTGAAGACCTCATTGCCAAACACAATAGTAAGTCATCTCTTTTCCAAGAAAAAAACAATAGCCAAGGAGTTGCAAGATTTCAAAAGCAAATTGTTTTAAACTCACATCGAAACAATTTTTGTTTTCAAAATGCAAGATCAAGATTTCAAGATTTATTCTAGACCCATATTCCTTCACCAAAATGAAAACAAGAGAAATGAGAGAATGACTTCTTAAAACCATTATTTGTCTAAGTCACTGACAAGAGCACACTTAGGGGTAATGACCAGTACAAGAGGGCAACATTGTGCTTAAGGAAAATCTATCTCTTCTAGAAAAAGAGAGGAACATTTCCTATAACAAGACAAGGGGGCATTTTGGTTTACGAAAGACAGTTTGATCCTTTCAGCAAGTGGCACCGAATGTTTTTAGCAAAGAGACGAGGAGTAATGAATAATCCTCTCAAATTATTTGATGAGACAGAAAATCTCTAGCAAGCAAGTGGGTCACGATAGGCATCACAAAGGCTGAGTTGTGTAAACAAATATGAAAATAGACTTATATGGGCCACCTCGAGTGGGTTAGAAACCAAGCGACAAAGAGGACCCAAATCAGAGGTAGCAAGTCCTCATTAATCAAACGACAAGAAGATTAAGAAGAAATGGGGGTCTATATTTCAAATCAGGTAAAGATGCATGCATATAATCTAAAATTTGAGATATTGGACAATCAGTTTCGCATCATAAGAGAAAATTCTGACGGAATCCATCAAATGGAAGGCTAACTTGAAATGGCTAAGATTGAAATTGCTTTTGAAAATTTTTCACTTTTGAGAATTTTTCAACCCGGGCAGGCCGACCATGAGAATTAGGCCACCTAAAAAATATTAGTATTTTTCCACCTCTTTCGAGTGCGCCTTTGAGCCTTCGACCATTCAAGTTAGTGCGTTTCCTAACCCTACCTCCCTTTGAGTGCGCCTTCGAGCCTTTGCCTCTTTCGAGTGTGCTTTCGAGCCCTCGACCATTCAAGGTAATGCGTTTCCTAACCCTACCTCCTTTTGAATACGCCCTCGAGCCCTCATTTACTTTCGAGT
>Ga0307516_10008810_pt1 | contig 11336 bp, 12 predicted proteins | sample 19_EM_MG_FD_203310 | JGI IMG/M metagenome (GOLD analysis project Ga0307516, IMG submission 203310) | Populus trichocarpa ectomycorrhiza microbial communities from riparian zone in the Pacific Northwest, United States - 19_EM | ecosystem: Host-associated > Plants > Roots > Unclassified | place...
TATTCTATTGGATGATAAGCCTGGACTAGTATAGTATATATAGAGTAGCACAAAGCCTGTAACTCTAGTCTTATTCTCTTAAGATTCCCACTTGACTGTGGTGATATCTAAAGTCAATATAAACTGGTGCTTTCCTCCACCATCCTCTCTCTCTCTAAGTTTATCTATGTGTGAGCCCACAATGCTTGATTCTCGGCATAGTCTTTGGATTATGCTTTGAGAAGATAGTTAAGTGGTTGCCTTAACAGTTTGTCTGATGCCATTGTTCACCTCTCCACAACCTCTTTGGACTACTCAACATAGACCCTCCCATTGTTAAGTCCATCTCGCCAGTCTATTGCCGACCCAACTACACCCTGGCCTTCATCACCTCTATCCCCCCAGACAAGCCCGCCGCACTTGCCCAAGCCATCGACAACCACAACACTAAGGTCTCCATATACTGCAATAGCTCCGGATATGAGGGTGGTATAGGCGCTTCCACTGTCCTCTACATCAATTCCACGGAGAAGCGCTCACTCCAATATCACCTTGGTCCAGACACCGAGCATATGGTATATGAAGCAGAGATAACAGGTTTGCTTCTAGCCCTCCATCTCCTCTCCTCATTGAGATCTAGTCCCCGCTCCCCGGTCGTCATTGGCTCAGACAGCCAAGCCACTATATGTGCGCTCATGAACCAGAGACCCCATCTGGCGCATCATCTGCTTGACCATGTACACACCTTGGCTGAGCATCTCCATGCCACACATTACAAGCTCAGGCATCCCAGCACCCCTCTCTCAGCCAAACAACTCCATGCTGACTATCAGCATGACGTACTTGACCTCCAGATCCACTGGACCCCAGGCCATGTTGACTTCCCTTCTAATGAACGTGCTGATGTAATCGCCAAGTCCACTGCCTCTGGTACGTCCAGTCCTTCTCATCTTCTCCCTCCTCTCCTCTGCAAGAAACCCCTCCCGCACAGCATCCCAGCACTCCACCATACTAACCTCACTCAGCTCCGTCTCGAATGGAAAAGAAGATGGAAGAGATCCCCACGCTTTAGGTTTGCTTCTCGCATTGACAGCTCCCTGCCTTCGAACACTTATCTCAAACTAATTAATGGCCTCGACCGCAGTCAATCTGCCATACTAACACAGCTTTGTACAGCCCACTCCCCACTCAATCAACACCTCTTTCGTATATGCCGCTCCGAAATGCTGGTCTGCCCTCACTGCGGTGGAATCGTCCCTGAGACAGTTACCCATTATCTCCTCCAATGTCCCCACTATCAATACGAGTGCCACATACTTCATCACAAACTTAAATGCAAAGCTGACTCACTCCCTTTCCTCCTCTCAGATTCCGTCGCCACTCTACCACTCCTCAAGTTCATCCGCGCATCAAAATGCTTTGCACCTGCTCCTCCACCCACCTCCTAACACCTCTTCCCCCTCTCTCCCAACACCCTGCACCCTCTTGGCCCTCAACTTCCCGCTGCCTATCTACTAACCCTTCTAGTCATTACAGGCACACTCCGTTGAGTCGCTCAACTCTTAACCCCACACGTCACTCTGCAGATGCCTGTCGCATCATACACCGAACTCACATCCACACCATCATCAAGTAACTCTCAATTTGGGCTGTAATAAGGGAGTGCAGTCTAAAACAGCTTGGGAAGGTTGCCTTGCCTTGTCCACTAGGAATGCCTACATGTGGTTCCACGGGCAGAGTGGAGTATTCCATGACTCTTGTAGTTGCTAGGTAGACTCTGATTCATACCGTACCCGCTGCCCTCCCTGTTGCTCTCCCATATGTACAGCATGTGCATCATAAGAGCTCAGCACTTCAGCAAAATAAAATTTACCCAAAAAAAAAAAAAAAAAAAAAAAAGACTACAGGGTAACTCACAGGAAAGCAAGTTATATTGCAGAGGCAAACTGAGTGCCTTTATATACGCCCAAGGTGTCTAGATATGGTAATGATAGTAATCTTATGTATATACAGCATCATCGGTATGTAAGACAATACCGGAATCATATGATGCGTCATGTGATGACGTCACATGCGTGTCTCGGACATTCGTCTTTCAACAGTACTATAGGTGTATATGGCCAGGAAATCAAATAAATTAAATCCAAGCTGAGGGTGGGGAAAGTGCACGAGTACTCTACTGGTGATACTAAAAGGTAATGTATAATGAACCATACATTTTACTGCCCAAATCCGAGGGGGTGGCCATGAGAAATAACCATTTTTTTCGGTGCGCTTCGCACCCAGCCATTATGATCAGGATCTGAGGGCCATGACCTGCCAATAAGGCACCTTTATAAATGTATAATCGACCTTAGAATATATGAATGCAGTACCGTACCAAATATTCAATGATTTGAATGATTATATTAGTAGATACAAGGTCTCTGCCTTGAAAAGCAAAAAGCGCACCTCAATAAAAGTGGAACCGTGGCACAGAAGCCTCTCTTCTTTTGAGCAATTGCAATATGCATATAGGCCAGTGTAATCGCTGAAGGGATAGTCCTGGCGGTGTCTAGACCATGGGGTAGGTCACAAAATCATAAAAACTCTGAAAACCCCACAAATTCACCTCTTGTGGCACAACCGCTGGACGGATTCCTCTCATCTCTTTTCCCCTTTATTTGGTACATATATGGGTAGACTTTCACCAGAGGTATATGGCGGGCGATGTCTCAATGTGTAGATAAGGCCTAGTTCCATGAAAACCCAAGATATGCCACAAAATCATTGATTCTGTCACAACCACTGGATAGATTCCTGTGGTCTCTTTTGCCCTTCATTTAATAATTATATAAGTAGAGCTTCCCCAAAGGAATAAGCTGGGGAATGTCTGGTTGTGGTTCTAGATTGTATCTCCCTCAAAACCCTAAAGCAGCCCAAAATCAATCCATTTCGGCACAGCCGTGGGGCGGGTTCCTGTCATCTTTATTTTACATTACTTAGGGTGTATATAGGCAGGTTTTCACCGCAGGAATAAGCCTGGGGATGCCCTGCTTCGTCTGGAAAAATGCCGGCCAGTAGGTGGTATCTTTGTTGACACTTGTATAGGTTTTCAAACTCAGCTAGGTCCTATGTCAGCTACACCTATAGCTTGACTGCCTCTATGACATCTAATTGGATGAGCTAAGCTGTGACTCGTGTGACTCATCGGTGCTCAACGACTTGGTGTACCAACCCGTCAGGTTTCCATCCCGATCGGGATCCATGTCGGAGTTCCCGTACTGGGCCTAATTAGTGGGCTTGATTCCTCCTGTTGACGTAGTCATCAACTTCGACGCTCCTACTCATTCAAAGAACTACATTCACCGAGTGGGACGTACTGCGAGGGGGCGGGACGGTCCGGGAAATCCATATTGATGGTGTCGCAATATGATGTGGAAATGATGTTACGATTGGAGAACACCCTCGGTCAAAAGCTCGAACTTTATCCAACAGACGATGAAGAACTCTCTTTGCTCCAAGAGCAGGTCGATGAGACCGGGAGACAGGCAGCGAGCCAACTCTGTGATGAGCAAGTGAAATCAAAGTCTTCCTCCAGTCGCAAGCGAAGGTCCGTCGTCGAGGAGACGGATGATAAGGACCGACTCGATGACGACGTGGTCGAGGCGGGGATGCCCAAATATTCCTTGAAAAGGAAACGTGGAGCGTAGTAACAACTCGAGCTCGAAGTGTTTGAAAATGTGAGATATCTCATCTGACACGACGGGAACGAAGGCCGCGATGGCCTATTTATTGTGACTTCAAGTCGGTATGATGTACACGACGGGAATGATGTCTGCAGTGTCCTGCACATATCGCCTCTTTCAAGCTGCCATCCTCATGAGTCATGACACGAAGCCCGTGATGTCTTGCAGCCATATGCAGGGGCTTCAGATATGAATGACGCTGGGCTTGAAAGCTTGATGTATGAAGTCCTATAGTCTACTAAATAGTATGTTTATTTATCGAGCAACACAAGTCATCATGTCCATTCAAGATAATACTGTAACATACGAACTACAAAAGCGAGCAACAAGTGCCTATATATATCTCTGAACAGACATGGGAAGGTCAAAGATTATTTACGATGGCAGCAATGAAATACTCACAAACGAGGACCTGATAAAAATCAGCGGTAGTAACCACGAGAGACGCATCAGTCTCGAAATCGATGGCTGTCGGGATAATAACATGATGACCCTCGAGTTCGCAAAGCATATCAAAATGAAATCGGACAAAAAACTCGGCATAACTCGAACATTTCCGGCAGAAGAGTGAACCTTCCAGTCCATTTATCACCTCGTCGAAGTCGTTCTGGATGTCTTTTTGGTTTGCGAGCTCTGTCCTGGTCATGGTCTTCCCAGCTGGGGTGAGTTTGAAGAAAACAATTTGAGTCTAATGCAATCCATGAGCCTCGTTAGAAATGGGGTTTTATTGAAGCCACCGACCTCTTGGGGCAAAACCATTTCGAAGTTGAATGCCACTAAATTGGGGTGTAATGAGAACCTCCGAGTCTCTCGACTTATATACTCGGTCGTTGATCTGTTTGAGGACCGGTAAGAAGGTTGAAAAGGCTAGATTACGGGTGAGCCACTCATCGACCTCACATGCCAAGTATGGAAGCAGCTAGACTGATGATCATACAGCTTTTGCGCCGCGCAGGAGATAAGTGATAGCTGCCTGTTTCGAAAGCCTGTACCTCCAAGCGTCGAGATTGTCTAGTCCAGAAATAGGGCAAACGAGTCAAAAATCCGACATTTACAAGTACGTGCATATATAAAAGCCAAAATTACACCGCGTGGAACACGAACATGTGGTATGACCCACAGTTAGAGCTGTTGACGCTGAAGAATAGCTGTGTCAGGTGGAGTCCAACGATTTAAGATCAGCGGCTCCGGAGCAATGGGAAAGGGCAAGATGAATTCCAGGCTCAGGTGACACCCTTCAGTTAGTGTATCGTAGTTCCAGTCATACCCCTGAAATATTCGGGAAGCTAGTAGTTGTATCAGAAGGCGGCAAGAGACCACACAGATCGACAGAGACGAGCAAGTGCAGTAGACCAAGTGCCGAACGACTTGGGTGGACAGTGGATGGATCCTGCATGGTCAATGGCTATAGCCTAGTTTGGAAGCAACACATCCAGGCTTACTATGTGCCAGAAGGCCATAGAGGATCCGTCAGCTTCACGTTACAGTAAATTGAAAGGGATGAACTTCCAAAATTTCGCAATCAGTACAGTGACTCCTTGCTTAATGCCCCGTGAGCGCGTGAACGCTTGAGCGGCCTACCTCGAAAAAGAAATACCGAAGCCGGACACAGCTGCCTAGTACGGGAGACTAGCGTTTTCGAAGGGTTTAGTTAACATTGGACCTTTGCTTGTTGTTCCTTCGACATGACATCATAACATATGCAAACTCAAGATTCCTCCTTTCCAAACTTCTCGGCACCATCCCAGGATCCCCAACAAGCAAATTCATTTGCGAGCTCACCATGCACAGGATCCAGCGAGGTCCTTCGTAGCGGCCCCAACGGGGGTTTGTTGTATAATTTATCGAGGACATCCTGTATCGCAGGAGACGTGACGAGCAAAAGCTTGCCTCGCATCGGGTGAATGATTTGAAGAATCGTCTGGATGACGTTTTCGTTTGTCGCCTGCCATGGGATATCGGGTTTGCGGTGTGTTGAATGGCGGGAGAGAAGACTAAAAATTTTACCTGGTTCAAAAACGGCGGATCGACGACGACGACGTCGGCCTTTTTGCTTAGGCTTTCTGGGAAATTATCTGGTTCGTTTAGATCGTAATAGACGAACTTTTTGGGGGCAAGGACGCTGAATCGTTGGTCGAATTCAAAGAGGCGGGCGCCGTCGAGGGGATTGGTGTGTTGGAAGGCGACAAAGGCGGTAGGGCAGGATAGGAAGATGACGGTCGAGGAGGGCTCGCAGAGGGATCGGATGGATTGGGCAAGGCGGGTGGCGAATCGTGTCGAGTACCTGGTTGAAAAAATTTAAGTAGACCCTACGAGTAGGATCTTGTGTACTTCACCAGAACTGACTGAGCTGCCAGTCCTCGCCGAACGCGAGGCGGTACTCGTCGACGCTCATCATCGGAGGGTCATCCTGTTCTTCATCAGCCAGGTGCTCCGCGAGGCCTGCGACGCGTGCGGCGGCTTTTTCGGCGAGATCGTTGAATCGCTTTTCTTCCTCTGCTTTTGAAGCGAAAAAGGAATCGAGGATGTCGAGCGTGGTTCGGTCAAGGCGAGGGGACTCTGAGAGACCTGACGATATTGAGCGAGGAGAGTCTGGTATGCCCATGTGTTATTAATGGCAGACCTTCCTTATTAGTGATGACAATCGTAGAGTCTTATGTGATCCCGTTCCCAACCGTCATGACCTCCGCGTCGACGCGAAACGTCGTCGTCCTCATCTCTGGCTCAGGTAATCCCACCACACAATCCCTCTCAACCTTCTAAGACCCCTGCAGGAACAAACCTCCAAGCGCTCATCGATGCCCAAAACACGCCCGCACTTCCCAACACCACCATCTCCCTCGTTTTTTCCAATCGCAAAGCCGCATACGGGCTCACACGCGCCGCTCAAGCCTCCCCTCCAATACCGACCGCATACCTTGCGCTACAGCCGTACCTAAAGGCAAACCCGGGAAAGACGCGAGACGACTACGACGCGCAAGTCGCACACGTCGTGCTCAAAAACAACCCCGACCTCATCGTCCTCGCGGGGTGGATGCACATCCTAGGAGACGGGTTCCTCGAGTTTGCGGATAGGAGGAGGCCGTTTGAAGATGGCCCGAGTGAGCCGACACATGTGATCAACCTCCACCCGGCGCTGCCTGGGGCGTTTGACGGCGCTAAGGCTATTGAGAGGGCGTATGAGGCGTTTCAGAGGGGTGAGATTACACATTCGGGGGCGATGGTGCATCGGGTGGTAAAGGATGTCGATCGGGGCGAGCCGTTGATTGTGAGGGAGGTGGAGATGGTCAAAGGCGAACCGATCGAGGCGTTTGAGGAGAGGCTGCATAGAGTGGAGCATGAAATCATTGTACAGGCGGCCAAAAAGGTTCTGGATGAAATCAAACCTTTACAGGTCGGTTTCTATTTTATTGAATTCGCTCGTTCGTCTCTGACTCTCGCCAGTAACTTCACCCGCCTTGAGATTAGCCTGGGCTAGGCATCCCCGTCATAAGGGATCCTGTGTACTGATGATAATTCACTTATAGGGTACAAAATTGCAACCTAGATGGTACAAATCTCGCGTCGTCCCGTTCACTCCTTCGCCACAATGATCACAGGCTTCCCGACACCATTTGAACCACTCTTCAACATGTTCACGATTGCCTGAGCCGCATTCGCAAACCCTTCAGTCACCGCTTCTTCACTGCGTAGCTTTCCCTCACCCATCAGCACTGGAAACTCAGTAAAGAATCGCTGAATGAATTGAGGGATGAGATCAGGCACGCTGAAGGCTTTGATCGAGAGTCGCTTTTTCTGAATGAGGGGATAATTCTGCATGAGGGGCAATTTCAGTATCCATGTTCCCATCGTTGTGGGATGTAGGGGATGTTGGACAGACCTGCAGCCGGTATCGTTCGGCTGGAGGAACGGTATCGGTTCCAGCTGCGCCGCAAACCTGCGATTATATCTTGCCTCTAGTCAAACATCAGATAGAGGAGTTAAAAACTTGCCACTGTGCGACCATGAGGGACTAAAGCTTCCAACGCCGCATCTAGAGCCTCAGCACCGACGTTGTCCTGCCAGGATGAATTTCAGCGACATATCTCCACATAGATAAAGTTGACTGACCCAGAATACATGGATCGGACCGTGCTTGGCCAGCGCGTCAGAATAGCTCGTGGTCTTGTAGTTGAAAGGAAAATCAGCGCCGAGGGAGCGCATATATTCCACTTTGGCATCTGAACCTGCAGATGCGATGACTTTCATTCTATAGGAAACGGGGGATGAGTGGCCAGATGAAGGAAACCAGAGATGAGGCCAACCCTTTGAGTTTGGCGAGTTGAATGATGACGCTATTGGCACAAGAGTGAGGAAAGTAGAGGAACTCGGGAAAAGATGGGTACTCACGAGCCGACGCCAGAAGCACCAGACGAAATATAAATGGTCTCGCCCTACAGCCCGGAGATCTGTTGTCAGCCAACCCTATTCACGAGACAAGAGAGCGCACCTCCTTTCCGTCGACCAATCCTTCAAATCCAGCAAATGCCGTCAACCCAGGTGTTCCGAACACGCTCGCGTATTTATAGAGGGGGTACATCCCATTTGGATTGGGGACGGTCTGTAGTGTGAGGGAGTCCATGTCGAAAGTAGACGGTGCCCATTCCTCTTTCTTGAAAGCGACGCGTCCTGCAATACAGATCAGCCAATCGCGGTCAGGAGGGGAGAGAGAGGACAGGCATACCTTCGACGTAGGGCTGCACTGTGTAGGCCTCCCATGGACTCACACCGTACATATAGTCGCCAACCTTGACGCCTTCTTTTTCAGAGCGAATGACGACGACGACCACAGAGGCGACGATGCTACGACTCGATGAGCTTGAAGTCTAGTCGAAGATGCATATACTCACGGCGCGCCAATGATATAGGTTGTCGTGTAGCTGGTGATCGAGGAATCGCGCATACGTTCGCGCATCACTGGTTCAGGGCTGCAAGAGCGCACGTCGTCGTCGTCGTCAATGCCGAAAAAATGCGTCAAGAGGAAGAGATTCAAAAAATGAAGAGCATTTCGATTTCACGATAACCAAGACGCACCTGAGAACGAGGGTTTTTGTGAGGAAACCACCATTGAGAGGGACGTTGTCGAGGTCTATGGTACGGGATGTGTCAAGGACGAGGTGTTTGCCCACGACGGGAAATGTGCCATGGTCAGGGCGGGCGGCGAACACGACGCGTGGGTTGGAGGTCATTTCTGGGTGTGAGGAGGAAGTCAGTGGGAGGTCCTGACCGAGTCGTCAACGTTTTATCCAGTGTTGGACGAGCCAGTGGTTATTTTTGTTTCCGCAACCACATGGTCATTTCTGGGTGAGTCTGTGGACCGCGTCGTCAACGTTTTATCACCCCCAAATGATGGGGATTCGATGACTATCATTTGATGGAGGAAACCTGGCGATTGAGGAACAGACGAGAGGACCCGGCAGATGCGGTGTGAGGCCCGCATGTCGGATATATTTGTTGTATGGAACGGGCAAAAATCGACCAAGGTCTGATCAGGTTTTCGTCTAGAATCGACCGTCGGTCATGAGGTCGGATCCAAAGCTGGTATATTTCTGACTATTGCTGAGGCCCTTAAGACGAGCATCAAGGACCTCAAGAGGAACAAGGATGAAGCGTTCATGATCATGAACCTGTCATTGTTGCCACGGCCAGGACTGTGAAGCTTGAGGTCGTCCACCGCCCAGGTCGACCTCGCATTACCACCTCATGAAATGATTATAGTGCGTACTCCGTGCTGATAGAAGTGACCGTTCGAGAGGCCAGATCCATGGTGCTTGCCTCGTAATATGTCGGATCCACAGGTCGTCTAGAACATGGGACCATTTGCGCAACTGGATCCTGATGCTGATATTTCGGGCCAAAAGTCGACCGTCTATAAACGCCTAGACTCGTGACCATTCCCTCGTACTCGGTATGAGCAAGCGTCGATCCCTCGTAGAGGTACTGGTGAAGCTGAGTTTTAATTGACGTAGCACGACGTTAAGATCGAACAGTGCCAGAAATAACTTCGGAGTGATCCTATCTTCCATTTTTAGTATATATCCTATCGGAGGTAAGTACGGTTATTCAAGTCATGTTGTTCGCGTCAAGTCAAGTTCACCGCGTCAAGGACGCGCGCCATCTCTTTCGTCGCGGCCAGTGTCCCCAACGTCGGCACAATACGAGAGACGATTCGAACATTAATGAAGGCGAGCTCAAAGATAACGAGCCATATTCAAGTACTCCAGAATTCCGCGGGTTTTGTTTCCTTGTTGCCCGCCTTTTTCAAGCCTTTGCGAACCTCCGAGAAAGTGGTTGGGAAGGTTTTGGTCTGGGGCTGCTTGTATATCCTGTCCAGAATTGAAGGGGACCAGTGGGGGGACGGGATGTCCATGGTAGTTTGGGAGAAACTCGAAATCTATTCTTTATTGGTCTGAGTGCGACGGAATAGCACGTTAACGAACACGACGCTCGCGCTCGTACCTGTAACGTGACTTACCTCCGATAGGATATATACTCAAAAAGGAAGATAGGATCACTCCGAAGCTATTTGTGGCACTTTTCGATCATAATGTCGTGCTACGTCAATTAAAACTCAGCTTTACCAGTCCCTCTAACGAGGAACGAGTACAAGGAAACGGTCACTAAACGGCCCGTTATCCATGTCTGTGGAGGATACCGGATAGCGGATACTGAGTTTGAAAATTTATTACGTAATTAAACACGTGCCCGTCTATTTCTTTTCGCTACCCCCAGTAGTACCGCTCTTCTGGCTTCAAGCCCAGTGTCTTGTGCGGCAACGGCGAGCAGAGGCCCATCACGGGCCGTGGAGGTAAGCGCAATACTTAGCACCCGCCACCTGGCTGGCACCAGCATGCAGAACACCACAGCACTGGACGACTCGAGATGGGACGGAGGCAGACATGCACCCCCTACAACCCCCTCCCCCTAGCCGACTTCTCGGGATGTACGTGCCATGTCACCATCATGGTCCACACCTCGCTGCCATCCAGTCGCACTTCAATTCGCTCCCAGTGCCTGCACCGCCCTAGGCTGTCGCTGCCACGCGCTTGATAATGCCGACATTCCCTCCCTTCCGACCATCACCACCCACTGGTGCGTGGTTGATGCCACCAACGTGGTCCCCCTATGGTGCTGTCAGCGGCCCTTGCCGGTGCTCAACACCCAGAGCCACTCACCACACGACAACGGTGATGCCTGAACAGGGCAGAATGCACCGCCGACACCGCCGACACTGCCTCCCCCTAGCTGGCTGCTGGGGATATATGGGCCATATCACCACCATGGTCCATGCCTCACCGCCGTTCAGTTGCACCTCAATTCGCGCCCACAGTGCCTGCACTGCACTCGGCCGTCGCTGCCACACGCCTCATGAAGCCGACGTTCCCCCTTCCGACCATCCCCACTGCTGCGTGATTGATGCCATCAATGCGGTCCCCCTATGGTACCGTCAGTGGCTCTCACCAGCGTTCAACACCCGAAGCTGCTCACGACGATGGTATCCATTTCCGGTATCATTCCTCCAACATTTCCTCCTTCTGACATCTGTTAATCTGGCCTATGACAGATCCAATTCATTATACTTGGATACTT
>Ga0307516_10008811_pt1 | contig 11336 bp, 7 predicted proteins | sample 19_EM_MG_FD_203310 | JGI IMG/M metagenome (GOLD analysis project Ga0307516, IMG submission 203310) | Populus trichocarpa ectomycorrhiza microbial communities from riparian zone in the Pacific Northwest, United States - 19_EM | ecosystem: Host-associated > Plants > Roots > Unclassified | place...
AAGAGTTATAAAAAGCAGATAGAATTTTCCATTGTGATATTTAATGCTGGTGGCCCATTGTCCATGTCCATACCTGTTGCAAGTGTCAAGATCATAACAACTACTAAAATCAAATCTTGGTACTGTATTGCTACAATATTCCCAGTTTACCAGATCCTTCGACCTTATAATGGGAACACCCGGGAATACGAACATGGTGGTGGTAACCATATAATAAGTATCCCCCACCCTTATTACATCGGGGTCGGGGAAATCTGCCGGAATAACAGGGTTGGTATAGGTGCCATCCCCGTTATCGCTATGGGTTTTCTGAGCTTTTACCGGCACTGCTATTCCCAGGGACAGTATCAAAGCTCCCAGCCATCCTTTTCCCTGCCTGATCGGGTGATTCATTGTCATGTTTTTGAATGATGTTTGGTATTTTGGCCATCGACTGATATCTTCCCAACCAAAGTAATCACCTGGTTGCTTTGTGTCGCAATGTCATAAACAACCGTTCCCTTCAATACCGGTGGGGTCATCACTGCTTTTCCCGAAATAACCGGCGTTGTCGTAATTCCTGTTTGATAGAATGGGTTATTATTTATGCCCTCGGCCTTTCGCAGAACAATGCCATTTGCCTGTTTCATTTCATTGGGTACCCGCAACCGCAGATTACCCCCCAGCGTTGACCGGATCACCGCCCTCACCAGTGCCCCATCCTTCCATTGCAAACTTACAATTTCGTACCCACCTCTTGCACGCAGCCCGTTGATACTGCCGCCGGCAGCCCAAACATCCGGTAAAGCAGGCAGTAAGTGCAGGGCGCCATCCGCGCTCTGCATCAGCATTTCAGTTATACCCGACGTGCACCCAAAATTTCCATCAATCTGGAACGGGGCATGGGCATCGAATAGATTGTTATAGGTACCACCACCGCCTTCATTAGTGCCGACGGGTGTAAGCTGGTTGCGGATCAGTTTATAGGCGTGATTACCATCCAGCATTCTCGCCCACCAGTTCACCTTCCATCCCATGCTCCAACCGGTGGATACATCCCCCCGTTGGATCAACGTATTCCTCGCTGCGCTATACAATTGTGGCGTACGGTAGGGAGAGATCTGGTTGGATGGGAACAGACCGTAGAGATGAGAAATATGCCGGTGATTATCTTTCGGGTTATCCACATCATCGAGCCATTCCTGTAACTGTCCGTATTGTCCTACCTGCATCGGTGCCAGGCGGCTTCGTTTTTGTCGCAGGGTATCTGCAAAAGCACTGTCTTCATGCAATATTTGGGCGGCGTCAATAGCCGCAGAAAAGACGTCAGACACTATCTGGTTAGTCATTGTTACACCCGCATCAAGGGAGGAGCCCTGATGGGCCGCGGGTGCATTTTCCGGTGACTCGTCCGGGCAGATAACCAGCCAGTGATAGGTAGGATGCTCAATCAGGTAATCCGCATAGAACATGGCAGCGCCTTTAAGCACAGGATAGACTTCAGCAAGGAACTTTTTGTCGCCATTGTACAGGTAATGTTCCCAAAGGTGCTGACTTAACCACCCGCCGCCATTACTCCATGCGCCCCAAAAGGCGCCATCCACGGCACCATTGATCCGCCAGAGGTCGGTGTTGTGATGTGCCATCCATCCTCTCGCGCCATACATATCTTTTGCCGTTTGCTGCCCGGTAACTGCCAGTTCCTTTACCATCCTGATCAAAGGCTCATGCATTTCAGCCAGGTTTGTTTTTTCCGCCGGCCAGTAATTCATCTCCGAATTGATATTGATCGTGTATTTGCTATCCCAGGGCGGATAAAGCCTGTTATTCCATAATCCTTGCAAGGTGGCTGGCTGGCCGCCGGGCTGTGAGCAGGAGATCAGCAGATACCGGCCAAATTGGTAATACAGCGCCGCAAATTGCGGATCGTTCGCGGAACTGAACTTCTTTAGCCGGACATCGGTTGGTAGTCCGGCCGCAGCGGTGGTTCCAAGGTCGATCTCTACCCTGTTAAAATATTTTTGATAGGCTGAAATATGGGCTTTCAAAATATCAGCAAATGATTTTGTCGCTGCTTTAGTCAGGTAAGTCGCAGCCCTTTCGTTCTCATTACCGTTGATGTCCCCATAGTTATTGAAATTTGTCGCTATGGACATATAAATGGTGACCTCATCGGCATTCTCTATGATGACAGAAGTATCTGTTGAACGATAGAGGCCCCCTACTGGCTTGAACCGGATGATTCCTTTATATTTAACCATCCCTTTTACGCCTTCATGATCGATGGTGGTTCCTGCAACGGTTAAATCCTTTTCGGTAGTTGTCTTTACAACAGCTCCCGGTTGCGGCGTGGAATACAAAGCCGTGAATGAAATGCTATGAGGCTTGCTGGCCGCAATATGCATCACAATTACCCGGTCCGGGAAAGATGCCAGGACTTCCCTTGTATAAGTGACACCTCCAATTTCATATGTTGCTTTTGCAACCGCCTTCTTTAGATCCAGCTCCCGGTAATAGTTGGAATAGGCGCCCTGCCCGCCGAAAACAAGGCGAAGTTCACCCGCAGGTTCAAACATCTGGCCCTGAGATCTTTTACTGACTATTACTTTATTTGCCAGCCGTTCGGCTTCCTTTTGTTTTCCGTCAAAAATAAGCTGACGGATCCGACCGAGCGAATCCAATGCCAGGGGATTGTCGTTCCTGTTTGGACTGCCGCTCCATAGGGTATGTTCGTTTAACTGCACTCTTTCTGTATCTACGTTCCCATAGATCATCGCTCCCAGCCTTCCATTGCCAACAGGCAATGCATTTTCCCATATATTTCCCGAAGCCGTATTGTACCATAATTTCAGGTCTGCGGGACTTTGCGAATTGCATTCCAGGGATAGCAGAAAGAAAATATTTACAAGAATTTGTTTCATAGATAATATTTTGCTCCGATCCTGTTGTTTATTCAGATACAGCCGAAATATTCAGGCGTTGGTATTTAGTGCACGAATACCCAAAGCGGTAAAAAACAAAAAAAGTCCGAAAATAACTATTTTCATTTTGTCCTTCATTTCAGATGGATGCTAGTCAATAGTTTCCGGGAGTTACCCTGCGGGCAATGCAAGTCATCCTGCCTCTTAGTGAGCGTAAAAGCAAATGGAGCTGATATAAAAGGCGTTCCTGACTGCCGGATACTTTATAAAAATATCATGTTGGCCGGATACATTTGAGATCGCCTTACTAAATTCCTTTAATTTGTTTTCTCCACCGGTGTTTTCAATCGGAATGGTAGCAATGAGAGTACCTCTTTTCAGGTCATCAAGCCAGATCTCCAAATTTCCTCCTACGGTAGATGCGGCAGATACGGAAACTTTGAAAGGAACCTTTATATCCCTTCCCAGCTCCACTCCTGACAACATCAGCCAACCGCCGTTTGGAGAATGGTTGGTTACCACTTTTTCATTCCCGCGAACTACCGTTTCCACCCCATAATAATTACTGTAACCGGCAGCAGGGAGAGAGGTAAATCCGTCTTTACACGCAAAAAGATCAAAATCAGCAGATCTGCCTTCGGCGAACAAACCAACACTTGTCCCTACCCAGGAGTTAAAGTCGGGCTGAGTCTTGTCCAGGTTAACAGAACTGACAGGGGCACCCACTGCCATCCAGGTATTGCCGTCACCACTGCAAAACGCACTTAAGCTGTGCCCCTTTCTCTCTATTTTCAACCAAACAAGGCTACCGGATGGGTTTACTATACTTCGGGTAGCCGTATCAAATTTGAAAATGACCTTTTTCCCGTTATCATACCCGCTGTAAAGGCGCGCAAAGACCCTTTCATTTCCATTTGTGAAGTAGATCCCTGCTTTGGCCGAGGTATCAGTCGCATTAAAGTCGATCCTGGTAACCGCTGAGTAATAGTGGTCTGTTTCTTTCTGAAGGAGATGTGCTCTCCCGCTATCCGGGGTCAGCCGCAGCCATCCTTTTCGTGCAGTTAGAGAATACTCCTCCGCGGCCTTCCTGTTTAAGAAATGCCAACAGGTCCCCAGTTCGTCGCCATCAAAATAGTCAGAACGAACACTTCGCCAAAGAATTCCCGATGGAGGAAGATCCGGATTCAGCAACGGCCTACGGGTAGGTGCCATTCCCCAGGGGCGGTCACCTTCCCAAACCACCCGGTACAAAGAAGTTTGACGGCCCATACCCGACCAATCGTCGCTCGGCAGCCGCTCATAGCTTTGACCAATGGTCCACCAGGTGCCATCTGCCAATTGAAGGGGTGCGGCTATATGGTTTGGGCTTCTGAAGCCCGTGGTTGAATCTGTTATTGGCTTGAAGAAGTTCCCCAGTCTTACCCACTTGGTAGAATCGCTGGTTAAGGCAGAGGTTCTCAATACATATTGCCCGCCCGAAACATCGCCTGCAGGAAAATAATAGTAATATCCATTTCGCTTGCACATGACCGGCCCTTCAGCCCAGCTATATTGAAATTTCGCATTGATCCAGTCAAGGTTGATCACCGTGTCAGCTAATTGCCCATCTTTTCCAAGCGCCTGTAAACGATTGATTTTCTTACCGTTCTTTATTACCATATAAGGCTTACCGTCATCGTCCACAAAAATAGAATTATCGTACCCAAGGGGTCCGGTGACCGGGTTGGTTTTGACCTGTACAGGAGCCGACCATGGCCCTATTGGGGAAGAGGCCTTGCAAAACCATTGACCATTTGCGGAAAAATAAATCCAATAACACCCGTAAAAATAGGTGATGGCGCCTTGCCATATTCCGCCCGAAGGTCGGTCAGTAACCCAACTTGCGACGGAAGGAGGAACCACCCGGCTGATCTGTTCCCAATGAACCAGATCCGTAGAATGATAGATGGGCAGGTAAGGTGTGAAATGGAAGCTGGACCCGCAATGATAAAAATCGTCCCCGATCTTTAGCAACGTCGGATCGGGGTGATCACCAGGAAGAACAGGATTAACATAGGTCCTGCCCTCCTGATAATACTCCAATGAATCCAAATCCGCTACTTTTCCTATATTCCCATTGGTCGCGGACACTTGTGCCTTTAAAAAATGAGCAATGAACAAAAGACAGGCGGTCAAAAAAAATCGGTTTTTCAAGTCCATTCTAGGTCTGTTTAATCGCTTTCCGGGCTATATATTGTTATAAGCCGTAAAAATTTATGGCGTTCCACACAAAGAACAATTCCTGCTCTTCCCTCGAAAATGTAGAAAAATAGTCCAGGACGATCCGGGTCATTTCTTCATAAGAGGCGCCTGCCTGGCACGCCGGCCAATCGGAGCCGAACATGACCCTATCCATACCGAATGCATTGACAATTTCGTCAATATAAGGCCTGAAATCCGCTTTGCTGTGGCCGTTCCTGTCGGATTCTGCGATCATGCCGGATATCTTACAATAGACATTCCGGTGAAGTGCCAGTTTATTTATATTCGCCTTCCACCCGGCAATATCCCGATGCCTGATATTTGGTCTCGCAATATGGTCAATCACAAATTTCTGATCAGGAAAACTGGCGGCCAACTGGGCCGAAAACTTCAACTGGTCCGGAAATATGAGAAGATCGTAGGTGAACCCATACCGATGCAAGGCGGCAATGCCTCTTTTAAAGGTCGGCTGCAACATGAGGTCGCGTTGCCAATCACTCTGTAGTATGTGCCTGAAACCTTTTAAAACGGTAAATGATTTATACCACTCCAGCCTTTCCGCAATGTTATCCGCTTGCAAATCCACCCAACCGACCACCCCTCTTATGAACTTATGTTGCTTTGCCAGCGAAATCAAAAAATCCGTCTCTTTTTCAGATTGACCGGACTGAACTGCCACACAGCCGTCGAAACCATTTTCATATAATAACGGCCATAGGTCCTTCGGAAAAAAATCCCGCTGAACGGATTTCATTTCTTCGTTGATCCAGTTGGCCCTCACCGGGTCAGCTTTCCAGAAGTGCTGGTGTGCGTCTATTCTTTTCACGGCAGGAGAATTTTAAATCCTCGAAATAAGCAATCGTTATACTCCAAAGGATAAAATTCGAAAAAAGCAGGCTGATACCAGGGCACATTTGTACGATTTCCTTATCCAAATGTTCAATTTTTAAAAATATAGCAATTTGATAAGCAAATAGTTATGTTATGAAGAGGGTTTTGCCCGTGTTTTCAGGCAGAAAGTGTCGACCTATTGTCTGAATTTGGAAGGCCCCTTTTTTGTTGGGCATATTCTGAAGGAGAAAGATTAAACTTGGCTTTAAAGGCTTTGGCAAAATAATTTGGCGAAGAGAACCCGACCGAGTATCCTATTTGAGCGATTTTCATGTCAGGTTTTTCCAACAAAAAGGCCCCTTTTGTCAGTTTTATGGATCTGATAAATTCTACGGGAGTCTCACCGGTAAGATCTACAATCTTAATTGTATAAGGACCCCCGGGTCATGAATAGGTGCTTGCTCAGCTCTTCAACGGACAAATCAGGGATATCACTATGATTTTCAATATATTGCGTTATTTTACCGAGTAGTTTGGCATCTTCCGACAGGACTTCTCCTTCCGGGGGATAACTTTTAATTGCTTGCTATAGCTATCCTTGAGATTTTGATTCAGCGCGACCAGGTTCCTGATCTTGACATTTAATATTTCGAAATTAAATGGCTTGGTACCCATACCGATGCCCGTATCAACGACCCGGATCTTTATCAGGCCTGATCCAACCGTTTTTTCAACGGTAAGCTCTATTTTCCCATCTTCGTTTGTGAATTAAATGCATTGGACAGCAGGTACAAGATCTCCGTCGGCCAGGTTCAGATTTAGCTCGTTCTCCTCCAATTTTTTGAAATCCAGTAATTGATTGACAAGATTTAAGATCCGGTTGACATTGCGCCTGACGAGAGAAAGCTGAGACTTTTTTTCGTTATTTCTTTCCTGCCCTATCAGCTTGTCTATGGGCCCCGTAACCAGGGACACCGGCGTCCTCAATTCGTGACTTAAGTTCGTCAGAAACTTTATCTTAAGCTGGTAATTTTTAATTTTGCCTGTTCCCGGATTGAACCTGTAAAGACCAGAATAACCACCAACCCTTGCAGTCACATATCTTTATCATGTACTATTTTAATCGATAAACATCAAATAGTTAAAATGAACGCAATCGATTTCGTCAATTTAAAAAAAATGCTTTACTTCGTCTTTCCACGTAAGCCATTGTATGCCGCAATCCAAAGAGGTCACTATTTATGATATCGCCAAGAAACTAAATATCGCAGCTTCCAGCGTCAGCCGCGGCCTGCAAAACAGTCCGGAAATTGGGAAAAAGACAAAGAAGAAGATCATTGAAACCGCCGAAAATATGGGGTACAGCGCCAATCTAAACGCGCGAAGCCTCCGCCAGCAACAAACAGGCACTATCGGCGTAATCGTCCATGAATTGAACAGTAATTTCATTGCTTGTGTACTGGCCGGCATTGAAAAAGTGACTGCAGAGGCCGGTTATGACATTCTTATCGCCCACTCTTCCGAAAATTACCTTAAGGAAGTAGCCAATGCCAAGAACCTTTTCCACCGACGCGTGGATGGCTTGATTACTTCCCTTTCCGTCGAGACCTTCGATCTTGATCACTTCAAACCTTTTGCCGAAAGAAAAGTGCCCGTCATATTTTTTGACCGGGTTGAATTGAACAAAAATGCCACGGCAGTCGTCATAGACAATCAAAAATGTGGATATACTGCCACCACCCATTTAATAGAACAGGGGTGCAAAAGAATCGTACATGTCACATCCAGCCTAAAAAGAAACGTGTATGCCCAACGATACGAGGGATATAGAATGGCTTTGGCTGAACACAAACTGAAGTTTACCCAGAATATGCTCATTATAGATGACCTTACCGAGAAAGCCGGCATTGAATCGGCGATGAAGATCCTTAAGATGAAACCATTGCCCGACGGCGTATTTATTACAAATGATTTCGTAGCAGCCTTTTGCATGCGCACATTGCAGGAACACGGCATTTCGGTGCCGGATACGATCGCTATCGTTGGTTTTAATAATGATGCCATCGGAAAAGTTGTTGTACCCTCCCTTTCGACGATTAATTATCCGGGTGAAGACATAGGAGAGATCGCTGCCCGACAATTGATTAACCACCTTAAAGGGGGTAACAACATCCATCAAACCGATACGATTACTGTCCATTCGGAGCTTGTTGTCAGAAAATCCTCCGTGAGAAACCCGAAGTAATTCCTTCGATCGTCAGCCACCCCGGTATTCACGTACGTACTGCTTTTTATTCAAGGACATTTATCACAAACGACAAATCCTATAGCCAAAAAAAAGTGCCTTAAAGCTTTTTTATTTTATATCGCTACTCAACTCTGCTTTAATTCCATCTTTTCTTTAGACACGCCCTGACAGGTCATTTGGCCGAGCCGTGTACCCATGACTTTACAATTTACATTGGACCATTTACTTCTGTCAGGAAAACACCTTCAATTTTATCATTTGCAATCTTACCTTTCACAAATTCAAAGAACGCTACAGCGTGAGGCGAGGCTTTATGCAATTGAAAAGCTTCATCATTCTTATAGGCCTCATAGATAACAATCATTTGGGGTGAATCATTGCGGATATTCGCAACGAATTGTTCACAGCCTGCTTCTTTGCGGCTTGCAGTTGCCATGGTGGTCAACGCTTCTTTCATTTCCTTTTCAAAACCCGGAAGGACATTGATATAAGCTACCAGCGTCACTTTAGTGTTTCCGGCTAATGCTTTTGGCGAGTTTTTAATAACAGGCTGGTCTGCCGTATCACTAATCATTTTATTAACCAGGAGCCACTGCCCATCTATTTTGTGGAATGATAAAAACTCATGATATACAAAATCATACATTTTGACCTTCACCTCTGCAATGGCAATCGAGTTAACTACGCGAATGCAGAGTATTTCCCCTTTAAATGGCTTCCCTGACTCCTTCGGACTTTGGCGGTTCTTCACGCCGTCAAGATACTGCTCCAGGGTTTTCGCATAGGGTTGCCCCTTTACATCGCCAAAGAGTAATGTTCCGCCATAATAAACGGTGCTTAATAGTGCTGTATCTCCCTCGTAAATTCCAATAAAATACCTGTTTCCCAGCGCCTCAGCAATAGCCAATGAATCTTGTTTATTGTTTTCCATTTTATTTAAATTTTGCGCTCTTAATATCAGCAATGTACAGGATAAAAAAGCGGTCACTAAAAGCGTTTTCATGTTAAATACATTTTCGTGTTAATTCAGGTTGCGACCGGCTCCTATACCGCCATCTGCGTTGATAATAGCTGCTAAACCAAATTTTTCAATTGCGGGTATTCATTTTTTTTATTTATTTATTTTCTCTCTGATAATAAGATACAACGCTTGCTTTGCCAATTGAGTTATGCCTTTTTCTCTAAGGACAGGCACTGGATCTCGGGCATGCCCCCGTTCGTCCAGGTCATATTCCTAAATTACCACAACAGTTAATTAAGGATCTTTATTTAATACATCACTCATCGGGTCACTTAAATCAATGTTGCTTTTGGTACTTACGACCTTAAATTTTTACTTTTCCATTTTTTTCTTTTTAGTTTAATTAGAATGTAAAGAAAGGCAAGGTTTTTAAGAAGGTTGTGTGACCTATATCACATTTTGTGGGAAGGTCAATTTATGTGATGTACATCACTGAGCCGGACGATCGCGGATCTGGCGGGTTCGGGAACGATCGAGTTGGAGCATGGGGCGGAGGCGGTGCATTTGAGGTGTTTGGATCGGGCTGTGGCACCGGTGAAAAGGATGGGTAAAACCCAGCAGTTGAATTTCACAGCCTTCCTGGTATAAGATTATCAATTAATTTTCAAGCTATTAGCCTAGTTAAAAGTTTAAGATCTTGTTCTAATTGGTTTGAAATCTGTCCAATCCGGGTCACTGCATTGGACAGAGCGGAAAAATCCGTATTCTGTCCTTTTTTATTTTCGCTGAAACCCTTGTTCAGCGCGTATATTAGCGCGGCGCCCTCATTCAATTTGGCGGTTTGAAAACAAATTCCGTCGAAACTAGTTTTCTTTTTGTTACTGTTTTCGTGGGTGCAAAGATGTACATTAAGCAAGAAGGGTATGTTACTTAGATGGCTCAATTCACTTGCTTCCATGGCTCATTGGGGCCGTCAGGATTTGGGTCAGGTTAATCTATGCATCGATTCAATGCTTGAATTATGTGAGCAGAAGTGGATCGTTTTCTGAGTAAGGGTTTAGAACTCTGCTAAAATGAAATAGCTGTAAAAAGTAGTCCCGACAGGCCAAAGTTCGAACTTTAGAATAAGCGGTTTGTACAGTTTCTCCAGTTATTTCTTGCCAGGTATTTAAACATGTTAAAAAGCTGTAATTTAGCCGTATGAAAATTGGCACTAAAACTAATCCCTTTATTAAGATAATTTTTCTGCTTATAGTTTCCCTCGTCGCAGATCAATCAGAGAGTCAAAATTTTGCCAAGGCGAAAAATTATAGTATACAGGCTGATACCTCAGTAATTCGAGTTAGCCTTCTTGGAACAGGAACTCCTAAACCGATTATGGAGCGCTTTGGGCCAAGTATACTGGTTCAGGCGGGCAGTGAAACTTTATTATTTGATGCCGGACGCGGTTGTTTACAAAGAATAGTACAGCTGAATTTATCTTATCAAAAAATAGATGCTCTTTTTTTAACACATCTCCACTCAGATCATATCGTGGGTCTACCGGACTTGTGGCTTACTGGATGGCTTACATCTAAGAGGGTAGCTCCACTAATAGTATATGGACCAGTTGGTACAGATAAAATGATTGAATATTTACAGAAGGCATTTGCTTATGATATCAAAATAAGAATTGAAGATGATAAGGCATCAGCGGAAGGGTGTAAATTATTGGTCCATGAAATACAGCAGGGAATTATTTATGAAAAAAACGGAGTCAAGGTAATTGCATTTGAAGTAGACCACTATCCAATTGTACCAGCATTTGGATATCGTGTTGAATACAACGGGCATGCCGTTGTATTATCTGGTGACACAAGATATTCGGAAAATTTAATTACATATTCAAGAGGAGCAGATCTATTGATACATGAAGTAGTCATTCCGCCCGACACATTAAATAAACAGGATCCAAAATATAATGTAGTGGCACACCATACTACTCCTCAGCAAGCGGCTAAAATTTTTAATGAAACTAAACCGAAACTTGCCGTCTATTCTCATATTTCAAATCCTTACGGACGGAATGAACAAGAGCTGATAAAACAAACAAAAGCAAATTATTCAGGTCAGGTAATTTTAGGAGAAGATTTGATGACCTTTTCAATTGGTAATA
>Ga0307516_10008816_pt1 | contig 11332 bp, 14 predicted proteins | sample 19_EM_MG_FD_203310 | JGI IMG/M metagenome (GOLD analysis project Ga0307516, IMG submission 203310) | Populus trichocarpa ectomycorrhiza microbial communities from riparian zone in the Pacific Northwest, United States - 19_EM | ecosystem: Host-associated > Plants > Roots > Unclassified | place...
CATAGCAGTGGATATATACATTTATCAATGGACATATCATAATGATGCACATGATCTCCATTATTGAAGTGACAATGAAAGGTAAAGTTATATAAAGCCATCTCAAATTCTCATCGATTTCCTGATGAACACCGTCACTCCCACACCAGTGCCACCGACAATACTGAGCTCCAGCACCCTGACCAGCATCAACCAGCAGCAGCAACATTGACCACACCACCACAGCGCAATCGCACTTCCAGGTACATTTCTTTTTTTTTGTTTCATACACTAATTATTATTACAGGCCCTCTGCGTGCACCTGTGTGCACCTATGCCTGTACGCTGTGATTTACCGTACCTGCTGCTTGTATGTTTTTCTTTTTCTTTTTTTGTTTACTAACTATTATTACTAGCCCATTGCATGCATACACCATGCAGCCACCCACTCCGACATATTATGACCAACGCCAAAACCAAACGACGGCAACGATAGCCACCGCACCCAGCGACGGCAACACAACTCCGCACCTGACAATGGCAACGACAACTCCCGCCCCGCACTCAACAATGGCAACGACCCCAGCGCCAGCACGCTGTGATGCAACCCCATGACTGACAAAGACAATGATCCCAGTGCCAGCACGCACGCACCCTACGAAGCGACCACCCACCACCACCACCACTTGTGTCGACGGTGATTACCCCAGCGCCAGCACGTACACACGCAGCGACACGATCACCACCAGCACACACTCACACACGCACGCAGCAACACGACCACTACCAGTGACAATCCCAGCACCAGCACCAGCACTGACACGAGCATGACACCACCTGCACCCACACCAGCACTGGCGCCAGCACGCACCGAGCACCAGCACCAACACCAGCACAAAACCAGCACCAGGCGAGCACCCGCACCCGCACCCACACCAGCACCAACAACGCGAGCATCAGCACCAGCGTGAGCACGAGCACCCACATCCGCACTGGCACAAGCACGAGCACCACCGTGGCACACCCGCACCCACACACACACACGCACACGCACATGCAACAGCCAGCACCAGCCAGCACCAGGGCGACCACGAGCATCCACATCCGCACTGGCACGAGCATGAGCACCCGCACCCGCACCCGCACCAGTGTGTTTTCTTTTTTTTTTTTTTCATTTCGTTTACTAACTACTAGTACAGGTCCTCTGTACACCCGCACGCTGCGCTGCGACCACCATCACCAGCGTGGCAACAATGACGACGACAGCAACGACCCCAATGCCAGCATGCACACTGTGACACAATGACTACCAGCGCGCATGCACGCATGCATGCAGTGACACGACCATCACCGGCGATGACCCCAGCACCAGCACCAGCACCAGCGTCAGCACCTACATGACCACGATCGCATTCGCGACCATCACCCCGACCATGACTACTACGACACCAGCACCAACCCCCCCTCCAGCACCTACATCACCACAACAACAGACGGTGTCGATGCCATCTGTTCATTAGAATATCATACTATAGGATTGTAATAGGATTGTAGTAGATAGTATGCAATATATATACAGTTTTGCTACAGTACTATGACAGTGGGATACAGTAGTGTGACAGATCAACAACAGGGTGCGACTGTGCGATACAGCAGGCACAGTGTATGAGTCTATCTATATTAGGTATGGTGCGTACAGGACCCGAGATTGTGTCACAATCTGTACAGCACTGTCACAGTGCTGTACAAATGGGGACCCATCTGTATCACTGTAGGGACTGTAGCTGGCTGTACGGCTCGGTACAGCTTGGCACAGCAACTTATGGTTTTGCTGATGCTCCACTGAGGGTATAAACAATGATTCATGATTTGTGTTATGACCATGTCCAACTCCGGGTCTTATCCGGTCACTCCGGTCGCATTGCAGTGTCAGAACCGGTTCTTCTGACAAACTCCGACGCGAGCGGAGATAAGTCCAAAGGGTTGTCAACAACAGGCGGAGATGGTGAGGACTTCGGCTTCAGCATATGTGCTGCGCCCTTGCAATACCTGCATCCTCGTATTTCGGAGGACAAAGGGACAGAGAGACGGAGGTCCGATGAAGGTTGGGGTTGCCAGAAGGCAGAGGGGATAGAGGAGCACAGAGGTGAGTTCGCGGGAAGTATTCAAGATGATATTCGAACTGAGGGACAATCCCCTCAGCATGCGGAGTACTTATACTTTACATCGGATATGTACAGTAACCAAGAAGTGGAGAGAGACATAGCGGAGGCGTAGGTAAGAGTCTGCGGATGACAAATGGATGAGTAACATACACGGAACGGAGATCAGTGATAAGCATAACGGATCAAAAGGTTAATGGGACACAGCTATGAGTAACCAGATCTAATCTAAAATGGGAACAAGGGAAGCAGGAATGGAAGCAGAATGGAAGTGGAATGGAAGCATACAATAACCGGAGGCATAAGCGCGGAACTATTTACTAAAAGGAGACGGAGCGTCAATTGTCGGAGCGGAGATGGATACATAGCGTCAGAGGTGTCCGATTGCGATCGGACTTGAGTCTATAACAGACTAGAGGCCTTGTGGAGTCTGGCGGTGTCACGCGGTCGTGACAGCAGCTCTCAAGCCCAACTCCGGTCACTCATCACTTACTCCGGTCACGGATGCGCAGATAACCTTCCGTTAAGTACGACCCTTGGTCTATACTCCATTCACTCTTACTACACTTCACCATCTGCCCTGCCTTGACGTGAGTTCTCCATGAACTCGATATATCCTATACCTTGTAGCATTTTCACTGGACCTGGTTTATTTTACCCGGACCTGACTTTATTTTCACCGGACCTGACCTAGTCCTTACTCCGGTCATCCCTTGTCCGCCATTAGGTTGTTTACTTGTCACCATATGTACTCGACCCTAGTTTCTACTTAGTATAAGTACCCTCTAGTTTATCTTGTATACCTCAGTCTGAAATCAACTTAGTCACTACTCCAGTTCCTGTCTGTCTCTGTCTCTGTCTCTGTCTCTATCATCTTGACTGGAACCTACGCAAGGGATCAATGCTCAATACCCTTAGTCGTTGAATCCAATCGGTCACCAACTCTGGCCAGACTAATCTCTTGTCCAGCATCTGCCCTCCTCCTTCGTCCATTTTCGTCTGGACTTGACCAGACCTCCTACCGGAGTAGACCCAGACTTGACAATTTGCCACCCTTCTTGAGGGAGGGGGTGGTTGAGGCCATATGCAATAGTGGCAGATATATGCTCAAGTTGACAAGTGATGCAGGATATCTTCTACAGCTCATCATCCCCATAGCATGACTCATCCTTGTCATCAGGGTCATAAATGATGATTTGTGAGTTTCCACCCTTCTTAGGGGAGGGGGCAGATGAGGCCATATGCAATAGTGGGAGATATAGGCTCATTGACAAGTTATGCAGGATATCTTCTACAATTCATCATGCCCATAGTATGGCTTGTCCTTGTCCCCAGGGTCATAAATGATGATTTGTGATTTGCCACCCTTCTCAGAGGAGGGGGGGCAGATGAGGCCATATGCAATACTAGTGGGAGATATAAGCTGATTGACAAGTGATGCAGGATATCTTCTCCAATTCAGCATCCCATAGTATGGCTTGTCCTTGTCCTCAGGGTCATAAATGATGATTTGTGATTTGCCACCCTTCTGGGGGGTGGGGGGGAAGTTGAGGCTATAGTAGTATGTGATGGTGGTAGGCATAGGCTTATTGTCAAGTGATGCAAGATATCTTCTACAGCTCATCATGCTCATAGTATGGCTTGACCTTGACCTCAGGTGATCCAGATCCACCAGCATATAACTTGCTTGTGATCAGGCTTACAATTAACTGGATCTTGGCCAACTACTACCCTTCCAAGTCATCAGCATTGGCCATTATCTTTGATCCACTCTGTTGCTTCTTTGATCATTGAAAGGAGGGTCATCTTTTTGTTGTCACTCAGCTTGCCACCCAGCTGAGACCTGAGCCCATAGACGAATGAAAAAGGGATTTGTGTGCTTCAATATGCCATTTGTGGTGTACTTCATCTTCTGGGGCCAAGTCTTTTCCATGTCCTCTTTTTGAATAGATGCCCCTTCTCATCAGCAATGATAATTGACTCTGATGACTGCCACTGCATAATGCATGCTCAATTGAATGACTTTGAAGAGAAGAAAGTACGACTTACATTCCCTTATCAGCAGTACTAGTGACCTTCATTATACCATTAGCATCAATCTTGAATGTAACCTCAATCTGAGGAATACTGTGAGGGGCAGGAGGAATGTCAGAAAGCTGAAACTTTCACAGCAAGTTAAGTTGTTGTCCTCCATCAATGCATGCTCACCCTTGAAGAGAAGTTGGATGAAGACAGTAGGCTTGTTATCAGCTGCAGTGGAGATCATCTGACTCTTGCATGTGGGGATAATAGTGGTGTTGTGTGGAGTAAGTTTGGTGAAGACACTGCCAGTGGTCTCAATACTAATGAGAGTAGTAAGTGGGCAGACATTGACAAGAATGACATCCTCTGACCCTTGCTCTCCAGAAAGGATACCTTCCTGTACAGCAGCTTCATAGTACTATGTAGTTCTCATCCACGTGCAGGAATGAGATCGCAAGTTGTGAGGAGGCAGCATATGAAAGTCTTCCAATCAAGGATGTGGCAACTCTCCTGTTCTTCATGATGCCATCACAGCTGTTAAAATTTGCTCAAGAAATAGGGGCTTCTGTGTAGTTTATCTGGTGCCAGGTCTGATCAATTCTTCAGCAGGGATGGCAGGTAGATTTGAGTGCTAGTATCATCACATTTGCACAGAAGAGCAATGAACAAACAGAGATTTCCAAACAAAAATTAGTGAAGGCAAACCTTGCCTACACCTGAGAGCTTGAGCAAATAGTGTAAATGAACTATTACTGCTTAGTCATGGAATGCAAATACAATCTTTCATCCACTCAAGTCTCCAGTGTTTCTCTGGCCTTCTGCTCTCCTTCTGCCAAGGGATCAGCTGGTACAGGTACATGCAAACCATTTGTCTCATCCCCCACCCACAACATCTCCAACTCAAACTCTTTTTCTTTGTTGTCGTCATGTACAAGGTATATACTATGGCCCTGGTCAACATTGCAAGACAGTATGAAATCAGAAGGAAATATACATTCTGGCTGCTTCCATAACAGCTTGTTGTGTCATCAATTCAGAAAGCTTGAGCTTTTCTAGTTCAGTCTTGGCCAGTTTCCAACCCTTTCCAACAGCTGTGCCATGGTATCCCTAAAATCATGGTGTCACCCAATAATTAAGTGATAGAATTATATACTCACTTGTGATATTTGGAGGCACACCATGCATATGTCTGTTTACTGTCTGGATGCACCATTGGCCCCTTGGATGAGGAGCACTGAGTGAATGAGTTTCTTCACAACAAGTCCTTGACATAAAGGTCAATTGTAGTCCTGACTGAGCATCAGAGATTGCATCTAGACAGATATGAAGCATACCTACTTTTGCAGCATATTCTACCTGTGGTCAGAGCATGAGTGGCGAATGGCTGATGGCTCAAGACATGATATGACTTGGAACATATGGCCATCTGGAGAGTAAGTGCTGGCTGATAGATCGTACCCAGTGCCAATGGAGGTCATTGTGATTGGAGGAGAGTTGCGCAAGTGTCATTGTGAGAACATCTGATCCAATCCAAGCCAGCTTTGCCCTGGACCACCATTGTTGATGCCCACCAATATTCGACTTGCAAAAATCCCACCTCTGATGCAGAAGACTGCCTGGAACTCTCAACTGACTCCTTGAGGCAGTCTGTTGGTGATGGCTGTCCCTCGCCATCTTGGGCAGACGTCAGGTGATGACCCTCAAACTTGATTGTTGCAGTCAGCAGTGAACTCAAGATAATGTCTCTGGGGGATACCAGGCTTGGAAAATATTCAAGGACATACAAGGCGTGATGGGCTTGATCTCAGTGTACTGTTCACTCATCATGCCTCATTGGACCCTACATACTCCTACCTGTAGTTTGATGGTCATCAGATTGTGCCAAATCCAACTGGAAAGTTGCTTGCTATTGCAGGAGCATACCAAGTAGCTGTTTTTGTTTTACCCTGTGCAGGCTTGTCTCCACTTCCATCAACTGCAAGTAGGCACATGTCATTCTTGGTATCATGTACTAAATGTTCAGTCAGGTTGGTGTAAGTAGGTCAGTTCTACCACGGATTAAGGAACTCTGCATGTATCACCAAAATCAAATGGCACCCATGGGGGGAAGCTGGTTTGATGCTTATGGTTGTGACCACAGATGGAAAGCATAGGTTCATGTGCATCCTCCATTTTTCAAAGCCTCTAATTGTTACCAGGATATCTCAGTTGACTCAGAAGAACCACAACAGGCTTTATCTTTCTTCCCAGAAAAGAAACCCAAGTCATTCATGGCAGAAGATCCTGCAGAACGTGAGATCCTTCACCCTTGGAAAAGGCAAAGCAGATTGGGGCCCTTTGACTGTGTATGCTGTCACTCACTCAGGGGACATATGTGCAATTTGTCCATACATGCCTCAGAACCCATAAGTGATTGGATTTTCAAACTATATCTTTGATGATCTGCTCATTCCATGGCCTTACAAGCTGACAATGAAGAGGCCACATCACTTTGTTGGGCTTTTGAGAAGTCACCAGCTACGCATGTCACTGCCATGTTGAACACATTTTCTATCCAGCGAAAGTGAGTCTCAAGTTCTAACCCTATTCAACTAATGTTAATATCAACTATTTCATAGATAGGCTTGAACCCTTTGTTCGGCCCAGATAGACATCATGAATGTGTTCTCATTGGAAGCCCAACCCACAGCCACAAACTCGAAACGGATGGCCTCATGACAGAAGTGCGTTGTGACCCTTCTCTCCCTTTCATATGGTCCTTATGTGCAACAGACGTTCTCCCTCACCATAGGCAGTGTTTCCCAGCATCAGATATCCTACTACAAATTGAAGATGCTTCACAGGACTGACTCCACTATCCATCATCACTACCCAAGCTGGCATCACTAGATGCAGCCACAAATACCCCAATAACACTCATTTCCACAACCCTTCAAAGGTAGAAGTCAGCATCAATGGCATCCCAAGGTACCATGGTGAAGCAGACAACATCAACCCATCCCTGCGACCCTGTCACTTCATGCAGCTACCCTTTCAACTGGCCTGCAGCCTTACTGACGACCACAGTTTGGATGGCAGCAGCAGCAGCTCGAAGTGGTGCAGAGGAGGGGAACATGGAACTGGGAACCAGTCCAACTCCCCAACAGACAATCAGGTCAGTTACACTTCCCTTCCCCTTCCCCATCCACACCCACCTCTTTCTATTCACACATTCATTCCCAGGGTCCCCTTTCACTAACTCTATACCTAGTCACCCAGTTCTCAGCATCACTCCCCCTTGTGCTTGTTTGTTCTGAGTCATCTGTCAACATCATTGAGGTTCTATCACCAAGGAAGTTCCTTCCAAACAAGTCCTGCCAGATTGATTGCCTTGTCCCAGCCTATCCACTGTATTTTGTTGCTGGAGAACTTAGTAGCAGCTTGGAAAGAACATCAATATGCACTGCAATGCAGGCTGGATGATACCCATGGAACTAGTGGACTGCAAGATTGGAATTCGTGGTTTATGTGTTCCACTTCACCCATGCACTAATATGCTGATGAACAATTCACACCAGATGACCACTTTTTCGATAGCTTCACATTGTGGATGTGCCATTCTCACCTTCTCCCTTGTAATGCAAGTGGACAGTGTGTATAGAAGGACACAATGAGTGTGTTTGCAATTGGTGATTGGGAATACAAGTACGTGGAAGGCTGGAGCTCCTGGTTTTATCTTGACATGCATCACATGGTATCTGCAACCTGCAACTAGCTACATCTTCAATGCTGCACTGCAAGCATGGGTGTATGTCCACCTCATGTTTGGCATCTTTTTTGCAGAGCTTGCATATATCTTTTAACATGTTGGGATCGCCCATACACCACATAATGTGCACTTGTATGTCACACATGATGGCTCAATGGTGTGCCTTGTTGCCAGCCTGAGACTAAGAGCTGTCCACAAGTTGCATTGGCATGCGGTGGGAAGTGAGGTTGTGATGGATGTGAGTATCTTATTTGTCTCCAGCTTGCTCCTGCACTGCAGTATCACAATGTGTTCTAGCATTGCTAACAATGCAGGTCTGGCATGCATCAGACAACCGTCAATGATGCACCAATGATTACCATGGTTGCCATGATGACCATAACTGTGACAATGACAACTGACTAAACAGAAGTAAAAGGGAGTGCTCAGAAATGAGCCTTCTCATTCATTATGGTTTGATAGCATTGTAGTAGCACAACATATAGGAATAATACCAGACAATTACACCCCCATCATCCCTTCCATGGACATACAACAGACATGAGTGCAATACAAATAGTACATCTGTGGTTGTGTGCCATGGTTGGATAGTGCCCCACCATCAGCAGTGACCCGAAACAGCATACAGAGAGGGGTGACAGTGATCACAATGCCTGAGCAATTTATGTAGGTATCAGCACAGATGTAATTGGATAAAAATAACACTACAAATGAGTGGGTGTCAATGGAGGGGGGGGAGTTCATCCCATGCTTCTTGAGAGGAGAGTCATAAAATTGTGCCACTTCATTACATAGGTACTTGGGATCATTGTGGGTAGTTGTGTGTGGATCAGATAAATGGAGTTCGTCTCTGATAAAAGATGCAATGTTGGTTGGGGAGAGACTACTGTTCTGAAGGCTTGTCAGTAAAGATCAGATATAATCATAATCAGGTGTCTCTGAAAAGGACAACATGTGGGTATAAATGAGTATAGTTGACATTTCGACAGGGAGACCACTACATGAAGCCTCAACCAGTGTTGTTTGCTTGATATTTAGGATTGAAGATTTAAAATTCTTCTTGGCCCTCTTATCGACTTGTAGCCATGGTAGCAAACCACACAGGAAGTAAATGAGAACATAAGCAAGAGATTCAAGATCATCACATCAGCTCAGCTCAGCACCAAGATGGCAGTTGATGGAAGCAAATGTAGGAGTACCAATCAGGTGGCTGTGGCGTGCTTGACGAAATGGTATGTGGCCACCAGTAGCTGAGTCGTGATATTGTTTGGACATGCCAAAATTGATGAGGTATGGGGTGATGGCTTGGTCACTGAGGCCAACAAGGATATTTTGTGGCTTAATATCACCATGGATATAGCTGTTGGAGTGGATGTACTGGATCTGGGACAGCTACAAGCATTTGAGTACAGTTTGAATAGAATAGGAAGTGAAAATTACATACCAACTGATTGCCGAGGTGATGCACAATTGAGGAGCTTAATGTTTTTCACTGGGCAAGAACATCTTGCAGTGAAGGACCCAAGAGATCCAATACTATGGCATTAAAGTTCAACTCTCGGCCAAACCAGTGAGCATGAATGATGCCTTGACCCTCAAGCTGTTTGAGAATGTGATATTCTTGCTCTATAGTCGAGGCACCCTCTGAATATGGCTCCAGCTTAACTGCATACACTTGACGGTTGATGAGGTTGGTCGCCTTATACACCATTCCTGCTGAAAATGAAGGTAAGTGTGTTTTATCAGATGTAGTTTCAATTCATCTTACCATACGAGCCTGAACCAATTGGCTCTTGCAGTTTGTACCTCCCATCTATTCTGATAGGGATTTCAACAGGGAGACCTAGTAAACCCATGAGACTGCAGTTCAATATCAATTGCAAAGAGGCTGCCATCAATTCAATGATAAGATGGAACTATGGTGATGAACAGGTTACCACGTGAATTAGGGTATTTGTTTTTGCATCCATTCATGGTAAGTGCACTCCCAGCTGCCAGTGTTACTACTCATCTGTGAAGTTCCATGCTGTCCACTATATGCAATGCCCCATCACAAGCAGAAGGACCTTTCTCTTGCTCCCACTATGTCCACCGCAGTAAGTGAGGACTACTCTGGCTACTTGGTATACCCTAGCTATTATTGAGAGGCTCGCAATGCTTCTCATGAAACTCAAACATCCCAAGCTAGGAACTCCAACAATAATCACCACACATTCACTCAGAAGCCTATCCTCACAAAGGGCCTATCAGCTCTAGCATTATACCATGGCACAAAGGGCCATTTCTTGGCAAATTCTACTCATCCTGCATCTATACTCAATGTCAATTCTCTAGCTTTTCCTTTCCCTGATGTCGGTAATTCTATGCTTGATGCATCCCTGAAGGCATATGGGATCTCAGTAACTGGGATAGGAGGTATGTAAACTGAACTCCCTGAACTTATGTTTTTGATCCAGTTACAGACCAGTGCAAGGTCATCTTATGGAATATGACTGTGTCTCTCACTAGCCACAATGTAATGGTATGCTCTTTTTCAACTTCACACATGCTTCTAACTGATGTACCAAAAACATTAGAAATTTGAGAGCATTGATGAGCAGCAGTTCACTGCAATTTCACACATCGTTAACTGCCACAAGCTGCTCTTTGGTTGGCCACAGTAGGACACCTTAATTAGCCATGTCTGTGGTCTGACTTCAAAACTTCTAGCTTGTCTTACCTTTTGCAGGGCCATGTCTTATTCATTGAGTGGCTGACTGCTGTACATGAGGTCCTGATCACTTTCCTCACTTCAACCCTTGACAAAAACATCATCAATCTTCCCTACCCTGATCATCTGCTTGACATCTTGACCAACCAGAATATCTCCATCAAAGCTCCCAATACCAACAGTGAGTTCATTCCAGACACTTTGTTATCATTCTTTTCAAAAATGTACCCCCGTTGTCATAAATACTAACTCATCCTCAAGGTTGCATTCACACAGGCATTGGCAGATGTCCTCCTCAAGGTGAAGGAACTTCTCATTGCATTCCCTGAAATCCTCATTGTTGTCATTGTCAATATTACAGAAAGTAAGGTTTATCAGAGCCCTGCTACCAATTCTGTCACGACCGCGTGACGCCTCGTGACTCCGCAAGGCCTCTAGTCCGTTATAGACTCAAGTCCGATCGTGATCGGACACCTCCGCCGCTACGTATCCATCTCCGCTCCGACAATTGACGCTCCGTCTCCTTTTAGTAAATAGTTCCGCGCTTACGCCTCCGGTTATTGTATGCTTCCATTCCGCTTCCATTCCTGTTTCCCTTGTTCCCGTTTTAGATTAGATCTGGTTACTCATAGCTGTGTCCCGTTAACCTTTTGATCCGTTACGCTTATCACTGATCTCCGTTCCGTGTATGTTACTCATCTGTTTGTCATC
>Ga0307516_10008817_pt1 | contig 11332 bp, 12 predicted proteins | sample 19_EM_MG_FD_203310 | JGI IMG/M metagenome (GOLD analysis project Ga0307516, IMG submission 203310) | Populus trichocarpa ectomycorrhiza microbial communities from riparian zone in the Pacific Northwest, United States - 19_EM | ecosystem: Host-associated > Plants > Roots > Unclassified | place...
ACAGCCAAGTTCCTCAACATCAGAATATTCGATCAGCCATGTAATTCTTCAAATGTTGAGGAATGGGAAAAGCCCTATGTGCATTACCCCAAGCCTGAAACGTTTAGCAGGTATTTTGATAGTTATTGAATTTAATATCTAACTTGGTTTATTTACGTGTTGGTGTAAAAATAGTTACTCTTTGATGTATATGTAGGGAGGAATGTGCCTGCAACCCAGTAAGGTTTTTTGCCATATTCTCTATGCAGAGATCTGGAAGTGGATGGTTTGAGACATTGTTAAATAGTCATATTAATGTTAGCTCGAATGGAGAAATTTTTGGGAAGAGAGCAAGAAGGGCGAGTGTTTCTGCAATTACACAAACTTTGGATAGAGTTTACAATCTTGATTGGTTCAGTAGTGCTTCCAAGAATGAGTGTAATGCTGCTGTTGGGTTCAAATGGATGCTTAATCAGGTCAGTGGCTTTGTAGTTTTACTCGTGGATTTTCTTAGTTTTAGATCCTCGACTCTACTGCCCAGGATGATAATGTTCCTACTTCGTTGTCTGTCAAAACTTGGCCACATTTCCTGCTCAAGAGTGATCATTTGTGTCATTTGCTGTGTTAATCTCCTGCCATAGCGGATAATGAACCTGGCTCCCTCTCCTTTCTAACACTAAAACTAATCGCTAATGCATATCGGTTTATATATTATTTAAAAATAATTTTTTAAAAATGCACGTGATGATTATGCATTTTGCAGGGCGTGATGGAACATCACGAGGGTATAGCAGAGTACTTCAAGCAGAATGGAGTTCATGCAATATTCCTCTTCAGAAGGAATTTGCTCCGCAGAATGATCTCTGTACTTGCAAATTCCTATGACAAAAGCAACAAGCCACTGAATGGAACCCACAAGTCTCATGTCCACTCATCAATGGAGGTGCTTCTCTCTCTCTCTCTCTCTCTCTCTCTCAAATTTATTGTCTCGAGAAGAAGTCATAAAGTTCGTAAGCATTGCAGGCCGAAGTTCTTGCGAAATACAGGCCGACAATAAATGCCACGACACTGATAGCTGAACTAAAGCATGTAGACGATAGGGCTACCAGGGCCATAGATTATTTCAAGAGCACTCGTCATACTGTTGTTTACTATGAAGATGTCGTCGGTAACCGCACAGTAAGGCATTTGTGCTGTTGTGTATTGATTGACCTTCCATTAAAGCTTAACTCGCTGCTCACTAACACTTGTCTTGTCTTCAATATTAGTAACAATATTGCTGGAATTTCTTGTGCAGAAACTGAAAGAGGTTCAAGACTTCTTGAGGTTGCCATATAGAGAGCTTACAAGCCGTCAGGTTAAGATACACAGTGGGCATTTATCAAAGCAAGTGCAGAACTGGGATGAAATCCACAAGGTATTGAAAGGAACCCAGTATGAGAGCTTCCTTCATCTGGACTATCAAAGATAGGTGTCAACACTACTGAGAAAGATGTACATAGATCAGTTTTTGCAGCAAGAAACAGACGACACCCTTTCCTTCCCTCTTTTATCCTTTTCTGTTACACTATTTCCGCCATTAATGAGTAGAAATTGAGCTCATGTTTTGGACTGTTAATTTGATTCCATTTATTCGTATAGATAATAAATGTCAGCATCCATTAACTCACGGACACACACGAATGTGTATGGATAATGTTTTCCTATGGATCATTTTTGTTCAAATGTATCAAAAGAAAAAAAATTCAAGCACTCAGAATCGTCCATTGCGTTATATATGATCAAATGTAAGCTGCTTGAAATATGCAAACAAATACTTGCACCCAACTCTATTTTGTTCGACAGAAGATCTCGAAAAGCTTGGGAATTCTGACTTCGATATCCAGGTTGATTTCGCAACTTGTTACCTGACCAAAGATGAAGAAGCTCTGCTGAAACTAAAACAGTGTCATAGAATTAGTTTTTCGAAATAAAGTATGATACAAGTCCGACAACAAATCTACAACTGACCAAGGGGGAGCAAGGAATTCACCCGGATGAAAGCCAATACAAGAGCAGATCAATTACATATATTCATAATTCATCAACAGGAATCAGTGGTCTTAACATGCCATTTGCAGGGCATGAATTACATTTCTGCTCCATCTAATTCGAAGCCGAAAGATGCAATCATCCCAATCCATATGGATTGCTTCCTAATCATCTCTGTCTCCTCCTTCAACAATATATACAAACGGGTTGTACCAAATTCAAATCAAATAGGAGAACTGGCACAACCCTTGTTATCAGAAACTTGAGGTTGATTGGAAGAAGTTAAAATCCGAGAAGAATTCCAGAACTGTCTTTTCTATTTCTAATGCTTTTTTTTTTCCTATTGCTTCCTAGATGATGAGATTGCAGCAACGCTACATATTTGAGCAGATAGATCAATGAATTACTGATCCGCTACTTGTTCCAAAGTCTGGTTTCTCTGTTTGTCTAACAACAAAGTGGTCAACGATTTTAACAGTATTCAGTGGCTCTTGCTGAGCAACAGCTGCACTCCATTTGCTAGGGAACTTTCGATGGTGGCTCAGTTGTTGTGGCTGCTTTGGCTCTGCATCCCAATGAGGATCCAGTTTCCATTCCTTTGGGACCTGCACATTTAATCAAATAATCACAACGTTAAGACAGTTCTAACAGTGAGCTATGATGAGTGTTTACTCCACAACAGATAAAAACAGAGGATGGTTAAACTACAAAACAGCCAACCAAACTGAATTTCTGAAGTTTAAGGTACCCTTTACTGAACACAAGCATTCACAGCCAAACATCTGCGTGCACGCGGGCACACACAGGGACAAAGCTACAGTCAACAGCATTTAACAAAATGCCATCATGTCAGGCTAATAAACATGCTGGATAATCAAAACAGCATTAATTTCTTACCTTGTCAACTGCAAGGGTGAAAACCTCAAGATCACCATCTTTGTTGATGTGGAATCGTGTGAATGCCTTGTAGTTTGCAATTCGGAGAGATGAAAAGGCTTCATCAAAGTGCATGTGAAGCCAGTTAATGCAGATGTATAGATAACTTCCAAAAACCAAAGAAACAACAGGTGTTGAGAAGACCCAGAAGTAGATAAACACGGAAGCATAATAAATGATAGCTCCCCCTCTTGACAGGGACTCCATCCCATTTTTGCAAATATTACTCCGCGAGACAGCCATGACCTGATAATATCTCTCTCATGAATAAATACAACAGCATCATATTTCAGTGAGATGAAAAACTTTTTTTTTTACCTCAGGAACATCGAAGGCAGACATGAGATACTTGATGCATGCTGGATAAAGGCCAAAGGTCCATTGTTCAATACGAGAACGGAGGCCAGTAGGATCTGGAAAGTGTTCACTCTCCACATATCGGTACCATTCATATAAAGTGTGATAGCCTGAAAAAGTCATAACTAGCACCTCTTACTCAATGACCATCTAAAAAAACAACTATTGGAGCTACAAAAACTGAATGTTCCTGCGATGTTAAAAAGGAAAATTTGAACCATTCACCAAAGAAACAGAAAGCATAACTTGCCTGAAGTTGCTAGCAGTTTATGCCTGATACATGTCTCAATGCCCAGTTCCAAAAGCAACATTAGAATTAGAGCCGCTGCCAGGTGGGAAGAAACATGGAGAATTCCAATAACTGCCCGTTTCTTTCGAGAAACTTTGGGTGGGACAAATGCAATCGCCAAAATTAGCAACAGAATAGCACCAGTCATGGATACATAAGAGTGTTCCAGCACGTGCATAAAAACATTCCACACGGTGCCAAAGAAACTCCACAAGTGGCCGGAAAATGTATTGTCTTGCAAAATGTGGTCGAGCTTACACTAAAAATGAAGGGGAAAATCAGCCAACCGTCAGCAATGTAGTGCAAGAGTCTCGTGGTAAAAATTATAATGCTTTATCTATCTAGGTAGTAGGTGTAACATAAAGGTAGCAACAACATTCTCATAACAGCGGCGGGGGTGCAAGATATTTCAAGCAAAAAGAAAACGAGAATGAAAGACATCGTAATTATCAGGGAAATGGGATCCATATGCTATCCTTCGGCTATTAGCATGGATCTGAAAAGTCAGAACACCATATCTTAATTGCCAGGCCGTTGCAATCAAAACAAACCAGAACTTAGGGTAACTAGCATGAATCTGACTAACAGAAAGGACTAAACAGATGCATACCTGTGGAAACATAGAAAAACTCAACACAAAGTATATAAAGCCACCAATGATATCAAATTGCCAGTTCTTCTTTCGAAACTTCAAAATATTACCCAAAGCAATCTGCAAAAAAAATTTGATTAAGGAGCTATAGCACCAAAAAAAAAGGAAATTAATGGAGGAAAGAAAATTATTAGAAAATACATATGAAAAATCCAAAACTTACCCTGCTTGAATCTTCCAATGAAGGATATGCAGCCTTGTTTTCATATGAAGTTCCATACAATTTTTTGAAATTGGAAAAGACATGGGTGGGATGTAAAAAGGCACCACCACAACCATTTACAAGAAGATGTTGCACATGGACTGGCCCATCAGCTGGAACAAATGAATGGCGCATATAATGATGCAAGTCCCCAGCCACTCGAATTTTACACCTTCCTTTCAAATAATCACATATCAAGTGTGAGACATTCTTTCCAGAAACATCATTCCAATACCAATCAAGAAGCCAATTTGGTTCGTGTGTAATAAGGATCACAGAGTCATTGTCTGCAACCTGAAATACAGATAGTAATTTAAAGATCCTAAAATATTCAGGAGAAGGGAATATAAAGAAACAATTAGCCTAGAGGTAGGTGAATACACAAAAAGAAATAGCTCTATCAAATTCTACTTGGTAAGACCAATTATCATGCCTGAACAATGAAAGAAGGGGCTGAATCAAAATCAATTACATTCACTTGGTCAGTGGCTCTGGAAAGGTATTTCATGGATTTTTTTTTCATCAGACATACTCAGAACAGCACTTCGAGTACAAGGAAGATGATGATGATAATGATAATGACAATGACAATGACAATGGTGCAGTGTTTTAAAATGGGAAACAGAAAAACGGCAACCTGGGTTGCAAATTTCGATATAGGGTCAAGTGTGAAAGATCAAATCAGGCATCTAACCCCCAAGAAGTAGGCACAAGATACTGCGATGGCTAAATTTTATTGGTTATCATTCTTAAATTAAGATTATTATAGAAGTGTAATAAGCGACCATCAGCCTTCGCAAAGAATATTGTGCCATCAACAGCTGCAAAATCACCAAAATCTTTCATCAAGATATACACTAGTTTCCAGGGGTGAATTGGATCACAAGCACAAATAGTTGCCAGAGTCTTTTGGCCCTGTGTTTAATGGACTTGAGCATGCACATTGAATGCATATTTGCTATTGTGACATGGAACTTCAAGTGCTATGCCAGACAATTTCATCTCCTAATCTAGGGGTAAAATAAACAGCCTACACATGATAGTATCCTCAGTATTGAGATATAATGTCTCGTACGAATAATTGTCTAGCGAAAATGGCTAAGAAGGTCACTAACTTTGACACATGTGCTTGTCATTTAATGTGACTTGCAGGCATGCCCAAAAGTTCTGTCCAAGTGTAATAATGTGTTTATCATATAAATGCTTGAACTTGACACAGTTTAAGTCCGTGCCTCTGGCCTATTAAAGTTAATATATCAAACAAGTTAAAATGGATGTAAGGGTCAAGGGGAATAACTCCAGCACTTGTGTTTAATTCTAGCTGCAGAACATATCAAAATGGGGACAAAGGAAAAGAAGAAAGTACCTTCTCCTGTATCAGTTCTGCAAAGAATTTGAACTGGTACACATCAATATCATTGTGGAGTGCTAGATCAAGACCAAACACCCACCAACGTTTAGGGAGTTGCAGAGCAAAATAACTCTTCTTCTGGGGCATAAACCACCCACCCAACCAGCTCTTGTGACATATGTACCTCATGAAAGTATGAAGTCCATCAAACCAGTCTGCAAAGTTTAAAGCAAACCATTAACTAAACCTTTCAATAAACTAGGGTCTACCACGAAAGATGTGATGGCAATTCAGTCTACAACTATTTGTGAGACGAGCTTTTCTTGCGGAGGAAAAGAAATATGTAACAGAACTCATGCTGAAAATAAAACCAACCATGGTTTCCAGGAATGAGAAAGCACTGAGGTCCATCATATTGTTTCAATTCAGCCACTCCATCAGGCAGCTCGGGCTTGTTTACAGCTATATGATCTTGTTTATACCAAGGCGGAGGCTGCAAAGCATATTCAAAAGGACAAAACAAGCGTCTCTCATATGTGAAGGAGGACGGATTAGGATATCTACAATGAAAACATGAAATTATTAATTGAACAAGTGAACAGGTATCAGTCATGAAGAGCATAAATAAGTTAATGATCACATAAAACTAGGCATACATGCACAGTGCATATACTTAAATGGCATATGTTATCTTCTGATGGCCTCAACTATAAATGAGTAATAAGCTCTGGAACATTATATATTAGGGTGCTCTGGGGGAAAGTACCAACCTAGTTAAACATCAATGCTACAGAAATGGAGGAAGATATATTTTGAGAGATTTTCAAAGTATATAACAAGTCTGCAAATTTCTAACAGCATAGTTTTAACAAGTTCATTTCAAGATTTAGACATCAGAATGATCTACACAGCTAGTGCAACATTCCATAAAGTTCATCCTGACAAGAAAGGATTCTAAAGAACTAATCTGTGAAGATGGATGCACAACCCCTGAAACACTTAAAACAGTCGTTGACAAAGTACAGTGCTAAACATTGATGGCCAACCAAATTGGATGCAGGCAAGGAGAGGCTGGTTTATTAGTGGGTGGTGGATATAAAACGACGGAACCAATACAGGAATTGATGCCCAAAGCAAAGTGCAGCTTGAAGATTGATTCCTGAGCGTCATCAAAGTTAATGTGCTTATAAAGTAGGATATTAATAGTTCGACTCAACTTAACTCCCAGGATTAGGGGTGGTAATTATAGAACCTAAAGCCGTAACAATCCCAACTTTTCAGTTCAATCAAGGGACTAAATATAAGGTACACCGCTTGCAACGAAAAGAGGAAGGTTTCAGACCCAAGATACAATTTTTTTTCCTTCAGATAATCAGTAGCATTTGACTTGAAATTGTGTTTTTACCTCTTAAGAGTCCATCAACATCAGGATATTCATTATTATTTGGTTAACCAAAGATTCAGAACCCTCGAAGCAGAAACTCAAATCAGGAGTCAGGACCATTAAAGTGGAGTGGATCAGAACCATTAAAGAGATTCAAATCACAACACACGTATGAATCAATATAAAATGCTTGCCTCGTCAACTTTCAAGACCATTAAATTACAGTAAAAAATCATCCAACAAAAATAAGGACTCTTTCACAGAGCTAGGTTGTATATTTTTGCAACCACGTCAACAACACAAGAAACACTTTCAACTTACGCAAGATCCCCTCCTATAAGAAGTAAGTTTCCACGCGGTAGGGAAAGCACAGAATCACCTCTAGTGACCTGAATAGAAGGCTGAGCAAGAAGTCTCGCAACTGTATAAGATGAGTTCCCACCATCACCAGTATCAGCCATGAAGTCAAACCATAATTCATCCTTATCATTAAAATGATCATACAAAAGACCCTGCTGTGCTCCATCTTGAGCCCGGTTCATAGCTGCCTGATGGTGCAGAAAAGGGAAAAAGAGACATCACTATACCATGAATGGAATTATGTTAATCATAGCTAGCATAACTCATATTTTTTTTGAGGTTCATCAGAGAAAAAGAAACAATTTATCTCAACAAGTACAGAAACAAAACACATGTCAATGAATACAATACTCAATGTGGAACTATACCTGCATCATACGCATGTCAAAACGGCCAACAAACACAGTTACCGATACCAAGAGGTCAAAGGCTGTCTTGAACAGATCTGCAGATGTTCTGAAACATGTAGCCAGTACAAAGTGAGAGCAAGAATTTCAAAAGTCTCTTTCAACTCATCTCCACTACCAACCCATCAAGCAAGAAAAAAAACGTAGATGGAAACACATACCCAGAGTACCAAGGGACCATGTCCAAAAAATCAGGCTTCATTTGTTTCTTCTTTGACTTCTCATACTCTTCCACTGACAAGGGGTGAGTAAGAGCCCACCTGTTAGGCAGAAAACCATGAGTTTGGAAGAGAAACTAGACATCATAGTGGCACTACCAAAAACAGTAAATGCAACTCATTCATGTAATGGGACAATAATTCTCAAAAATAGAAATGTGTAACTGAATGATGGCTACTAAAATGAGTGAGACATAATGGAATCATGAAATCATTGTTGGTTTATGCTTCCTCTGCAAGCTCATCAGAATAGAAATAAAGCAGGATAGCGTTGTGAATACCAAAAGAGCAGAATCAACTATCAAATGGCCAACATTATGAAATATTATGATAGGAAGGTTCTCAAATGACTATTCAAGAGCATGTAAAATACCATAAAGACAATACAATGAACCTCAATGAAGCAGTTAGCACCTAAGTCAAAACTACAAGTAGCAGCATGGTTAGAAACTCATCAGGATGACTTGTCCACACCTTATTGAAGAGAGGAAGAAAAAGAAAGGGCTACTGAAGCTACCAACTCAGGAAGTTCCTAAATAGGCCATAAACCAAACAAATAAATCAAAACATGGATGAAGAGAACATGTCATATTGTTATGATCTGCCAACACCAAAAGGGGGCATCCAGTCAAGAAATTAAAATCCTCCTCGACACCAATAGAAGATAACATGCATCCAAAAGTTAATCTAAAGATGACTCACTCTGTTAACCCCCTACATAATTGGCAATGTAAAAACCTATATGTGATTTACCGCCATAAAAAAGGACCATCCAATCAAGAAAAATAAAACTTGCCTCAATGTCAATAAATGATAATTAATGCATCATAAAGTTAATCTGAAGATCATCACTCACCCTGTTGACCTTTCAACTACATAATTGGCAATGTAAAGACCTATGAATGTAGCCCACAGTGAATATAAGGGAGAAATTTCATCAGATGAACCAGCGCATCCACTTCCATTGCAACCTAACTGCAAAACACAAGATAACAGTGTTAAATAGAAGGATAAATGCTGGGGGGGGGGGGGGGGGATGATGCATTCAAGATGTATAAAGGATGGAATTGAATATAGTCTTACTTCCCCATAAATAACCCACTTGGACAGAAGTGGATAATCACTAGCAGACCCAACTGGAGCAAACCAAGAAGAGCAGACCTGGTCTTTTAACTCATTCATTCGGAGGAATTTTGCAAGCCATGTGCTTCTCTCTTCTTTCTTCCAAAAAGAAAACCAACTAGAATACTTTCTTTGAGATCGTCTATCTCTCAAATTGGCAAGGTTACCACAGTGGCTATAAAACACACAGCAGGCTACACTGAGAACCTGTTTGAAAAATTAATCACATGAAAACAAAGGTCAGAGCTATATTAAAAGGAAAAAAGACATGCATGATATGGACAAAGTACCAAATACACTTACTGCGCAGTTTTGGAGAATAGTCAAGATCGCTGGCCTCCTTCCGGCAACACGAGAAACGAGACCAATATACCACAGGCCAATAAAAATAATGTGGAAGACAAGGAGAAACAAAATTGAAGATACAGATATTGTCAAAAACAATGACAAATTCATCCTCATATCTACTCCCATCGACTGAAAACTAGGAAGATGATACAGAGTTGCAACTAAAATCCAAGCTATATACCTGTAAAGTAAATGCTACAAACTATCAACATTTCAATTGTTGTGGTTGTTTAGCTACTAGATAAGCACATTTCTACAAAACAAAGAACAAAGGTTCCGTGATCAAGAGCACTTACCACCGACTGAAATTTGAATAGCTAGGTTTGATTGTCTTCCCCAAAAATGGCGACGAGAAGAAATAGAAGAAACCAAGGAGGCAAGCATACATAGACCACCACTTAATATTATTGTCCAATTTTTCTATGAGAGTGTGCATGTTGTCCGAAGAAATGAAAAACAAACAACCCACAACAACAGCAATGATTGCGTGCCGCGAATGCTCGTGCGGGTAAGGATATGTATGCGTCAAAATAGTCCTCACCCTCTCCATTCTAAGGGTTTCTAATAAACCAGTGGTCTGCTTATCCGAGCCCATCACACAATCTCCCAGTAATTCACTCTTCTCAAATTTAATTCAAACTAACAACAACTTGATGACACAAAACCAGCTTCACGATCCTGATTAAAAATTAAACAAAAAAAAAACATTAAAGATTAAGGAAACAATCCTAGGACGCAACACAACCTCAAGAAACACCAGAAAAACACAAAAAATAAAAAATAAAAAATAAAAAACTGTTTGGATACTGAGAAAGAACAAAACAAGTTCTAATTGTACAATGAACCTCAATCTCTAATTTTACTCTGCAACCAAACAGAAAACTTAGGGTTTTTACCTCAAAATGAATATAGGAGGACTATTAACAGAACGAGAAAAAAAATCTTCGATTAAATTCAGTTACAAACATATATTCTTGAATAAAGAGAAAGAGGAGAGATTACAAATACCTGAGAGAGGGAGGGAGAGAGATGAGAGAAGCGTGCAGGTGAAGCAAAATAAAAATATGAAGAGAGCTGATAATGTCTCAACCGACTTGGCATCTGAGAATGTCTGACTGGTACATATCAATGGCATATTCTCATCTTCTTTTTTATTTTCTTTTAACTACGAAATTATCGACAACACCACACTAACACGATTTTGACTTTTCCGTGTTTTTTTTTTTTTCTATTTCGAGAAAATGTCACAGAGATTCGGTTGTCTTGGTTCGATTAAGGTTTCCTTTGATAACGTGGCTTAAGATTGCTTTTTTTAATTGTTTTTTTAATTGTGTGTTCTTATTTTTTTATATTTTTAATGTGATAATGTGATATATTAAAAATTCAAAAAAAAATATTATTTTTTATTAAGGAATATTTCTGTAAAAATATATTGTACAGTGTTTATATGTTTGGTTTGTAATTACAAGTTGAAGGATAATTTACAATTTTTTATCGATAAAGTTTTAAGAAAAATACATATAAAATCATGATGAATTAAAATATTTTTAAATTTATTATTCGAAAAAAACACAAATCTCACTGTACCGCACAGCAATTGCAAATCGAATCCTAAAAAAGCCTTCGGATTTTATGTTTTATTTTATTTATTTGGATTCTCTCGCTTTCTCTCGGTCACTTGTTAGTTAATTTTGTA
>Ga0307516_10008818_pt1 | contig 11331 bp, 5 predicted proteins | sample 19_EM_MG_FD_203310 | JGI IMG/M metagenome (GOLD analysis project Ga0307516, IMG submission 203310) | Populus trichocarpa ectomycorrhiza microbial communities from riparian zone in the Pacific Northwest, United States - 19_EM | ecosystem: Host-associated > Plants > Roots > Unclassified | place...
AGGTGAGTGGATAATCTTTCATATGCATGAGAAATAATATAAATATTTGAATTGTTAATACGAATTAAATTATGCTTCTTGATATACTAATGTCCCGCTATATATGTATCATTGTTACAATAAAGCATGATCAATTGTTGAATTTGAATTCTTGATATGAGCTAATATATACTTTAAAATTGACTTCTGAATTGATAGCTTCTTATTTTATTGATGTCATGAGTTGAGCCTTGAGATATGAATCTGTCTGTTTGATTATGATATAAATCTATAGCATGCTAGTCAGAATATCTATATTAACAGGATAGTATTAGTTTTTGTGCACATTGTATCTAAAAACCTAGTTGATAAGGGAAGTCACCAACTTGTGTGAACTGATCATCCTAAAGTACGGAGGCTCATATTTATTGCATTTTGATTTTTTGATGAACTTTACCTTATCATAATTTTGTTATGGTTTATTTGAGAAACTTTCCTTTAAGAACCTAAAGTCATATTTGTATATATATATTCTTTATTGTTGTATTATCTCGTGTATGTATATTGAACGTTATCTACTCACTGAGTTGTTGAACTCACCCTCTTATTGTTTATCTTTTTCAGGCTTATAGCTGGTTAGCAAGTCACTTTTGTTAGACCTTTAGAACCTACTCTTTTGGTTGTAATTAGTATTTTTTTTCTTTATGTATAGTTAGTGCTCCACAACTATGAATTTGTATTAAGATAATCAAATTATATTATGAAGTTAGTTTTGATATTACTGTTGCATTGAACTCTGATTGAGTTATTTAAAGGATAAGTTTGTATGTGAGTTTAAGTTCGTATATGTATGGAACTCTAGAGGAGGGATCTTGCCTATGTGCCGGTCATGGATTTAGGAATAGGGTCGTAATAGTCTCAGAGTTGAATGTTTGTCTAATCGCTAGATAGACACAATACAATTTCTCACTCTCAGAGTGGCCCTTGAGTTCATATGCTTTTTGATTTAATGTATGTTTGATATTGTGGTATATAATACTTTTTAAAAGTGTTTTTTGTTTAAATATATATTAAAATAATATTTTTTAAGATTTATTTTTAGTTTTTGACATAAGTACATCAAAACTATTAAAAAACACTAAAAAAACATTAATTTGATTTTTTTTCTCATGCTAAACACACTTTTAAAATATACTTAAACACATATAGAAGAACAATGCTAAACATTCTCTTAATAGTATCGATAGCAATAACTATTTTCCTAGTTTATCAGTCCTCAATTATAAGTTCTAGTTGACCATGACCTAGAGGAACCAAGCTATCTACCACTCTTAACTCTATTTGCACTTTGCATAGGCTCGAGCTCATAAACTTGCACATTCAATAATCCCAAGGACTTTAACTTTGACACGTTTCTCTCGGGATTACTTAGGTCATGCTTGTTTCATGTAAAGTTGTTTTCTAGAAATTATTTTTCAAACTTTCATGTGTTTGTTTAGTATTTAAAAACTTGGTTAACGGAAAACACTTTTCAGTTAAATAAAAATTTAGTTTAATTTTCAAGAAAGTGTTTTCCTTTTATTTTGGACGAAAAACATTTTTTAAAAGTTGCAAAAAACTCAAAAATATTTTGTTATTTGTCGATTCTATCAAATTTAGTTTTCGATCCTTTAGTGTGTGTGTGTGTGTATATATTATTTTGAATCTTTTTTTATTTCATCCCTTAAATTTGATTTAATTTGATTTTTATATTAATTTTGATACTCATTCTTTTGACTGTCATTTGCTTCTCTCTTATTATTTTTTTAATTAAAATATTTTATCTATTAGATATAGTCATTAATTTTTTAGTTGATATTTTCTTTTTTCTTTTCTCTTTTCTTTTTCTTGATCGAAATTTTTTTAATTATCAGATTTGGTCCTCATTCTTTTTTTGATGACATTAACATACATCTAAAAAAAATATACTTTCTAGAAATTGTTTTTTTAAAAAAAATTACTTTCTACCTAATAAACAAAATCTTAGAGCTCCTTTTTCATTAATAGATACACTAAAATATATTTAAACCAGCAATCACGAAGATCAATGTTTCTTCACCTTATATTTTCAAAACTTTGCCAAACTATTTAAATTTAGTGTAATTCAACATGTTCCATTTAGGAATTTGTTGGTAGAAGAATTCTTTATATAAAATTCTAAAAACTCTTTTTCATCAATTGGGTGGTGGAATTTGATAAAAAAATAAAAACTCATTCTATCCCTCTTTTCCCCCTCGAAATAGAAAGATCATACAATTAAGAAAATGAAATTTTAGCTGAAATCCAAAATTTCTCAAATTGAATCAAAGGGCCGATATCCCAAATTCTTCAAAACAAGAGAATTCGAACTTTTTCAAGATCAATAGAAAAATAAAAGAGAGAAAGGGAAGCTAACCTTCTTTGGATAATCTCTTGCTGCATCTTCTAGATTTTCAAAACCCACACCAAAACAATAAACACAAACAAGAAAAGACCTTCTTCTCTTTTTATCTCTTGTTTCCTCCACTTATTTTCCCGCTGCTTCACCTCTCCACCTCCACCAACACTACTTGAGGAGGGCTACAGTGCTCACTGTATGTAGCGAGCATTGTTTCTTTTGTCAGAATAGAGAAGAGAGCCCTTTAACTAGTAAAAATGCTGTAGAAAAAAAATCACAGACTAATTATTATAGCTAAGGATTCTCTTTAGAGAGCAAGAATGTGGATGCTCTGCTGTTGTTAAAATACCGATACTTTCATTATCATCCGGGTATTTATAATTTGGATTTTGGATTTTGAATTTATAATAGTTTTTTTTTTATTTTCATTTCGTCCATCAACATCAATTTAATTATTAGAAAAAATTTCAACATATTTTACAAGATTGGAAGTCATTATTACAAAATTTTAAAATATTAAGTATTTATTAAAATTAATTTTTCAGTAATTAAATATTGGAATTTGCATAATAAATATTAAAAAATTATATTTCATAATTATTTATCAATCTCTTACAATTAATAATTTTATCTAATCACAATATTTATTATATTAATGTTTAAAGCATGGGTATTTTAGTAAGATAAAAACACTGATCCTTATATAATATTTGCATTATCTGATCTGACTTAATCGGTTAAAGTTAAATATTATAGATATTATATACAATAATAAATAAAAAATTTAAGAAATTAATATCATATTTAATAACAGGTCAAGATTTTTAAAATTTGATCAACCTGATACAACTAGTATAGTGTATAATAACAAACTTAATTTGTTGTTATATGTTTTGTTTTTTATTTTTCAATTAATTTTTTTTAATCAATTGATTCAATTAATATTTTAATCATAAATTGTTGTTTTAGCTTATAAAAAGTTTTTAGCTAATTTATTAAGTCAAAATCATAATTCTAATTGAACTTAACTTACGAAAACTAGTAATATAAATCCAATCTGTTCGGGTTAAAAAAAATAAATGGATTAGATTTATAATTTATAAAATATTAAAAATTAAAATGAATACAAACCGACCCAAAAGTTACACACCTACATTTTAGGATCAGTTCATTGAAAAAAAAACTTCGGTTGGCAAAGCAATAAAAGGATAGCCTAGCTGGTTCTAGTCTTTATACTAGGTAGACAGGACACCGACAGACCCTCCCTCCTCTCAGGGTTTTAGCTCTCACACTCATACTAGAAGAGAGAAAGAAAGTCGTTTTTTCTTTGAAATGGAAGCTGCTGCTGCTGCTCCTCATGTGCCAAAGAAGAGAGGCCGAAAACCCAAGCCCAAAGAAGATCAGCAACAGCAACAGCAAAGTGCTGGTCCCAAAATGAAAGAGGGAAAGAAGGCACACCAACACTCTGTTGATGACAAGTACACTCAGTGGAAGTCTTTGGTTCCTGTTCTTTATGACTGGCTTGCTAATCACAACCTCGTTTGGCCTTCTCTCTCTTGCCGGTATTTTTTCTCTCTCTCTATTTTCTACTAGGGTTAATACTTTCCTTTCAGTTCTTGATTGATTGATGCTTTTCTTTCTGGTATGTATGTTTAAATGTTCTTTCTTGTCTAGCGTCTTTATTTTCGGATCTTTAATGCGTTGCATCTTTTTATTGAAGACGAAACCCCTGCTTGCGGACACATTATTTATCAATGCTTCATTTCCTTTTGGGTTAAGAGAGAGTGAGATATTTTAGGGTATTATTTCTTGGGGATGTTTTATCTCTTTGTGAACCAAAGCCATGGTTTTTCAGTTTGGTTACCTTGTTGCTCCATTTCTATGGCTGTACAATGATTAAAGTTCAATGATTTTATTTTTTCTTTTCTTATTGATTGATTATTCTGTGATTAGGTGGGGTCCGCAGCTTGAGCAAGCTACTTACAAGAATCGCCAGCGCCTCTATCTTTCCGAGCAGGCTAGTTTTTTGTTTATATTATATGAGTTTTTTTTCCCTAGTCGAACATCTGAAACTTCTATAATCTTATTGGACAAAATGCTCTCATTTTTGTTTTGGCAATAAAGAAATTGCCAAAGAGAATCATTCCGAACAAAATGGCTTAAATCTTACTGCTCAAATGGGTATTGAAGGCTGAAGAAATCAGCCAAAACAACATCCTTACACTGAAACAACATTGAAACTTCCAAGGTTTTACTGGTGATAAGTGGAGCCTATGGGTTTGGTGTGAAATTGGTCAGTCTTTTAGCTTGGGAGGGGCATTTGTTATATACCCTTTGAAATCTCTTTCTGGTTGATCCTATGTGAAATTGTGGGCGAAATGTCTTAGAGATTTTGGTACTCTGTTGATGGAGTATGACTTGTGGTGCTGGGTTTATTTTGCTAATATCTTTCATGCAAGACTTTTTTTTCATGTCGAGATTCCTGTTTTTGTGTCCTGCATTTTACCTTTTCCCTTCTTGAGATTCATTCCCCTGTTACCTTGCCAATGAATATTACCTTCTATGATAATTTAGAAATTCATTTTTCTCATAAAAAATGTTGTGCTTTATAATGGTTATTTTTCTTTATTCAACTTCTTTTTTGTGATCAGACTGATGGTAGTGTTCCAAATACTCTGGTCATTGCAAATTGTGAAGTTGTCAAGTCTAGGGTTGCTGCCGCGGAACACATATCTCAGGTAATTCATCATTGTTTGTTGTATTCTACTTTCTTCTTCCTGCTCTTAACTCTTATTCTGTGTTTGGGAACCGAGTATGAAGGGAAGGAAAGTGAAATAATTGAAAATGAAGGGAAAGAAAGTTACAGGAGAGAAATAATTTCCTCTCTTGTTGTTTTGATGGAAGGAATTTGGAGGGGAATTGATCTGTAGAGAAAGTTTATAAAATCCTTTTTTACCCTTTATTTTGTGGAAAACAAAATTTATTATAAGGGTGAATGAGCAACTTTTTTTCATTATCTTTCCATTGTCTCTCCAAATTGGAAAGATTGAAAGGTGGGCCCAAGGAAAATCTTCACTCCACTTTCCTCTCCCCTCATTTTCTCTCTTCCATCCAAACAATTTTAAGTAACTGTCTGCCATCATATTTCTCCCCCCTAAATTCTTTCCTCACTTTCTATCATCCAAATACACTGTTAGGTTCCTCAATTGTTCCTAGAACTTAAATTTATTCAGTTAACATCCATTTGCTTTTTTTTTTTTTTCAGTTTAATGAAGAAGCACGCTCTCCATTTGTTAAGAAGTACAAGACCATCATACACCCTGGAGAGGTATAAATCTCATGTAGAAAATGTACACAACCATAGTGTATGTAGTTATTTACAATTTCATGCAGTGATGCAGATATATACGCTGATTATAAACTTTTGGGACTTCTTGTTTTTTTCTGTATGAATTAGATTTCTACTTGATCTCTCTATTCTTGAGTTTGTTGTAAATTTTTACTTTTGCATTTCCTGTTATAAAAGAAATTCTTCTTACGTGAACTTAATCTTTGCCTCAATGGCTCTTTACTACATGTTCTCCCTGATCTTAATTTTTTTCCCTTCTTTCTAAAAGGTGGGAAATCCCACTTGAACTTGTTCTTCATAGTTGTACTTAATATACTTTTTCAGGTAAATAGAATCAGAGAACTCCCACAGAATAGTAAGATAGTGGCCACTCATACTGACAGCCCTGATGTGAGTGTCTTAAGAACCTATTGATTTCTTTATTTAGGTTGATGTTATGCTGTCTTTGGTTTTACTTAAGTTTTGTTAGTTTCCATTGTTTAATTTTTCCTGGACTGGACTTGTAAAACTTCAGGTTCTTATATGGGATGTTGAAGCACAGCCTAACCGCCATGCTGTTCTTGGAGCTACAAACTCTCGTCCAGATTTGGTATAATTTGATTTTGAAATGCAGCATTTTTTTATCTTTTATTTACTTATTTATTTAGACTATGTTTTTTATATTAATAAATCGGCAATCCTAGTAGTTATTGTTCATTGGTTTCACTATAATGGAAAGTCGGGTCATGTTGATATTTTCCTTAAAGAGTGTTGTAAATTGTGAGCAGGCACATCCCAATGCGATTGTGTTCAAGTGGTTCTCACATCAAACATTTTCTTGCATCGCTGTAGCATTCCAGGCATTTCCATATCATTCATGCATTTGCAGACCTTTTTTGATATTACCAGGGATTGATAATTTGTTACCAAAGTGACCCATTTTTGCATGGGGCACTAAATCATATTAACTTGGAACTCTTTCTTGCAGATTTTGACTGGACATCTAGACAATGCTGAATTTGCTCTTGCAATGTGCCCAACTGAACCCTATGTGCTTTCTGGAGGTTAGAAAATCACTTTTCAAATTTGTTCTATTATGTGCTGCTTCTTTTTGATATTTTTTTTTGAATACATATCATAGTGTATACTTGTTGAAAAGTAACTTTCTTAAAGTTAGGGTTGTGATTACTATTTGCACCAAACAACATATTTGTCTTATTATGTGTTTTTTTCCTTTTGGTTGAGCTATGCATCGTGGTGTGTGCTGTTATGCAGTGGCTCTGGAGTTTTGTTGGATGTTCATTATTCTTATGTACATGTCTAGATTGCTTGGATAGGGACTAGGACTAGATTTGTCTTGATGAAAATTTTCTTCTAAATAGGGGGTGTTAATTGCAGGGAAGGACAAGTCAGTAGTTTTGTGGAGTATTCAGGATCATATAACATCATCTGCCACTGACCCAGCAACAAAGTCTCCAGGATCTGGTGGATCAATCATTAAAAAGGCTGGGGATGGCAATGATAAAGCCACTGATGGCCCTTCTGTTGGACCACGAGGTATATATCAGGGGCATGAGGATACAGTTGAAGATGTGGCATTCTGTCCATCCAGGTATCTCCTGTGGCCCTGGCTAAATGCATATGTAGTCATTTGGTTGGTTGTTGTTTTAGTATTCAATGTATAATATCTTTCATGAAAATTCTGAGTTTTTATATTTTAGTTATCATTAATGATATGTTATTTTATTCATTGTATAATGTGTATAATTGAAGATGTAGCCATAAAATTGATCTCATTAATATGCTGTTGCATTTATCTTTAATTATAGTGTTGGAAACCATGTAAGTTGATGTTTCTGATGTGGCTTTTTATTTCTGATTACGTTTATATTTTTCTGAAGTGCGCAGGAGTTTTGTAGTGTAGGAGATGACTCTTGCCTTATATTATGGGATGCTCGAGATGGCACTAACCCAGCTATCAAGGTTATGCGCCTCTGGTTTATATTCTTGGTCTTATTAGTACCTGGTATCTATTTTTGCTATTTTTTCTTGGACTATGGTTGACAAATCATGCAATATTTATGAATGCATTCCCAGCATTGATGAACTGAAAACCTGATCTGATTGTTCTGAATGGTGAGGAACTAGGTTATTATTCATTACTTTCCGCTCCAGAATATATTGACTTTTTCTTGTTTTGACAATCTGTTCACATTGATTGGATGTAGTGTTTTTATCTTAGAAACTGAGTAATAACTTGTATTTTATTTATTTTGTGTTTCTTTTAATATCTACTTCATTGAATCAAATTATCATTCATGTTTTGCATGCCTTATTACTTTTTAACATTCAGTGGTATTCTGTGAATCGTGCTTGTTCAATTTTAAACTAAAGAGCTCAGCTCTGACTATCTATGTTTTTGTGTCCTCACCCTATTTTGGTTTCTGGTCAACAGGTTGAAAAGGCACATAATGCTGATCTTCACTGTGTTGATTGGAACCCTCATGATGATAACCTCATTTTAACTGGGTATGTTTCAATTTTATGCTTCCTCCAGTTATGTTATGCTGCCAAGATGTGAACAAGATAATCATTTTTAGTTTGGTTGATTTTTTTTTTGTGATTGTAAGGAAAAAAAATTAAATGATATAGATCTTTTCTTAACTCTCCTTGATTTTTCTTCAGGTCAGCAGATACTTCTGTTTGCATGTTTGATCGACGGAACCTCACTTCTAATGGAGTTGGTTCACCTGTCTATAAATTTGAGGGTCACAATGCTGCTGTTCTCTGTGTACAGGTACTAATCAACCTCTTCCTTTTATTCTTCTCATCCCCAGGACCTTTTCTTCTTAATTTTAATTGGAAGTAGTCACTTGTTGTCCCTGAAGTGCTAGCTGTACAAGTTTATTTTATTAATCTCTCATTCTTTTTCAGTGGTCTCCAGATAAGGCTTCTGTGTTTGGGAGTTCTGCGGAGGATGGTCTCTTAAACATTTGGGATTATGAGAAGGTCTGTGTGTCCAATCTCTTCACACATAATTGAATATAAAACAGATGGCTCTTGGCAATGTAGACCTATTTGACAAATCATTCAAAAGTCAACAAATCCTCAAGAGAAGGGGAAAACGAAAAGGATTGCATACACTTTTTTTCTAGTTTGAAATGTTTTTAAGAAATATTTGATTTCCTTATTGTTTCGTAAGAAGCTGGAGCAAGGACCAAACTGTTCGTCTATTAATTATTGCATGCAGTAAAGATAAAATTATATAGAGAGGAGCTTCTCTGCAAGAATGCGTAATTTTGAATGTGTACATGCATGTAACTTGTCTATTAGAAGTCCTATTTGGGTTGCTGGTTCTTCACTTTGAGATAAATGAAATATTTGGTGTATGAGGATGCTTCTAGGAAGTTAAAAAACTACAGCTGATAAAACTGAATGTAATTAGACTCCCACCTAGTTTGTTACATGGATGAGGGATTTCTTAACACAGTTGTTCTTGAGCTCGACCCAACATTCTTTATGGTGCTTTTAAGCTAAACCTCTCCCTTATTGAGGAAAAGCTTTCCCCCCAGCTCTACTTCAGATTTCAAAAGTTCTAATTAAAGCTGCTTTGCTTGTTTGGTTCCAATGGTGCCTGCTTTCCTGTTTGATTGGAACCTTGGTGATGTTTTACTAGCATGCATCCTCAATGATGTTTTCTATTCTTACAGGTTGGCAAAAGGTCTGAGCGTCTGACTAGAGCCCTGAATTCCCCTGCAGGATTGTTTTTCCAGCATGCTGGGCACAGGTTTGTAAGATTGTTTTTCTCCTTGAAAACAGTTCTGTAGTTGCAAGAAATTCTCAATGGTTTGTGATTCTTTGTTAACTCATATTAAGGATTCCCTTTTACGTGTTTGTTGTACCTGGAATATATGTTTATCAAACTAGACATTTATCACTGGATTGACAAATGAAAATCTTATCATTCAAGATGATTCCTTAACATTTGTCATTGTATGGTTGCCTTTATCATTTTCTTGTTCATGCAGTTAATGCAACCATCTTGTCTGATTGTCCCTTAGCCTTGATTGTCTGCTACCATGTCTATGTGAAAAACATTAATTTTTTCTAGTTTCAGAATTTGGCCTTTAGTAATTAGAGGCAACCCAACACTTGTTTGTGGTCCTCTAGATTACATACAATGTTAAACATGCTGTGAAAGGCTGTCAAATCAGGGAAAACTCAAATGGTTTTTACCTGTTTGTGTTCAAGAGCTCGTTAAGGTCATATCTACCTTGGTATAAAGATTTTTTTGGTTTAACAAAATCAACTGGGACATTTCAAGCACAGATGCAGGATGTCAACATAAAAGTTCTAAATTCACTGTAAATAAGCATTCATCTTATCTTTTGTTCTGGTCTTCACATGTTTAATGTGTTTTTCTTAGCCATATTTAATCCTACTTTATATGTTTGATTGATAATAAAGCACATCTTCAATATTTGAATGCTCCGTTCTTTTTTGAAATTCTTTTGTATTTTCTGTGGCCAGAAAAGTCTCATAAATTTGCTTCATTCTGTTCGTTCAGGGACAAGGTTGTTGACTTCCATTGGAATGCATCTGATCCTTGGACATTGGTTAGTGTGTCTGATGACTGTGATACAACTGGGGGAGGAGGGACATTGCAGGTAATAATTTCTTTCCGAGGAAGTCTCTTACTTAGTGATTGTGCAAGTGTATGGATAATTTGGTAAAACCTACTGTGTTCATGAAGATGGGAATGGAGTTTTAAATGTATTCTAGAGATACTTCTACATTGGGTCATTTGGATAATGCTTAAATTTGATTTAATAAAAATATGTGCAGATATGGCGCATGAGTGATTTGATCTACAGGCCAGAAGATGAGGTTTTGGCAGAGCTTGAGAAGTTCAAGTCACATGTGGTTTCCTGTGCTTCGAAGCCTTGACATGGACGTCAAACAAATAAACTTGTATGATGATGGGAATCGGCATGAAGTGCTAGTTTATCGTATGGATTTAGCTGTATTCTGTTTTCTTTACGAAGACTGATAGCAATTCGAGGGGATGAATGCCTATTTATTTGCTTCATTAGAGTTTGTAGCTTTTTAGAGATGAGACTTTCAAGTTGAAGGTTTGGACACATGCTCTGCCCTTTTCAGGTTAAAGTCGCACTAAATCTTACTCTTGACAAAATCAAGGTAGATCGTTTCTGGATTTAGACTCATTAGTAAAGAATTTAGCATGGATGATGAGACAAGGAAAAGAGGGACCCAGACAAGTTTGCATGGGTTGATAATTGTTTTTTTTTTTTTTTGAAAAAAAAAACTAGCATAGTAAGTTAAATCTTTTGATAGAATAATACCATTTAAAATGTGGATTAACGAGGGAATAAATAAATTTAGGCGAGAAATTATAAAAAGGGGAAATAAAGAAGGAAATTGCATATTTTTTTAGAATGGTTGAGTGGTCTACATATAATAAGATTTACTTTTTTATTTGAATCGATAGAAAATTATTTATGTGATAAGGAAATAATTAAGTTACGATAAATGAAAAGAGGAAATTGGTGTATGGAAAATCCTACAGTATCGCTAAAGAAATTGAAAT
>Ga0307516_10008819_pt1 | contig 11330 bp, 15 predicted proteins | sample 19_EM_MG_FD_203310 | JGI IMG/M metagenome (GOLD analysis project Ga0307516, IMG submission 203310) | Populus trichocarpa ectomycorrhiza microbial communities from riparian zone in the Pacific Northwest, United States - 19_EM | ecosystem: Host-associated > Plants > Roots > Unclassified | place...
TAAAGTCAATGAAAATATCCCAGCCCAAAGCTTATAAGGGCCAGGACAACATCAACATCTTTGACGAATGGGTGAACCAGATTTTACGCTGGTTCAGAATTTACAAAGTGACAGGCCCCATCCGCGATGGAGACAGAGTCATGTACACGGGTGCCTGTCTGGAGGACCTAGCAGGTCAATGGTTTGATCAGGAAGTCGAGAGTCCGGATCATACAATCCGACACTGGACGTTTGAAGATCTTGTTTGCGCACTTTTCGTGCGATTTATTCACGAAGCATCTGCTCAGAATGCAGCTGAGAAGTACGACAAGACGAGGTACTCCTCCGAGCGAGGGGCCCTCGCGTTTTACAATGATATGAGATGTTGTGCGGCTAGGATGGTCCAACTGCCAGATGACTACTCCATGAGAAGGAAGTTCATCAATGGTCTCCCGTTATCATTGGCGGAAGGGGTCGTGAAGGCACGTGGAATTTCCGCGGAACACTCGGTCATGGAACAAATCCTGGCTGAGGTTCAGAAGATGGAGAGTACACTGAAGATGATCAGCAATCACTCTCGAACTCAGGCAGTGAAGAGTTCATTTAGAGGGACCGGCGCAGGTGTTCCTGCGAAAGAGAAGTCGAGTTCGGAGAACTCTGGCAATGGGGACAAGTACTTCCGCAGGGGAAACGTACTGTACAAGAAAGCACTGTCCAATGCAAGACAGCAGCGAACAGATGGCCAGCGGCCTGGGACAAGGGACGCCGGCCGAGGCACCTACAATAGAGGAGGTGGAGCCTCAGGGAAAGCGAGAGGGACACTCTTGCGGAAGGATGCAGGATGTTTCAACTGTGGCAAAGTGGGGCACTTCGCAGACCGCTGCCCCAAACCGAAGAAACAAAATAAGGCCCGATTATTTGCAGCAGATGTACAAGAGCCTGACACCGCTGAAGACACTGGCAAGCAGGATAATACTGCTCATGGTGTCATGGACGACCAAGATCCGTCACCGGAGAGTGATGATGAGGGGGACCCAGTAGATGGCCCCCAGTACTCGAGTGATGAAGGAGACGTCGTCGACATATATGACGATGATGGAGACAGCGATGGAGAACCCGTCGTGTGTCTCGGGAGGATGTACACCCACGACCCTCATGACGAGGAGATCGTATATTGTTCGTCTATGACTGCACGAGACGGGATGGACATCTGCATCGAACGGTATGGTGCCGGCAGCGATGATGAGTCGGCCCACAAGGAGGCACAGACTGCGGCCCCCGTACCTGCACTCGTGAATGTTGAACCCCGCGAAAATGGCTACCACAGGGATAACATCAACGACCTACTGGAGGTCCCAGTCCCTGGACAGGGACACGAGCATGTAGATACTCCAGTAAATGTAGCTGCCGACGGAGGAATCGGCAACTGGGGAGTGATCAACACAATGGAAAACATCGCAATGCCAGCCACCAACGCGAACCCTTGATGGGAGTGGGACGAACGATTCGGGTTCACCCACCATGGCGAATGCCTCGCATGTTGCTTATATCGACGGCACATCATCGCATCCGAGCTCGAGGAAGATCTGGGCTTGGAGGCAGCACGAGCATTTCCTAGCCGAAGTGCTTGGAGGGTGTATGACGATGGATGGATGGCTCGTGAACACACCATCCCAGAGACAGGAGTGGTGTTCGTGGGTCTCGCACGAGAACAGCTCGAGGCTACCAACGAACCTCTCAATCAACTCGAATCCGTAGCATCGATATTCGAGTGCAGCCTGCTGGGTGACCCGCAGGCTGCAATAATCCAACAGAGTACAAACCGAGTGCGCAGTCTAATCAACTGCGCACTCCAGGTGCTGAGTGCCCTGAGGGACGGCACACAGGAACAACCGGAGGACACCACAGAGGACCTGCGCATGGCTCTCGCCAGGACTTCAGCACAGGTCGACTTTGCTGGACATCCATTGCAGGACATGTGGGCGACACTCCAACGTGTCAGTCGACGCACAGAGCAGTCGCAATTCGAGCTCCTTCAAACAGTGGAGGGGCTCCGCACACTTGACCGCCGACTTGGCAGAGCACGCATGTCTGCCGGTGGGGAACATACAGTGTATATCCAGCCAGATCGAAACATTATTCCTGATGGACCATATGTACTCGGCGAGTACGAAGCGATCAGGCTTTGAAACCCGCCTCCAGATGAGGAACTAGCGAACGGAGTCGCCCCTCAAATGATGGCACTACGGCTGGTAAAGGATGAAGCTACAGACCGCACATTTCGATATGCGATGTGCATGAACGCAGTGACAGGCCCACCTGGCCCTAGGCCAGTGGTACCCTTCCACCTGCGCACCTGCTTCGTAGTGCGAGCAAAGGTCAACGGCTGCAAAGCGTTGACGATGGTCGACACCGGCAGTACAACGAATTTCGTCAGCCCTGCATTTGCAACTGTAGCTAAACTGGCTACGTTCACGCTGGAGTCCCAGCTACCGTTGCAACTTGGGTGCGTCGGTAGTCGCTCGACCATCACCCACGGCATGCATGTACCAGTGCGCTTGGGACATGTCACCCGCGACACATATTTTGATGTCGCCAATATTGACCAGTATGACTGTATAATAGGTCTGCCGTTCCTGAGACTTCACCAAGTGTGCCTTGATTTTGGTGAGGATACACTCCGGATCGAGGGTCACTCGATCGTGAATTCAGTGGAGACTGAAATGAGCGTGGTGCCCAATGCTTGCCGGAGAATTGGACGTCCACCAGTGGCTCATTGACTCGGGGCAGGGGGAGGGATGCGTGGGAAGCATTCTTCCCCCACTGAAAAACTAGAGTTGCCCCCACAACTCACTGCGATGAACGCGAAGAAACTTGCAGACAATGATATCCCACGACTGCGCGATAGGATATTAAGCGAGTACAAGGAAGCATTCTTCCCCCACTGAAAAACTAGAGTTGCCCCCACAACTCACCGTGATGAACGCGAAGAAACTCACAGACAACGATATCCCACGACTGCGCGATAGGATATTAAGCGAGTACAAGAATCAATTGGGCGGAGTAGTGGCAAAGCTGCCCCCACTCCGCGAAGTAAATCATCGGATACCCCTGGTTGACGAGGGGAAGCAGTACGCCTACCACCTGCCACGCTGCCCGGACTCTCTGAAGCCACAGCTGGCAGAGAAGATCCAACTCTACATGAATGCAAAGTGGTGGATCATGGCTAGCGTGCCGCAGGTGGCACCGATGCTATGCATCCCGAAGAAGACGGGAAAATTAAGGACCGTGATCGATTGCAGGAAGCACAACGACAACACAGTCAAGGACATGACCCCATTCCCTGACCAAGATCAGATCAGGATGGACGTCGCGAGAGCGAGATATCGCTCGAAGATAGATTTATCCAACGCATATGAACAGGTACGTGTGGAGCCAGAGGACGTTAAGAAAACAGCCTTTTCGACCATCTTCAGTACATTCCTGAGTCAGGTCATGCAGCAAGGAGACTGCAATGCCCCTGCCACATTCCAGCGACTCATGACGGTGGTACTGCGAGAGTACATTGGACGGTTCGTCCATGTATATCTCGATGATATATTTGTGTTTAGCAACACACTCGAAGAGCACGAGAGGCATTTGCGACTCATGCTCAATGCCTTAACAAAGGCGGAATTCTATCTCGAGCGTGAAAAATGCGACTTGTATGCAGAAAAGCTCGATTGCCTCGGGCACATGATCAATGAGCGTGGTGTCCACGCAGACACAGATAAAATGGCAAGGATATGCGAGTGGAGGAAGCCTCGCAACCTGAACGAGGTACAACGATTTGTTGGACTCGTCGAGTACCTGGCACAGTTCATGCCAGACGTGTCGGCATACACCACACCACTCATGGGCATCCAGAGGAATGGTCACCCTTTCCTCTGGCGAGAAATCCATGATCGATGTTTCCAAGCGATCAAGGACCTCGCATGCAAATATCCGATACTGAGGCCGATAAACCCTGCCTCGGACGAGCCGATTTGGCTCATATGCGATGCATCCTTGTACGGAGTGGGCGCACTCTACGGACAGGGAGAAGACTGGAAGACATGCCGCCCGGCTGGGTTCATGTCGAAGAAACTAACAGACGCCCAACATAACTATCAGACGTTCGAGCGAGAAACGCTTGCAATACTCGAAGCGCTTCTCAAATGGGAGGATAAACTCCTCGGATTCCCATTCAAAATCGTTACCGACCACGAGGCACTGAAGTACCTCTCCACTCAACAAAAACTGTCGAGCCGACAGATCCGATGGACGGATTACCTGTCCCGATTCAACGCAGAAATCGTCTACGTGAAAGGAGTCGAAAACAAAGTTGCCGACTGCCTATCCCGTTACTATGAGATGGAAGGAGGCGAGGGAGTCCAGAACGAATGCGTCGATTGGGCAAACGCAGACGTGAGGCTCGACCCAGAGGGGGATGACCTCCCCCAAGATCGACTAAGGGAACTACGACTTGCCTCGATGAGAGCAAGTCAAGACGACGTGAGGCGCAGCAATAGACTGCACGGGAAGCAAGAGGACCGCCGTATCGAAGCAGCAGAATTGTGTGAACACGCAGAACCGAGTAGGGAGAGAACAGCTCCCACACGCACGAGTGAAGACCTCACTCTACTCGAATCCGCGGGGCAATCGCCTGCCACCCGCACTCACTTCCACCAGCAAGACAGCTTCATGGAAGCTGTAAGAACCGGATATAAGGACAACCCAGTACTTGCGAAGGTGGCTGAGAAGCCAAAACATCACCCCACGTTCAGCATGGACAGCGGACTGATCCACGCTGTGAACAGTGGAGGAGAAAGAGTCCTCTGCGTTCCACGAGCGTGATGGAAGGGGGACTCAATGACCGCATGTATCATCGATCATGCGCACAGGGTGCTGGGACACTTAGGTGTGCTGTGAATGGCGGATTATATCCGCAGGTGGTACTGGTGGCCAGGACTCGGCAAGGAAGTAGATCGATTCTGTCGATCGTGCCCTGTTTGCCAGACGACGAAGACGAGCAACGAGAAGACAGCGGGGCTGCTACATTCTCTGCCGATTCCCCGAAGACCCTGGAATTCCATTGCAATGGATTTCATGGGACCGTTCCCTGAACAAGACGAGCACGACTACTTGTGGGTCGTGCTCTGTCGCATGACTTCACTGGTACACTTGGTGCCAGTGACTACGACTATCCGAGCCTCGCAATTAGCATGGCTTTTTGTAAAAGAAATTGTCCATTTACATGGACTACCTGAGACAATCGTCTCTGACCGAGACACCAAGTTCACGTCGCAATTTTGGAGAGAAACGCATCGACTTCTCGGAGTAAAACTCCTGATGTCAACAGCATTTCACCCCCAAACGGACAGAGCGTCTGAACGCTCGATCAGGACAATCACGCAGATCCTGCGCAGCATGATCTCGCCAGATCAGAAGGACTAGATTGAGAAGGTACCCATGGTTGAGTTCACGATCAACTCGAGCGTGAGTGGATCAACAGGGTTCGCACCCTTCGAGCTCACATATGGGTATATGCCTCGAATGGCACAACTCGAGCACAGAAGTGCTCCAAAGACAGCGCCTGGCGTCCAAGGATTCGTCCGCCAGGCGTGGGACAACCTAGCGATGGCCCTCGATGCCATCATTGAGAGCCACGTGATACAAATGCATCATGCTAATAAAAAGAGGAAGGATCTATAGAAAGGTGGTGGTCTGCACAGGGAAGGTCTAGCCTGAAGAGAAGGGAGAAGGAGAGCTGTAGGTAACCTCAGTAGTCTGGCAAGCTACTATTATATTAGTATATACCTGTAGGTAACTACAAGGTATTAGTAGGTAGGAAAGTGGTTAGTAGGAATGTACTCACCCTCAGTAGTCTGGCAAGCTACTGAGGGAACTATGGTACTAGAAACTCTACTCTAGTGCGATGCATGCTTATGTAAGTAGGTAAACATACCACAACAGTTCTGTTTATCTCCAACACTCCCCCATAAACAGAGTGGGGTAATGGAAAGAAAGGATAGTAAAAGTAGTTCAATGAATGTACTTAGCTGAATGTTGTTCCCAATGAAAGTGTCCATGTGATACGAACAATATTTGAGACTTGTTGATGCGAAGGTTTGTCACCTGATACTCCCACATAAATACCCTAATTAGACACTATATTACTGTGTTGATGTGTGTCTAAAACGAGGCATTTGAGGCATCTCTCCCCTCAATGAATAATTATTGAATAATGTATGGTACGTAGAGAAATTCAGAGCCCCAGCACGGCAGGGATTTGTCATCGTTCTCTCCCGCCCGCTGGGGAATGCTTCCCACGCACATCTAGTTGTTCGGCAACGCCCGCGCATCATCTCCGACGCCTCTCGTCGCCGTCGCCGACAGCGAGCTCGCGTATCTCAACAACCACGCAACGTATTTACGTCGGACTTTCACGCTTGTGTAGTACCTGTATCCAGCAAGTGTTCTGTAGCATGAAATTCCATTATACATACAAACAGACTAGCTATCTATGTGTCCGTCGTTACACTCAGGATTTGCTGTAACGCCTCGCACTGCTCCTCCAAATCAACCCCATGGTCTTCGTCAGCATCTTCATCAACGTCCTCGTCTCCATCATCAGTACAAACAGGCGGCGAAGGCAGGGAGGACTCCATTGGGACTCGTTGCGGGATACTTGCACTATCCCCTGGGCCACGCGACACGCTGATGCCAGGAGTAAGAGTACCACTGAATCCAGGGAGACGGGATATTTTCTTGAGGGAGCGGAGGTGTAGTGGGGTGAATCGAGAGCGGATAGCATGACACCTGGAAATTTGATGAGCGAGCGCAGGGTAGGTATCTTGGTACAGAGCTTCGCATGCTTGGAGGTAGCGCTCTTCATCTACAAGATATGTTACGATGCGACGAATCTCCACGTTCAGGCGAACAACTTCTTCCTTGGCCCGACATAACTTGAAGTATGTATTTATTGCAAGTCGAGCAGTGGGTGATGCCCATGGACGTGTCGATATGTCCTGCCTTGTGTCCCTGAGAAGGTCGAAGTCCGCCAGAAACGCATACTCGATGACCTCGTCAAATTCCAGTGTGCAACGGCCGAGGGCTTTGGCCGCAACATTGTATTGTGTTAGGGCAGTCCGGATGGCTGCCGAGCGTGTTTGCAGCGCCTTCCCAATGTGCTTACGAAGTTTATAGCCTGCAGCCGTCAATGCAAACTCAATTAAAGAAAGATCTACTTACCAGTACCAGACTGATTCATTTTTGAAAGCTCGAAGATCCGTGACACAACCAGCCGCTCAAGGTTGTCCAACACCTGCTGGTACTTTCGATTGGCAACCAGGCGGGCTGCTGCCTGCCACTCTTCATCCTCCGGTACCCAGCGGCGTGATATTCCAAGGTGACCTTCAAGCTCTTGCACTGCCTTCAAGTCTTTTTCGTAATTCTCTTGAGCATGACGGCGCATGGTCTCCGCTTTTCTGGTTGCACTGCCATCACGCTCAAGAGATACTGCAGTATGGGCAGTAACAACAGTCCATGTGGATAAGATTGTATCGAGGTCTTTCCTATGTTTACCAGTAGTTAGAACAAACCTCGTTCATGTATTGATACGTACCTGCTCCCTGACAGATTTACAAGGCATTGCCAGTATTCCATTTGTAGTGTTTCTTCTGCGGGCTCCTGCAGGAGGGATTTGAGATACACACGTTCTTTGTCCAGCCAAAGCTTGAAGGTCATGGGGTCATTTACTCCGAGCTCGCGCATCAGCCGTTCAAGAGTTGCGTGGCCATTGGAAAGAAGGTCGAGAGCTTGTTTGTAGTTGTTCAATAGGAATTTTGCTGCTCAAGGTTAGATAGGTTGAGACGGGCACGGCTGCCTACTTACTGAGGTTCGCGTACACCTCCATTTCATTGTTGTATTCGAAATAGTATGCAATTGCCTGTCTTCTGTGAAAAACTGATGCATATTGAATAGACGATGCGAGGGCGTTGCTCTTTGAAAATGCCCGCTCGCAACCTTCAAGATCTTCAAGTCCGAGCCCTTCGACGTAGGTCGTAAGGTTGTCTAGCTGGCATAACCTGTTGTGGGCATGGCCGTGGAATGCGTTGACGAGGGACGTATAATTGAGTGAGCGCGCACGCTCGCCAAGGACGCTAGATGCTAGAGTGGTCTTGAAGTGACAGCCAATGTCGTATCCACCGCCGAGACCTGAACCAAATGCGTCCAGGAGTCTGGATGTCACAGCAAGCGCATATTTAGACCTGTGGATAAGCATATCAGTTTGCAAGTATAGTTGTCTAAGTAATCTACTTACTGTTCGCCGCTTTGCACCATGTCTGCAACGAGCAGACAGAAACCATGCTGACAGACCGCTATGAAGACACCTGATTCATCGAATACGTTCCACATTTTTTGTGTGGCGCTGTCCTTCATATTCTTCCAGCGCTCTGCACATAAATTCCCATCGCCATCCTATCCAGTAGTCAGAATCTGAAAAACAAATGTGAAAGGAAGAAGTTCTCACCTCATCAAAGATGCTGTGACCTGCTTGCTGATCGGATGCGAATGTGTCGACAAATTCGCGGCTCAGGTACTGCGCGTGATGAAATGTAGACTCCGATGGTGCAGTGAGAGGGCCAGCGTCATCGAGATCGCCATCGAGTACCTTGGTTGCCACTCTTTTAAGCGAGTCATTCCCGTCCTGAGCGAAAAGAATCTTGAATCTCATTGGAGGTTCGTCCTGCAACGTGTAAGTACAAGCAGGACACCCGTGCTTGAGTCGCCAGTCAGGTTGGTTGCGCTGCAGTGCCTGCTGCACAAGGGTTGAGACAAACGCTAAGATTTGCAAATAAACGTCGAGTGCGATGGAGAATTGTCGTGAGCGGTGATTGTGAAATGGAACCTGGGACAAGGGTTAATGTTAAGGTATCTTACAAAAAAAGAAATCATTGACAAACCCCGTGTAAGTCGCAAAGTGATTTGACGTATGCTTGGATGGAAAGGTGGGGACAATGTTGACGAGCGGTATGATACAATTCGAGAGCATACGCTGTAATTGCCACCTTGGGGGTAATGGGAGAACAAGGGATTAAACCGTGACGCACGAGTGCTGAGGTTAGGTAAAGATCAGTAGGTTCTACTGTAATAGAAGTCTTCTCAGCGCCTACAATACCGTGAGTACCCGCACATGCGATTTGAAACAGTCCAGTGACTCACAGAAGACGTCCAGCACCAACACACTGAACACCGTGGTATGCACGTTGTCACACTTCCTCTGTTGCTCTTCCCGTGTACGTCGCTCATCTGAATCAAAAAAGCCTTTCTGACCCGCGCTTTTCTGGCTGAACGACCAAGCCATGTAAGCCACCGCCATCGCACCCATTTGTACACTGAACGCGGCCGTCCGTTTAGCAGAGCGATCCTGGAATGTACGATAGTCCGTGCGTTTCGATCCAACCGTCTGAGAAGTACTAAAAGTAGTCAGGCTTTATATTATCGAATCCCTGGTCAACTCTCACCTCTGCCAGAAATCACCCAATAATCCGCTGGTGAGTTCTTCAAACTCACCACCGGCATGGCTAACTTCAATTGACTCCGTTCCATCTAGGACCATTGCACCATACCCATCGCTTTTGTAATTATCGTCTACAGCCTCGCTCACCGAGTTCGGTGCTGGATCTCGCAGCGCTGTAGGGGGGGGTTGGGTGTTGCTGCTGCCTCAGCTGAGGCATGCTCGACCCAGGGGCTTCTGGAGGTCTGGCAAGGCTCCCAAGGGCTAAGGAGACTAGGAAACTAGAGAGTGGAAGGGTGGTTCAGTCACTCCATGACTGAGCTCAAAGATATACACTGAAGAGAAGGTTATTGCTTAGTAAGCTAAGTACAAGCCTACATAGCTAAGGTAGAGAATTCAGTATCAGTACTACCAATGCTACACACCTAGAGACAGGACTGTCTCTACAGTGCCTCGAGCGCACGCCTCTCGGTCATGGTCATCTCTAACGAAGGTGAGCCTTTTTTTTGGGATCACAATATGAACTCACCTCTCAGACGCCCTTGTTTGCGTTCGGCTACACGTGCAGAGTGTTCAGCAATTTTTCGTGGGCCTGCCAATTCATGCAGTGTTCGCGTGACCCCCGCAGCCTGGTGAATCTTAGTCTGGACATGGCGTATTCGCGAGGATGTCAAGCTTCTGCACTTGCGTGAGTGACTGCGCGCTCCTGTTCCCCCTGCCATAACTTCCTTTGTGCCAATCCAGCCTCCGATCCTCTTCCAAGACCACGTGACGTTACCGCGCTGTCAAAACTTATTGTTGCCATCACTGCACTCGCATACTCAATAATCGTGCTTAGCGTTGATCCACGAGTTTGTTTGGACATGGTATCCAGTGTTGAAGGTAAGACACGATATATATATTTTTGCGGAGGTGTTGACATCTGTTAGATGATGGTAGCCAGCAGAAGATAACGGAACGAGAGACTGAAGTGACGATCACCCGCATCAAAACAGTCAAGACGACTTGCCAGGGGGCTACGGAAACCAAGGTCGAAAGCGTGGTGAGACGTCGGACTCACTCTAGCAAGACTACTCGTGGGACCCCTCAGGAATGCAGTCCTTCGGTGGCACAATCGGCGGCAGCTACTAACACCGCTATTCCTACCTTACCATCGCCCCCGAGCACCCCCACGACCACTCGCAAACCACAATCGGGTTCAACTATTGTTACACCTTCCCCTTCGATACCTTCTTCGTCTACATTTCACACTACCGGTATTCCCCGCCCTTCAGATCTCCCACACCCAACCTCCCCAATTGAGGGATATTACCTCGTTATTGTTGGGCAAGAAGTCGGCATATATTATACATGGTATGTTCGACGCTTTCCATTTACACGGCTTCTCGGCTCAGGCTTGAATACACAGGAAAGATGCAGCAATGCGGGTTCTCAACATCAGTGGCGTGGTTTACTACAAGTGCAAGACTTTCCAGCGGGCCCTCGCGGACTACACAGCTGCCTATCACAAGGGCGAACTTCGTGCAATTCCCACTCCTGGTGGACCGTTCTGGCCGACTGCGCTGCGCACGCCCTCGCCCACTCACAGTGAAGGCGAACGGTCCTACTGGGCTGAAGTGGATGACCTGTCAGACCTGTTTGGCCAGGTCCAACTTGATCACTCTGAGAATCGGTGAGTTGCTCGTCCATTCCCCAGGTTATTTTGTTGATCATAATAGCGGTGCCGCTCCGTCCTCATCTGATGTTAAGTAGTTGGTAGTTACAGCCCATATAATATTTATCCCGACTATCAATAAATGCCAACCTATTT
>Ga0307516_10008820_pt1 | contig 11330 bp, 13 predicted proteins | sample 19_EM_MG_FD_203310 | JGI IMG/M metagenome (GOLD analysis project Ga0307516, IMG submission 203310) | Populus trichocarpa ectomycorrhiza microbial communities from riparian zone in the Pacific Northwest, United States - 19_EM | ecosystem: Host-associated > Plants > Roots > Unclassified | place...
GAATGTGTGAGTTAGAAGATGGGTTAGTAAGGAAAATGAATAGAAAAAGAAAGAAAAGAAAAGCGTAAAATGGTCGTGATTATCGTGCGCGATAACAGGGAGGCCCACCATGGCTGATATATCCTTCATTGAAACATTGCAGGCCTCAATGCAATACTCCTGGGATCAAGACCGTCACTTGTACCCAGAAGTTTCAGTGATCTTACTAGTCCTCACCATGTTGGTTTCTTATTCGTTCTCACAAGCACACATTCATTAACTTGGCTACTTTCTTGCTTGCAGCAAGAATGTCTCATATGCAATGAGGATCAGGGCAAAAGGGGGTGAACCTAACCAACTACTGTGTATTCAAGCATGATTGCAACTGTAAATACTACAAGTAAAAGCCTATGGGTAATCACATACCCAATCAGTAGACCAGATAGGCGGTAGAGACTGTACTGAAAATGCAGCTAATTCTTCATTGACCTCCTCCATGGTAACCTCCTCCTTCCATGTTGTAGGGTCATACCCAAACAAGTGATACAACCTCCTCAACTGACAAGTCTGAGCAACACAAAGGTTTCCAAAACCCTGATCTTGATGTCCATGTATTGTTTCCTTGTAAGGAACAGGTTGTTGGACACTCCCTACCCAGGACAGAGGGTGGTGGGAGTCCATGAAGAGAAACCTCAAATTCACTCTTGGGCTGATGATGTGCTGTGACAAGGTATTAATGCGTCTTACCCCATGTGTTTGGTAGAAATTGAGTGTCTCGCACTCAACTGACCCCCAAGCATTTTGATCTGCAACATTTACAACTCCAACAGTCCAGGCCCAGAGGATTACAACTTCAGCAGTGTTTGGGCACTGAAGCTCTTCAAGGCGTCTAATAGCTGCAACAATCTCCACAGGTGTGTGAAGAAGTGCCAACTGTGGTGCAGCCACTTCGAACATCTCCCTGAGAGCATCCACCCTGCCTTCTTAGCCACAAATTCATAAACTTTTAATAAATATTATTTTAATAATTATATAAGCTTGAATAAATAAACAAATACAAACCATGAATCTATCATTACTTTTATTTTTAGTAGGTATTTTAGGATTTATATTAAATAGAAAAAATATAATTCTAATGATTATAGCGATAGAATTAATGTTATTATCTGTAACATTATTAATCTTAATTTCTAGTTTTAGTTTTGATGATGGAATAGGACAAACTTTTAGTATCTTTATAATTTCAATAGCTGTGGAGCAGATCTCTTCACAGGAGCTAAAATTTGATGGGTGAAGAAAGTTCCGCCACAAGTCTGATGAGGCAAACTGAATCAAGATGACCATATTCTTCATGGGGTTGTAATTCACCATATCCATTGATTGCCCATCATGGAGGGAATGATCTGGGAACTGGAATGGGTCACCAACTGCTTGGAGAAATTTATCAAGGTCATTGTGTAGGATGTTCTCCATCTGCAAGGAGAACCACCCAGCTGCAAATCTATAGAAGATCTTGAGAGCCAACACACGTGATTGTAGGGGGTGGGTTGGAAGGAGTATTGGTGTAAGGACTGGTAAGATACTTGTGCCAAAATCAGAAGATTCCCAATTGGATGATAAGATACGGAGGGCAGTGAAACCTTTTGTGGAATGGAGCTTCTCACACAGTGACAGGAAGTCCAAGAGGGGAGGAATCCAACTGAGTTCCATTGGAATAGGACAGAACCTTTTCCCTAGCAGTTGGATTATCCTTATGGCCACATCATGTTGTTCATTGTCTGGGTACCCAGAGTTGAGAATGTCAGCAAGCCACAAGGGGCAAATTTCTGTGATGTTTTTCACCTCAACCGGATCAAGATGATCCAATGTGGATAGGATAGAAGTTAGGACAAACGAGCTAGTCTTCCTCTCTCTAATGGATATTTGTAGCTGCTGATAAAAAATGTTGGCTGCCACCTGCAATGTGTTACTGCCACTCAATGAGTGAACTCCCTGGGAAAAAATGGGGGAGGGGGGCACACACTTATTGTTGGGGGCATACAAATCACGAATATCAATTTGAAGTCCCAGAGTGATGGCCATGGTGAGAAAACAGTTTGTCTTGAGGATGGAAGGGTTTCTGCTCCTGTCTGCAGTGAGGATGCTGCAGATTGAGTTCAGTTGGTGTATTCTGGGAACCCAGGTGGGTCCCTCAATACACCTCCACCGCCAAAGTGCCTGGAGGGTTACCCTACTCAACCAGAGCTTTTGCATGGTGGGTAAATTATCAGGTGTGATCATCCCTAGTCGGCGGCATGCGAGGTCCAAGGCACACTCATGGGCTCCAATGTCTGCCATGAACTGGAGGACAGATACAACCAGTGAGAGTGTTTGGTCAGACCAGCCTGGCCAGTGAACATCTTCTCCAATGCGTCTGCAAAGGTCCCTGAATTCCCAATTCTCAGGGTTTGTAATGAGGTGGTTGCCAAGAACCGATGCCAGTGCCATCCCAATTGAACTCATATGCTCTGACTTCCCAGGAATCACTTTTCCATCCAACAGACAATCAAAGAAAAAGTTTGCAAGAACATGGGGTGACAATGTTCCCACAATCTCTGGGTACCAAATTGTGTCAGCAGCAAACCGGACAGTAGAGTATATCACATCAGCATCTGTGCTGGTGGAGAGGATCCAAGAGATGCAAAGGATGTCTGCCTTGTAGGCATCCCAGTCAATGGGAATATCCTCAAATATTCGGGCAGGTGGCAGTGATGTAACAACAGCAAGTGGTATGTGTCCTGTTTCCTCCGGTATACCCGGAATACAACTCAGGCTGCGAAACGCTCTGTGAACTCTGGCACAAAGATGCCTGAGAGTTTGGCAGTTTAATTTCATCAGAAGGAGTGGTGTGGTGATAGATCGCAAGGCATGAGTGAATCTGGTGTCACTATGTGTGAGATACTTGATGGTGGTCCGGGTGAGGATGGAAGGAGGTGTCTGGTAGGGACAGTTGTAGTAGATTGTTGCGGCAAGGGTGAAAAGGATATATGAGGAGACCCCGAAAATTGTGACTGTGACAACAACCCCAGCAACGGTGCAGCTAATTGTCCAAAGGTACTTCGACAGGGCGCAGCCGAGCAACAGCAACGCAAGCTGAAGCATCACCGGCAAGCTCTCGATGGCGAGGTGAAAGTGCCACGTCTTGAACCCATCCAGTTTCCGTTGTCTGTCACGGCCCTTGTCTGCAGCGGAACCTCCGCGGTTCCTGAGGTATTGGTTGATCCATTGTTTCCCGAGCATCGCGAGAAACGCGGCAAAGAGTGAGGTCGTGAGACTGGCATAAAGTAAGGACTGGATGGTAACAATCTCGGGAGGGGGGCCAGTCCAGGTGGTGGTGCTGGGGTCAGCGTCGGGGAATAGGGAGTTGTTCATGGTGTGGATCAGGATTCGCATGTAGGCGGCGGTCATGTCATTTGGATCTGGTTCCAACTTTGATTGGACATCGATAATGAAAGCTGAGCTGACTGCGGAGAACAGACCGGCCTGCGTACCCCCCAAATTCAGTGTTCAGTACGGACTATCGAAATGTGGCGACTGACGAAGATAAGGGACGTGTTCAAATCCTCGTCATACTTTTTCGCATAATCGCGGTCAAACTCCCCGGATTCTCGGCGGTATACAGTGAAGAAGTCGGTCCGGGAGTCATTGGTCCTCAGCGGGTCAAAGAACTCTTTAAGGGCGGAACGGAGGCTGTACTAGGATATCAGCGACGGTCTGGCTGCACGGTAATGGAATGGGTTGTGCGCACCACTCTGGATCTATCCGGACGACCGTTGGGTCTTGCGGCTGAGGGTTTTCTTGGTCGGGCACCTTCTGAAAGGGCGAGTTCATCCCTGGTGATGGTGGGAGGAGGATAAATTTTCGAAGATTGGGCGTCTGATACCAACAGGGATTACAGGCGCCAACGTGGGACGAGCGCCCACCTGGCGTACGTCAAGAAACGCGCCAGTCCCGTGATTTCCCTCAAAACCTGGTAATCGAGCAGTGGTTCGCACCGTCGATTCATCATTCGTAAACGGTACATATGCACAGGAAGCGGCCAGAAAGTACTGCCTTGATGATAGCAGCTGCCAGGCTAACGGAGTCTACGGGGTGCCGTCGTAACCTCGCTCGTCGTCCATTTACCCCACCGTTGTCGGCCAATTTTCCGGTCACCCACCTCATCCAACGCAACCGTCATCAGGGTTGCCGCTACTGTCCACTTTGTCACCTTCCTCCCCCTCGTCCTCGTAGTTGCGACGGCGACGGCTGGGAAACTTCTTGACCTCGGTTTGTTTGTACTCCAAGCTAACGCCTTCCTCGACGAGACCCGCCCAAGAGGTCAAAAAGGCACGGTATTCCGGGGCCGGGATGAGCAGTTCGCACTTCACCTCTACCATCACAGATTGGAATGGTGCAACTGCTTCCTTCCCTTCGGCGAGAAGTTTACCCAGCTCTTCAAGCAGGGGTCGCGGGGAACGGATGAGGGTGGATACGATGTGTAAACGCCTGAGGTTTGGGCATGGCAGGTGGAATGTTGCAGCGCTGCGAGGGTGCTCGAGGATGGAGGAGAACTCAACGGACGGTAACCCTCGAAGTTTCACTTCCTCGACATTAGGGAGGTTGATGATGAATTCGGTGACATCAAGAGCGAAATGCGCTGCTTCTTCGCCCCCCACATCCTACTGCGTTCAACGTCGAGTTAACGTTTTCGCAGTTTGAAACCAGGACAAGTACGCCCGGACTCGAAGGAACACCTTATGAAGTTGGGGAAGGTGACCGGGCTCCGTGGCAAATCGTAGAGGTCGTCCACCTCGGCATCCAGAACTCAAGAGCGGCGCAACGCCATTGAGCGTTGATGTGAGTGAATGGGAGCAATGCCTTGACGCCATCTTGTCCAACGGCGAATTGAAGAATCTGGGAGATGATCTCTGGGGGGCGAATCGACTCGATTCTGTGGCTGGTGCGGTGACCCATCGCGTCAGTAAACGGTACAATCGTGTAGAACGTGCGGCATACCTTCTGGTGGTCTCTGTGGCGGACATGGTAGGTAGGAGGAGAGGGGGGGCCACGGGGCGTCGTGATTCTTCGATGGATTACTTAGGAAGTTGCATTTCCGAGCTCACTCAAGACATTCCCGCCGGGATTCCCGACACAAGCTGGTCCGGATAGTACAGTTTCCCGACGCGGACCCCCGTCAACCCAACCGACCAGTGACCCTGAAGAAAATGGGGGCGCGTGCAAGTCCTCATTGCGCCTCTTCGCGTATTCCGACTCGAGTTCTTTGGAATCCCTGGGATCAATGAATTTTCTTCAAGGCGGAACGGAGGTCGGATTTGGATGTCAGCGCTTCAGCAATTGTCTGAACGGAGCAAAAATAATTCTGCGTGACAGATACTGAGAAAAAGGATCTGTATGTAAAGCGTGGTTTTGCTACGAGGATGAGCGACCGTGGGAGGAAACTTTGACGGGGATCTGACCTTGAACCTCCTTGTTGCCGTTCCCTCCCCCAAACTCATCCCTCCCTCTGAATTTGAGGCTGGATTCGAGCTTATGTTGCCGACGCGCTGACGGACGTGTTTAGATTGTGTACCTACTACCCACTTGTGAGTAGGCGCCATAGGCCCGCCCCCCCTCGTCATCTCAGTCACTGCCGAGCCATCTGACCATTCACAGAGCTTTCTTATCTTCCCCACCCGCCTCACTATGGGTCGGCGTGCAAGACTGGAGGAAGTCACCCTCGCCTCGCGAAGACCGAAATGAACGAACATGAACCGAAAAACACGTTTAATCGCTCGTCCCATTCCCTCTTCGACCACAACGGACGCATCACGTCAAATACCTCGAGTGCTTGGTTTGAGGGCGACGTTCGAGGTCTCGCGGTTGCGGTGGCACAGTACTGGAGACGATTTGACCAGCTGCAAGGTCACTGAGCACCCGGAAACCGACGACGAAGTTGCCTTCCGAGAACCGAGCTCTACTGACCTCGAGAAGGCTCGCGATGGGGATTGCCAGGACGTGTCCGACCCTCTTGACGTCATCAAGCGACGTGAATCCGGCCGCAGGGATTACGCACAAGCGCATCCAAGTGAGGGAAGAACTCGAGGTCTCAAGAGTCGGTGAGGATAACAAGGTCCGTCGTTGCATGATTTTTCTTTGTCCGCCATCTCACAGCCATGATGTTGGTCAGATCTACGTGTCCACATACGCACCCCGGTCATTCCGATCCCGTCCACACCCTTCGTTTCTGATTTCTCAAGCAGACGTAGTCACCGAGCTTGTCACCATCCCCTTTGTTGCTTCCCGCGACGCGCTCCGACGAGTTCTTCCAAAGAAACTGCTGCGGGTACCACTTGCCCCGAAAATTGTCCACGAGTGCGCCTACCCAGTTGAGAATACCCTCGCCATATCCTAACGTTTTCCCCAGGAACTCTGTTCCGCTACCAGGGGAGGTGGTTTTTGTGATCGGTGTTCCTCTGGATGCACCACCCCCAACGAACGCAAGACTATGTCAATGTGACTGGTGACGTCGAATAGGCTGGTATTTCGCATTCGGAGATGCTCAAGTGCTACAGCGGCGAGGTTGTATACAACCAAAGTGAGGGAGGTTACGGTTGTACGATATGACCGCTCATCTCCCTGACAGATAATACCCATCCCGCAATAACCGTCGGACGGATCCTCGAATTCTACCGAAATGTCGTCCCTCGCTGGCCGGTAGGCACCCCCCCCAATAAGACCTGGTGGCCCCACATCGGAGGATTGCAAATCCGTGACAGCACCCATGACATCGATTAGATACCCTCTACACCGGCGTCCTACCCCAACCTCCAAACTTCAACCGCCTGTAACGCGTAGTATAGGTTTCGTTTTAGCGCAATCAACTAGCATAAGGGGAAAAAAAACTGTCGATCAGCCACACCGTTGCGCCATGGTTAAGTTAGTGCTTTTTTTTTCCACAACGATCTTCCTGGACCACGACCAGGTTGAGAGGGTTGGAAACACCTGGGGACGACCCCCGGACCCTTTTCTCCACGACAGACAAGGCAAGTCACCACGGTTTCACTCAAGGGCAGGTCTATTGGCTGTGACATAGCGGACTTGCGGTAGGGATCTCGAACGCACTCAACAATGCCCTCGGGCGGACCGAGGTTAAATTCTGTTTCCAAACTAAATCAATACCGGAATAAAATAGCGGTCACCCGTTTGGGGGTCGGGGTAATTAGTCGGGGTCGCAAACGGTCAACCTGAGCGTGATCGCGAGCGTATAAATTCCTACGGGTAATCGCACGTCCAGTCCGTAAACTGGGTAGGCGTTACGAGCCGTACCGACAACATGTCCGTTCCCCCATCAACCTCATCCACAGCAACCGCGTCCTTCCACGTCGCGGGGTCGTACCCAAACAGGTGATACAACCTTCTCAACTGACAAACCTGAGCGACACGAAGGTCTTCAAAGTGTTGGCTCCTCTGCCTAACTTGGGGAATTGAAATGGGCTGTCGAACGCTCCCCACCTGGCAGAATTGGTCCCCATAGCGTTTGAGGAGGAATTCTATGTGCACGGTCTCCATGGTTTTGTTAGTGATGTGTCGTGACAAGGCGGTAAGGCGAAATATTCCATGGGTTCGATAGAAATCGAGCGTGCCGCGCTCAATCAATCCCCAAGCACCGCGGTCGTCGGTGGCCATGACGTTGGCAGTCCAGGACCAGAGGAGCACAGTTTCCGCTGTGTTCATACACTGAAGTTCTTCAAGGCGTTTGATAGCCGCGATGACCTTGACAGGTGTGCAGAGGAACTCGGGCCGTGAGTTGGTCGCCGTGTCAAACATGTGGCTGAGGGCAGTCTCCTTGCCTTCCTCTGTAGACAATATCCCTTCGCAGGAGCTGAAATTCGGGCGGCAGAGGTGGTCCCGCCACAAGTCCGATGAGGCAAACTCGATCAGGATGATTGTGGCCTCCATGGACTCGTAATCTCCCATATCCACAGATTGCCCGTCTTGGAGGGAGTGATCCAGGAACTGGAACGGGTCGCCAACTGCTTGGAGAAATTTATCGAGGTCCTCGTGTAGGATGTTCTCCATCTCCGGGGAGAACCACCCTGCTGCGAACCTACAGAAGCCCCTTATAGCCAGAACACGCGATTGTAGAGGGTGGGTCAGAAGGAGTACCGATGTGAGGACTGGTAAGATCCTCGCGCCGAAATCGGAATACCTCCGGCCGGATAATAAAATACGGAGGGCGGTGAGCCCTTCTGCAGGCTGGAGTTTATCGCATATTGACAGGAAATCCAAGAGGGGAGGAATCCAACTGGAAGGGAATTGCTCTGGACCAGGATGGAACCGTTCCCCTAGCAGTTGGATTATCCTACTGGCTACGGCATGGCGTTCATCCTCTGGATACCCGGAGTTGAGAATATCGGCAAGCCACAAAAAGCCACACTCTTCACTGTTTGTCACTTCGAACGGGTCAAGATAGCCCAATGTGGGTAGGACAAGACTTGAGAGATTCAAATCGGCCATCTCCCTGATGGATATTTGTAGCTGTTGACAGAAAAGATTCGCCGCCGCCCGTAATGCGTAACTGCCACTCAATGAGTGAACTCCCTGGGAAAGACAGAGGGGGCACATACCTATTGTTGGGGGTGTATAAAACACGAATGTCGATTTGGAGTCCCAGAGCGATAGCCATGGTGAGAAAACAGTTTGTCTTGAGGATTGCAAGGTTTCTGTCCCCGTCCCCTGTGAAGATCTCGCAGATTGTCTCCATTCCAGGCAATCCGAGAACCGTAGTGGGTCCCTTAATGCGCCTCCACCGCCAGAGGGTCTGGAGGGTTACCCTACTCAACCAGAGCTTTTGCGGGGTGGGTAAACGATCGGGCATGTTTGTCGCAAACCTCCGATTTATTGAACTTGAATGCCCACGGATCGCAATATCCACAATGAACCCGAGGACGGATACGACCAGCGAGAGCGTTCGGTCTGAGTTAGACAAGAATACCCATCGAATATCATCATCTATGCGTTCACAGATCTCTCCGAGTTCCGGATTCTCAGGTTCCGCGGTGAGGTGGCTGCTGAGAATCGATACCAGTGCCATCCCGATCGAACTTGTGCGCTCCAACTTCCCAGGAACTACTCTTCCATCCAACGGAAAATCGAAAAAGAGGTTTACGAGAACACGGAGTGACATGGCTCCCACAACCGTCGGGTACCAAATCGTATCAGCGGCGAACCGGACAGTGGAGTATATCACGTCAGCATCTGTGGTGGAGGAGAGGATCCAAGAGATGCAGCGGATGTCTGCCTTATAAACATCCCAGTTGATGGGAACATCGTCGAAGATCCGGGCGGGTGGTGGCGATGTAACAACAGCAAGTGGTATGTGTGCTGCCTCCTCTGGCGCACCCGGAACACAGCACAAGCTCTCCACCGCTCTACGAACTCCAGTGCGAAGGCGGTTGATAATTCGCCTAAGTGCCTTGACGGAAGGGAAGGATGCCGCGAGAGATCGCGGCGAGCGAGTGAGAGTGTCGTTACCATGTACCAGGTATCTGATTACGGCGCGGGCGAAAGTGGAAGGGGGTGTTTGATAGGGACAATCGTAGCAGAGTATTGCCGCGAGGGTGAGGAAAATATATAAGGTGACCCCAACGAGCGTGACGGCGGCAATAACTCCAGCGACGGTACGACTAATTGTCCAGAGGTACCGCGATAGAGCGCAACCGAGCAGCAGTAACGCGAGCTGAAGCATCACCGGGAGGCTCTCGATGGTAAGGCGAAAGTGCCACTTCTCGAACCCATCCAGTTTCTGCTGTCTGTCACGGCTCTTGTCGGCTGCGGATCCTCCACGATTCCTGAGGTACCGGTTGACCCACTGCTTCCCGAGCATTGCAAGAAACGCGGCAAAGAGTGAGGTTGTGAGGCTAGCATAGAGTAATGATTGGACGATGGTAATCTCGTGAGGGGGACCGGTCCAAGTGGTGGAGCTGGGGTCGGCATCGGGGAAGAGGGAGTTGTTCATGGTGTGGATCAGGATTCGCATGTAGGCGGCGGTCATGTCGTTCGGATCTGGTTCCAACTTTGATTGAACGTCGATGATGAAAGCCGAACTAACTGCGGAGAACAAACCGGCCTACGCCGGATTCAGTGTTCAGTACGGACTATCGGAAGGAGGCGACTGACGAAGATAAGGGACGTGTTCAAATCCTCGTCGTACTTTTTGGCGTAATCGCGGTCAAACTCCCCGGACTCTCGGCGGTATATAGCGAAGAAGTCGGTCCGAGAGTCATTTGTCCTCAGCGGGTCAAAGAACTCTTTGAGGGCGGAACGTAGGCTGCACCTAGGATATCAGCGGTGGTCCAGCTTCACGGTGTCGGAATAGGTTGTGCATACCACTCTGGATCTATCTTGACTACTGTTGGGTCTTGTGGTCGGGGTGTTTCCTTGGGCCCTCCATGGGAGAGCGAGTTCATCCGTGGTGATGGTGGGAGGAGGATAAATTTTCAAGCTAAGGGTAGGGCGCCTGATTGCCGCTGGGACTACGGGTGTCGAGATAGCGCCGGATCACGGGGGGATTTCACGCAGCGCCTTGGCTTGCGATTCGAACATAGCAAACTCCAGGTAGTAGAAAATGTGGTAGAAGATTCCAGATAATGAAACACCGAGCGAACGAATCTACGGATCTTACAAAGGGTGAGCGGAAGATGAATCGATGAAACGAGTCCCGTCTGGCTATCGGCTTCCACAACGACCCCGGGCCCGGGCCCGGCGTCCGTCGAGGAACATCCACAAACACACCACAGTCCTCCAGGTTGACGGTTTCCCTCAAACATAGTCATCCGAGCAATCGTCCGAATTGTTAATTCGTTGGTCGTAAATAGTACATACATACACGGACAGGAAGCAGCAAGAAACCACAGTCTCGATGGTGGTGGTTGCCAGTCTAACGGGGTCAACCGGCTGCCGTCGTGGCCTCGCTCGTTGTCCATTTACCCCACCGTGGCCGGCCAATTTTCCGGCCACCCATTCCATCCAACGCAACCGTTACCAGGGTCACCAGTGCCGTCCTCTGCTTCTTCTTCGTCCTCGTCGTCCTCCTCGTCGTCCTCCTCATCTTCATCTTCCTCGCCCTCATCCTCACTATCCCACTCGTCCTCCTCAGAGTCCCACTCACCCTCGCCCTCGTAGTTGCGACGGCGACACCTGGGCAACTTCTTGACCTCGGTTTGTTCATACTCCAGGCTAACACCTTCCTCGACGAGACCGGCCCAAGAGGTCAGAAAGGCACGGTGTTCCGCGGCTGGGACGAGCAGCTCGCACTTCACCTTCACCGT
>Ga0307516_10008822_pt1 | contig 11329 bp, 5 predicted proteins | sample 19_EM_MG_FD_203310 | JGI IMG/M metagenome (GOLD analysis project Ga0307516, IMG submission 203310) | Populus trichocarpa ectomycorrhiza microbial communities from riparian zone in the Pacific Northwest, United States - 19_EM | ecosystem: Host-associated > Plants > Roots > Unclassified | place...
GCCTTGATCATCCAGACGTTGACCTACGCGATCTACTCGCTCGGCGTGCCGCCCGAGATCAACCTGGTCGTCAAGGCAGTGGTCGTGTTCTTCGTGATGCTGCTGCAGTCGGCCGAGTTCCGCAGCGCGGTGCGGGGCTGGGTGCAGCGGCCGGTGCGCGGCGAGGTGCGCTCGTGAGCGCGGTGGCGGCAGCGGTGGCGGAAGTCGCACCCAAAGGGGTGGCGGCGCCCAGAACCGCTCGCCTCAATCCCAAGTACCTGCCGCTGGCCGCGACCATCTCGCTCTTCTTCACGATGGCCACGCTCGGCTCGATCACCTACACCGGCTTCTTCTCGCTGCAGGTGTTCCTGAACCTGTTGATCGACAACGCCTTCCTGATCATCGTGGCGGTCGGCATGACGTTCGTGATCCTGTCGGGCGGCATCGACCTCTCGGTGGGCTCGGTGATCGCGCTCAGCACGATGGTGTCGGCCGCGCTGGTGGAAAAACACGGCTGGAGCCCGCTGCTGGCCGTGCCGCTGGTGCTCGTGATGGGCACGGCCTTCGGCGCGTTCATGGGCGTGCTGATCGAACGCTTCAGGCTGCAGCCGTTCATCGTCACGCTGGCCGGCATGTTCCTCGCGCGGGGCCTGTGTTACGTGATCAGCATCGACTCGATCAACATCGCCGACCCGTTCTACACGGCGGTGTCGCAACTGCGCATCCCGGTCTGGGGCGATGCGTCGGTGTCGATCAGCGCGGTGATTGCCATCGCCGTGCTGCTGGCCGCGATGTTCATCGCGCATTGCACGCCGTTCGGGCGCGCGGTGTACGCCGTGGGCGGCAGCGAGAGCTCGGCCTTGTTGATGGGCCTGCCGGTGCGCTCCACGATCATCGGCGTCTACACCTTGTCGGGTTTCTGCTCGGCGCTGGCCGGCGTGGTGTTCACCTTCTACATGCTCTCGGGCTACGGCCTGCACGCGATCGGCCTGGAGCTCGATGCGATCGCCGCCGTCGTGATCGGCGGCACGCTGCTGACCGGCGGCGTCGGCTACGTGGCCGGCACGCTGTTCGGCGTGTTGATGCTCGGCATCATCCAGACCCTCATCTCCTTCGACGGCACGCTCAGCTCGTGGTGGACACGCATCGTCGTGGGCGCCCTGCTGTTCGTGTTCTGCCTGCTGCAGCGCCTGTTCACGGCGCGCTCTCTTCCGAAAAGAACCCCATGACCGACCCGACCACTCCACGGAAACTGCGCTCGACCGAATGGTTCGGCACGCAGGACAAGAACGGCTTCATGTACCGCAGCTGGATGAAGAACCAGGGCATCCCCGACCACGAGTTCGACGGCCGCCCGATCATCGGCATCTGCAACACCTGGTCGGAGCTGACGCCATGCAACGCGCACTTCCGAAAAGTCGCCGAGCACGTGAAACGCGGCGTCTCGGAAGCGGGCGGTTTCCCGGTCGAGTTCCCGGTGTTCTCGAACGGCGAATCGAACCTGCGCCCGACCGCGATGCTCACGCGCAACCTGGCCAGCATGGATGTCGAAGAAGCGATCCGCGGCAACCCGATCGACGCCGTGGTGCTGCTGACTGGCTGCGACAAGACCACGCCCGCGTTGCTGATGGGCGCGGCGAGCTGCGACATACCGGCCATCGTCGTCACCGGCGGCCCGATGTTGAACGGCAAGCTCGACGGCCGCGACATTGGCTCCGGCACGGTCGTGTGGAAACTGCACGAAGCCATGAAAGCCGGCGAGATCGACCTGCACCAGTTCCTCTCGGCCGAGGCCGGCATGTCGCGCTCGGCCGGCACCTGCAACACGATGGGCACCGCCTCCACGATGGCCTGCATGGCCGAAGCGCTCGGCACCTCGCTGCCACACAACGCGGCGATCCCTGCCGTGGACGCACGCCGTTATGTGCTGGCGCAGATGTCGGGCATGCGCGCCGTGGCGATGGCCAAGGAAGGCCTCACGCTGTCGAAGATCCTGACGCGCGAGGCGTTCGAAAACGCGATCCGTGTCAACGCCGCGATCGGCGGGTCGACCAACGCCGTGATCCACCTGAAGGCGATCGCCGGGCGCATCGGCGTGGCGCTGGAACTCGAAGACTGGACCCGCATCGGCCGCGGTACGCCCACGCTGGTCGATCTGCAGCCTTCGGGCCGCTTCCTGATGGAAGAGTTCTACTACGCCGGGGGTTTGCCGGCCGTGCTGCGCCGGCTCGGCGAACACGGCCTGCTGCCGCACCCGGGCGCGCTCACCGTCAACGGCCACTCGATCTGGGACAACGTGCGCGAAGCGCCGCAGTGCAACGACGAAGTGATCCGCCCGATCGACAAACCGCTGATCGAAGACGGCGGCATCTGCATCCTGCGGGGCAACCTGGCGCCACGCGGTGCGGTGCTGAAACCCTCGGCGGCGTCGCCCGAACTGCTCAAGCATCGTGGCCGCGCGGTCGTGTTCGAAGACTTCGACCACTACAAGCTGCGCATCGTCGATGAATCGCTGGACGTCGACGCGAGTTCGGTGCTGGTGATGAAGAACTGCGGCCCGAAGGGCTACCCCGGCATGGCCGAGGTCGGCAACATGGGGCTGCCGCCCAAGCTCTTGCGCCAGGGCGTGAAAGACATGGTGCGCATTTCCGACGCGCGCATGAGCGGCACGGCCTACGGCACCGTCGTGTTGCACGTGGCACCCGAAGCGGCCGACGGCGGCCCGCTCGCGGCGGTGCGCGATGGCGACTGGATCGAGCTCGATTGTTCGCAAGGCCGCCTGCACCTGGACATCAGCGACGCCGAACTCGCGCAGCGCCTGCGCGCCGTGGCCGAGCGGCCCGCAGCGGCGCGCAGCGGCGGTTACCAGCGTTTGTACGTCGACCACGTGTTGCAAGCCGACGAAGGCTGCGACTTCGACTTTCTCGTCGGCTGCCGCGGTGCCGGCGTGCCGCGCCACTCTCACTGAGAAACTCTGCCATGAACAGCCTGCGCACACCCCGTTATCGCGGCATCTTCCCGGTGGCACCGACCACCTTCACTGAAAGTGGCGAGCTCGATCTCGCGAGCCAGAAGCGCTGCATCGATTTCATGATCGATGCCGGCTCCGACGGCATCTGCATCCTGGCCAACTTCTCCGAGCAGTTCGTGCTCTCCGACGACGAGCGCGAGGTGTTGACCAAGCTGATCCTCGAACACGTGGCCGGGCGCGTGCCGGTGATCGTGACCACCACGCACTTCAGCTCGCGCGTGTGCGCCGAGCGCAGCCGCCGCGCGCAAGACATGGGCGCTGCGATGCTGATGGTGATGCCGCCGTACCACGGCGCCACCTTCCGCGTGGCCGAGCCGCAGATCTTCGAGTTCTGCGCGCGACTGTCGGACGCAGTCGACATCCCCATCATGATTCAAGACGCACCCGCCAGCGGCACGCCGCTGTCGGCCGCGTTTCTCGCACGCATGGCGCGCGAGATCGAACACGTGGCGTACTTCAAGATCGAAACCGCGGGAGCGGCGTCGAAACTGCGCGAGCTGATCCGCCTCGGCGGCGACGCCATCGAAGGCCCGTGGGACGGCGAAGAAGCGATCACGCTGCTGCCCGACCTGGACGCCGGAGCCACCGGCTCGATGACCGGCGGCGCCTACATGGACGGCTTGCGCCCGATCATCGAAGCGCACCGCACCGGCGACCGCGAGCTGGCGTATGCCTTGTACCAGCGCTGGCTGCCGTTGATCAACTACGAGAACCGCCAGGCCGGGCTGCTGGCCGCGAAGGCGCTGATGAAAGAAGGTGGCGTGATCGCCTGCGAAGCGCCGCGCCACCCGCTGCCGGCGATGCACCCGGACACCCGCGCCGGGCTGATCGAAACGGCGCGCCGGCTCGACCCGCTGGTGCTGCGCTGGGGGCGTTGAAGCAGGTGGAGCCCGCTCAGGCGTCGACCGGCTCGACCGGCTCGGCCTGCCCCAGCCAGTGCAACAAACAGGCGTAGAAGCGCCGCGGCGACACCGGCTTGCTCACGTGATCGTTCATGCCGGCGGCCAAGCAGCGTTCGCGGTCTTCGTCGAAGGCGTTGGCCGTCATCGCCAGGATCGGCAGGCTCGCGCGGTCGTTCAATTGGCGGATCGCGCGGGTGGCCGCCAGGCCGTCCATGTGGGGCATCTGCATGTCCATCAACACCAGCGCGTAATCCCCCTCGCGCACCCGTTCGACGGCCTGCGCGCCGTCGTCCACCACTTCGGCCGTGAGGCCGGCGCGCTGCAGCAGCTCGCGCGTGACTTCCTGGTTCACCGGGTCGTCGTCGGCCAGCAGCACGCGCGCGCCGCCGAAGCGCCGGGCCAGCGTTTGTTGCAGCAGCGTCAGCGGTGAGCTCGGCAGTGTGTCGTCGGCGGGCAGTGCCGACCAGTTCGTCGGGCTGCCGGTGGTATTGGCCGACGCGGCGCCGGGCCGCTCGAGCAGGGCGGTCATCCAGAAGGTGCTGCCCGCGCCAGGCTCACTGACCACGCCCACGTCGCCCCCCATGCGGCGCGCCAGGCGCCGCGTGATCGCCAGGCCCAGGCCGGTGCCACCGAAGCGGCGCGAGGTCGAATCGTCGGCCTGCGAGAACGACTGGAACAGGCGCGCCTGCTGCTCGGCGCTGAGGCCGATGCCCTGGTCTTTCACCTCGATGCGCAGCAGCAGCCGCTCGGTGTCGGCGGGGTCGCGGGTGGAGGTGTCACCGAGCCGGGCGTGCACGCTGATGTTGCCTGCCTCGGAAAACTTGACCGCGTTGCCGATGAAGTTGAGCAGGATCTGCTCGAGCCGCAGCGGGTCGCCGACCAGCCACCCGGGCAGGCCGGGTGCGATGCTGCTGCTCAGCGTGAGCGACTTGGCCGTGGCGCGCTCGCGCAGCATCGACAGCGTGTGCTCGATCAGCTCGGCCAGGCAGAACTCGTGCGACTCCAGCGTCAGCTGCCCGGCCTCGATCTTCGACAGATCGAGAATGTCGTTGATCAGCCCGAGCAGGTGGCGCGCCGCAGCGCTCACCTTGTCGAGCCGGGCCAGCAGAGCGGGCTCGTTGGTGTCGGCCTGCAGCAGGTGTGTGAGGCCGATCACCGCGTTCAGCGGCGTGCGGATCTCGTGGCTCATGTTGGCCAGGAAGGTGCTCTTGGCACGGTTCGCCGCTTCGGCCTGGTCGCGCGCCTGGGTGAGCGCGAGGTTGGCCTGCGCCAGCTCTTGCGTGCGCTCGTGCACCAGGGTTTCGAGCTTGTCGCGGTGCAGCGCGAGTTCCTGCTCGGCCAACTTGCGCGGGCCGATGTCGGTGACCATCGCCAGCGCGCCGATGTAGCGCCCGGCGCTGTCGGTCAGCGGGTTGGAGCTGACACTCGCCCACAGGCTGGTGCCGTCCTGGCGCGCCAGGTGGAAGTCATACCGGTCGGCGACGCCGAGGCGGCGCTGTTCGATCTTTTGCGCGATCTGGTTGCGGCCCGCTTCGTGAATGAACGAGAGCATCGGCTTGCCGATCATCTGTGCGGCCGTGTAGCCGAGCATCTGCGCCATGCGCGGGTTCACGAAACTGGTGAGGCTGTCGGCGTCGACCTGCCAGATGCCTTCCTGCGAGGTCTCGACGATCTGGCGGTAACGCTCCTCGCTGGCACGCAGGGCGGCCGCGGCATGGTGGCGCTCGGTAATGTCGCTGACGGTCAGGAACGCGATCGTGCGGCCGTTCGTATCGCGCACCTGCGAGCCGCCGTAGATGAAGACGCGCTCCCAGGCGACGTCGGTGCGACGGATGCGCAGCTCCACGTTGTGCACCGGCTCGCCACGCAGCAGGCGCCGGATCGGAAACTCGGCTTCCTTCAGATCGACGCCGTCCAGTGTCGACAGCACAAAGCGGCTCAGGAACTCGGCCCGCGAATACAACGACGATGTGAGCCCGTAGAGGCGCTGCGCCGCAGGGTTCCACTCCGCCGCGTTGCGGTCGCTGCTGTGCACGATCAAACCTTCCGAGAGGTTGTCGATCACGATCTGCAGCCGCTCGCGGCTTTGCTCCAGCTCGCTGCGCACGCGGTAGGCATCGGTCACGTCGCTGAAGACCAGCACCACGCCCTCGATCGCGCCCGCTGCATTGCGGATCGGCGCAGCGCTGTCGGCGATCTGGTATTCCTGCCCGTCGCGGGCCAGCAGCGCGGTGTGGTTCGCCAGCCCGACGACCTGGCCGTGTTCGAGCACTTTTTGCACCGGGTCGGTGGCCGGCTCGCGGCTGAGCGCATGAATGATGCGGAACACCTGCGTCAGCGGCAGGCCGGCGGCGTCGGCCAGGGCCCAACCGGTCAAGTGCTCGGCGGCACTGTTCATGCGCGTGATGCGGCCCTCGGGGTCGGTGGCGATGACGGCGTCGCCGATCGAGTTCAACGTGATCGACAGGTTCTGCTCGTTGGCGCGCAGCTCGCGCTGCGCTGCGTCACGCGCGGCCAGCATGGCCCGGACGTCCTGGCCAAGGGCGCGCAGTTCAGGCGGGGCCGAGGCGAGGTCGGGTGCGGGCAGGTCGGCCGCCAGCTTCTGTGGTGCGTGCGTGGCCTGGCGCGTCAGCGCGGCGATGGCCTCGATCGGGCGCGCCGTGCGCCGCGCCGTCCACAAGGCCAGCGTCATGCCGGCGGCCAGCGCGAGCAATGCGATGATGCTGCTGGCGAACGCCCGCGCGCGCACCGGTGCCATCACTGCGTCGGTGGGAATGCCGACCGCCACGTGCCAGGGCGTGCCCGCCACCTGCGCCAGACCGTAGATGTGCTCTACCCCCTGAGCGTCGCGCGACACACCGCTCGTCGCCTGGCCGGCGCCGATCATCGACAGCCACGGTGTGCCGTCGAGCTTGTTGCCGATCAACTTCGCCGGTTCGATGCTGCTCGCCAGCACGCGGCCGTCGGCATCGACGATCTGCGCGCTGGCCCCGCTGGGCAAGGTGCTGGTGTCGTCGACCAGACGCAGAGCGGCCAGGTCGATCGACAAGGCCACCACCCCGGGCGCGTGGCCCGCCGCGTCGGCCGGCAGCGGCTGGGCGACGAACAGGATCCAGCGCCCGGTGAACACGCCGCGTGTCACCTTGCCGATCGTGTAGCGGCCCGAAGCGAGCGTGGCCTGCAGGTACAGCGAGGCGTCGACGGTCTGGGGCGCTGTCGGCGGCGGCCGCACGGCGCTGCAGGCGCGGCTGGCGTCGCGGCGCACGGTGAGCAGGTTCGTGTACTCAGGGAACAGGCCCACGAAGGCGCCGAACACCGGATCGCAGCGTTGTTCGTCGAGCAGGTTTTCGCTCGGGCGCTGCGCCGCCCACGCCAACAGCTCGCGCGCCCGCTGCATGCGCTGCGCGGTCTGTTCGGCCACGCCGCGTGCCGAACGAAGCGCTTCTCCCTGCGCCTGCTCCGACTCGAGCCGCGCCTGGTTGACGATGTTGAAGACCAGCAGCGCGATCAGCGGCAACGCCGCCACCAGCACGAGCAGCGCCAGGCGGTAACGCAGGGGCAGGGCGGCTTTCATCCGGTCGTCGGGGCGTGCACGTTGCCAGGGTCAGCGGCGAGTATGCACGGGCGCGGGCCGTGGGCCGGCCCGCTCCGGGGCGTGTGGCGCGAAGTAATTGCCGCTTCGCTTCGGCAGATGACTCAGAACGTGTAGGCCGCCGACACGCCGGCCGTCCAGGTGCGGCCTGGCGCCGGCTCGAAGAAGCGGCTGTTGCCTTCGTTGACGATCACCGAGCCGATGTACTGGCGGTTGAACAGGTTGTCGACACGCGCAAAGCTGTTCAGCTCCCATGCGCCCAGGCGCATGGCGTAGCCGATGTTCGCGCTGGCGATGAAGTAGCCCGACGCGGCATCGGCGTTCGCGTCGTTCACGTAGACCTTGCTCAGGTAACGCCCTTCGACGCCGCCACGCAGGCCCTGCGCCGGCGCCCAGGTGAGGCCGACGAACACCGACTGCGCCGCGATGCCGGGAATCTTGTTGTCGGCCGCGACCGTGCCGAAGCCTTCGCTGTAGCGAGCGTCGAGCCAGGTCATGGCCGCTTGTGCGCGCAGTTCGCCAGCCAGGGCGGTCGAGCCGCCGAGTTCGATGCCGGTGCGGCGCGTGGCCCCGGCGTTCTGGAAGGTGGCCCGCCCGCCCACGTTGGTCTGCGTGACGATCTCGTTGCTGGTGCGGGTTTCGAACACCGCTGCCGTGAACTCGCCGACGCTTGCGACGCGTGCTTTCACACCGGCTTCGACGCTGGTGCTGCGCGCCGACTGCAGCGCGAAGTTCAGGCCGGTCGCGCCGCCGGGGCGGTAGGCCAGCTCGTTCAGCGTCGGGGTTTCAAAGCCGCGCCCGGCGGTGGCGTACAGGTGCAGTTCGGGGCTGAGCGCGAACAGCACGCCGACGACCGGCAGCGTGGCCTCGAACGAGGTGCTGCCGCTGTCGTCGGGGTTGGTGCCGACGATGTAGTGGTCGGTCGACGCGAACTTCACTTTGCTGTGGCGCAGGCCGGCGTTCAGGCTCAGTGCCGGCGTGATCTGCAGCGCCGCCTGCAGGTACTGGTCGAAGTTCGACACGTCGTTGTTCTCGTCGCGGCGCAGCGCCCCTTCCACGCCGAGCGTGCTGCCCACGAAGTTCTGGTAACCGATGCGGTGCTCGGCGAGCTTGTCGTAGGCCAGGCCGGCGACGAGCGAGGCCGGCATCTGTGCCAGCGCGCCTTTCCAGGTCCAGCGCAGGTCGGTGCCGCTGTAGTTGCGCCCGAGCAGGATCACGCCGCCGGGGTGCAGCGGGTTCGCTTGTGGCCCGGTCGGGATGGCCTGGAACTGCTCGGTCTCGCGGTGCCCGCTGTAGACCAGCGCGCGCAGCGAGTGGCCGCCATCGAAGCGGCGCTCGTAGATCAGGCCGCCCTGCAGCTGGTCGACGGTCTTGCGCGTGTTGAAGTTGTTGGCCACCGGGTCGACGCTGCGCGGGTCGGCTTCGAACTGCGCGCGGGTCAGGCCGAGCGGGTCTTCGGCCTTCGGCAGCGACAGGCTGTTGGCCAGCAGCGTGAACTTGCTGTCGGCATCGGGCGCGAGCGTGAGTTTGATGTTGCCGAGCGTGCGCTCGGTGGCGCTGTGCTCGCGGTAGCCGTCGGTCGTGAAGCGGCTGGTGCTGGCCACGTAACCGAAGCCGCCACTGGCGCCGCTGAACTTGGCACTCAGGCGCAGCGCGCCGTCGCTGCCGCCCGAGACGCCGAAGCCGAGCGTCGGCGCGCCCGCGCCTTCTTCGCTGAAGACCTGGATCACGCCGCCCGACGAGTTGCCGTACAGCGCCGAGAACGGCCCGCGCAACACTTCGATGCGCTCGGCCGAGCCGAGGTCGACGTTGCTGATCTGGCCTTGGCCGTCGGGCAGCGTGGCGGGAATGCCGTCGACGTACAAACGCACGCCGCGGATGCCGAAGCTCGCGCGCGCGCCGAAACCGCGCACCGAGATCTGCACGTCTTGCGCGTAGTTCTGCCGGTCGCGAGCCAGCAGCCCGGGCACGGGGCCCAGGCTCTCGGAGATGTTGACCTGCGCGCGGCCGCTGCGAATGCTGTCGCCGCCGATCAGGTCGATCGAAGCCGGCACGTCGAAAGGCGGTGTGTCGATGCGCGTGGCGGTCACGACCACCGGGGCGAGCTGCGTGCCGCTCTGGGCCAGGCCCCACACCGGCCAGAGCGCGAGCGACAGGGCGGACAGGGTGAACGCGTGGGCCTTCGTCGGGGCGTATCGGTTGCGCTGCGTCATGCGAACTCGGCGAAAAGCATCGACGACAGGTTCTCGTCGACATGGCCCGGTTCGCCCGCGAGCGCACGCAGCGCGCTGCTGTCCAGCCCCGGGTGGTCAGCGCAGGCGCGGGTTGCGATCTCGCGGGCCAGCGTTTGCAGTTGTAGCGTGGACGCGCGGATGCGGGCGCGGAAGGCGGTGTCGTCGAGCGTGTCGTTCAGGCTGCGGTTGAGTTCGGCGAACCAGGGCAGGGCGGCCTGGTCGAGCATGACCGCGGGGTTGCGTTTTTCGCTGCGCAGCGACCAGGCACGCATGAACTCTTGCACCGCCACGTTGAGCTTCTGGCAATTCGCCAGTTCGTCCTTCAGGTTCGACAGCGCGCCCAGGTCGGCGAGCCGGCCCTGGAAGAAGAACTGCGCCAGCACGCCCCAGTAGAAGGTGTAGTCCCAGATCACTTTGACCGGCAGCACTTCGGGGTCGCCGAAGAGCGGGTACTGGTCGGTGTAGAGCGCCAGCGTGCTTTCGTAGAACGAGTGGTAGAGCTGGTCGTACACGTGGGCATGGGCGCCCAGCTTGTCGCCGGCGCGGTCGAGCGCGATCAGCTCGGTGATGTAGGTGTTGCCGATGGCGATGAAGTCGCTGCCCGGTGAATAGAACGGGTCGAGGAACAGGCCGGCCTCGCCGGTGAGCGCCCAGCGCTGGGCCGAGAACACCTGTTTGCAGCCGTAGGAAAAACGCTTGAAGAACGCGAAGTCTTGCAACAGGTGGCGCTTGCCGTCGAGTTCGTCGAACAGGCGCGGCTGGTACTTCTCGAACCAGGTCATGGCCTTCTCGAACGTGTCCATCGTGTCGAGCGGGTGGATGCGCGGGTCGGCCACGATGCCGACCGAATGCGAGCCCGACGCCAGCGGGATCAGCCAGGCCCAGTAGCCCGCGCCGCACAGGTGGTTGGTCGACAACCAGCGCGCCTGCGGCTCGCAGCGTTCGCGCCATGCGTCGTTGCCGGTCCAGTCGTCGATCATGATGCGGTCCTTGATGCGGAACCACACCGCGTGCGCGGCGTGCGCGTTGGGCTCGGCCAACCCGAGCTTGCGCTTGAGCAGCCCGGCGCGGCCGCAGGCGTCGACCACCCAGCGGGCGGCCAACGGGTGCGGCTCACCGCCGTATTCGCACATGACGCGGTGGTCGCTGCCATCTTCGCTCAGCTCGATCTGCCGCACGATTGCGTTGTCGATGAACTTCACGCCCTGTCGCTGCGCTTCTTCGGCCAGGAAGTTTTCGAGAATGCCGCGGTCGAGCTGGTAGCTCGGCACCGAGAGAAACCGGCTCGCGCCGATCTCGGTGACCTGGTCGATGTCGCGCCGGCCTTCCGAGAAGAAGAAGCGGAAACCGAACTTGCGCAGCTGGTTGGCATCGAGGTGGGGCTTCAGGCCGAGCACCGTGTCGAAGTAGTGCGCGCCGATTTCGACCGATGATTCGCCGACCTTGTGCGCGGCGATCGGCACCGGGTGCGAGCGGCGCTCGAGCACGAGCACGTCGATCTCAGCGAAGCGCTTTTTCAGCTGCAGCGCGAGCGTCAGGCCGGCCAGGCCGCCGCCCATGATGACGACGTCGTGGCGTTGGGTGTTCTTGT
>Ga0307516_10008823_pt1 | contig 11329 bp, 17 predicted proteins | sample 19_EM_MG_FD_203310 | JGI IMG/M metagenome (GOLD analysis project Ga0307516, IMG submission 203310) | Populus trichocarpa ectomycorrhiza microbial communities from riparian zone in the Pacific Northwest, United States - 19_EM | ecosystem: Host-associated > Plants > Roots > Unclassified | place...
GGGATGGGGATCTCGAAAGCTCGAAAGTGTAAATAGGCTGGGGAAGGCCGAGAGACTTGGATGACGGTTGTAAGAACGACAGAGTCCTGCAGCAACGAACTGTTGCTTAACGGATAAGCGGATGCTAGCTAAGCCACCAAAGCTCCAAAGAGCGAATGGCATATCGCTCCCCGAATGATTCTGGTCCTTCTGCCGTCCGAACAGTGTCTCGATATAGATCTTCACCGGCAGGCTGGGGCCACCTACATATAAACTGTTAATACTATCAGCAGCAGAAAGACCTCAGGCCTATCTCATGTCCAGCAGCTACCTCTACGCTTGCGTGGGCGTCGAAGGGGACCGGCAGCTTTTGTCCCTCGTCCGGGGGGGGCGCAGCAGCACTTCACAATCGCCGATCACGGCATTGAACAACTTTTTTTGTCTTTGTTTCTTCACTGATCTCCTGCAGCCTATCTAGACTACGGCGATAACATCGAACGGATTCGCAGTGAGGGGGCATGTTTCACTGCTCATCATCGAGTGACAAAGTATGTTGGCCCGTGGCAGCATCACCATCAATCACTAGATAGCTCTCTGGACTCCAGCTCAAGATTGATGGGCGCAATGGGACCTTATGAAACATGTCCTCTAAACGCGTAATGTCCAAGCCACCCCCCGGTGACTGCCATCACATGAACGCCCCGTGAAACTCTCCGTTAGCCCAAATCTCAGCCATCGATTCGGTCCCCGCCCGATCAATAATCCAGCACCCCCGTGTCACTCGTAGCGGCGCTCGGCGTCTCAGCATCGAACCACATCTCTTCTGCCTCCCTTCTCTCCGTTTCCTGATCGTCCCACTCATCGCTCTCGTCGATCGTCGCGTAATCGACGTCGGGGTCCTTCCCCTCGAGAAACCGTAGTGTCATCGTCTCGCGCCACAGCTGTTCGCCCTCCTCCCGGGTGGAAACCGCCTCTCCGGACGCCGTCTCCGCCCTGGCCTCAACGGGCACACCGGTGTCGCTGTCCGCGAGGGCGGCAACCTTCGCTTCAGCGCGCGTTAGATCCGCCTCGAGAACCCCCGACCACCCGCGCGCACGCCCCTGCGACTCGCGCTCCGCCGGCGTCATGTACTGTCGGATCAGGCGGTCGTACAAGAGCGGATCGGCGAGCTCGAGGTCGGGCGCAGTGAAGTACGCTGGCGTCGATGAGAGGTAGTGGAGGCGGCGATTGCGGATGAGGGTTTGCCGCGTACGCTCTGGTGTCGGAGGTGGTGCGCGCTGGGGTGCGGGTGCGGGTGGGGTGGCCGCGAGGTCGGACACGGAGGATGGTGGTGTCGATGGCGAAGGAGGTTCCGGGGACTCCGTTGCTGGAGATTGTGTAGGCGTTGGTGAGGTGTCCGTTGCATCCGACGGCCCATCCGTCGTGTCCGGCGAAGAGGATTTTGCGCAACCGGGCATATCAATGTTTTGTGTGGCTGTTGGTGGTGGCAATGGATCAGCAGTGAGTTGGGAGCTCCTCGAGATCTTGTGTCACAGTGCTATTGGTGACCGCCGTTGCCAAGCCCAACGTATCCACACACTCTTCTCGTGCAAACACTTAATCCATCTTGCATTCCAAAACATCACTTTTGCCGTCGAACGGATCGACGACACGCTGGCCTTGTCGAATACCCTTGCCCCCCACCCCCAAGCTTCCACTTCGCTGGATACCCAGAGCCCTCGATCTGCGGCGCCCTTTTCTTCATCTTCTGAGCATCCCCGTTCGAAGTCGCGAGCTGGTCGCAGCTCGACAATCGCCATGGCCCCACAGCCGCAGCCGTCCGCCAAAGCCCTACGTGCAGCCCAGAAACGCGCCCAGCAACCACGGAACTCACTCCCAGCGATAGACTTCTCAATCGCCCATCGCATCTTACCGTGGACACGAGCTGTTCTCTACCTCGTAGCAGCAGCTGCGGGATCATACGTCTCGCAGCTGTCGCTGGCGCCAGTATACGGCGAGATCCCCTCGTCGCTCCACCACGAAAAGATTGCCAGCGGCGTGTTCTTTTCGGCCTGGCTCCTGAAAGGCGTTGTCAGGAAATTTCCAGTCAAGCTGTCAGCTCTGATTCCAGTGCTAGTACTATACGCACCCGGAGTCTTGCACTTTGTGTTCCGTTACTCGGCAAAGTGGGGCGCCGTGGACGGGCCGATTTACACCGAAGCGTTGACGTACTACCCTGTTCTGTTTCTGAGCGTGTACGCTGCGGCGACTTTGATGCAGTTCAACAACATCTTCTTGGACGCCATTCCCGCCGGTATCTCGTTCACCATCTTCAGCATCGCGCGTGGAACTATTTCCGGTCTCCTGCAGAACCACATTGGATCTTCATGGGCACTGACTCGGTGTGGATTGCATCATGTCCTGGGAGGCTTGTACGCGTTGCTCTCGCCGACTCTCCTGTTGGCGACGACCATCGCCGCTATGATCCACTCGGCGGGTAACCCGATGTGTGTCCTGAAGTCGGAGCTGAACGAGACGCTGTCGGCATACAACTACACCCTCATTGCCAGACACGAGAGCAACACCGGGTACATCTCGGTCTTGGAGAACTTTCAGCTCGGATACCGAGTGTTGCGATGTGATCACTCGCTGCTGGGAGGCGAGTGGCAGCGTCCACCGGTCGGCTTTGAGCATATGGGTCATCCCAACTTCAAGGAGCCCATATATTCGATTTTCGTCATTATGGAGGCTGTCCGCTTGATCGAACCGGCACCGAAGAGTACCAGCCCGAAGGCATTGGCCATGTAAGTCCCGTCGAGCGCTGGTCATGAAGGGGTCACTCGGGGCTTACACGTGCATGCAGTGGTTTGGGGATCGGCACCTCGGCCGATGCACTGATCAAGCACGGCATTGAGACTGACATCGTCGAGCTGGACCCGATCGTCTATCAATATGCTCAGGAGTACTTTGGGCTCGCACGCAATCACACGGCGTACATCGAGGATGCGGTCGGTTTTGTAAAGAGGGAAGCCACCAAGAGCGTGGATTCGAAGAAATACGACTACATTTTGCACGACGTCTTTACTGGAGGTGCTGTGCCTGCTAGCCTTTTCACATTGGAGCTCTTCGAGGGGTTGAGCCAACTGCTGAACGACGATGGGGTTATTGCTATTGTGGGTTTCTCTTTCCTGCTCCTATTCTATCTGCCTGTTCCCCGAATCCCCGGATTGCCCTCCCCCTCTGTCCCACTTAGATGTCGGGCGACGCCGCTCCTTTTGGGTAATCGGTGAGGAAATCCGTTTATACACGGGGTGGAGACAACCCTCCCGGGTCTCACCGACCTACAAAGAGAGATGTATTTTCTTGTACCTCAGGCGTTTCCAGGTCACCCAAGGCTGTGATCTGTTTGTCCAACGTGGCCAAGAAAGGCAGCAAGATTGAGATGCTGTCCATCGGAGGTCACGACCAGGACACGCTTTAGTGTCTCCACGGACTTTAACCGATATACTCGTCTCGCTCATGGAGCCACGGAGGGTCATCTTTACTTCACAAGCACTGCCGCTGACCGAGTGTCAACTATCGCAGAATTGGGCCGGAGATCTGAAATTGCAGGCAGCAAGATCCATCATCGAGACGGTCAGAAAGGTGTTCCACAACTGCCGTGTGTTCCGCGAGGAGATGGCGAGCGAGGACATCAAAGAGGCAAAGATGGACTTCACGAACATGGTGAGTTTTCACGATTTCCCTTCTTCTGCTATGGCGCATTTGGTCGTCGGTTGTTTCCTTGTTTCATTGTTTCTTCGGCCTGGTGATGTTGCACAAGCGAATTACGTCCCCGGATACGTGTCTAGCTTGCCCCCGCTACCACGCACTTGGTCTGCGTAAGACGCTGGCGGGCATCGACCGCCGCATTCTTCTCCGCAAACCTTGAACACCGGCAGTATATCCCTCGTTTCCTGCGGTGGTACTGGCGGTGGCACAGACCATTCGTTGTCCGTTCTCTCGGTTGAGGTGACTGGGGCTGGCAAGCGGACGTCTCCACAGAGAGCAACGATCTGACTTCGCTCCCGATACCCCGTGCGAAGGGTCTCCAGGTATTAGGTCTCTGGAAGCGAGAGCCATTCCTGTTGGTCGGTCAGCCGATGGACCGCTTCCGAGGAATCTGGCAGCTGGAAGGTAGCACTGGCCAAATGGGAGGCTGAGAAGCCGTGATATCCGGATGATTGTGCCGGTGACGATGTTGATGTGTGCGCGTGCGAATGGGTGGGACCCCGCAGACCGGCCAAGGCATCCAACCCATGCAGGCGCATTCCGCGTTGCTGGGCGTGTCAAGCTTTCTGCACCCTTTGCCCCTTCCCGCATGAGCCAAATGCTTGCTCGTTCACCGTGCATCACACCATCACCCCTCTCGCTATTTTTTTTTCCCCGTGAATTCCATCCGTTGCTAGAGTTTCGATAATGCGCTCTCGAAAATGTCTCGGTCGGAAGCTTGTTTGTCTGCCGCGTATTTTGGGCTCACTTCCCTTCTTTTTTTTTGGTTCTCATTTTGCTTTTTTGTTGGAGTCCAGTGACGGATGCCGCACCAGGGCTTGTGAACGAAGACGGCGAGTGATCTGCTTCGCGTAAACTCATGTGGGAAGTTTCCAGCGAGCTGACTGGATGGATGTTCCTGCAATAGGTGGTGTTCTGCACCAAGTCCACGACGCCGTACGAATTCCGGGCGCCAGTGGCGTCGGACTTCCTGGGCTCGTACGCCCGGCAGAGATTCCTGTTCCCCAGGTACGAGATCGACCTCGAGCAGTACTGGGCGGATATCGCGGACCACAGCTATGTGATCCTCACGGAGAGCAACATCGACACGCTCACCGCCTGGCAGGAGGCGTCCGCCGTGGGCCACTGGGGCGTCATCAGGACCGTCGTGCCGGCCCGCGTGTGGGAGAACTATTAGTGCCGGGGGGTTTTCTTTTTTCTTTTTTCTTTTTCTTTTTCTTTTTCTCTTTCTGCTTGGACGGATGGACGGAAGGTTTGGAGGGGATACCCCAGATTGCTTACGCTGCTTGCCGTCATGTTGGTTCGAATACCTCGGCATTTCCTTTTATCTACTTACATACATAGCGCGCACTGAATCAATCGGCGTTCCGTTGCCAGCACGGAAGAGCCTCATCGGCCGTGGGCGGTCGTCGAGAGATATCTGCCCCATGACAACATCACAGCGGGATCACTCACTCGCCCCGCCCACCCCTCTCGGACGACGCTCATCCGAGCGCGCCCCGCCGCCCGTTTCGGGGTGCAGCACATATCTATGTATCTAGAGTGCACACGCCTAGGGGCACACCGAAAAAGGCTTATCTCGACCCACCCGCCTTCGCTCGCCGGAACAGGACGGTACTGCCGGGAGCGGTAAAGTATCTATATGTAGAGTATGTATATACTCTAGATACGGACGTGCACTAGCATGTTCCTGGCAGGCGCCTCCTCCCCCTCTTCCCTTCCGTCGTCCAGTTGGAAGCGTCGAATGGGCGACTCCCCGCCCGTCGGGGAGAGTTGTTTTGCTCCCTCTCGCCTCGCCTGCTCTCGACCGGACTGGACCTGTCAAAAAAGGCTTTTTTTTTTAATTTTTTTCTTCTTTTCTTTTGGCCTTCCCGACTGCAGGAATCACGGCGACTTTTTTCCCCCCTTCCTCTCGCGCTTCCGGAATAAAGGCGGCGACCGGATTTTCCTTTTCCCGTACATAGATACACAGACATACGGTGCGTGCGAAGAGCACATATGTATCTACTTATGTATGCCGCTCTGCGAACGCATACATATCTATGTAGATAGTGTATACATGCATATTCTCCGCGGCGCCTCCGCTATATCTATATATCTAGTAGATGCTCTGTCGGGCCGCAGATGTCACCCGTCGATCGCACCGCGCGATTCGTCACTACCTCAGTAGGTAGTCTACATACTATATACCTATGTGCGTACGGATGTATGGATGGATGTATGGATGGATGGATGGATGTACGGATGTATGGATGTATGGACTGTATGGATGTATGTGTGCTCCGAAAGCGCTGCGTATACCTCCCGGATGGGACCTCTGCAGTACTGCACTGCACTGCACTGCACTGCACTGTAGATACAGCATTGCATGCTACCGGAGCCGGCGGAGCACATCGCGCGAGAATGTTCCTCTGGGGGGGCGGGCGGGCAGGCGGGCGAGTCCAGCTGGGCGATCCGGCTTTGTGCATGGAGGTCGTGGAACGGGGCGCCACTGGACGGAGCGGTGGTGGTGGCGAAAGAACGCTCTCGCCCTCGCACGAGATATTTGGGGGGGGGGTACGGTAACTGTGGATTGGCGGAGGTTGGAATTCGCATTTGCCCTTCGTCCATCCATCCATCCATCTGCAAGCCCGTGGGGTGGGTAGATTCTGTAGAACGGCAAGAGAATCGAACCGATTCTTCCGCCTTGTGTAGACTGTGTGTGTATAGTATGTCCACCGGTCTAGGATTCTCTCTCCTCCTCCCCGCGTTCGAATCACAAACGGACAACCCCATCGGAAGAGAAAGAAGGAAAAAAGGAAAAACAGAAATACTTTAAGAAAGAGAAGAAGAAGAAAAAAAATAATACAGTTCCTCGAAAACGGAAGCAAGAAAAAAGAATACAACTTCTCGACAACGGAGACAAGAGGAAAAGGAGAAAAAAAAAAGAAAAAAAAATACAGCCTCTCGAAATCGGGAAACAAACAAACCAAAAAAAAAAAAAAAAGAATATCTATACATACAGCCTCTCGAAATCAGAAACAAAAGAAGCAAAAAAACCAAGAAAAGCCGTTAGCAGCGGCGGACGCGGGTCTGTCTAGCCTGGCCACTCGCAGCTGTGCCCACACACGCATACTTGGTACACACCCCTAGGCCCAATATACCCAGCCCCCCTCCCCCCGTGTAGGACAACCCGTTTTTCTCCGACGGCGATCTCTGTGTGGATGGACGGGAGCGAGTGAGATTGTGTGTCGAGTGGGGGGTACACACCTGGCAGGATGCAGCACTATCCGCCTGTATAGATACATACCTCGTACATATCTACACGCACACACTCCGCAAGTCTGTGTGTGGATGTATATATGCGCGCGAAGCGGGGGCCGTCGAACCTGTTTGCTGCTGTCAGCAGTGCCATCCATCCATCCACTGCTTCCGCCATGTCCATCGGCGAACGCCCGCTGGATCTGGGAACCTCCCGCCCTTGTCCGGCCAGCTGACAAGGCCACCCCCCACCCCCATCCCCCCCCGGATGGCAGAGATATCCGGATTGCCGGCGTCTCCACCCTGGCTGTCGTGCTATCTCCACGGCTGCACGTCGAGGCAGGTACAGGCGTGCGTGGAGGGCTGGATGGACGTCCGCGGAAGTGGTGGGACGGACGAAGCGCTGCAGCCAGCTCCCTACCAGCACTCGCCCTGCCAGCCCCCCGAGCTGTGGAGCAGCGCAGGAAGGAGGGAAGTCTGGGGTAACTACACATAGCTTACTTAGCTAGACTATGTATCTACAGTATCTAGTTATGTATTTGCCGCGGGTGGGTATCGATTAAGGCGGGGTTGTGCATATATTCCGCACATATGTATATAGTACATACATAAGTAGTGCCAGTCCGTCCACCCATCCATCCATCCATCCATCCATCCATCCATCATCCGCGCCACGGATGGCATCATACATGCGATAAGAAGGGGGGGGGGGGGCGGGGCGGGGGAAAGGGAAAGGGAAAGTGGGAGACACACACACAAAAAAAAAGAATGAATGAATGAAAGAAAGAATGAAAGACAGGAGAAAAAAGCAATTGCTCTCGAGATGGGCAAGATCTGATGAGCGGGCAGGCAGACGAAGCTTGACGCGGAAGGAAGGAAGAAAGGAAGGGAGGGATATCTTTCCTCCAGGCGGCATAGAACTTTCGAACACCATTCTTTTCCTTCTTTCCGCTCGGTCCGGCATCACACGGAGAGAGAGTGGATCACCACCCCACACTCTGGGCGCCCAGCGCTGTCGCTCGCCATCTCGCGTTGGTTCCTGCTTGTTTTTTTTTCCTGCTCATCGCCTAACCCACGGACGGACAGGATCATAAAAAAACAACAATGGGGGCTGCATGCGCAGCAGGGGTGCTCGCTCTCGCGCAGAGCGAAAGCAGAAGGAAGAAAGGACGCACGCCCATTTGGCAGTGCGACAGACCAGGCAGATGCGTGCTGGGACATCCTGTGCGTCTGCAGCTGGGGCCCGTCAGCACGAATGACCGACCGATGGGCGGGCGGTGTGGGCCCCCCCACCGCTTTTTGCGCGTGGGCAATGCAGCAGAATGCGAGGAGCAGCTGCAGAGCCTCTCGTCCGCGCCCGTCATCCGCCGCACGCACAGTCGGCGACCTCCAGCAGCAGGCAGCGGCGCATGGCGAGGAGGCAGAAAAAGAAAAAGAAAAAGAATGCCCAATTCGTGTCCGCGGATCTCCTGCGACGGGGGCAGCAGCGGAGACGAGCCGCGACGTCGACTGGCCGGCGGCGTGCACGTGGCATCACGTCGACTCTAGCTGCGACTCCTCCAGTCCGGGGTGGGATGGCCGACGGCCGACGGCGAAGACAGCGTGCCAATCGCGAGCGGCGGCTGCGTTCCCAGAGGGGGGGCCGGTTCGAGCCGCTGAGGTGATGTTGACGGTCGTTTTGCTTGTTCCTGTTCGACGTCGATAATGCAGCCACACGAACGCACTGTCTCGGACACGGCAGCAGTGCGCTGCGCGGGGCGGGATGCGCATGCCTTCTTGGCCGGGCGGACGGATAGCGGCGAATGTGGGGGGGGGGGGATTCGAGGCAGCTGAGAAGCTGCATGTGTCCAGTCAGCGGCCAGCTCGGCATCTCCGCATCTCCACCGCGACAGCGACAGCACGCACCTCTGCCCATCGCGACGGCTGGTGGGATCGACGCGGCGGGCGGGGCCCGGTCAAAGGCGATTCTCGCCGTCGCCGCCGCTGCTGTTACTGTCTCGTCGCCCCGCTTCGACCGGCCCCCGCCGCCCCCCCCCCCGTGGCGGCGCGGATGAGCTGGCACTCCTTGCGTGGCCGAATGGCTGGCGTGGTGCTTGTCTGCGCGACGCCTTCAGGACATTCTTCGTTCCACGGCGCTGTCGGGAGCGATGCGCATTCTGCAGGTGGGTGGAGTGCTCGAGAAACCGTGCATCTACACCCAATCCGCCGGCACGATGCTTCTCCCCGCAGAGCCACATGCATTGCGGAGGCGATTCTGCGCCCTCGTCTCGCTCCCTTGGCGAGCATACATAGATACGTAGCCCGGGCGTGCGGTTTTGCAGGGCGCTATGTAGTCACGATGGCAGAAAAACGCCCTCTATGTACGCGCAATGGCCGTGCGTGGCGCGTGGCGGCTGTGCCACGGGCTTGGCTCGCGGCTTCCAAGCCTTCCTTTCTGCCTTCCCGTGCACTGCCGCCTCGATGCGCGTCCAGGCGTCCTGTCCCTGCGTCTCACGCTCGTCCCTGCTCTCGCCGGGGAGCGCGACACGACCCGCTCGATCCGCGCAGCGACACCGGCGTGAGAGACATTATGCTTCCGACGGCGGCGCCGTGGCTCCTGGACACCCGGAGCTACATATCGAGAACGCCCGCAAGCGACCGCCGGATCCTTCTGGAAGACGTCAGGCGACGGGATCCGCCCCGTGGTCCCTCGGTCGCAGGGGGCCTGCCAGTCTCTGCCAGTCTGCGGCGCCGGTGACAGGGCAGCCCCAAGAACGGAGACTTTGCAGAGACACGTCCAGATGTATGGTGTCTTTCTCTGTGGTCGGTCTGCTCGGACGTCATGCGCCGTACCTGCGTGGCGGGACAATACCGACATGCTCTGCGCCCGGTCTTCGCGCCAGATGCCTGCGGATTCTGTGGATTCGTCCCCGCGAGAGGAAGCCCGACGGAGAAATCGTCGTCGTCGCCGCGGAGAGAAGGGCATCCTCGTGCCCGCGCACTGTTCGGGGCATAGCCTCTCCGGAGGCCGTCCGTGTCCGGGAGGGGCTGTGTGCGGGGAGCAATATCCAGGCGGAAACCCTTGCTTCGTCCGGCCTGGAGGAAGCGGTCGGCGGGGGAGGCGTGCGTTGCAAGAGAGACGCCCCAGGCGAGAGGCGGACTTCTTCACGGCGCGGTCGCGGGAATCTCCATGTTCGACTCACTGCAGAGACGGATGGATCGGACGGGCTGCTGCTTCCGCCGCACCGTCTGCGAAGGGCCAGTTCCAGAGACGAGCCTGCTGGGAGGGGAGCATCCAACGGACGGCCCCAGTGTCGCCAGCCTCGAACGAAGCTCACGCGGGCAGACCCGTGTCCCTCTGCAGATCGCCCTTCGCGTGCGGAGGTCACATCTCTGCACTCTTCTCCGTGGAGGACGGCAGCGAGGACCGCGGACACCGCCTTGGAAACCGCCGCCTCCTCCTACGGTGCCCAGAACACTCCAGCGATGCGGGGACGCCATCGCATCGCACGTGCCGTCCTGGCCTCCGCGGTGGTCATCTGCCTGCCCCTCCCCGCCGACGATGACGCCGGCCCACATAAGCAACGGCGATAGCCATCCAATCCATAGCGCTCGTGCCGCGTCCGTGCTTGTGCTCGTGGGCGCGGTCTCTGCTGCAGCTCTGGGGCGAGAACGGGGCGTATGGAGGGAAAAGCGATGGAGCGGGCGGCATCGTGATGTGACGGCGACGACGACGACGACGGCGCATGCATCGTCCATCCATCCTCCATCCAGCCGTGGAGTGCATATTCTGCACGCTCTAGTTGGCGATCCTCCCTCGCTCCCTCCCTCCCTCCCTCCCGATGCAGGCAGTGGAGAGCGCCCCTCGTTCGTTCGTCTAGATACACACGGGACGAACAGATGCCTGACGCTCTCCGTCCCCCACGGGGCAGAAATCCGATCTCACAAACACACACAACTAAGGAGGAAAAGAAACGCCTCACCGCTCAAGCACTGCTCTCTCCGGGACCATCGCTGGGGGGGCGGCGGAGGGTGCACGGTACACTTATGCGTCGAGGCGAGTGTGAGCCAGAATGAGTCTGCTGAGGCTGGACCGGACTGGACCGACGTGCGTTGCGCTGGCTGGGCTGGGAAATCCCGCACCACAGACAGGCTAAGCTGTGTAGATAAGTTTTGTCCGTATGCTGTGCGGATATGTGCGGATATCTATGTACAGTACCTGGGCTGGGCTGTACTTGTTCTCCGTTGTCGCTGGCGGGCGGGCGGTGGACGACGACGACGATGGTGGGGGGGGGGGGGGGCGGGGGGGGGGGGGGGGGGGCGCGGGGGCGGGGGGGGGCGGGGGCGGGGGGGGGGGGGGGGGGGGGGGGGGGGGGGGCGG
>Ga0307516_10008824_pt1 | contig 11328 bp, 10 predicted proteins | sample 19_EM_MG_FD_203310 | JGI IMG/M metagenome (GOLD analysis project Ga0307516, IMG submission 203310) | Populus trichocarpa ectomycorrhiza microbial communities from riparian zone in the Pacific Northwest, United States - 19_EM | ecosystem: Host-associated > Plants > Roots > Unclassified | place...
GTCCGACAATGACCTGGACTGGGGCGCGTACGCGGGGTCCTCGACCCTGACCCGGACCGAGCGGGGGCTCTACGAACCGGGCGGCGAACGGCTGGGGGTCGACGCGGTGACCTCGGCCGACGTGGTGCTGCTGCCCGGGCTGGCCGTGGACGCGCACGGGATGCGGCTCGGGCGGGGCGGGGGGTCGTACGACCGGGTCCTCGGGCGGCTGGAGGGCGCGGGGGCGGCGGCGGTCCGGGTCGTGCTGCTGTACGCGAACGAGGTCGTCGGCGCGGTGCCGGCCGAGGCGCACGACCGGGCGGTGGACGCGGTCGTGACGCCGGAGGGGGTGCGGCGTTTCCCTCGTGGGGCGGGGCGGGGGTGAGGGATCCGGGTCCCTCACCCCTCCCCTTCCGTTACGGCGTCAGCGCGAGCGTGTCCGACGTCGACGCCGTGACCGCCTTCGCGGAGAACGCCCACGGCAGCAGCTCGCCCTTGGCCCATTTCGTCGTCTGATCGGAATAGTGCGCGTTGTAGGCGTGCCCGGACGCACCGGTGAGGTTGATCCAGCGGGACTTGTCGAAGTCGGCCAGCGAGACGACCATCCGCATGGACGGCACCCAGACCACGTCGTAGCCGCCTGCCGCGTTCCAGCCGGTGGCGTTGACGGCCGCCTCGCCGCCGCCGACGTTCCAGGGGCCGCGGTTGAGGAGCCACTTGACGACGGTGGGGCCGGAGATGCCGAGCGTCTGGTTCTTGAGGTTGAGCTTGTGCAGGCGGCCCCAGCTCCAGGAGTCGATGTCCTTGCCGAGCTTGGAGGTGAGCTCGTAACGGGCGTCCTTCATGGCCTCGGCGAGGAGCTGGTCGCGGGTGGTGCGGGGCTTGTCGCTGTCCTTGTCGTAGAAGGCGGTGGGCGAGGTGACCCACCACTCGCTGGTCTTGTCGTTGAGGATGTTGCGGACCACCTCGAACCAGCGGTCGCCGCCGTCCGGCTGGGCCTGGTCGGCGGCTCGCTCGCCGCATTCGCGTACGAGCTGCGACTTGCCGTCGAGGTCGTCCACGGGGCCGGACTGGTCGGTGGCGGGGACGGTGAGGCACTGACCCTCGGGGCGCAGCTCCTTGGGCAGTTTGTTGCCGAAGGCGAGCTTGAGGGTGTTGCGCCAGACGGCGTTGAAGTAGGCGGCCGCGGCGGAGTCGGAGTCCTGGTTGTAGTCCCAGGTCTCCAGGAGCTTCTGGGCGTCGCGGATGTAGTCGCCCTTGTCGTCCTTGATGTCGATCTTGGTGAGGATGGGCACGAGCAGCTTGGCGATCTCGCTGCTGCTGTCGTTCTGCATCTCCTGCATGTCGTCCATGGAGATGAGACCGCCATCGTTGATCTTGGTCTTGATGAGGTTGGTGATCCGCTGGCTGCGCGTGCCGTACCCCCAGTCCTCGGTGAGGAGGTACGGGTACTTGCTCGCGTTCACGACGGCCTGGTTGGCGGTGACGATGTAGCCGCGCGCCGGGTTGTACTCGGTGGGCATCTCGTCGTACGGGATGTACTTCGTCCAGCGGTAGCCGGAGTCCCAGCCGGGGGCGGGGTAGCGGCCGTCGCCCTTGGCGCGGATGGGGACCTGGCCGGGGGCCTGGTAGCCGATGTTGCCTGCGGTGTCGGCGTAGATGAGGTTCTGGGAGGGGACGGCGAAGTCCCTGGCGGCGGCGCGGAAGCTGGTCCAGTCGGTGGCGGTGTCGATCTCGAAGACGGCGTCCATGGTCTTGGAGGCGGTGAGCGCGGTCCACCTGAGCGAGACCGCGTAGCCGTCGCCGCGGTCGGGGGCGGAGGTGGTGACGGGGGCCTCGTCGCCGACCTTGAGCAGCTCGTCGTCGCGGTCGGAGATCACCGGGCCGTTGTTGGTGCTGCGTACGGTGATGGTGCGGTCGGCGCCGCCGGCGACCTTGATCGTCTCCTTGTGGGAGCTGAACTTCTTCTGCTTGCCGTCGTAGAGGTAGGTGTCGCTGGTGACCTTCTCCAGGTAGAGATCGGTCACGTCGGCGCCCAGGTTGGTCATGCCCCAGGCGATGTCGGCGTTGTGGCCGATGACGACGCCGGGCATGCCGGAGAAGGTGTAGCCGCTGACGTCGAAGGGGCAGGCGCTGCTGACGGTCGTGCAGTGCAGGCCCATCTGGTACCAGAGCGAGGGCATCTGGGGGGCCAGGTGCGGGTCGTTGGCGAGGAGTGGCTTGCCGGTGGTCGTGTACTTGCCGGAGATGACCCAGGAGTTGGAGCCGATGCCGTTGCCGGAGGGGCCGAGGAGGGCCGGGATCTCATCAAGGGTGTCGGACAGCGAGGAGAGCTGGGACTCGACGTTGGACGCGGCGGTTGCGGCGGAGGTGGTGGTGGCTGTCGTCGCCGTGCTCGCGGTGCTCGTGGTCTTCGTCGTGATGGCGCTGTCGTCGACGATCGGCTGGTTCCGGCTGTACGGGTAGGGCGGGTACAGCTGGTCGATCTGCTGGGTGCTCAGCCGGCTGGTGAGCAGCGAACGGTCGATCTCGTCCTGCATGTTGCCGCGCAGGTCCCAGGCCATGGCCTTGAGCCAGGCGACGGAGTCGACGGGGGTCCACTTCTCGGGCTTGTAGTCGTTGACGAACCCCAGGGCGGCGTACTCGACGGAGAGCGAGGCGCCGCTGTGGTCGGCCAAGTAGGCGTTGACTCCGTCGGAGTAGGCCTGCAGGTACTTCTTCGTACTGGCCGACAGCTTGGTGTCGTACTCCTGCTGCGCGATCTTGCGCCAGCCGAGCGTGCGCAGGAAGGCGTCGGTCTCGACCGTGCTGCTGCCGAACATCTCCGAGAGGCGACCGGACGTCAGGTGGCGGCGTACGTCCATCTCGTAGAAGCGGTCCTGCGCCTGGACGAAGCCCTGGGCGCGGAAGAGGTCCTCGGAGGTGGCGGCGTAGATCTGCGGGACGCCGCTGCTGTCACGCTTGACCTGGACGGGGCCGGTGAGGCCCTTGAGCTTGATCGTGCCGGTGGTCTGCGGGAAGGACGAGCGGACGGTGTCGACGCTCCACCACGACCCGAAGCCGATGCCCGCCACGAGCAGGATCACGAACCCGATGACGATGAGGCGCGTGCGGCGGGACTTGTTCTTGACGGGCATCGATGTCCTTCGAGGGGCAGGGTGGACCGATTGCTGGCTCACACCTTAGGCGTAGCGCCTGGGCGACCCCTACGCGGAGTCACCGAGATCGTTCCAAGTCCCAAGTACAGGTAAAATATTAGGTAAGGCAATGAAGCAATGACCTTCCTGCCGATAGCCAGACCCTAGCCAGAGGAAGGATCCTCCCCTGACTGTCGACCGGCTCAATGAACTCCTGTTGGTGTGCGCGGCGGTGCTGCTGATCGCGGTGGTGGCGGTGCGGCTGTCGTCGCGCAGCGGGCTGCCCGGTCTGCTGATCTATCTGGGCATCGGCGTGGCCATAGGGCAGGACGGGCTGGGCGTCCGCTTCGACAACGCCGAACTGACCCAAGTGCTGGGATATGCGGCACTTGTGGTGATTCTGGCCGAGGGTGGGCTCGGCACCCACTGGCGGGAGATCAAACCGGCGGTCGGAGCGGCGGCCCTGCTGGCCACGGGCGGGGTCGCGGTGAGCGTCGGGATAACCGCGGCCGCGGCGCACTATCTGGTGGACCTGGACTGGCGGCAGGCGCTGATCATCGGCGCGGTCGTGTCCTCCACGGATGCCGCGGCCGTCTTCTCGGTGCTGCGCAGGGTGCCGCTGCCGTCCCGGCTGACGGGTGTGCTGGAGGCGGAGTCGGGCTTCAACGACGCCCCGGTCGTCATCCTCGTCGTCGCCTTCTCGACGGCCGGGCCGATAGAGCACTGGTATGTGCTGCTGGGCGAGATATCGCTGGAGCTGGCGATCGGCGCGGCGGTCGGGCTGGCCCTCGGCTTCCTGGGTGCGTACGCGATGCGGCATCTGGCGCTGCCCGCCTCCGGTCTGTACCCGATCGCGGTGATGGCGATCGCCGTGCTCGCCTACGCGGGCGGGGCGCTGGCGCACGGCTCGGGCTTCCTGGCGGTGTACGTGGCCTCGATGATCCTGGGCAACGCCAAACTGCCGCACGGGCCGGCGACCCGCGGTTTCGCAGAGGGGCTGGCGTGGATCGCCCAGATCGGTCTGTTCGTGCTGCTGGGGCTGCTGGTGACCCCGCATGAGCTGGGGGACGACATCTGGCCGGCGGTGGTGGTCGGGCTGGTGCTGACGGTGGTGGCGCGGCCGGTCTCGGTGCTGGCCAGCCTGCTGCCGTTCCGTACGCCGTGGCGGGATCAGGCGCTGCTGTCGTGGGCGGGGCTGCGCGGAGCGGTGCCTATCGTGCTGGCCACGATCCCGATGGTGTCGGGGATCGCGGACAGCGAGCGGATCTTCAACATCGTCTTTGTGCTGGTGATCGTATACACCCTGGTGCAGGGCCCGACCCTGCCGTGGCTGGCGCGTGCGCTGCGGCTCAGCGACACGGAGGCGGCCGCGGACCTGGGCATCGAGTCGGCGCCGCTGGAGCGCCTGCGGGGGCATCTGCTGTCGGTCAGCATCCCGAAGGCGTCCCGCATGCACGGCGTCGAGGTGGGCGAGCTACGGCTGCCCGCCGGGGCCGGGGTGACCCTGGTCGTACGCGACGGGCGGAGCTTCGTGCCGCTGCCGATGACGGTGCTGCGGCGCGGGGACGAACTGCTCGTGGTGGCGACCGACCCGGTGCGCGACGAGACGGAGGCGCGGCTGCGTGCGATCGGACGCGGCGGAAAGCTCGCGGGCTGGCTGGGGACGGGCGGCAACGGCGGTGACGGTGGCAGTAGCAGTGGCAGTGGCAGTGGCGGGACACGCTAGGATGCTTGCCTTGTAACTTGTTGGAAACGCAACTCTGTCTGATGAAGAGCTGGCGCGACCGCTCGGCGGCCGGGTTTGATGAATCGACCCGGTATCTACCCCGGTACGGCGCGAGAGGACAGCTCTCGGCGGACCCTGTGACCTGACGGGGCCCGCTACCAGGCGGCAGAAAGGCCCGGCCGTGGCATCCACGGTCATTCGTTCGTCTTCGTCTTCATCGTCTGCTTCACCGTCTTCTCCTGTGTCGTCGTCCAGGCCCGGCTACGGGCAGCTGCTCCGCACGCCCGGCGCCATGACCTTCCTGCTGCCCGGCTTCGCGGCCCGGCAGCCCTTCGCGATGCTGACCATCGGCATCGTGCTGCTCGTCGAGCACACGTCGGGCTCCTACGGCACGGCGGGCGTGATCGCCGCCGCCACCGGCGCCTCCATGGCGCTGTTCGCCCCGCAGAGCGGCAGGCTCGCCGACCGCTACGGCCAGGGCGCCGTGCTGCTGCCCGGCGTGCTGGTGCACACCGCCTCCGTGGCGCTGCTGACCGCGCTGGCGCTGGCGCACGCCCCGCTGTGGGCGCTGCTGGCGGCCGCGGTGCCGGCGGGCGCGTCGGTGCCGCAGGTCGGGCCGATGGTGCGGGCCCGGTGGGCGGCGAAGCTGGACGGCTCGCCGCTGATGACCACGGCGGCCGCCTTCGAGTCGGTGACCGACGAGTTCACGTTCGTCATCGGCCCGGTGCTGGCCACCGCGCTGTGCACCGGCGTCCACCCTGCGGCCGGCCTGATCGCCGAGGCCGTGCTGACGCTGGCCGGCGGGCTGCTCTTCGCCGCCCAGCGCCGCACCCAGCCCGACGTCGGCCGCACGGCTCGGAGCGCGCCGAGGGGCCCTTCCGCGCTGTCCGTGCCCGGCGTACGGGTGCTGGCCGTCGCCTTCCTCGGGATCGGCGCGGTCTTCGGCGGCATGCAGGTCTCGCTGACCGCCTTCGCCGCCGAGGCCGGGCAGCCCGGCATCAATGGCGTGCTCTACGGGGTCTTCGCGGCCGGCAACATGCTCGCCGGCATCGTCTGCGGTGCCATCGCCTGGAAGTCGGCCCCGCGCCGCCGCCTGCTCATCGGCTACGCGGCACTGACCCTGACCGCCTCCTCCCTGTGGACCGTGCACTCGGTGCCGCTGATGGCCGTCGCCGGTCTGATGGTCGGGCTCTGCATCGCCCCGGCCCTGATCAACGGCTACACCCTCGTCGAGAGCCTGGTGCCCGCCACCGCCCGCACCGAGGCCTTCACCTGGCTGACCGGCGCGGTCGCCCTCGGGCAGGCCGCCGCTGTCACCGTCGCCGGCCGGCTGGCCGACGGACACGGTGCCGGCGCCGGATTTGTCGTACCGCTGGCCGGCACCGCTGCGGCCCTGGCCACGGTGGTCGCCCTGCGCGGCCGGCTGGCCGGGCGGCCCGCGAGCCGGGTCGTGGCCCGTGGGATGAGTCACCAAGTGCCGGTCACAGTGGACTGACGCCGCGGAATGCTGCACTATTGACCGTCGTTAGCACTCAATGAGTGAGAGTGCCAGGAGGACAAGTGCCGACCTACCAGTACCAGTGCACCGCGTGTGGCGAGGGCCTCGAGGTGGTGCAGAAGTTCAGCGACGACGCGCTCACCGAGTGCCCGGCGTGCGACGGACGCCTGCGCAAGGTCTTTTCCGCGGTCGGCGTCGTGTTCAAGGGCTCCGGCTTCTACCGGACCGACAGCCGCAGCTCGTCGTCCAGCAGCACGCCCGCGGCGGCGAAGAGCGGCTCGAACGGCGGCGACTCGAAGTCGTCGAGCGATTCGAAGTCGTCGAGCTCCTCGGGCGCGTCCTCGTCGGGCTCGGGCTCGTCCTCGTCGAGCACGAGCGGCTCCTCCGGCTCCGGCTCGGGTTCCAGCTCGTCGAGCAGCAGCTCGGCCGCCTGAGTTCGGCCTGATCTTCCCTTCGGGCCCCGCCGATTCGCTCGGCGGGGCCCGAACGCGTGTCCGCAGCGGCTAAGTTGCCCCCATGACGGAGGCAGAGATAGGCGTGATCGGCGGGTCCGGCTTCTACTCGTTTCTCGACGACGTGACGGAAATCACGGTCGAGACTCCCTATGGCCCGCCGAGCGACTCGCTCTTCCTCGGCAAGGTCGCCGGGCGGGAAGTCGCCTTCCTCCCCCGGCACGGCCGCAAGCATCACATTCCTCCTCATCGGATCAACTACCGCGCCAATCTGTGGGCGCTGCGCTCCCTCGGCGTGCGCCAGGTCCTCGGCCCCTGCGCCGTCGGCGGACTCCGCCCCGAGTTCGGGCCCGGCACCCTCCTGGTCCCGGACCAGCTCATGGACCGTACGAAGGGCCGCGCCCAGACCTACTTCGACGGCGAGGCCCTGCCGGACGGCCGGCTGCCGAACGTCGTCCATGTCTCCTTCGCCGACCCCTACTGCCCGGCGGGGCGGCAGGCCGCTGTTCGGACCGCCCGGGAAGGCGGCTGGGAGGCGGTCGACGGCGGCACGCTCGTGGTCGTCGAGGGCCCGCGCTTCTCGACCCGCGCCGAGTCGCGCTGGCACGCGTCGCAGGGCTGGTCGGTGATCGGGATGACCGGGCATCCCGAGGCGATACTCGCCCGTGAGCTGGCTCTCTGCTACACCTCCCTGACACTGGTGACCGACCTCGACGCGGGTGCCGAGACCGGGGAGGGCGTCTCGCATCACGAGGTCCTCCAGGTTTTCGCCGCCAACGTCGGCCGGCTGCGTACGGTTCTCTTCGACGTGGTGGCCGCCCTCCCGGCGACGGCCGATCGGGACTGCCTGTGTGCCCATGCCCTGGACGGCCTCGACCTCGGTATCGGTCTGCCCTGAGGCTGCTTTCCTGAGGCCGCGCTGGGGCTGCCCCGGGACGCCCGCGGGCGCAGACTGGAAACATGCTGAGCGGGTGGGTCGTGGACCGGCCGGGGCCGATGGTGACGGAGCCGCTGGTGAAGGTGCGGCGGCCGGTACCGGAGCCGGGGCCGGGTGAGCTGTTGCTGCGGGTCGAGGCATGCGGGGTCTGCCGGACGGATCTGCATCTGGCGGAGGGCGATCTCCCGCCCCGGCGCCGCGAGACCGTGCCGGGACACGAGGTCGTCGGCCGGGTGGTCGCCTCCGGGCCCGGGGTGGCCCGGTTCCGGGAGGGCGACCGGGCCGGTGTGGCCTGGCTGCGCGGCACCTGCGGGATCTGCCGCTACTGCGCCGCCGGCCACGAGAACCTCTGTCCGCGCTCCACCTACACCGGCTGGGACGCCGACGGTGGCTTCGCCGACTTCACGCTGGTGCCCGAGGACTACGCCTACGGACTGCCCGGCGACCAGGACCCCGCCCAGCTCGCGCCCCTGCTCTGCGCGGGCATCATCGGCTACCGCGCCCTGCGCCGCAGCGCTCTGCCGCCCGGCGGACGGCTCGGCATCTACGGCTTCGGGGCTTCGGCGCACCTGGCCGCGCAGGTCGCCCTGGCCGAGGGGGCCACCGTCCATGTGCTGACCCGGTCGGCGGTCGCCCGCGAGCTGGCCCTGTCCCTGGGCGCGGCCTCGGTGGGCGGGGCGTACGACCCGCCGCCGGAGCCGCTGGACGCGGCGGTGCTGTTCGCACCGGTGGGCGACCTGGTGCCGGTGGCGCTGGCGGCCCTGGACCGCGGTGGGATCCTCGCGGTGGCGGGCATCCACCTCACCGACATCCCGGTGCTGAACTACCAGCGCCACCTCTTCCAGGAGCGCGAGCTGCGCAGCGTCACCTCCAACACCCGCCAGGACGGCCGGGAGTTCCTCGCCCTGGCCGCACGGATCGGGATCCGCGCCACCGTCACGCCCTATCCGCTGGACCGCGCCGACCAGGCCCTCACCGACCTGGCCGCCGACCGGGTCAACGGTGCCGCAGTGCTCATTCCCCCGCCTCACGTATGAGGCAGCCGCTGACCCGGTCGGGAACGATGCGTATCCACAACTCCCGTTTGCCCGCGGCTTCCTCCTCCGGTGGAGTGACGCGCTCGGCGGTGCCGACGGCGAGCACGCTCCATCCGGCGGTGATCGCGTCGTCGACCTGGTCGATCTCGAAGGCGACCTCGGTGCCCGCCGCGGCGGCGGGGGCCTCGCCGGTCTCGGTCCGGTAGACGATCGCGCCGTCGATGACCGCGTAGCTCACCGGCAGGAACGCCGGGCCCTCATCCGTGGTCAGCGCGAGACAGCCGACGCCGTGGTCGGCCAGGCGGCTCCAGCATTCGTCGGTGCCCAGTTCCTGCAGGACGGTCTGCGGCGGGGGCGCGAGGGCCTCGGCCGGATGTTCGGGGCCCACGCCGAGCAGCTGTCTCCCGGTGGTGCGGAGCGCTGCGGCGAGCCTCAGCAACGCGCTGGACCCGATCGTGTCCGACTGCTCCTCGACGTACTGCACATAGCTCGGAGCCATGCCGGCCCGCTCCGCCACCTCGTCCAGCGAGAGCCCGAGCTGTTCGCGCCTCAGCGCGACCCGGCGGCCCACGTCCCCCGGGTGGTGCGCTGTGTGGTGCGCTGTCTTGTGGGGCACGGTCATCACCTCCACCGCCTTCGCATTCTTCGCGTATCGAACGAATGTCTGTTACCAGCAGAGCACCCGCGAGGTCGCTTGGCCAGAGTTGCCCGGAGATGTCCATCGAACGGGTGACCGAGTTATCCACAACCAGCAAGTTGTCCACAGGCTGGGGAGCGGGCCCTGCCCGATGTCGGCGACCTGCGGCATCGTGGAGTCGGTCAGCCGAATATCTGGTGGTGGCAGGGGTGGTCGCGTTGTCGGAAGACTCGGAGAACAGTGCGGTTGAAGTTCACGCGGGGCGGACTCCGCCGCCCTTCGGGGTGCCCGCCTTCGGGCCGATCCGGGCCGGTGGCGGGCGGCACCGGATCCGCAGGGCGGTCCGGGCCAGGCGCAGGGCGATGGCCGCGGGCCTGGCGGTGACCGCGGCGGCCCTCGCGGCCGCCGCGCCACGCGGCGACACCCGAGTGGTGCGCGCGGTCCCACGGACCGCCACCGCGCCCGTCGCGGCCCGGGACGTGGTGCGGGCGCCCGTCCGGATCGCCGACGCGGCGGCGGTCCGGCTGCTCAGACCCGGCGACAGGGTGGACGTGCTCGCCGGAGCCCGGGTCGTGGCCCGGTCCGCTCCCGTGGTGGGCGTGCCGGACGCCGCAGCGGCCGGCACGGGCGCCGACGGCGACGGCGACGGCGCGCTCATCGTGCTGGCGGTGTCGCGCCCCACGGCCGCCGCGCTCTCGGGAGCGGCCGTGAGTTCACCGCTGGGGGTGGCGCTGTGCTGAAGGCACTCGAAAGCATGCATTCAACGCTCATACAGGTGCGGTGTGCGGAGCGCTTCGGGAGAGAGGCGAAGAATCAGCCGCTATGAAGGGTTTCAAGGAATTCCTGTTGCGCGGCAATGTCGTCGAGCTTGCCGTCGCGGTCGTCATCGGCGCGGCCTTCGGCAAGGTGATCGACGTCTTCGTCAACGGCGTGCTCAATCCGTTGATCGGGGCCTTCGGCTCGAAGAACCTCGACTCGTACTACTCCTGCCTGAAGGGTCCGTGCACGGTCGTCGGCGGCGAGGTCGTCAAGGGCGTCGCCATCCTGTGGGGCTCGGTGATCGGGGCGCTGATCACCTTCACCCTGACGGCCGCCGCGGTGTACTTCGCGGTCGTGCTGCCGCTCAATGCGTACAGCCGACGCAAGGAGGCGGAGGGCGAGCCCGTACTCTCTGAGGCCGAACTGCTCACCGACATCCGTGACCTGCTGGCCGAGCGCCGCTAGGCGGGACACGGATTGCTCGAAAGGAACATCTCTTGAAGGGCTTCAAGGCCTTCCTGCTGCGTGGCAACGTCGTGGAACTCGCTGTCGCCGTTGTCATCGGCGCTGCGTTCAGCAAGATCGTCGACGCATTCGTGAAGGGCATCATCAACCCTGTCGTCGGACTCATCGGCACGAAGAACCTCGACGGCTACGCGTGGTGCCTGAAGGACAACTGCGTTGTCAGCGCGACCGGTGGGGTCAAGTCGGGTGTCGCCATCGCATACGGCTCCGTGCTCACCTCGATGCTGACGTTCACGATCACCGCGGCGGTCGTCTACTTCGGGCTCATTCTGCCCATGAACACGTTCAACGAGCGGCGCAAGAGCGGCCAGCTGAAGGACGGCGACGGCACGCCGGCTCCTCCGACCGAGGTGGATCTGCTCGTGGAGATCCGCGATCTGCTCGCGCGCGAGGCGGCGGGGCGTGGCCCCTCCGTGCCCAGCCAGGACCACGGCGGTACCTGGGCGCCCCGCTAAGCCCTTTCCGGTGACCGCGGACGTCCGCCGGGTTGCGCAGCCGCCGGCTGCGCAACCCTGAGGGTCAGATGTGGTGCGGGGGCTTCTCGTCGAGGAAGCGGGCGAGGTCGGCCGCGCTGTCGGTGGGGGTGGGACGGTCGCCCCAGGCGGTGTCGGTGTCGTCCGAGGACGGCTGGTCCAGCGGGT
>Ga0307516_10008825_pt1 | contig 11327 bp, 11 predicted proteins | sample 19_EM_MG_FD_203310 | JGI IMG/M metagenome (GOLD analysis project Ga0307516, IMG submission 203310) | Populus trichocarpa ectomycorrhiza microbial communities from riparian zone in the Pacific Northwest, United States - 19_EM | ecosystem: Host-associated > Plants > Roots > Unclassified | place...
CAGAAGGTTCTAGGTGCCAACCTTGAAGACGGCTTATACATACTATCAACAGATGGATCAGCACATGTCTCCGAAATCAGAATGCTTCGAACAGCTCCACATTCACATACGATAAACATGTGGCATCGACGTCTCGCGCATCTTAACCATCAAGACTTGAAACGACTACTGGAATCCTCAGGAGAACGTATTACAGATTCTCTCGACATACACCCGGTCGCCGTTCCGGATATTGAACCCATTAAAGATCCAATGGACGACGAGCCGGTGACAGATTCTATGGATGTCGACTCGCCAGTGACGGATCTCAAGGACACGAGTCCTCGCTGGGAAACACCTGGATTGTGTCGGACATGCATTGAGGCGAAGCAACAACAACATATTGTACGCACCAGAGCACCTCGGTCCTCAATACCGTTTGAGCTTGTGCACTCAGATCTCTGTGGACCGATGAAGCACAGTATCGGAGGCGCCCAATACTACATCATCTACATTGATGACTGTACGCGATACACAGAGGTGTATTTCCTGATCACAAAGGCCGCGGAAGAAATATCGGCCAAGTTTCAACATTACCAAGCCTGGGTGGAAACTCAAGGATTCCATATTAAACGGTTTCGAAGCGACAATGGATCTGGAGAATACAGCAATTCGATATTCCTAGGTCTACTGGGAGAAAAAGGAATTACGTTTGAACCCTCCCCCCCGTACACCCAACACAAGAATGGAACGGCCGAGCGGATGATCCGGACACTGAATGCGAAGGCGCGAAGCATGATGTTGGACGCCAACGTACCGATTGTTTTCTGGCCCGAAGCCATTAGGACGGCATGCTATCTACACCGAAGATCCCCAACCTCGAGTCTGACGGACAATTGGTCACCTTACGAAGCACTGTACGGCACTGTTCCAAGAATTGGACACCTGAGACGATTCGGATGTCGCGCATATAAACACATTCCACCCGCTCAGAGAACGGAGAAGAAATTTGGAAACCGCTCCAGCATGTGCATGATGTTGGGATATGTCCATAATACTACGAAAATCTGGAGAATTTGGGATTTCAATTCGGGAAGAACCGGACGAGCAGTGGAATGCTCGAATGTGGTGTTTGACGAAGAAGAAAATGCACACACAGAAGAGCAGAGAGTCGGAGCTATTGAGTTTCCAGAAAATGCGAACGAATCGCAGGACGAAATCCAAGAAGCGAAGATGAATGAAATAAGTGACGGGCCGATAATTTGTCAAGAAAGTAAGTCAAGAAATCTTGTTCCCGTCAGCGAATTGTCGGAAGCCTGCCAAGCTTGGGCAGAAGCCTGTCGATTTGGACAGATGCCTGCCGATTTGGGTAGAAGCCTGCCGGGTTGGGCAGAAGCCTGCCGATTTGGGCAGAAGCCTGCCGGGTTGGGCAGAAGCCTGCCGGTTTGGGCAGAAGCCTGCCAGTTTGGGCAGATGCCTGTTGAGCGAATCAACAGATGACTACCGAAGAACGGGTGATGTGGATTCCATATGAAGTGACATTAAGACTGATTAAAATGGCAGACAAGAATGAGTATATCTCTGCTCGGACGCGCAGCAAGGCACGCCTTGAAATCAACAAGGCGATTATGAGCAAGGCTCACGAAGAAGGGGGTGATGTGACGTCTTCGGAACACCTTGCCTCTGCCTTCCTGCTACTTGGGATCACCGAGACATCAGAAGATGATGCCGTCGAGTGCGAGAACGGGATCACCGAGACATCAGAAAACGAAGCCGTCGAGAACGAGAGCGAACCGCTCACCTACAAAGCTGCGCTTCGAAGTCCGCAGGCAAGACATTGGAAGGAAGCCATGCGCCAGGAATGGCAGGCGTTGGTCGATAATCATACCTTTGATATTGTGGCGAAAGGTAATACTGTTCCTACGCCTACGACTGACAGGACAGTAGAAGAGCCTATTGGTTGTAAGTGGGTATACAAGAGGAAAATTAATCCGGACGGATCCACTCGGTATAAAGCACGACTGGTTATCAAAGGCTACGAACAAAAGGAAGGAATCGACTACGACGAAACTTACGCACCGGTGTCCAAGATGGCAACGTTTCGATTGATCCTGGCACTAGCCGCTCAGTATGGCTGGGACGTCGATCACATGGACGTGGTGACGGCTTTCCTAAATCCGAAGATCGACCGGGACAACATCTATATGGAAATGCCACTTGGAATTGACTGGCTCGTATCGGATGTCGGAAGCGTGTCGGATGGAAGCGTTTTAATCCTTCGGAAGGCACTCTACGGACTAAAACAAGCGCCCAGACTCTGGTATGAGGATATCGACGGATACTTGCAATCCATAGGATTTCGACAATCAGCTGAAGATCCAAATCTGTATCTTCAACGAGGAGTTCTCCTTGTCCTATACGTGGATGACCTGCCTATTGCGCATAATGGTGAGGAAGGACATCGGATCAAGCAGCTACTCCAAAAGAAGTACAGAATGTGCGACTTGGGCGCGGCAAAGCGGTTCCTAGGAATCGAGATCGAGAAGACCAAGGATGGAGGATTCAGCATCTGCCAACGAGGTTATATCAACACGATCATACGACGATTCCGGCTAATGGACGCAAAACCGGCTAAGTCTCCACTTGATCCTCAAACAGACCTGGCTAACACCGTCTGTGAGGACAAGCCAGCTAATCGTAAAGAATATCTCTCCATGGTCGGATCACTCATGTACGCGGCCCTAGGAAGTCGCCCAGACATTGCCTACAGCGTTACCGCCCTCAGCCGGTACAATGTCCAGCCTCTCGAAATGCACACAACGGCAGCAAAGCGAGTGCTACGATACCTTAAGACCACTTCGGACTTTCGAATTCACTATCGCCGACTTCCCCTAAGTTCACACGACACCAACACCTCCATTGTCGGGTTCACTGACTCTGACTGGGCGGGAAACCTCACCACCCGGAAGTCGGTTGGAGGATGTCTGTTCGGGCTTGGGACCAATGGCAGCGACGGGCCTGTGATGTCAGGACTAGTCCATTGGCAAGCAAAGTCGCAAAGCGTGGTGGCACTGTCCACCCTGGAGGCCGAATACATTGCTGCATCACATGCTACCCGGGAGAGTCTTTGGCTCAAGCGAATGCTGAAGGAAGCAGCGGACGGAATGGGAGTAATGGCTTGCAATCGAGCAGTACCGATCGGATGCGACAATCAAGGGGCTATCAAGCTCATTGCGTCAGGAGTTGTACGCCAAAAGTCGAAACATATTGATGTGAAATACCATCATGTTCACGACGAGCAGATGAGGGGCTTAGTTAAGTTCCATTATGTCACCTCGGAGTCTAATCCTGCAGATCTGCTGACCAAACCTCTTGCTGCTCCCCGCCATGAGCAATTGGTACGACTTATCGGACTCGCCCCACACGATCCGCACCCGGAGATCACGATCTGAACGAACGACTCTGCTTGGAAAAAGGGGGTGCAGTTCTCTGGCGAAGAAGAGGGGGTGCGGAGGATAAGGAGTTGGAAAAAGGATTGTTTTGTTGAAGCACGTTTTCTTTTCTTGCATCCTGTCGGCAAGCGCGAGTCGGCACTCTTTTTCCTACTAGCAGGTGTTTTTTTTCCCACGAGGTTTTCACTGCAGAGGTTTTAATGAGGTCGACGAGGATTTAATGGGATTGATTTTTCTTTTGTTTTTGACTTGGTGGTTTTCTGTTTTAGCACGGAGCGCGAGAAGAGGGGGTGTGTTGGAATTGCTTCTCGCCGCTCTCCCCTCCGGCGTGGCGTGCCGGTGGAAGCGTCACCACAGCAACGGCTTCGACGGGATCCTGGTAACGGCGGCTTGGCATTTTCGCATAGCAGCGTCTTCAGCATTTCTTCTTCTTTTCTTCTATATACTTCTTAATAGCATAGAAATAGAAGATCATCACACGTCAACGATAATATCATCTCGTCATACCTCTTTCTCTCTCTCTTTCTCTCTGCTCGTGTGAAGACTCTCAGCGCAACGGAAATCGGGCAAACTTTTCACACTCGGCTGCCGCGTGGCCAACACTCTACTCACGGCAATAGGAGAAAAGGACGCACAAGCAGTAAAGGTAAGGAACAGGGAACAGGACATGCAAGCTTCATCAACAGGAGACAACAAACGTAGCGGACAGGAGAAAGGATGCGCAAACATAATCAACAGGAAGCGACATACGTAACGATGACAGGAGCAGGACGTGCAGGTAACATAATGGAGACGAAGGAGAGAGGTCTAGACCGGCCAGCGGTCGGGGATATCGCTACCAGAGTGATATGGCGGAGATCGGTTGAGGCGCCTAAGCGTGGAGGATGACCACAGCTGCGGCAGCGGAAACGAGAACGAGCCACAGGGCGACAAGGGTGAGAGTGGCACCGGCGCCGGCGCCAAGTAGCCTGTCGCGCCAGGTTCGTGACAGGTGCGGTAGATACGGATGGGGTGGCTAGCCTGCGGACGGGCTTGGATCTACTCGTTCATTTGTTGCTGTTTGGTGATGATGGTTCCCAGGGTGTGGGTCATTCTTTGGAGTTGCTGCTGGTCTGCGTTATGAATGTCATTCATGCGCTTTGCGAGTGTTCGGTAGACCACATGGTTGCAGTGGGCATCCTGGGTGGTTGTTTCATGTATCATGGTGACGATTTCACCCAGTAGGGTGATTTGCTCATCCTGGAGCATGGTGGTTGGTGTGGCGGCTGGGGCTTCCTGGTCTTCCTCGGGTGGTGTGATGTTGGCCAGGGGTTCGTGTGGAGCTGCTGCGCTGCAGCAAAGGTGGTGGTTTTCTAGATTTATGAGGAACTGGCAGTCAGGGCAGACCCACTTTCCCTGATACCAGTCCGTGCAGACCTTGTTGGGATTAAGGCGTCGTTCATAGGTTATGTTAAGTAGTTCTTCGGCATGGGGTATCACGCAGTCGCATATCTGGCAGTTACGGTGATGGCGGCGGCAGCCAGTACTTTGTTGTGGGTAGTAGTTGTAGTCTTTCATCTGTCAGTGGGTGTTGCAGTTGTCATTGTCGCAGGCGGTCCAATGGAGGGAGACATGGTCATATGGGTGGGGCTGTTTCATGGCAGACAGTGCGGGCAATGGTGTGGGAGGTGGGGCATCCCATCCATCGATGGTGGTGGCTTGGGTGGTGGTACCCCAATCGTTGTCTGTATCGGTCGTGGGTGTGTTCTGGTCATCGTTGGCGAAGGTCCTGCCTTCGTTGGTGTCGACAGTGACAGCGGTAGACTTTCTGCTAATTCTGGAGGGCTGGTTTCTCTGTGTATTTTTCGTGGAATTCGCAGACGACGTCCGTTGAGTTTTTTAGGTTTCCAGCTGGATACCAGGTACGGTCGGGGTCGTGGAAGCTGGTCCACTTGACTCGATACTGGATTTGGTTTCTGTGACCGTTTCGGAAATGAGGATTTCTTCTACTTCCCACTCTTGCTGTTCTTGGATAATAACAGGAGGGGGTGGTGGCTGGTTGTGTTCGGGGATGGGTTCTGTACTGGCTGTGGGTTCGAGGAGGCTGATGTGGAAGACTGGGTGGATTTTGACAGTGGCCAGTAGGTCTAGTTTATATGCTCAGGGCCCGATTCTTTTGAGGATGGTGTACAGGCCTCTCTGCATGTAGTCCAGTTTGTTCGAGGGTCAGGTGGTTCGGATGTTCTTCCTTCTGAGCCAGACCTTGTCACCTGGGTTCAGTACTGGATCCAGGTGTCGTGTCATGTTGGCTTGCCCCGCTTGAGCCATTTGTGCCTCTTTGGTTTCTGCTCAGAGATCATCGTGCAGCTTCCTCAATGCCTCAACATATTACGATACTTCTGGTGTTTCATCGTTACGTGTGCCAAGGTCCAGCATGAATTCAGGATGGTATCCATAGTTGGCGAAAAAGGGGGTTATTTTTGTGGTTCCGGTTTGGGTGTTGTTGTAGCAGAATTCTGCAATTGGCAAGAGTTTCTCCCAGTTGTCCTGCTGATAGTTGCAGTATACCCGGAGATAGTGCTCAAGAGTGGCATTTGCTCTTTCTGTTTGTCCGTCCATTTGTGGGTGGAAAGCTGTGCTAAGGTTCCATGATATCACGAGCGCTTCGGTTACTCGTTTCCAGAAATCTGAGGTAAACAGGGACCCTCTTTCTGATACGATACGACTCGTTAGTCCATGGGGTCTGATTATCTGTTGGAGGAACTGGTCAGCTAGGTCCTTGGGGTCCATTGTGCCTTGACATGCTACGAAATGCCCCATTTTTGTTAGTCAGTTGATGTTTACCCATAGCGCATCTTTTCCATTGCATGTAGAGAGCGTCATGATCAAGCCCATCGATATTGCATCCCAAGGTCGATGCGGCAGTTCTAGCCATCTGAGTAATCCGAACAGCACGTGTTGGATTGGCTTGATTCGCTGGCAGGTGTCACAGTGGTAGACATCTCTGTGTACATACTTTCGTTGCCCAGGCTAGTAGAAGTTTTGGCTGATGAGTTCTAGGGTTCTTGCTTGGCCCGGGTGTCCTACGGCTTGCGCATCGTGGTGGTCTCTTAATATGCGGAGTTGTAGTCTGTCATTGTCAGGGATCCATATGAGGCCGTCATACATTAAGAGCCCCTTATTGTCTTCACATAGTCCTAGCGTAATCTTTCCATCGTGGGTGGTCCCACTCGCCTTTTCCCTCTGGATTTCTTGGATCTCTTTATCTGTAGCACTCAGTGTCCGGATTTCATTCAGGAGTTCTTGTTTATTTCAAGGTTGATGGTTTCCATTCTATTGGCCTGGACTGCTTCGAATACTTCTTCCAGTAACAGGATTCGGCTGTGGTTCTGCCGATGCTTCATATCCCCTTCCCAGTGAGAGTCTCCTGACTCTCTAGAGATGATGTCCAGTTTGCTGGCTAGCTTCCCAGGTCGGTATCTGATTGTGAAGTCATAGTTGGCTAATCGCTCGCCCCACTGGGCTTGCCATAGGTTGAGTTCTTTCTTCATTTTCCAATATTCCAGGTTCTTGTGGTCCATAAGAATCATGATTTCGGATCCCCTTGTCTTGCAATAGGTATCCCATTTGCGCAGTGCGTCCACAATCGCCAGTAGCTCTTTGTTGTGGATATCATAGTTGCACTCTGAATCCTTGAGTTTTCTTGAGTAGTATGCTCTAGGATGCAGGATACCCTTTTCGTCGGGCTGTGAGCAAATTGCGCCTATGACGTAATCTGAGGTGTCTATTTCGATGGTGATGGGTCGTTCTGGGTCGAAGTGTTGCAGTATTGGTTCCCTGGTCATTGCCTCTTTGAGTGTCTCAAACGCTTCCTGTTGTTTGTCACCCCATTCCCATACCTTTTCCTTCCTTGTCAGGAAGGACAGAGGCGTCCTGATTTTGCTATAGTCTTTGATGAACCGTCAGTAAAAGTTTGCGAAGCCTAAGAAACTCTGTATTCCTTTGACGTTTGTTGGTTCCTTCCAGTCCTTGATTGTCCCGATTTTCTCTTCATCCATTCTTAGTCCCTGTGGTGATATGACATATCCCACATACTCCATCTCCATTGTGTGGAATTTGCATTTGGATGCTTTCAGCGTTAATCCAGTGTCTCATATTCACGTGAGTATGGCTTGGACATGTTCCCGGTGTTTCTCTTCGTTTTGGGAGAACACCAAGATGTCATCCAGGTAGGCTACGTAGAAGATATCCAGGTAATCGCTTAGGAATTCGTTCATCCACCTTTGAAATGACGCAGGTACATTGGTGAATCCGAATGGCATGACGCAGTATTCGTATAAGCCGTAGCGAGTTCGAAATGCTGTTTTCCATTCGTCTCCTTTTGCAATTGCCAGGTTGTAATATACGTCTCGGATGTCAAGTTTGGTGTAGATGGTAGCGTTGAACAATTGGTCGAGTCATTCTCCAATTAGTGGGAGCGGTGTCTGGTCTTTCACTGTTATTTTGTTTAACTGCCTGTAATCCACACATAGGCGCAGGCCTCCATCTTCTTTCTTTACGAAGTGGATTGGTGCTCCTGCCGGGGAGGTAGATGCTCAGATCCACCCTCATTTTTCGTTAATGTCTAGGTATTCCTTGATGGCCTTCATGTTTTCGTCATTCAGGGGGCATAGGGGTTCATATGGGGGTGTCTTTCCTTTCTTGAGTGGAATATGGTGATCTTGTACTTGGTGGGGTGGTGGTACCGTGGGTTCCTTTTTGGTGAATACTTCGAGGAATTCGTGATATTTACCTGGTATATGTATCTCGCTTGTTCGCGAGGTTTCCTTGATCTTGTTGATTACTGTCTGGCATACTTCCCAGGGGTCTGTTTTGCCGATTTCCCAGTTTTCTTTGTTTTCTGGTGTTTTCCTGTAGTATTGCTCTGTGGCCTTTTCTTCTGGGACCATGTTGACTCTTGGTGAGCTGGGCAAGCATTTCTTGGCGCAGTGGTCGAAGTGAAATTTCATTGTATGGTTTTTCCATCGTATTACTGGATCATGAAGCTAGAGCCATGGGAGTCCTAAGATGATCGGAGCGTTTCCGATTGTGATGCAATGTAGTCGGATATCTTCTTCATGGCGGTTGATAGTCAAGGAGATCTGATTGTCATGGGTTACTGGCCCGCGGGTGACCTAACTTCAGTCGACTGTTAAGACCCGTCGGGGTGTTGTATTTTCCTGCATTTGTATTCATCTGGCTTCCGCATTGGCTTTATCAATGAAGTTTTCAGATGTACCTCTATCCACCAGGGCTGTGGTGGCACACTCCTTGCCATTGGTTCCCTGGATCCTTACTTTGATTGTTTTTTTTTCTTCTCCATCGTATCGGGTTGTTCGTATTTGGTAGGGCGGTTCTTCTTCTTCTTTCGCAACTGGCTTCTCCCTTGCGTGACCGTTGCTAAGGTCTATTCCTGAGAGCTGTCGTTTCCCGATATTTCGAGGTTCTCGGCACTTGATTCTTGCTTCTGTCCCTCATAGGTGGCTTCTGGGGCTTAGTAGGGCCTTTTCCATAGGAGTCGTGGTTTCTTGGGCAGGGGGCATTCCCTCGCGAAGTGCCCCTTTTTCCCGTAATTGTAGCATTCGTCTGTATTTGGTCATCAGGGAAACTGGTTCAGCGTTCTTAGTGTGAACTTGAATTGCTGGGTGATGTCTATGTCCATTGAGTCCCCCATGGGTGCTGACGGGGGTTCTTTCGTGTGGATATGGAAGCGCGCTTCTGGATTTGCTGCAGATCATCGACTAATGACTCCGAGGTTGCATAGGTGGCTATCGGTTTTGATAGCCGTGGTGGCGTAGTCTACTAGGTCTGTGGCAGGTGTTTCACTCATGACCAGGTGTCTTTTTACTTCGGGGTGTAATCCGTCTTGGAATCGTGCAATCCATACGTTATCCGCGTATGGGAGGTCAGCTTTGATTGTCTGAAATTCTGCCCAGTAGGTCGCTGCTGTTCAATTTCCCTGCTGGATTTTCTGGAATTTCTTGAACGCTATTTCCTTGACGTCTACTTGACTGAAAGCATGCTTCATGTTAGTTTTCAGTTCCTCCCATGTTAGGTTGATTCCTCCTTCTTGGTTGAGAAAGGTTTCCACCCAGATCCATACCACCCCTCAGAGTAGGTAACATAACGGATAGGGTAACCGGACACGATAGAGAACCCGGACAGTAGAAAATCCGCTAGTAGCAGACAGACCCTCCGCATATTACCCTGCCAGCCGAGTAAAAATCTGCAACCTGCCCAGTCAAAAACATCAGCGATAATATGGCACCCACCAGACCCCCTCCAAACGTCAAATCGAAGAAAGAGATACAATCGGCAGCCAAGGAAGACGATATCGCCGCTGCGCTGGTGCATAGAAAACAAGAAGGCACCTCCTTCCGTATGCTTACACTACTGTTCAATGTTCCGTGTTCCACCTTCGTCGATCGCGCTCGAGGTGGGCTGTCACATTAGGAAAGCCATGTACACCAGCAGAGGCTCACCCCAGCTATGGAGAAGGCACTACAGGACTGGTGTAAGCAGTTGAATGACTGGGGTTTTCCGCCACGGATGTATCTTCTACTGGCCATGGCCAAAGCATTAGCCCAGCAAAGGGCAGATGAAGAGGAGGATCCTACACTGGCTGGGTTAGGAAAGCGATGGGTGGGAAACTTTCTTAAACGTCATCCGGAACTCGCAGCCAAGTACGGCACCCAGCTAGACCACCAACGGGCATACGCTAGCCACCTTCCCACCCTACGAGACTACTTTCGAATGCTGGAGTGATTGGTCCGCAAGTACAATCTTAAGCCCGAAGACATCTTCAATATGGACGAGAAAGGGTTCATCATCGGTCGATCGTTGAGAGCAAAGGTGGTTTGTAGAGCAGGTCGTTGGCCACCAAGGGTGATGCAGGATGGAATGCGGGAGATGCTTACAGTTGTGGAATGTTGCTGTGTGGTACAATACATGCTGCCTTCCTTTGTGATTTTCAAGGGAACTGCACAGTATATGGGCTGGCATTCAGAAACCAGCGACCCTGATGCGATGTTTGCCTGTTCACCTAACGGGTGGACTGATGACAAGCTGGGCTTGGAGTGGTTGTACCACTTTGACCGTTGCACTAAGGACCGGAAGGGGGGTAGTGACACTTGACTGCTCTTCCTAGACAGCCATCGTTCGCACCTTAGCCTCAAGTTTATTCAGTATAGTATCGACAACAACCTTCAACTCCTTTGTTTTCCAGCACATTCAACACATCTCCTTCAACCCCTTGACGTCGGTCTTTTTGCCCCCCTGCAAAAGTATTACGGCAAAGCGGTGGACGATTATATCTGAAATACTCGTACAGGTATCTTGAAGGGAACATTCTGGAGATTCTACATTGCAGCATGCCGGCAAGCCTATACAAAGAAGAATATCGCCTCCGCCTTCCGTGCAACTGGGATTTGTCCCTTCAATCCTGATGCTGTTACAAGACTGATTACTGGTGATACCAACCCTGTCACAGTCCCAACCTCCACCGTAGCCACTTCGTCACAGCCGGCTGTTGATAATTTGTCCCAACTTAAGACTCCCCGTAAGAGTCGCGATGTGCGCCAGCAAACACAATTGGCGATTGAAGCCCTTTGCCAGACCAGTGATGTCAATGTTTGTGACACTGGGGTTGTATCATAACCGGAGTGTGGAGAGAATTAAAGGTAATCAGGCTACTTTCGATAATTCACAGCGGAATAATCTTAGATCGTGGGTGTGGGTTTCGGCGGTAGTGTTTTGAGGATGTTCGTGCTGATGATTCTTTCTTTCGAGTGGAGTTTCACTCCTTTTTATCCTCGAAACCCTGAGTGAGATTCGGTGAGTCGGCCTAAGGTTCCCCCGTGGTTTTTTAAACCACGAGGA
>Ga0307516_10008826_pt1 | contig 11327 bp, 9 predicted proteins | sample 19_EM_MG_FD_203310 | JGI IMG/M metagenome (GOLD analysis project Ga0307516, IMG submission 203310) | Populus trichocarpa ectomycorrhiza microbial communities from riparian zone in the Pacific Northwest, United States - 19_EM | ecosystem: Host-associated > Plants > Roots > Unclassified | place...
ACTTCGTACCCGAAGTGACTGGAGAGTACTTCGTACCCGAAGTGACTGGAGAGTACTTCGTACCCGAAGTGACTGGAGAGTACTTCGTACCCGAAGTGACTGGAGAGTACTTCGTACCCGAAGTGACTTTCGTAGCTCTAACCCCCACCTGGGCAGAGCCCGTACGCCGGTTTCGTTGCATCAGGGCGGCGGTCCACCGCCATCTCCCACTTCCTGTGAAAAAAGCTCGCTCGCACGAGGTGGCCTGAGTCCGCAACGAAAGCTTCTGCGATTCAGGGTAGTGGCCGGATTTGGATTTCGCCGCGCTAGCGCGGGTGACGAGTCGCCGCGGCGTGCATAGCTTCGGGGCCATGCCGAAGAGACCAGCGAGCCGCGCCCCGATTTCAGCCCCGAGCCGCCCCCGGGTTGCCGCCCGCCGCCCACCCGCGGTAGTCGAGAGGGCGATGGACGCCGCCGGCCTCCCCGCCCTCATCGAAGCCATTCGCCACCTGCACGGCCTGGATGCCACCTGGCTCGAATCAGTGCCCGTGGTCGAGACGCACGAAGGGCAGACCGTCTGGGCTGGAGAGGTCCAGGTGTTCGCTGTGGAGCACCCGAAGGCCTCGCGGGTATATGCCTGGAGCCACGAGACGAGCGCCAAGAAGCGGCGGTTTCACGTAGTGCTGGGCATACCGCCCGTGACGGGGGCGGAGAGGGCGGTGAGGGTGGCCGTGCTGTCAGAGGCCCAGCCGCGCTAGCCCAGATTTGGGGCGTCGTCTTCGACGGCGGTTCCGCAAGCTTCGATCTGCTTTGGCGGCCGCGGGGTCTTGTCGATCTTCTTGAAGCCGCGCTGTGTTGACTTGATCTCGCTCTGGACCTTCTTGATATCGCGAGCCGCGCGCAGCGCCTCTGGTGCCTTGCCGCCCGTTTCCAGCATAGTTGCCCGCACTCTCGCGCCCACTTCTTCTGCCGCGCGCTCGCATTGATCCTGGCCGCGAATATTACTGTTCTTGATCTTCTCGTCGGTCTGAGTGATCCGAAACAGATTCGCTGCCAATTCTGCTTTTCCCATGAAATCCAATGGCGACCTCTTCATGGGGATGCGCTTGTACTGCTTAAGCGTCGCCAGGTTCATATTGTAGAGGCCGCGATAACCGGCATTCTGAAAGAATGCATACTGCGTTACACCCGCCCGCTTGGCGGTGCCACCGAGGCTTCGCTCGCTCTCGGTAATGTCGCCACGCATCGTCACTCGCTCGACGCCCTCGGCTTCGGTTAGAGCAAGCCTGCACGCTTCGGCGAACGCGATGAAGTACGCTTGAGCGTGCGCAACCTCTGGCTTCCTGACGTCGCCGTTCATCGCCGCGAGGTAGCAAGCGAAACGTGATAGCTTGAAATCTTCCTGCTCGCGCCCTTCTACTGGGCGTCGTATCGGCACAATGTTGTCGGAGATATCGACAGTCAGGCCAATGCAAACCTGCATCGCCTTTTGGACCGACTTCTTGAAAGACGAATAGTCTTCATATCCGAGGAGCTTGGCCAGCTCAGATGCCCACCAAAATCGGAAACCATTTTCATGCGCGAGGCTCTCGAAGCGCTGCTCGTCAGGCTCAATCGCGAATGGGTTCGGGTCTTGATCGGACATGCCGCAGGATAGCTGAACACTCGCGCCCGTTCAATCCGAGCAGTACCGTTTCAGCGCACGCCGCAAGTCCTGGAAACTGGCTAGGTTTTCTTCGCCAGTGCGTCGAGCAATGTCCGCCTCGCCCACTCCGAAAGCCCCACGCCGTCGCGCTTGGCGGCCCGCCCTATCTCCGCGCGCTCCGACTCAGTGAACCGCACCGACAGAAGCGCGCCCTTGGCCAGCTTCTTCGGCACGGGCGGGCGACCGATCCGAGGCGCGCTCACGGCGCACCCCCGATCGTCGCGTTGAGCAGATCGTCAACGTCCCACAGCGTCGCCGAAACGCCTGCCGCCATTGCCGGCGTCACGCGTAGCGTCTGGTGGCGCCGCACGAAGTTGTAATGCGCGAAGTGGAGCGCCGTCGCTGCCACATGATTCTCCAGCTTCTTGCTGAAGGCGTTGGTCAAGCGCGTGTAGCGGCGTACACCCATGCGCACCGTGAGGTTCTGGCGCTCGACGTAGCTCGTGGATACCAGCTCGGCGACGGGCGAGCCGAAGATCGGGGTCTTCTCCGTCGCGATCACCTTTGGCGGGCTGTAGCGGCCGGGGCCGGTTGCTTCTGCCTCGTACGTTTTATGGAGCTGCGCGTAATCGACACCGGTCTCGGCGAAAGCCTTACCGATCGAATCGATGTACGAGCGCAGCCCATCCGTCGAAATCTGCACGCGGTTGATGAGGCGTGCGGCAACGTCGTCAATGAACGCTTGCGTGCTCGCAGCGTCGCGCTTGCCGACTAGGAAAGAGGGAACCAGTTTGGTCTCGGCATCCACGGCCACGAAGGTCCAGGTGTCGCCCACGCGGCGCTTGTCGTCGTCCTTGGTGACGTGGCGCTGCTTCTTGCCAACGAACGCCCACAGCTCGTCAATCTCCAGCCGGTCACAGTCCAGGTTGACCATGGTGCGGTCCAACAGATCGGCGCAGCCGTCGCCGACGCGCACCAGCAGGGTGCCGATCGTCTCGCGGTTGACGCCGGTCATGCGCTCGGTCGAACGAATCGAGCAACCCTCAACGAGGGCGCTGACTACGGCGATCTGCTTGTCACGGGAGAGGTTGTTGGCCACGGACTAAATGTATGACAACAACGCGGCCCGGTGCAAGGACTATTTGTATGACGGTTAGTCGAACGGGAAATTCCCCTGACCCAGGGCTTCAAATCCCTTCAGAACGTCATCATCGGGACCGCGCTCTACCGTAATCCTGTAGCGCGTCATGCGACCAACAGCTGCCTCCTGCTCTTTGCGACCGGAGATTCTGTCCACTAGGGACTGCGCCACTGATCCTTGAACAAGATCACCCGTGTCGATGTCAACGAACTTGAACGAGGGCGGCGCGACGCCAAACACATCAAAATAGCCACGTATCACGAGGTCAGTTGATGTCTCGGGGGTCTCGTTGTCGTTACGTGGCGTGCTTGCTCGCTTACTCGGCTTGAGCACCTCGCGCGCGCCATTTACGCCTTGGCACCCGATGTAGATTCTAGCTCCGGGCGTCTCCACGAACGCCTCCGCGCGTAGTTCTTCAAGGACGCCCAGGTACGAGCGGAATGTCTTTGCTAACTCGGGATGCTGAGATAGTTCGGCGGACAGTTTTTCTAGATCGTCAAACGCAAGTCCCACGAGCGTGTCATATCGTTGCGCGACAAGATCGAACACCTTCTCATTCGCTGCTCGCACGTCTATGGAGAACGAGCCCGGGCCATTGGCTGCGGCCATGAGCGCCGTCGAAGGCATCCCATCCCTTTCTCGTATCTCATGGATGCCGAGGGCTTCGCCGATCGCCGTCCACAAGTTCTGAATCCACTGCGAGAGTCGGGCTAGAGCCGCAAACTCGATCGTATGCTCGTGAACTGGCCCCCCCGCGAAACGAATTCGCCTTTCTGCCGGGTTGAAAGAGGTTCTCACCTTGAGTTTCTTCAGTAGAGGCTCTCGGGCAAAGGCCGGCAACGGAGCACCACGAACCGGCAAGATCTTTTGTGGAATGTCGCCAGGCTCCACCGACCAAACGGCTAGCGGCTTGTTGCGCGCTCCAAGATCAACGATTCGGAGGTTATCCTTCCGAGAAAAGACGCCGCGCATTGCCACCCCGCCAGACGCCAGCGCCTCTAGTTCCAGGATCGAAGTAGCGGAGAAGATCCAGCGAACGCGGTCCGGTAGAAAGTCCGCGAACAGCGCAAGGCTTCTCCCCATTGAGTGCTCGACCAAGGCGAGCTGCGGGCCGTCGTACTCGACAAGTACGTCAAAGCGCGTTGGGTAGTCCCAGGCTTCCGGCATGCTGGGCGGTCCCAGCTTCGACCAGTCAAACCTCATGTGGCAGCCTTGAACAGCGCTGGCGCCTCGGCTAACGCCGCGCGCGTTAGCCAAACGGAGTGGTGTTTGGGACTTTGACCAGTCTGCTTGATTACTCCATGCTCGGTCGAGAGTGTGGCGCACACAACCGGCACATCATTCCAGTAATCATGCAGCGCGCGGGCGGCCAGCGCGTCTTCAAGCGCTAGGTAGCAGGAAAGAGAGGCCGCGCGGCACCCCTTAGCTCGCTCCTGCTCCAGGAAGCTTTCCCATGTGTCGGCGATTCTGTAGACGCTATCGCTCAGCGCACGCGCATCCGCCGGCGGACAGGCAACCTTGGGAAAGTGCCCTGGCCACCGGCTCTCTAGCTGTGCTGGAGCAGGCTCCCCCTGCTTTTGCTGCGACACAGCCGGCGATGCTACCATCCAGCCCCCGGCGGCAGCCCAATTTGCGGCTATTGGGGGCCGTGGCCACACATGGGGCACTCCCCCGACTTCGGCCAAGCCCCGCTCAGCACGTCGCCCAGCGTCACCCCTAGCTTCCGCGCGACCCGCAGCGCGAAGGCCAGCGACGTCGTCTTTCGGATGTTCAAGACGCGCTCCACGGTCACCCGGTGGTAGCCGAGCGCCCTGGACACGTGACTCCAGTTGCCGAAGCGGACGTGGAGCACCCACATGGCGCGGCGGACGCGCTGTTCTTCGGTAGGGGTGAGCCGGGCTAGCTCGCGGCGTGACTTGTGGCCGTTCGGGTGGGGCGCGCGCGTCCAGGTCTGCTTGGCGGTCAGGATCGGCATGCCCGATCCGATACCCGCCGAAACGCAGGCCGCGCGGCTTGATTTCAAATCCGGCCACTACCCGATTCAGGCTGCAAATTGGCAGCCAAAGATCTGATGAATCCTTAGCCATAACCTGGGCATGCGCGCTGGGAAATCACAGCGACTTGACGAAGTCCCAGATGATTTGGCCGCCGGTTTTTGGCCAGCCGTGCGTGCTGTTGTCCCAGCCGCCGTAGCTGTGCTCGCACCAGCGCACCGGCGAAGACGCGGCGCAACCTTGGTAGTCGACGCACGAGGCGGCCTCGACGCTCGGCTGGGCGTCGCGAGCTTTTCGGATCTGCGCGTGCAGGTCGGAGAGCGCGGGCACGGTGTTGGCCGTGCAGCCGCCGAGCTGCAGGTAGTGGTCACGCGCCGTTTCGCCCGCCGTGAACGGCACGTGCGAGTCGTCGATGCCGTGGATCACGAGCGCGGCTGGAGCGCCTTTGCAATTGGCGCTCTCGGGCAGGGCGCCCGAAACCGGCGTCACCGCCAAGAGCTCGTCGCCGTGGCGGCAGCCGAGCAGGTTCGTAAAGCTGGCGCCGGAGCTGGTACCAGCCGCAAAGACGCGCCTCGTGTCGATGCAGTAGTCGGCTTCGACTTGCGCCAAAACCAGCTCGAAGAACTTGAGATTGTCTGTGGGGTCGCTGCTGGATTCCCAGCCGCCGGTCAGCGAATCGAGCGGCTCGCGCAGCGACTGCATGTAAACGAGCACCGCGCTTTCGCCCATCACCTCTTGAAAGCCAGCGCAGTCGCCCTGCTGACAATCTTTGTGATTGCGGTTGCGACCGTGGAAGGCAAAGCCCAACGGATACGCTTTCGCGCTGTCGTACGTCTTCGGCAGCGACACGATATACAGGCCGGTGCGCGCGTTGACGGCCAGCTGTCGTTCTCCAACCGGCCCGGGCGCCTTCTTACAGCCGCCGCTGGCCGTCGAGGCCGTCGCGCCGCTCGCAGCGTTGTCGGAGCTGCGGGCGTTGGCGCGCTTGTCCGCGCTGCCGCTGGCGCTGCCCGGCGTTGCTCCCGCACGCTGACTCGCACTCCCGCGACAGCCGGCCACCAGCGCCAAGCTCAAGGCCAGCAGAACCCGCAATCCAGACGCCGCAAGCATGACCGCACTATGGCAGAAGGAGCCGCGGCCTACCTCAGCGCGCGACGAGCCGACCGAGCACGCGCGGCAGCTCGTCGGCGATTTCGTGCGCCAAAAGGCCGCGGTCGCTGGCGTGGGCGGTCGACCAGGCGTCGGCGGCGGCGCCGTGCAGGTAAGCTCCGACGAAGGCGGCGGAGCGAGGCGAAAGCTCGCAAGCCAGCGCGGCGATGATGCCGGAGAGCACGTCGCCGGAGCCGCCCGTGGCTAAAACGGGGCCGCCCGTGGGGTTGAGCAGCGGCAACGACTCTGGCGCGCCGATGATGCTGTAACGACCCTTCAAGAGCACGACGGCACCAGTGAGCTCGACGACGCGCGCCACGGCCGCAAAGCGATCGTTCTCTACGTCTTGGTACGGAATGCCGAGCAAGCGTCCGAGCTCGCCGGCGTGCGGCGTGAGCACGACGTTTTTGGCGCGCGTCAGCTCGGCAGCGCGATCGGCGAAGTGCGAGATGGCGTCGGCGTCGACGACTTTGGGGCCGTCGAAGCCGAACACCACGGCGTCGACGACGCGCCGCGCCGCCGCATCGAGCCCCAAACCGGGACCGACCACGACAGCGCTGGACGGCTCCAAAAGTCTTTGTAGGGCCGCTTCGGGCGACGCCGTGTCGATGCGCGCCGTCATCACCTCGAGCACGCGCTGATCGAGCGCGTCGGCGGCTGTGGGAGAGGTCGCGATGGTGACCAAGCCGGCGCCTGCGCGCTGCGCGCCGTGCGCCGAGAGCAGCGCCGCACCCAGCTTGCCGGGTGAGCCGGCGACGACCAGCACGCGCCCGGCCGAGCTTTTGTGCAGCGTCGCCGCGCGTGGCGCGAGCAGCTGCGCCACGTCCGCCGCTTCGACGAGCTCGGCCGAAATGCCCGTCGCCGTCGGATCCGTCGGCTCGACGATGTCCGCCACTTCGACCTCGCCGGCGTAGGCCGAGCCGCGCGGCGTACACAAGCCGAGCTTCGGATGCGCGAACGTCACGGTGTAGTCGGCCTTGACCGCGACGCCGAGCACCCGCCCCGAATCTGCGTGCAGGCCCGACGGCAGATCGAGCGCGACCTTACGGCAACCTGCGGCATTGACGCATTCGATCACGCGCGCCAAAAAACCTACGATGTCGCGGTCGAGCCCCGTGCCGAACAGCGCGTCGACGACGACGCTGGCCGATTGCAAGGCGGCGGCGAGCGGTGCCGTGTCGTCGGCGAGCTCGGTGACGCTCGCGCCGGCTTCAGTCAGCGCGCGGTAGTTGCTGAGCGCGTCGCCGGAGAGCTTGGCCGCTGGCACGGCGAGAAACGTGTCCGACTGGACGCCGGCGGCGACCAAGCGCCGCGCGACCACGAAGCCGTCACCGCCGTTGTTGCCCGCGCCGGCCACCACGACGACGCGCGGCGACGCGCCGCCAAGCTCGCTCAACAGACTCAAAATGCGTTCGCTGGCGCCAAGCCCGGCGTTCTCCATCAGCTCGAGGCTGGGCACGCCGAGCACGTCGCTCGCTCGGCGATCGAACGCGCGCATCTGCTGGGCGGACAAGACGGGGCGCATCGGCGGCTAATTTGGCAGGGTCACGCGCCCCTGTCGACGTTCCGGCGCCGAGCACTATGATCGGCTGCCTTGGACGCACCGACTGACGCTTTGACGGAGTTCTCGCTACCGGTGCGGCACTGGTTTTCACGGAGCTTCAACGCGCCGACGCGCGCTCAAAGCCTGGGTTGGGGGCCGATCCGCGCCGGAAAGTCGACGCTGCTGCTGGCGCCGACCGGCTCGGGCAAAACGCTAGCGGCGTTCTTGTCGGCGCTCGACCGACTGATGACGACGCCCGCAACTGACGGCGAAGGGCTCAAGGTGCTGTACGTGTCGCCGCTCAAAGCGCTGGCGGTCGACGTCGACCGCAATTTGCGCGCCCCCATCGCCGGCATTCGCGCCGCAGCCGCCGAGTTGTCGGTCGCAGTGCGCGAGCCAGACGTCGCGATGCGTTCGGGCGATACCAGCATCAAAGATCGCTCACGGTTTCAGCGTGGCGGCGCAGATCTGCTGATCACCACGCCAGAGTCGCTCTATCTGCTGCTGACGTCGCAGGCCGCGCGCCATTTTGCCTCGCTACAAACCGTCATCATCGACGAAATTCACGCACTCTTACCGACCAAGCGCGGCGCGCATTTGTTCTTGTCGCTCGAACGGCTCGAAGCGCTGCGCACCAGCGCGCAGCCGTTGCAGCGCATTGGCCTATCGGCGACGCAGCGGCCGCTGGACGAAGCGGCGCGCCTGTTGTCTGGCAACTTCATCACGCCGGGCAGCGACCACTTGCAGCAGCGCCCGGTCGAAATCGTCGACGCGCGCATGCCGCCGCGACTCCACGTCGAAGTGCGAGCCGCGGCGCGCGCCAGCGTCGACCTCGCGGTGCCCGAAAAGGCGCTGGCAGCGCCGCCGGCGGCCGCGTCACCGAAATCGAATTGGCCGGAGATCCACGCGCCGCTGCTCGAGCTGATTCATCAGCACCGTTCGACGCTGGTGTTCGTCAACAGCCGTCGCTTGGCGGAAAGACTCGCCCAAAGCCTGAACGAGCTCGCGGGCAGCGAAATCGCGCTCGCGCATCACGGCTCGCTCGCCAAAGACCAGCGCGCCTTCGTCGAAGACCAGCTCAAGCTCGGCAAGTTGCGCGCGCTGGTGGCAACGTCATCGCTCGAGCTGGGCATCGACATGGGCGCCATCGATTTGGTGGTGCAGGTCGAAGCGCCGCCCAGCGTGGCCTCGGGCCTGCAGCGCATTGGTCGCGCGGGCCACAGCGTGGGTGAGACGTCGAACGGCATCATTTTTCCGAAGCACAAAGGAGAGCTGCCAGCCGCCGCCGTGGTGGCGCGTGGCATGCACGACGGCGCCGTCGAAGCCACGCGCTACCCGCGCAATCCACTCGACGTGCTGGCGCAGCAAATCGTGGCCATGGTGGCCAACGCCTCGCTCGGCGCCGACGCGATCTTCGATTTGTGCCGCCAAGCGGCGCCGTTCGCCGAGCTGCCGCGCGCTTCGTTCGACGGCGTGCTCGAGCTACTCGCGGGTCGCTACCCATCCGACGAATTTTCGGAGCTGCGGCCGCGCGTCACCTGGGACCGTGTCAGTGGCGAAATCAGCGCGCGCGCCGGCGCCAAGCGCATCGCCATCATCAGCGGCGGCACCATTCCAGATCATGGGCTTTACGGCGTATTTCTGTCGAATAGCGAGAAGCCGGTGCGGGTGGGCGAGCTCGACGAAGAGATGGTGTTCGAGTCGCGCGCCGGTGACGTGTTTCTGCTCGGCGCCAGCTCTTGGCACATCGACGAAATCACGCACGACCGGGTGCTGGTCAGCCCGGCTCCGGGGCAGCCGGGCAAAATGCCGTTCTGGCGCGGCGGCGGGCCGGGGCGCCCGGTCGAGCTAGGACGCAAGATCGGGGCACTGACGCGCGAGCTGATGGAACTGCCGCTCTTGCGCGCGACCGAAGTCTTGAAAGAGTCGCACAGCTTCGACAGCGGCGCCTGTCAGACCTTGCTCGAATATTTCCACGAGCAGCGCGCCGCAACCGGCGTCGTGCCCAACGATCGCGCGGTCGTGGTCGAGCGTTTCAAAGACGAGGTCGGAGACTACCGGGTCTGCATCTTGAGCCCGTTCGGCCGCCGGGTACACGCCCCGTGGGCGATGGCGCTGTGCGAGGGTTTTCGCAACCGCTCCGGGGCCGAGCTCGACGCGGTGTGGTCGGACGACGGCATCGTGCTGCGCCTGCCCGACACAGAAGAGCAATTGTCGGCCGAAGAATTCGCGCCCGATCCGGACGAGGTCGAGGCGTTGGTCGTGCAAGGACTGGCCAAGAGCTCGCTATTTGCCGCGCATTTTCGCGAAAATGCGGGGCGCGCCTTGCTGCTACCGAAGCGCGACCCACGACGCCGCACGCCGCTCTGGGCCCAGCGCCGGCGCGCGTCGGACTTGCTGCGCGTCGCCAGCCAATATCCGTCGTTTCCGATGATCTTGGAGACGTACCGCGAGTGCTTGCGCGACGTATTCGACCTGCCAGCGCTCACGGAGTTGCTATCGGCGATTCGGCGGCGCGAGGTCGCGCTGGTGCCGGTAGATTCGCAAAGCCCGTCGCCGTTCGCCAGCACGCTACTGTTCTCGTACGTCGGCAATTTCATCTACGACGGCGACGCGCCACTGGCCGAACGGCGCGCGCAGGCGCTAGTGCTCGACCAAGCCGAGCTACGCGGCCTCTTGGGCGAAGCCGAGCTGCGCGAGTTGTTCGACCCCGACACCATCGCCAGCGTCGAGCGCGATTTGCTCAAGCTGCGCGAACCGACGCTGCGGCACGCCGACGACGTGCACGATCTGCTGCTGCTGCTCGGCGATTTGACGACCGAGGACTTGCAGGCGCGGGCCCACGATCCCGCAGCAATTCCGGGCATTTTGGAGGAATTGCAGACCGCGCGCCGCGTCGCGCGCGCGCACATTGCCGGCGAGCCGCGCTACTTTGCTGCCGAAGACGCCGGCAAGCTGCGCGACGCCCTCGGCGTGATGCCGCCGCCCGGCCTGCCCAGCACTTTCTTGGCACCGACGACAGACGCGCTGCGCGAATTGATTTCGCGCTTCGCCCGCACACACGCGCCGTTCACCAGCGACATTCCGGCGCGCCGCTACGGCCTGGGCCGCGGCGTGGTCGAGGCAGCGCTCCTGCAACTCGAAGAAGCCGGCCGCGTCGTGCGCGGCGAGTTTTTGCCGACCGGCACGGAACGCGAGTGGTGCGACAAGAACGTGCTCAGGCAGATCAAGCAGCGCAGCTTGGCCAAGCTGCGGCGCGCCATCGAGCCGGTACCGCCCGAGGCGTTCGCGCGCTTGGCGCTGGCTTGGCAAGGCGCCCAAGAGCCGTCGCGCTCGCCCGACGCCCTCGATCGCGCCATCGACCAATTGCAGGGCAGCCCGATCGCCGCCTCGGTGCTGATTCAAGACGTGCTGCCGGCGCGAATTCGCGGCTTTTCTCCGGCAGATTTGGACAGTTTACTGGCCACCGGCGAGCTAGTTTGGGTGGGCGTCGAACCGTACGGCTCGAGCGACGGCAAGATCGCGCTCTACCGCGCCGACAAGCTCGCGCTGCTCGCGCCCGCTCCGGTTCCCGTCGCTGGCGAGCTGCACGACAAACTGCGGGCGGAGCTGGGGCACGGCGGCGCGCTGTTCTTCGCCGATCTGCTGCGCAAGGTCGGCGGCTTTCCGCGCGACCTGCTCGGCGCCTTGTGGGATTTGGTGTGGTCCGGCGAGGTGACGAACGACACCTTGGCACCGCTGCGCTCATTGCAAGCGCACGCCAAGACGCCGCGCGGCCGTCCCGATCCGCGCGCGCGCCGCGCGCCGATGCCGGGCAGCGAAGGCCGCTGGTCGCTAGTCCGGCGCGAAACAGGGCGCACGGTGGCAGAGCAACGC
>Ga0307516_10008827_pt1 | contig 11326 bp, 16 predicted proteins | sample 19_EM_MG_FD_203310 | JGI IMG/M metagenome (GOLD analysis project Ga0307516, IMG submission 203310) | Populus trichocarpa ectomycorrhiza microbial communities from riparian zone in the Pacific Northwest, United States - 19_EM | ecosystem: Host-associated > Plants > Roots > Unclassified | place...
TTTTAAGCTTAAGAACATGTTTGGCAGTGCGGTTATGGTTGCGGGTGCTTTTCAAATAACTTTTCATGTCAAAATGCATGCCAATAATTTTTTTTATTTTTTAAAAATCATTTTTGATATCAGCACATCAAAACGATCCAAACCATACAAACCATATTAAATTTTAGTAAAAAAAAAAAAATTTAAATTTTTTGGGAACGCGGCCGCAGCCGGGTTCCCAAGCATGCCCTAAATAAGGTGGGCCCGTAAATATCACCACGTCAACCAGTGTCCAAAACAGATTAGCCAAAAGCATTAAATTAGAAATAAAAAAGCACACGGAATCCAATCCCAACTTTCTAGAGATTTTCTTTTTCGTATTTATACTCAAATTCAATCTCTCCAAGGGCATTTATGGTAATTACAACTAAAAACAAGGATATTATAACTGCTAACTTCCTCTTCTCTTCCCTCTTCCTCTCTTTTGTATTTCATATTTTGCTCTTTCTCGCCTTCCCTCTGCTCTTTTCTCTATCTAAAACATTTCTCTCTCCCTCTCTGGATCTGTTTTTTTTTTTTTTTTTCCTCTTTAAATAAAAACAGCATTTTTCTCTTAATAATATACACAGAGATCGAGGTAATTACAATTGAAAAATCTTAATGGTTAATCAATTCATCGATTTTTCTTATAATTTGCGGTTTCTGTGATTAATTAATTTATTTTGAAATCGAATTACAGATCGAGTTACTATGAAGAGATTGATGATTTGTGTAAATTTTTGAGTTTTGATGAATTCAATGTAACGGATCTGTTGTTTTAATTTACGTTTTTTTTATTTTTTTAAAAAAAATTATTTGTTGATCAGTGAATGTTGTCATGGTTGTTTTTTAATAAAAAAAAAAAATATTAATAATTTAAGTGATTGATTGTGGCGATTAAGAATGAGCTATTTTTTTTAATTCTTTTTTTAAAGAAGATATTTAATGCTTGATCATGTTAATTGATTAATTAATGTTGAGCTAAATTTTGATTTTTTATGATTTGTGGACGGAAATAATGGGAGTTATGGATAGGATAATGTTCTTTTTTAAGAAAAAAATATTATCTGATTGTTTTTTACTTTGTTTGTTGTTGTAATATGTAGATCTTAGCTGTTGAGAATGGCTACGTCGACAGCTGGGGCTACAGGATGGTACAGAGGGAGAGTGAAAGCAGTTCCTTCAGGAGATAGCTTGGTGATAATGGCCGTGACAATCAATAAGCCTGGCCCTCCACCGGAAAAGACTATCACTTTGTCCTCTCTCATGGCCCCCAGATTGGTAAAGCTCGTGCTTTTCATGATATTTGAATAGAATAATTAGAAAGATTGTGCACGGGAGGTTTTATGACTGTAATGCCGTATTTTGGAGTAAATTACGTAAGTTTTGTTTTTATGAGTGGGAAATTAGATTCTTTGTGCTATTTTTTGAAGTTTAATTTTGTGAATTTTTTTTTTTTTTTTGGGATTGTTAGGCTCGTAGAGGTGGTGTTGATGAGCCGTTTGCCTGGCTGAGTAGAGAGTATTTGCGAAACCTCTGCATAGGAAAGGTGAATGCTGTTGAAATATGTCATCTGTTTGATGGATTATTATTATTGTTTGGTTAATCAGGATGATAGCGTGGCTTAACTTCCTTTTGTTTTCACAGGAAGTGACTTTCAAGGTAGATTATGCTGTCCCATCCATCGGAAGAGAATTTGGCTCTGTGTTCCTTGGTGACAAAAATGTTGCATTGCTGGTTGTGGCTGAAGGCTGGGCAAAGGTGAAATCGTTTTTGTTTTGACATGTCACCTTGATATGATTTTGAACTAATTTTTGTGCGGGAGCTTACTGAATCTGTCATATGCAGGTCAGGGAGCAGGGTCAGCAAAAAGGTGAAGCTAGTCCTTTTCTTGCTGACCTCCTACGCCTTGAAGAACAAGCTAAACAGGAGGGTCTTGGCCGATGGAGTAAGGTGAGCGCCCCCACCCTCCCACCCATTACAAATTTCAGTTTCTGGTTCATGGTTTTTGTTTTCTGACTCATAGCACAGAACAAATGTCATTACCGTAATCAAGCAATTTCAGCGTTATTAAGTAGCTATGATTAGAGGCTATTGAATAATGATTTCACATGTTTACCGCTTACCAGTTGAAGAATTCACAATGGGCAGTTTTTTACCTCTTTGGTTGCAGCTGAATGGCTTTGTTCTGATCATTTAGAATTTCATTTGGATACATCATGCTTACTTGATACTTGTCAGCGTTTTGAATTTTTCTGCCACTGGAGTTCAAATAGTGAAAATTGAAATTTCATTCTGCAGATATGCTTTGCTCATTGTTTGATGTGACTTGGAATCAGTTACTGTTCAGACAATCTGATTGGTTAAGATTCAATTATTTAATGGCATGATTTCTTTGAAGTTGCTGAGCTGGGCATGTTTGTGAGCTCAAGAAAAAGAAATACAGCATCTGTAGCATCTTCAATAATTATTTGCTGATAATTGTTACACCCCGCCTGTCCTGTAAACACCGCACCCACTGTGCACAAATTGTAAAAACTCCCATTTCAAAGAAATCATTTAGAAATTTGAGAATAGGTTGCTTTAGGAATTTCAATCATGTTTTTGTAATGCAAGTTTATGGGACTTGTCACCTTGTATTTCTGATCCTAGGCACCAGGAGCCTCAGAGGCATCCATCAGAAATCTACCCCCCTCTGCCATCGGTGATCCTAGTAACTTGGATGCCATGGATCTGCTAGCTAAAAATAAGGGAAGACCCATGCAAGGCATTGTGGAGCAGGTTCGTGATGGTAGCACTGTCCGTGTCTACTTGCTTCCAGACTTTCAATTTGTCCAAGTGTTTGTTGCCGGAATCCAGGTATGGTTGTTGCACTCTGTTTTGCATTTTTCCTACATGTTGAGTTGTAGCTTTCCTGTCAGTCTAATTTGCTGTTGTCAGAGAATACTCATTAAATACCTAACATTTAAAACTTATTAAATCAGGCCCCATCGATGGGTAGAAGAGCTGCAGTCGAAACTGTTGCTGAAACAGAAACAATCTCTAATGAAACAAATGGTGATGCTTCTGGAGCTCTTGCTCCTTTAACATCTGCACAAAGACTTGCAGCCTCAACAACACCCCCAGAAGTTGCTCCTGACCCATTTGGGATGGAAGCCAAATATTTTACGGAGCTCCGTACTTTGAATAGGGATGTAAGTAAATAAGTTTTTAGCTGTAATTTTGTGTGCTATTTTTTAAACATGGACTAAATTCTATTTGGATTTATAGGTTCGCATTGTTCTGGAAGGTGTTGACAAGTTCAGCAATTTGATTGGATCAGTATATTATCCCGATGGGGAATCTCCAAAGGACCTGGCACTAGAGCTTGTGGAAAATGTATGTGCTGAATTGTGTTGCTTCATTATGTTAGTCATTGATACTAATTAATCTTCATAAAATAACTGATGAAAGAGTTGCCTTATATCATCTTGATGTTTGCCTTAGCCCTTTCAGTCGTCTAATGCATAATTGTACATATCCACTCCTGAATTCAGCCTCAAGGTGGGTCAAGTGCTAGAAATGAAAGGTTGAGGGAGCTTGAATAGGTTTTAGGGTTGATATTTGCTGAGCAGGGTGGAGGGGTCTATCATTGTGAAATAGAGCGTGGAGGGGTCTATCATTCTGGAATAGAGTAAGGGCATAGGGTAAAAATAAACTCTTGCATATATTGATAAAGGAAGAAAGATGTAGTTTGTGCTCTAGTTAGATTCCTGTAGAGTTTGTATATCTTGAGCTGTTGTTAGTAGTTTATATTACCTTAAAAGAAATGTCAGCCTATGTGCTTTGGGTTTTCTGTTGCACGGGAATGATTTATGGTGCGTTTCTCATGTGCTAGATGCAAGTTAATGGTTGCTTATGAATTTTTAAATGCTTGATTGGAAAATTAAAATGGGTATAGTGGAAATGGTTTGCATATTCCCCACTTAGACTCCTTTCTTTTCAGCTAAATTGCCGCCTTTGCATGCTGACTTCTGGCTTGGGACAACCTTCTTAGCTCCATGATGCAGCTTCCAATACTCAATTTCTAAGAATGTCTTTTCGTGTTTGATGCTTTCCTACTTCTAATAGTATTTTCAGTGTACATCCAGATATATGGGTATTCTGAATCTCCCTCTACCTCCTCTCCTAATACAGGGTTTGGCTAAATTTGTTGAATGGAGTGCCAACATGATGGAAGAAGATGCTAAACGGCAGCTGAAGACTGCAGAGCTTCAAGCCAAGAAAAGTCGCTTGAGGATGTGGACTAATTATGTACCCCCTGCTACAAATTCAAAAGCAATTCACGACCAGAATTTTACAGGAAAGGTAGCAGTTGGTCCGTTACTTCTTAGTTCCAATCCCTCTAATTTTGTAGAGATTTCTTCTCAGCTACATCTATGTTTTTGTTAGGTGGTGGAGGTTGTAAGTGGTGATTGTGTTATTGTGGCCGATGATTCCGTGCCTTATGGCAGTCCATTGGCAGAGAGACGTGTCAATCTTTCAAGCATTAGGTGTCCAAAAATGGGTAATCCTCGCAGAGATGAAAAACCTGCTCCTTATGCCCGTGATGCTAAGGAGTTTCTGAGGACACGTCTTATTGGCCAACAAGTATGGAAGTTACACCTACCTTTTCATTCCATTGATTAAAAGAATTTCAGTACTTGTAATGATCATTTGTTTTTCAGGTGAATGTGAGAATGGAATATTCTAGGAAGATGACAGATGGACCTACAGCTGCCCCTGTTCCTGGAGATGCAAGAGTTATGGATTTTGGATCCATCTTTCTGTTGTCTCACTCTAAAGGTGATGAAGCCTTGACAGTTCCATCCACTGCTGCTGGCCAGCAACCGGGGATTAATGTTGCTGAGCTGGTTGTTTCTCGTGGCTTTGGCACTGTGATTCGGCATAGAGATTTTGAGGAAAGATCAAACTTCTATGATGCCCTTCTTGCTGCTGAATCACGAGCTATTGCTGGAAAGAAAGGGATCCATTCTGCAAAGGACCCTCCAGTCTCACATATTACAGACCTTACCACGGTTTGAAATATAAAAATTGTGCTAGAGCCAATCTCTTTTGTTTCCTTGCATGGTCCAAAATATAAACTTTATGTGCTTCTTATAGGCATCTTCCAAGAAAGCAAGGGAATTCTTGCCACACATGCACAAAAATAGGAGGATCTCTGCTGTTGTCGAATATGTCCTTAGTGGTCATCGTTTTAAACTACTAATCCCCAAGGAAACATGTAGCATTGCCTTTTCATTCTCTGGCATTAGATGCCCTGGTCGTGATGAGCCCTACTCAGAAGAAGCAATTGCACTCATGAGACGAAAGATAATGCAGAGAGATGTTGAGGTAGTGTTTTTACCCTCTCCAATGCTGTTACTTTGCCATTTGATTGCTTTCCTTGTTTTTGATAAATACACCTTCACACAGATTGAAGTGGAAACTGTTGATAGAACTGGAACTTTCTTGGGATCGCTATGGGAGTCGAGGACTAACATGGGAGTGACTCTTCTTGAGGCTGGCCTTGCAAAGTTCCAAACTTCCTTTGGCACTGATAGGATCCCTGAGGCTCACCTTCTTGAACAGGCTGAGCAATCTGCCAAGAGGCAGAAACTGAAGGCAAGTTGTATTATCATGTCTTATTGATCTTTTGATGATTGCATTGAAAAATGCATGAAGTATGCACTACACTCTGCTGTTCTTTTCTTGATAATCTTTACACTTTTGATAAAAAAACTGAAAATCCTTACAGATTTGGGAGAAATATGTTGAAGGAGAGGAAGTCAATAATGGTCCAGCTGTTGAAAGCAAACAGAAAGAAGTGCTCAAGGTGGTGGACATATGATTGGATGAAACTTTTTGTCATATTTTAGAAAACAGCTTCTGATTTTTTTCTACTTAATATCTATTTTCAGGTAGTGGTTACAGAAGTCTTGGATGGTGGTAGGTTCTACGTCCAGACAGTTGGGGACCAGAAAATAGCCTCTATTCAGCAGCAACTTGCATCCCTCAGTCTCCAAGAAGCTCCTGTAATTGGTGCTTTTAACCCCAAGAGGGGTGACATTGTGCTTGCTCAGTTTAGCGCAGATAATTCATGGAACCGAGCAATGGTGAGAATTAGCCTCCTACTTAGTTTCAATCTCCATCCACTCTAAGCTTAAATCTTAACCTTCACAGTTTGGTTTCTCCTGCTCTGTAGATATTATTGTTTCACCACTTGCCTTCTTTTTTCTTTATCTTTGTTGTTAAGACTGTTGGCTCCAATGCTTGTTATTAAGCTAAACTTTCCTGTTTTGACTTGTGAAGATTGTGAATGCACCTCGTGGAGCTGTTGAATCACCCAAGGACAAGTTTGAGGTGTTCTACATTGATTACGGGAATCAAGAGGAGGTTCCATACAGTCATTTACGGCCTCTTGATCCATCAGTGTCAGCGGCATCTGGTCTTGCTCAGTTGTGCAGCTTAGCGTACATTAAGGTTCCAAGCTTGGAGGAGGATTGTGGTCCAGAAGCTGCCCAGTATTTTAGTGATAACACATTAAACAGTTCAAAAGAATTTAGGGCAAAGGTAGAAGAAAGGGATACTTCTGCAGGGAAAGTTAAAGGCCAGGGAACTGGACCAGTTCTTATTGTGACTCTGGTTGCTGTTGATTCAGAAATTAGCTTAAATGCTTCTTTAGTTCAGGTATGAGTAAGTTTTTCATGTTCTTTGAGGATGATTGTTTTAATGTTAAACCAGATGAGAAAAGCAGGCCTTGTGTTTTGGGAGCACAGGTTCCCTTACACTTCAGGAAAATTAATTGCCTTGTCATTGGATGAATCTCTGTTATTATTGGTTACTGAAGGTTCCATAACTGACATTATTCTGTATCCATAAAGGGGTTGCATGAATGTTTGAGCATGAAATACGAATAGCTTGAAAAAGCATAAAATATATTTTCTGTTGGCTAAGTTTACTTCATGGATATTTCAGGAAGGGCTTGCCAGGATAGAAAAGAAGAAGAAGTGGGACTCTATGGAAAGAAAGGTAGCCCTAGATAATTTGGAAAAATTCCAGGATGAAGCCAGGGCTGATAGGCGTGGGCTGTGGGTGCATGGAGATATCGAGTCAGATGACGAGGATGTGGTCCTTCCTGCTAAGAAGGCTGGTGGCCGTCGATGATCTTAACTTGTTTACTCCAGGTAAATTAAGATCAAAAGAACCCAACTGGCCTAAGATGAGTTTTTAGTTTGTAGGCATATTTTATCTGGTGTAGAAGAGAATGCAGAGATGTTTCAGCTCGAACTCAAGTTTTGTCTTCCTTTTCTTTTTATTTGTTCTAAAATTTTCGTTGTAGCAGAGGAAACAATTTTTTTTACACGTCTTTTTAATAAGGTGAACTACACTCAGTCGTGATGCGCAACATTATAAACAGTTTTTCAACGAAATTGATAATGTATCAGTAGTGTTTTCTTTTGGACTTGTTATTATCACTGGAGTTTTGCACTTAGTATTGCTCAAGCATTTCATGCATTCGTCAGCCAGGTGGGACCTTGTAGGGTGTTATATGAATCGTAGCCAGATTCATATTATGAAATATAGTTACTAATATTGAAACAAAATCATAAATTTGATTTGAATGATTAAAAACTATAACTATTATTATTATTATTATTATTGAAAAAAAATATAATTATAAACATGATTTATAATATTAAAAACCACCAAGGAAACAAATAAAAAAGAAAAAGAACTAAACTGGAAAAATATATTATTACTATTGAAAAAATATATTTGATTTGAAGAATAAAATTAAAAATTATAAAATCTTTGATAAAAAAGCTAAAAAAAAAAAAGAGTAGAAGGATTGAATTGAAAAAAATCATATACATAAATTAAAATTGAAAGAGTAAATTAAAAAAACGATTTAAAAAAAAAATAAGAATGAAATAATAAATTAAAAGAATAAAGATTGAAATGAAAAAAAACATATGAAAAATTTTAATTGAATAATTAAATTGAAAAAAAAAACTTTTATAAAATGAATAAGAATGAAATATGAAATTAAAAGAATGAAGACTGAAATTGAAAATCAAACAACAAAGAGAATAATAATATACCTTAGCAGTCATGAGAGAAAAAAACAAAAAAACAAAAGACCACAACACATCTACATGCACTACACCATGGGGCAAAAATGATAGCATGTCCAATAAGACGACAAATAACCAGATTTCATCAATGGGTGATGTTACATGTGCCAGCTGAATGACGCGGATGGCACAAGCTGAATGACGCGGATGGCACTTATTCATTGACGCATTTGGAACGCACGCCAACAGATTCCTAAAAAAAAACTGAAAAGAAAACATGAAAATATCAAAACGCTCACAAAATACCAATATAAAAAATATTAAAATACCCCTCATGGCAAAACTTATTTTTTTTTTAGATCATTTTAAAGGTTAAAAGCGTGATTTTATTATACATGGATCATGAAAAAACCGTAAACATCTTCGCCTAGCAACTTAACTAATTTTCTATCTCAGGGACAAAAAAATATTTCTACTGTGTAAGAAGCTTATAAAAAATTAAAAAAACCCTTAGTTAACAGTTATAAATTTTATTAATTCTGGGAGTAGAAAAGTACTTTTACTTTATAAAAAAATAGAAAAGACGCATATACTCTTATACGACTAATAAGAAAGTGAAAAAGACCAACACCCCCACTTCAAAAACTTCAGTTTTTACTGTTTAAAAGTAAAAAAATATTTTTACAGTAGCAATAAGCAACAACCTTTGTTTAAAGCTACAATAAAACTATTCATCCATTTTAGCTTTTCTTTTAATTATCCCATCCTTGATTCGAAGGGAGTTCTTAAATTTTTTTTGCCATCTATAGTAGTGCTTCTTCCAACTAGTGGCCATGTGTAAAATAGGTATGATTCTAACAATGCATAGTACCAAGCCCATGAAACTATATGGAGCTTAATTAATTACTTGCAGGAAAAGGGCTAAAGCTTGGGAAGGCAACTGTCAGTCTGTTCGAAGACTGACAGGTGAAGTCATTTGCACTCTGATACATCTCCCATGTTTTTTATAAAATATAGCCATGAACGCATCCAGAGAAAAACAACTAAGCTCAAGTTCTACAAAAAGTGAATATTGTTAAGCATTCTCTGCCCTCTGATCTCATCTTTCAGTTCTCACGCCTCGATGGCCTCCTGCGAGCAGGAGCAGCAGCTTCATTCTCGGCCTCAGTCTCTTCTTTCTTCTCATCGCCGCTGCTGCTTCCTTCCTTGTTGGATGTCTCCGCAACTGGCTCAGGTTTCTTCTCCACCTTAGCCTACAAACACAATGACATAAACATCAGTCTCCGATCAATCTCTGGAGAAAGAAGCGGCTAAAGTGAGAAAAATAAGAGGGTTGACTGAGATTTCAGGACTCACCTTCTTTCCACCAAAAATTATCCTGAAGAAAAGAGTAAGGATCACCACCACAACGGAGACAAGGACACCAATTGTGATGTTCGGTTGTTTCTCTGCCTTCTCGATGAGTTCCTGCATGGAAATTGCATAATTGAGGACAAATTCATGAATGACCCACAAACTTTAGACAGGAAGTAACCAGGTTAAGTATTTAACTTACAATAATTTTGTCCTTGTGCTTGCTTAGGAAAGAAAGCTCAGCAGCCTGGTATAGGAGTTCGAACACCTTCTTCTGCAGAATTAAAATTATGGCTTAGATTATGATCCCAACATAGCAATCAATAGAAACAGCAAATAAAAGCAAAGACTGCTCGGCGCATTACCTGGAAGCCAGCAAGACCATCAGTGCCAGTAGCTGCTTCCTCAGCCTTCTGTTTCTCCTTCTCAGCATCAAACTTTGGCTTCCATGTTGTATCCCTAATTGAAGCTGCAGCCTTCTCATCCTTTGCAACCAAGATATTGTCAAACAATATGCCATCCTGCATTGTCCAGATCTCAATACCAACAGCAGCAATGGGCTCAAAGTCAGGCTGGTCAAGCTCAAAGTAGTCGGGGTTTGGAATATCCTGAGGCTTCCAGATACCCTTGTAGTTGGGGTTGTCAATAAGTGGAGCATGCCATTTTCCCTTGTATGCTGGATTTCTCTTCATTGGTTTCTTCCATTCACCACAACCAGGGGCTTCCTCACACTTTGGGTTATCAGTCTTGGGTGCCTCCCATTCACCATCCTCCTCTTCATCCCAATCTTCTGGTTTTGTAGCTTCAGGATCATCAATCTCCTCAGGCTCATCATCCAACCAACCTTCAGGTTTCACAGCATCCTCATCTACAATTTCAAGAGGTGCATCCTCGTCCCAGTCCTCTGGCTTCGCTGCCTCAGGATCAGGAATTTTTGCTCTCTCATCCCAATCCTCAGGCTTCACGTCATCTGGATCAGGAATTGTCTTGGCAGGGACAAGTGGGGGCTCAAAATCATCAGATGCGAGGAAGTTCGCCTTCTTCTTCTCCTCTCCATCAACCAGAATTTGCAACTCATTGTCAGATTTCAAGATGGCTGTGTACACATGAGTAAGCTTGTCGTGTGGAACGGAAGGTGGGAACTTGAGGTGATGCTCAACATACTCCCCACTCTTTGGGTTTTTATGCTTCAAGATAAAATGAACCTTGTTTGTGGTACCACATTTGTCAGGTCCAAACATAATCGAATAAGGAGACTCACTGTCAAACCCCTTGGGCACCCACCCAGCCTCCTGTGGTCGGAGATATTTCAAATACGCACCACCACATTCAAGCCCACTCTGAAGGCGAGTCTCAAATTGGAGGACAATTCCATCCTTAAGACTCACAGGCTCATCGAGTTCCTTCACAATGGCATACTTCTTAGCCGGCTCACTCACAAGAAGTCCATAATCATCATGTCCCTCACTCTTTTCACGCTTCCACACCCCTAAAAACCCAAAACACAGTGAACAACCAGCAAAACAAACGGGTCTAGTCCGATAATAGATTCATCTCTCAAAATAGTAATTACAAACAGTTATGATCAAAGATTTTTATTTTCCTTTCTAAATATTTTACCAATATTAAATATTGTGCCTAAGAAAAGCAAAATCACAGAAATAAATTCAGTTACATAATTGAAATTAATTAAAGCAAGCTATTCATTATTATTTAACAAATAGGTAAAAATAGAAAAAAATTCAGCTTTCACACGCTCATAATTACAATTAAAAACAAAATTAAAAAAAATCCACAATAACCACACAAACAAAACAAAACAAAACAAATTACACACTTCAGATCCAAAATAAACTAAA
>Ga0307516_10008828_pt1 | contig 11325 bp, 13 predicted proteins | sample 19_EM_MG_FD_203310 | JGI IMG/M metagenome (GOLD analysis project Ga0307516, IMG submission 203310) | Populus trichocarpa ectomycorrhiza microbial communities from riparian zone in the Pacific Northwest, United States - 19_EM | ecosystem: Host-associated > Plants > Roots > Unclassified | place...
CGTACCGATGCGGGCGCTCCCCGCGCCGACGCCCGTGGCCCGCCTCGACCTGTCACCCTCGAAGCATCCGCGATCGGGGGTCGGTCGCGGCCCTGCGGCCACGGACCACCCGGACCGAGACGATCGCGGCGATCGCCATCGTGCAGACGAGCAGGATCCACAGCACGGCAGGCTGCACCGGCGGGGCGATGCCGGTGTTGGCCTGGGCGATGCCCAGAGCCGACACATCCTGCGCGGGAGGCAGCGCCGCCGGCGGTAGCCTCTCGTACTGCACCAGGCCGGTGGTCTCCAACATCTTCATGTGGTTCATCACGAAGATGGTGGACTGGTCGGCCAGCGTGCGCACCACCGGATTGCGGGTGGCGGCCCGTACCGCCCCGATCACCGGGAAGATCTTCCCGTGTGCGGCACGCAGCCGGGTGACGAAGATCTGGTCGAACTGCCTGCCCCTGTTGTTCTGCATCTCGGACAGCCAACCCTGCTGTTCGGCTGTCGGGTTCGACGGAATCGTGGCGCCGAGCTTGTTCGCGGCGTCCACCACGAGCTGGTCGAGCTCGACGTGCTGGTCGGCGATCATCTGGCCGACCTGGCGCACCTTGGCCGTGCTGCCTTTCGAGGCGGCCATCTGCCCGGCGGGTATCTCCCACAGACCAGCGAGCCGCACACCGTTGAGCAACGTCATGTCCGCGGCGTTGAGCTGGGTGGGCCCGACCGGGGCGGCACGGGCCGGGGTGGGGAGCACAGCGAGCGACAGCAACAGGGCAGCGGTCGCGATGCCGGCGGGACGAGCACGGGAAGAACGGGGCATCGGTACCTCCAAGAGCGGACGGCATCCATCGGCGAGAGGTACGGGTGCCATCACCAAAAGGTTCACAAGTGCATCTAAATTTGGGACGGCGCCCGCCGACGAGCGCCTGGGAGATCCGTCAGCGGGGACGTACCCCGTGCAGATCCACGCCAGGAGCGTTCCTGCTATCGACTGCCGCGACCGCTTGCCGGAGTGTGGTGAACGTGCGGAACGCCGTGTGTAGGCGCATGGTGCGCAGAACCGTCGGGATGAACCGAGACGGTGCGGCGAGCAGAAGTTCGCCATGGTGGCGGCGAGCGGCGTGGCGGGCGCGGACCAGGGTGCCGGCATCGGTGAGACCTGCCGGCAGTCCCGACCCGATCACGCGTCCACCACCTCGGCAGGCCCTGCGTCCTCGACGTCGAACACGTGATCCAGCCGGGCCAATCGAAGGATCCGCTGGACCCGGCTCGCGGGTCCGCGCAAGGTCAGCCGGCCACCGGTATGCATCATCGTGCGATGCGCATGCAGCAGAATCGCGATCGCGGCGGCGTCCACCACGGGGCTCGCGTGCAGGTCCACGATCAGCCGGCGCGGGACGAGCGCCACCGTTTCGGCGATGAGCCGCCCCCACCTGTCGACGGCGACCCCCTCGAGCGCCTCGGTCACCACGACGATCGCCTCCGGGATCGTCTCCTGCATTGCTGGCCTCCCCGGATGGACTGTGTCCTGGCGATCACAGCGTGCCCGTTCAGCATGGCGGCGGCTCCGCGGGTATATGACAGTCTCGTGACAGTGCGTGCTGATCCGTTCAAACGATTCGCCGATGGTGTGCCCGGACGGCGATGATGTGAGGGTGTCCGCGGTATTGGTGATCGAAGACGACGATCGGATCAGACTCTCGCTCGTCCTGGCGCTGGAAGACGAGGGCTACACGGTGACCGGTGCGCCCACCGCCGAGGAAGGCCTCATCGCGCAGCACCACAGCCCGGCCGACACGGTGCTCGTCGACCTGATGCTGCCGGGTATCGACGGTTTCGAGTGCATCCGGCAGCTACGACGTACCGATGACGTGCCCATCGTGGTGATCAGCGCCCGGGAGGACACCCACGACATCGTCGCCGCGCTGGAGGCGGGCGCCGACGACTACCTGGTCAAGCCTGTGGCCGTACCGGAACTCGCCGCGCGGTTGCGGGCACTGCGTCGCCGTGCGCGCCCGGCAGGGCCGGACGCTATCCCGGTGGTGCGCTTCGGCGACCTTGAGATCATGCCGGACGCCGCAGAGGTACGCCTGCGGGGCGAGCCCGTCGCCGTGACCCGCACCGAGTTCCAACTGCTGTGCGAGCTCGCCGGCCATCCCGGGCGGGTGTTGTCGCGCCAACAGTTGCTGCAACGGGTGTGGGGATACGACGTCGGCGACGAACGCCTGGTCGACGTGCACGTCGGCCGGCTCCGCCACAAAATCGAGGACGACTCGGGAACGCCCCGGCACCTGGTCACGGTCCGTGGCCTCGGGTACAAACTGCAACGATGATCCGCGCCGGGCTCCGCACACGGGTCGTCGCCGGGTTCGCCGCCGGCGCGCTCGCGTTGTCGGCCACCATGGCATTCGCCTCCTACCAGATCACCCGGCAGTCCCTGCTCGCCGAGCGGGAGAACACCGCGGTACGCGCGGCCTACTACGACGCGGCCGTCGTACGCGCCGGCATCAGCACCGCCGTGCGGCCCGACATGGTCGCCGTGTTGCGCTCGCTCGACACCGGCGAGGACCGCCGGGCACTGCTGCAACGCGGCGACACCTGGTACGCGCGCAGCGCCGACACCGGGATGACCGGCGCGGTCCCGGCGGCCCTGCAACAGCGAGCCCGAGCCGGCACCCCGGCGACGCAACGGGTCCTCGCGGACGGCACGCCCACCCTGGTGATCGCCCTGCCCATCGCGGTCGACACCGTCTTCTACGAAGTCGACTCGCTCCGGGAACTCGACCACACGCTGCAGGTACTCACGATCGTGCTCACCGCGGTCGCGGTTGGCACGGCGCTGGCCGGGGCAGGCCTGGGCTGGTACGCCAGCCGCTACGTCCTGCGACCCCTGGTCCGCGTGGCCGAGGCGGCGCAAGAGATCGCCAGCGGCACCTCCGACGCGCGCCTCGACCCGGCGCAGGAACCCGACCTGGCCCGCCTGTCGACATCCTTCAACCACATGGTCGAGCAACTGTCCGCGCGCCTCGAACGAGACCGGCGCTTCGCCGCCGACGTCAGCCACGAACTGCGCTCACCACTGCAGACCCTCGCCGCCGCGGCGAGCGTGCTCACCCGCCGGCGAGACACCCTGGACGAACGCACCGCCACCGCCGCCCGGCTGGTCGCCGACGAGGTCACCCGGTTCCAGCGGCTGGTGCACGACCTGCTCACCCTCGCCCGCGCCGACCAGGACCCCGCCCTGGCACCCGTCGACGTCCACGAACTGGCCCGCTCGGTGTGCCGAGAACGAGGCGTCGCCGACAGCATCGTGTCGGCCGACGGGGCTGCGGTGTGGTGCGTCGACCGACGCCGGATCCGTCAACTGCTCGGCAACCTCCTCGACAACGCGAGCGCCTACGGCGGCGGCCCGACCGCAGTGCGGCTGAGCCTACGCGGGCCTCACGGATGCATTGAGGTGGACGACGAGGGTCCCGGCGTCGGCCCGAACGACAAGGCCGTGATCTTCGACCGGTTCGTGCGCGGTCGCGCCGCCGGCACCCGCGGCGACAGCGACGGGACCGGGCTGGGCCTGGCGATCGTCGCCCGACACGCGTCGGCGCACGCCGGGACTGCGACCGTACTGGACCGCCCCGGCGGCGGTGCCCGGTTCGTGGTCGAGCTGCCGGAATGCGCGCCATGACCCGGAACGGCGGCGCCCTTTCGGCCATCCTGGCGGCGTGCCTACTGACCGGCGCGTGCGGCGTACCCGTGGACGAGACACCTCGCGACCTGGGCCGTCCGCGCCCGGCATCAGGATCCAACACGCCGGCCCCCGACGGCTTCGGCTCCGCCATCGAACGGCTCTACCTCGTCCGCGACGGCAGCCTGGTGCGGGCCGTTCGGCGGGTAGCGGCCCCGCCGACACCCCAGCAGATGCTCGACGGCCTGCTCGCCGGGCCCACCACCGCCGAGCAGCAGGACGGCCTGTCCAGCGCACTGAGCACCATGCGGATCGAGGGCATGACAGTCATCCAACGGCGGGCCACCGCAGCGATCAGCGAACCACTGGAACAGGCCGTACGCAGCGACGAGATCCTGGCCTACGGCCAGATCGTCTGCACCCTGACCAGTCAGGGCGCCGAAGTAGGCACCGTCTCCTTTACCAGAGCAGGTCGCCCTCTCGGCGTGCCCCGTGGCGACGGATCACTGTCCACTCAGCCCTTGACGATCGCCGACTACGCCAGCCTGCTCGGCCCCTGACCGAGGCACCCGCCGCTATCTCCCACCGCAGTCCTGCGCCCGCTTCGCTTCCGTGGGTGTCCTGGAATCCGCTGCGGCGAGGTTCTTACCGACTCCTTACGCATCGAAGCAAACCCGTCTGTGCACGCGGAGGGCCCGTACCTGTGACTGGCGGCGCCGCCGGAGCCGCCGCAGGCAGCAGAGGCATTGAGGAGTGAGCGTGCGAAACACACCACGCCGGAGTAGGCGAATGCGGACACGCGCGGCAAGGATCGTGACCGCCGTGGCGGCCGTCGCGGCGGCCGGGGTTCTTACCGCGACGTTCGTGTCCAGCGGCGGCAAGGGCACCGCGGACGCGGCCACTGAGCTGGATCAGTACGTGCCCATCCAGCAGGTTCAGCCCAACGTGAAGAACCCCGAGGCCGGTGCGCAGGCGGCGACGGGCACCTTTACCGTCGACTGTGGAACCAACGGCAACGGCAAGTTCAGCCCGGACAATCCTGTCGCGCAGCCCGGTATCAAGAACGGTGCCGAGCACGTCCACGACTTCGTCGGCAACCTCGCCATCACGGCGGACTCGTCCAACGCCGATCTGGACGCCTCCGGGACGACGTGTAGGAACGGCGACAAGTCCTCGTACTTCTGGCCGGTTGTGCGTATCGACAAGTCCGTCCGGTCCGGGGCCGACACCCAACGAGCGCTGGCCGCCACGACTCCGAGGGTGACCTGTCCCAGCGTGCGTGACCGGCTGCCCGCCGTGCCCGCGCGGGCCAAGGCAGCCGTCGACACCCGGCTGGCCGCCCTCGACCGTGCGTTTGACGCCGCCAACGAGAAGATGGCGGCGAGCAAGGGCCGCATCGACGCCGATCTCAACGAATCTGTGCTGGCGGACCTGCGTACCCAGCGCACGAAGCTGATCAAGGGCATCAGCGACAGCATCGTCGCGGCGGGCGGCGGCCGGACCTCGGGCATGGTCTCCCTGGTGGAGTGCGACACCAACTACGACGGCATGCACGCCGCCATGCGCCACACCGCCGCCAGCGTGAAGGCGGGCCTGGTCGCCACCGCGCAGATCGAGTGTCCGACAGTGCGCGACAAGCTGCCCGGGGTGCCGGCCCGAGCCCTGGACGAGGTCAACCGCAACCTCGCCGAGCTCGACCGGCAGATCTCCGAGGCCAACGAACGCCTGGTCGCCACCCGGGGGCAGGGTGGAAAGAACTTCGTCGACAACGCCATCCTCGGGCCGCTGAAGGCCAAGCGAACCGCAGTACTCGACCGCATCGGCATCGCCATCGCCCGCAGCGGCGCCCGCCCCCAGGGCCTCGACGCGCTCGCCGCCTGCACCGCCACCGGCCAAACCGAAACCCAGGGCAACCAAAACAACCCGGGCAACCAGAACGGCGAGAACAACAAGGACGGCGAGAACGGCGGGGCGGCGGATCCTCAGCCGGCACCGAGCACCCCCGCCGCGCTGCCCGACCCGCAGGGCCCCAACCTGGAACTGCCCAACAACACCGGCGGCATCGTCCGGCCCGCATCGGTTCTGATCGAGTACCGCGGCAACGCCGCCAGCAAGGTCGTTCCCATGCCGAAGTTCCTGCGGGAACTCACCGGTGACGCCAAGCCGATCAGCCGTGGCCCGGCCAACGCCCGCGCCACCTGGACCTGCTCCGGCTTCACCGACCGGCTCTCCGACAAGTACCCGATCTGCCCGGCCGGCCAGCAGGTCCAGCGCGTCCAGGACTTCCCCGGCTGCTGGGACGGCACGAACATCGACAGCACCAACCACCGCGACCACGTAGCCTTCGCCGACCAGCAGACCGGCGCCTGCAAGCAGGGCTTCGTGGCAATCCCGCAGCTACGCATCACCATCTCGTACGACATCCCACGCGACGTGCAAGTCAACGGGCAGTACGCGCTGGATTCCTTCCCCGAGGAGGACCACAACCCCTTCTCCGACCACAACGACTTCATCAACGTCAACTCCGCCCAGACCATGCAGAAGATCGCCACCTGCATCAACAAGGGCAAGACCTGCTCCTAAAGGGGTACCGCCGACAGCCTCTGAGCTGCCACCAAGGTTCCTGAGCCTTGGTGGCATGCGGGCCCGGGCAACGTCATCGACGTCGACACCACTACGTCCGACCTGGCCCGGAAGCGGTCGCCGCGCACGTCGCCGCCACCGACCCCGCCGCCCGTCGGCGACCCCGCTAGCCGGGGACGGGCCGACACGCAGATATCTGGAGGTTCGTATGCAGAGAATCGTTTCGACCAGGTGGCGCCGGATGTGCGGCATCGTGGTCTGCTCTGTCGGGTTGCTTGTGCTCAGTCCCGTGGCGGCGCACGCCGAGCCGAATGTTCCGGTGCCTCCCAACGAGTTGATCTCCGACGACGGCGAGGGCACCGTCTCGGCCGCCGACAAGGACCTCGTCGTCAAGGTGCGTCTCGCCGGGCTGTGGGAGATACCGGCTGGCGAGATGGCCCAGCAGAAGTCGAACGACCGGCGGATCCAGAAGATCGGTCGCGAGATCGCGGCCCAGCACGAGGTGCTCGATGCGCTCGATCGAGCTGCCGCGAAGAAGCTGAGGATCACCCTGCCGAGCAAGCCGAACAGCGACCAGCAAGGGTGGCTCGCCGAGATGCGCGACGCCGAGGGCACCGATTTCGACGAGATCTACATAGATCGGCTCCGCGCGGCGCACGGAAAGATCTTCCCGGCGATCGGGACCGTGCGGGCGACCACGCGCAACGACAGCGTCCGCAAGCTGGCACAGCAGGCGAACCAGTTCGTGGTGACGCACATGACGCTGCTGGAGAGCAGCGACATCGTCGACTTCGCCGCCCTGCCGACCGCGCCGGACCCCTCGGCGGCGGCCAGCAGCGTGCCGGCGACCGCCGCGAGGCCGGTGTCGGCTGCCAGCGACAGCCCGCTGTCGGGGACGAACCTGCCGGTCGTGCTGCTGGCGCTGGCCGGGGGTCTGGGCGCGGGCGTCTTCGCGACGATGCGCCTCGCCGGCAACCGCCGCCGGCCGCACCGCGGACGCTGGTGAGATCCCGCGCCCGGCAGAGGGTGTGGGGCCTGACGCCGACCCTGTTGCTGGTGATGCTGGGGCCGGTGCTGCTGGCACTTGCGGGTCTCGTGCACCCGAGCGGTTTGTCCGCCGCGACGGCTCATCGCTGGGTGTGGCTGCACATCGTCCTGTTGCCGGTCTTTCCCCTGCTGGCTCTGGGATTCGTGGTGCTGTTACGGGAACGGCCACGCGCCGGCACACCCCGGGTGGCCCGGATGGTCGCCTGGATCTGCGCGGCGGTCTACGCCAGCGCATATACCGGTCTCGACGCGGTGGCAGGGATCGCCGCGGGCACCGTTGCCGGGCAGCACGGAGACCCGACCGAGCTGCGACGACTGGTGCTGGCGCTCTATGAGACAGGAGACGGGCTCGGGACCGTCGGCGTGTACGCCTTCCTCGCCGCCACACTGGCTGCGGCGGTATCGCTGGGCAGCAGGCACGGCATTCGGGTGTTGCCCGGCACTGTGCTGTTGCTTGCCGCCGGCTGGTCCTTCATCGACAGCCACATCTTCTCGCCTCGAGGGGTGCTGACCATGCTCGCCATGGCCGCGGGGTTCGCCCTCTGGACATGGGCCACAGCGCGGCGAACGGGTGGGCCTCCCGCGACGAACACCGCGGACACGGCCGGTCGCTGACGTCAGCGGCAGGTCGGGCGCTTGTCGATGCAGGTGGCGATCTTCTACATCTCGCTCTCAGCGGCGCTGTCGGCCTGTCGCGGGTGGCGCCGGCGTCGCGCCCACGCCGATCATGAGCGGTAGCAACAGCCCGTCGTGGGCAACGAGGACGGCGACGAGGAAGACCAGCGCACCGAACTTGAGGTCGCTGTCGGTGAGGGCGCCGCTGACCGCGTACGCGATGAGGAGCGTGCCGGACCCAATCAGCGTGCGCCGCGCGGTCTTCATTTGGGGCTCCGGGCCGTGATCCGGGCGACCCACTTGGTCTGCAGCACGCCGGGGCGGTTCGGGGCGATGAGCCGGGCCGGGTAGCCGTGGTCGGGGTGCAGGATGTCGCCGCCGAGGCGCAGCGCGATCAGGGTGATCGGGTCGCGGCTGTGCGGGGGCGGTACTGTCGTCGCCCGGTACCGGCCGTGGGCCTGGAGGGACTCGACGTGGGCCTCGGCGTCTTCGGGGTCGACGCCGACGAGGGCGATCAGCGGCCCTCGCCGCAGCGAAGCCGGTGGTGGTGGAAGCGGGGCCTGGACCCAGCGGTTCACGGTCCGGGCCAGGCCTGCCAGCCTGCCGGCGATCGAGCCCACCGGGCCGTCGGGTGGGTCCGCGTGGTCGGGGCTCAGGCCCGGGTCAGCGTCGCGAACCACCTGTTCGCCTCCGTCCAGGTGGCCGAGATCTGTAGTGCACTCGCGCGGGCGACCTCGGTCAGGTCGTCGGCTGCCAGTTGCGCCCAGCGGAACGGGGCGCTCGGGGTGCGGGTCTCGTGGCGGATTCTGGCGTGGCCGGACCAGCTGCGGGTTTCCGGTGGAGCCAGCTCGACATGCAGCCGGCCGTCGCGGGAGAGCAGCTCGCGGCATCGGCTCAGGAGCGTTGCCGGGTCACCACCGATGCCGATGTTGCCGTCGGCGAGGAGCAGGTGCCGCCAGCGGCCGTGCCCGGGCAGTGGACCGAAGACATCGCGGCGCAGCACGGTGGCGCCTCGCGCGCGGGCCAGCTGGACGGCCGCCGCGCTCACGTCGATGCCGAGGGCGGGGTGGCCGAGCCGGTGCAGGGCGCGGGTCAGCCGGCCGGGGCCGCATCCGACGTCGAGGGTGGGTCCCGCGCAGCGGGCGAGGAGCCCGTGGTCGCCGGGGAGGTGACTGCGGCACCAGGCGGCGGCGTCGACCCGGTGCTCGGTGCCGCGATCGTCCATGATCGTCAGAGTGACGGGCCGGCCCGTATCGGCGCGGCGCATGGCCGCGTCGAATACGGCCAGGGCGGCGGGAGCAGCCGTCGGGGCCGTGGCGACGGTGGTCACGCTGCCGTCACCGGGCACGCCAGCTTGGATACGGCAAGCGCGAAGCGACTGCCGGCGGGGCAGAGCGTGGCCACGGCCTGGGCGTCCGCGTAGGTGTCCACGTCGCGCAGCGTCGGTAGCGTCGCGACGCGGAGACCACGAGCCCGTAGGGCGGCCAGGGTTAGCGCTCCGGTGTCCGGAGTGGACATCGGCACCTGCCGTAACACCTGGCCGTGGGACGGATTCCGGAGTCCCAGCGCCCACCAGCCGCCGTCCTCGGCGAGCCCGAGCACGGCGTCGCCCTCGTTCGCGTCCGCGCCGAGCCGCCGGGCGGCGCCGGCCAGCAGGTCGGCGCTGACCTGCGGGGTGTCCATGCCGATCAGCAGGCTCGCCGCGCCGTCCAGCCGGGTGTCGGTGTAGGCGTGGGCGAGGCGTTCGCCGAGTGTCGTTCCCCGCTGCGTCGTCCGGTGCCAGTCGGGCGGTGCCGGGTGGTCGCCGTCGATGACGAGGCAGCGGTGCGCGGCAGGCGCGGCTGTTACGGCGGCCATGGTGTCCGCGAGCGCGGCGGCGGCGAGCACGGCGGCCTGGTGGGGAGTGCACGGCGGGCAGAGCCTGGTCTTGACCCGTCCCGGCACCGGCGTCTTGGCCAGCACGAGCAACTGGACGCTCATCGGGCGAGCACCGCGCTCATGTCGCGGATCGCCCGGGCGGTGCCGCGCACCGTGCCGGTGACCTTCGACTTGGTGCCCGCGGTACGCGGGTGGTAGGCCACGTCGACCTCGATGACCTCCCAGCCGGCCCGGGCGGCGGCGATCAGCAACTCGAGGGGATAGCCGAACCGGCGGTCCCGCAGGCCGAGGGCGAGCAGATCATCGCGGCGCGCGGCGCGCATCGGCCCGATGTCGTGCACCCGCAGGCCGGTGGTACGGCGCAACCGGTGGGCGAGCACCGCGTTGCCGAGACGGGCGTGCGGCGGCCACGCGCCTCGACCCGTCGGTCTGCGCCTGCCGACCGCCAGTCGCGCCGTACCGTCTCGGACCGGGTCGGCGACCAGCGGCAGTTCGCCGGGGTCGAAGGAGCCGTCGGCGTCCATGACGCAGACCAGGCCGTCGGCCGGGTCGGCGGCGAGAACGCCGGCGTGCACGGCGGCGCCGTAGCCGGGCTGCGGCACGGTCACGACCCGGGCACCGAGGCGACGTGCCACGTCGTCTGAGCCGTCGGTGGAGCCGTTGTCGGCAACGATCGGCCGGTATCCGGCGGGCATCCGCTCCAGCAGCCAGGCCAGGGCGGGGGCCTCGTTGAGGCAGGGCAGGACGACATCGGTCACGACCGAAAACTAACCGCGTTCGCGGGGCCGGAACCGCGACGCGGCATTACGGGGTTCTTACGGCTGCGAAGTCCTTACGATCCGCTGACGTCCCACACCGATCGACCCCGGACACCCATCGTGCATGCCTAGGGTCGGCGGCGTGACCCACGTACTCGTGACCGGCGGCGCCGGCTTCATCGGCACCCACGTGACCTCCGCCCTGCGGGAAGCCGGGCATGAGGTGAGCATCCTCGACGTCGGGCACCCGGCCGCGCACCACGGCCCATTGCCCGCGACCGTCCATTCTGTGCCGATCGTGCGCGCGGATGTCCGGGACCGGACCGCGGTCGCGGACGCGTTGCGCGGCGTCGATGCCGTCGTGCACCAGGCCGCGATGGTCGGGATGGGCGTCGACCTCGACGATCTGCCGGAGTACGTCGGCTGCAACGATCTCGGCACCGCCGTGCTGCTCGCCGAGATGGCCCGCGCCGGCGTGCGCCGCCTGGTGCTGGCCAGCTCGATGGTCGTCTACGGCGAGGGCGCGTACGCCTGCCCCGCCGACGGCCCGACCCGTCCGGCCCCACGCGCCGTCGCCGACCTGGCCGCGGGCAGGTTCGAGCCGACGTGCCCCTGCTGCGGGCTCCCGCTGACGTCCACGCCGGTGAGCGAGGACGCCCCGCTCGACCCGCGCAGCGTGTACGCGGCCACCAAGCTCGCCCAGGAGCACCTCAGCGCGGCCTGGGCCCGGCAGTGCGGCGGCTCGGTGGTGGCCCTGCGCTACCACAACGTCTA
>Ga0307516_10008829_pt1 | contig 11324 bp, 18 predicted proteins | sample 19_EM_MG_FD_203310 | JGI IMG/M metagenome (GOLD analysis project Ga0307516, IMG submission 203310) | Populus trichocarpa ectomycorrhiza microbial communities from riparian zone in the Pacific Northwest, United States - 19_EM | ecosystem: Host-associated > Plants > Roots > Unclassified | place...
GGGGATGGCCTTTATGGCTCTCGTTGGCACACAGATGGGTTTTAGTTGGATTTGTAGGTGCTGTGTTGCTGCGTGTGTGTAGGATTAGATTCTGTGGTGCTCGCGAAAATTCAGTACATACATACTCTCACTCATTTCGCTATATTTGAGTTAGTCGAACCTTTCGTCGAACCTGCCAGTTATCTAGTCGGACCATATTCTTTTTTTTCGGGACGCCAGGATGTCGCTAGCGCACTAGTGTACCCTAGGATATGCATAGGGAGCCCAGGCATCGTTGTCGTGCGACAAGATCTATCGTTGCTCAGCCAGTTTTCATCTAATTGGCTCAATAAGGCCATAATATGGTCCTCAAGCTCTGGTGAATCCGGCTGCAATGTTTTCGGGCTCGGCGGGGACGGTGATGGAGATGAACGAGAGGTTCTTATACTTGTGTAACGACCTATCTATGTGGGTAGTTGGGCGGCTCAGCTCACACACTTCTCACGTACTGAGCCCCGTTGATGGACCCTACTGAGCTTGGGAATCATTTTTTGGCCTTACTTGAGTCAATCAGATGAAAACTGGCAGAGCAACGATGGATTTTGTCGCGCGACGGAGATGCCCGGGCCCCCCCGCGCATATGTATGAAATGTATCCTAGAGCACGCTAGTATACTAGCAGCATCTTGGCACACCAAAAAAAGAATATGCTCGAAAGCATATCTAACCGGCGGGTTCGACTCTCTAGTGTATTCCCGATAAAGCTTAGTGCTTATGTGCGTCTATTCCATCCTAGTACAAGCGCGATTTGATACTGCGCTAGTTCTTAAGCGCGCTAGTTCCTATTAGTGGCATTTATAGGGGACCTCTTAAGTGAGATAATACGTTCCTTCCCGACGTCTCGGGCGAGCCGCTGGACTTCTAGAGGCAGATGTTACGTCACCGATTCTTTCCCCTCCTCTTTAAGCCAGTAAAGCAGGCCTCAATGCATGCGTTTCTGGCCCCTGGCTCCCTCTCCATGGTCAAAATCGGTCGCATGAGAGTATTGATTTTCAATTTCAATTGCGAGAGGGAGCACTTCATACTGTCTATATACTTGACATCGAGAGATTGTCAATTGAATCAGCCTCCAACCTTCCCTCTCCTTGGATTTTTCAGTAGGCGTAACCTTTGCTCACATCTGCGGAGGGGGAGGGGAGGGAACTCGTACCGTAGTCTACGAGTACTAATGCATGGTACGCTGGCATCGGGTCCTCCATATACATACATAAATATCCAATTGGCCATCCGGCAAATTTTCAAACCGAAATCATGTCTCTGAGCACCTCCGGATCTCGAGGCATGGCGACCGTCCACGACGTGAGCACTTCACAGGCACCGACCGACCTCTCGGTGCTATCCAACTCCCACTCGCACACCTTGGCCACCTGTCCACCGTCCGTCTCCGCAGACCATGGCCTAGAGAAGCGCAGCTCCGCCTCTTCGTCCTCCCCCTGCCCCTCCGATGAGGAGATAGAAGTCGAATACCCCGAAGGCGGCCGGGAAGCCTGGACGGTGGTGTTCGGCAGTTGCATCTCGATGATCGCCAGCTTCGGTGTGATGAACACCATCGGAACACTGTACGCACATCTCAGCGAGCACCAGCTCGCGCGCCACTCCGAAGGAGAGATCGGGTGGATCTTTGGGATGTACTCTTTCCTGAGCTTTTTCGGGGGGATCCAAGTCGGTGGGTATCTTTCCGTGACGCCAACGGATGGGTGGGAGGCAGGGGTTGACGGGTATAATAACCAGGGCCGGTATTCGATGTGTTCGGACCAAGGGCATTGTTGGTCCTGGGAACGTTGTGCTTGGTGGTGGGATTGATGTTGTTAAGCATCTCCACGGGTTAGTATCCTCGCTTCCCCGCATAAGTCAATGTCGAGGAATTGACCCCCTTTGTGCAGTGTACTGGCACTTCATGCTCTCCTTCGGTGTCCTTTGCGGCATCGGTACATCGCTCATCTACACTCCCGTAATAGCGTCAGTGGGCCACTGGTTTCTCCGGAAGCGCGCGTACGCCACGGGCGTCGCCACGACCGGCGGGTCCATCGGCGGGATCATATTCCCGCTCGTGATCCAGGCCACAATCCCGTCCGTAGGCTTCGGCTGGGCGATCCGCATAGTCGGCTTCATCGTGCTCACGCTCCTCCTCCTGGGCAACGCCCTGATCAAAGCGCGCACGTCGATCATCAACCCTTCGACCTCGTCATCCACTTCGCCGGACCACCGCCCTTCCTCGTTCTCTTCCCTCCGCCGCTCCCTCGCCTCCGTAAAGATCGATGTCACGGCCTTCGCCGACCCCCGCTTCTCCCTCACCACCATTGGCGTGTTCATGATCGAGTGGGCCGTCTTCATCCCGATAACCTACCTGGCCTCGTACTCGCTCCGTCTGGGCCTTCCGCAAGCTTTCTCGTACCAGCTGATCGCGGTCCTCAACGTCGGCTCCGTCTTCGGGCGGTGGCTGCCAGGCCTGGTCGCGGACCGGACGGGCCGGTTCAACATCATGCTCGCGACGTGTTCGTTCTGCCTCGTGACGGTGGTGTCCCTGTGGCTTCCGGCGGTGCACGCTCCGCGGCCGGCGGGGAAGCAGGTGGTGATGATCTTCTTCGCGCTGCTCTACGGATTCGGCTCTGGCAGCGGCATATCGCTCACGCCCGTCTGCGTCGGCCAAATCTGCAGCACCCGCGAGTACGGCACCAAGTACGGCACGTGCTACTTCTTCGTCAGCTTCGCGACCCTGACGGGCATCCCGATCGCCGGCCAAATCGTCGCCGCCAGTGCCGGCAATTACCAGGGCCTCATCGCCTTCACCGCCGCCAGCTACATTGGCGCCCTGCTGGCCTTCGCCGCCGCGCGCCACGTCGGCTTGGGCCTACTGGGTCGGGGCAGGGGCCGGAGGAGTATCTACTAATCAACCCGCTCGATCCACTGGTGCCTATCGAATCGATAATCCACGCACACTATACTCTACATACCCCTGGCGACACAGACTTTTTTCCCTTGGGACACGATCCTTCCGCTGTATATCTACCCCCTCCCCAGCTAGCCTCTCCACCCTCCCTCCCCGAACACATCCTTCCGTCCGTCGACGCTTCCGGAACCCCAGGGCGAGACTAGGGCTGCGGCGTTGGAGTGACGGGCGACGGAGTGTATTTCGTCTTGCATAAAATTCGTAGATCCTCCCGTTCGTCCGTTCATCGTCCGTTCCTTATATACTGGAAATACACCCCCAATTATGACCAAAAAAGAGTGGGGTATAATTTTAAGTTTTTTTTTTGTTTATTCGTTAACCGCGACTTCGTGCTTTATTTGTTTATTCATTAATCGCAGGACTATCTACTTGCTATATAGTGCTATCATATCTTGGACAAACTGGTAGTGACACAAGTATCAACACGAATTTTTCGTGTCCTGATACGATAGTAATATGCGTTTAGCGGGAAACTTTTTTTTATCCCTCCTTCAACTATACAATGCGCGCTATTTCATTTAATTCATTAATCGCGCGAGACTGGATGGTACTTTTTTCTTTTATTTATCATTAATCGCAAATGTAGATAGCTGTCGAGTGACATTCGATGCTGGTGGAATTATAGCGTAGAGCTCTCCTCCTCCTCCTCCTCTTCCCCTCCATCCCAACCATTACCCGCATCGAACCCGCAAAAGAAAAAGGAAAGGATAAAAAGTAACCTCGTACCAGTGTCTTTCAACCCATTCCAGTCCAGTCCAGTCCCATTCCCACCCCCCAAAGCCAAACGAGCGGAAATGTTCCGCCCAGCAAAACAAAAAAGCAACCAACCTCCTCCACGCAGACCATCCAATCCCCCCCTTCCCCGCAAAAAAAAAGCCCCCCTTACCATACCTCGATCCCTAAACCGCAATTCCCATCCCCCCTAAATGATATACAAGAAGTAATACTACGTTCACCACCGCCGCTGCCCGCCAAAAAAACGAGAAAAAAAACGCAAACAAAAAGCAAAAACTAAATCAGAGTAAAAGAAGTATGTATGTAAGTACTGTGCTGTGCGTTCACCAAAGTCAAGAAAAGAAAAGAAGAACGCCTTGATAACCCAGCCCATGTATCTGCATCTTGTATGTGTGGAACAACTTCCCAAGACTGAGAGAAAAAAGGGAAAAAAAGAGCAAAGACAACAAAGAAAAAAAAAGGGTAAAAGACGGGTAAAAGAAACCGTGAGAGTGAGTAATGCATGTTCTAAATATTGGAGTAAAAATTGAGAGAAAAAACCAAAGACGTTTGGGTATCAAGGTACGGATGAGATGAATGGATATAATTACCTTCACCGATGATCACTCCTCAATATCGCCCCCCCCCCTTTATGCTGCTGTGGACGCCACACTTATGCCTACTACTACACCCACCACAGCACCGATGCACACAACGGTAGCAAGGACCAGCGCGATTTTCCTCTCGCCGCTTCCGACCCTACGAACCGTCCCGGATGTCCAGCTTGCGATGAAGGTATCAAATCCCCCGCAAGCCATTACAAACCACAGCGGTGGGAAAAGCATGCACGCCAGTAGCAGTAACCGGCCGATCTTCCGTTGTCGGTGCGCAGTGGTGTGGTCCTGATCGACTTTCGTTGGGTCCAGGTCAACGTCTTGCGGACTGTACAGGTGTGGCGTCAAGGAGCGGCGCATAAACTGTCTGGGCCGCGCGGGGAACTGGCCAAGGAACCGTGACGGATCCCAACTGAACCGGTGGGCTTCTTGTGGTGGCTGAAGCAAGCCATTGTTGTGGTTTGTAGTTCTCTGTCCATCCTCAGAGGCGGCGACATCTTGGGAAAGTCTGCCGGCATCGGGTTTGTTTTGTTGCGCACCGAAATGACCAGCCCTCGTGCCGTTCCCAAAAATCTCCAGGCTAGTCATGCTGTCACCGCTCCTCGGATCTCTCAACGCAGGATGAGTCTGAGACTCTCTGGCCTTCTGACTTTTGCCCGGTGGCACGTCGTACGTGTCATCTCCCTGTGGGATGTCGCCGACGAACGAGTTGGTCGCAGGCGAGTGCAGGATGGCACTTGGCGGTCGCTTGAGGATCGAACCACCCACACGATTGGCCAGCGGCGACGGCGGGTACGGGGAGCCATCTGCGGTTTTGGGGGGTTGCGCCGGAGTGGGCGCACCGAGGGCATTGCGGTTGGGAAACGAGAATGGTGCGTCGTAATGGTATTGTGGGACAAACACCCGGTTGTCATCCGATGTCTGGCGCATACGGTAGGTGCTAGATGCGGTCAGCAATGATCCTACATATGCACTGATCCGAACGAACGGAAACTGCAAAAAAAAATTAAAAAAAAATTAGCAGACTTACAACTCGTATCTCGGGTCCCCTGGGTGTACGATAATATTCTCGTTCGGTTCCTGTGCTTTGAGTTTTCGGGTTTGTATGATGTCCGGTATCACAGGAAGTAGACTCTTCGAGTCGTCGTGGTCTTCGCTGCTGCGCGTAGGCTCCGTGCCGACCGTCATTTGGCTCTGCCCGCTTCGCGAGCGCGTATGGCTCCTTTGGTCGTGTGTGCCAGGCTCGGATGGCGACGCTCTTGCTTTGCCTTTCTCTTCCCGCGTCCACCTACTCCCGCCGTGACGATCGTCTTCGTCTCCGTCCTCGCTCACTGCAGAATGGCGCGTAGATGCAGGCCCGTCGGCGGTAACGACGATAGCAACTCCGCTCACCCCACTTCCTGCCGATATCTTGCTCAACCTCTTCAACCCTTGTGCGAACTGCTCTTCCGTAGAGCTCCCACCGGTTCCCTGCGCCGATATCCGCCCGTTGATGATGAACGAGCTCGACGACATTTCCCTCTTCATGACCGGACGCCTGGACGTGCTCCCCGTCGTGCCATTCCTGGCCAGCGACGACTGGCTCCGCGAGTTGCTCGAACCGCTTCGTGATGGTGTATTCAAAACACTGCTGCTAGCCTTCCTGCTGGTCCCATCGAACGGCCTCAAAGAGGTCTCGCTATCGGTCCTGAGTGGGCCGGCTGGAGCCTCCGCGGATGGCAAGTCGGCTACCACCTCAAACTGAAAGCCTCCGTATTCCCGAGCCATTGATTCCTCCACAAACCTCCTCTCGCGACTCTCCGAAGAGGATTGAGTATTCACCGTTCCCTTGCGTACGAGATCATTCCGAGGCTGCAACACCCGGCTCTGGGGTTGCGTTGTTAGGCTGAGCGAAGGCACCGACCTGACCGGCGATACGTCGTGCTCGGATGCGTCGCCCCCTTGCGACCCGGCGGGACTCGTTGGCTTTGACCTCGTGTAATAGTCATAGTACTTCATATTTCTGTCGTTGTTTCCCGGAAGTGCCGCATTTCCCACCGCCGACTGTTGCTGTTGCTGCTGCTGCTGCTGCGGGAATATCTCTATCCTGACTTCGCCTCCATTGATAACCCTCCTTCCTGTGCTGCTCCCAGCAATTCCCTGGCTGGCACTGCTGGCGCTTATAGGGCTGATGTTCGGGCTGATGTTCGTTGCCTGTGGGTAGAGTCCCTGCTTCTCTGTTGGGGGTTCAAGATCATCCTGCAACGAAGTGTGCGACGACGCCATGGCATAGTGCAGCGAGAATGGGTTCGCCGTGCTGTTTGTCGAATGGGAGTTATCCTTCCGATGCCTCCGATATCCACCCTTAGTCGTCGACCAACTGTTCTCCGAGCTGACGCGCCTGTGACCTCTGAATACCCTGGCGAACTTGTCCATCAACGAATTGTGCCGCGAGTCGATGCCAACATCGCCGTGCCCTTGAGCAAGCTTGGAATCCACAGCCCCCATGGCATCCACCGGAGTGATGGGCGATCCCTGATGGCTCTGCAGCAGCACCGAGTTTGGTGGCGATGGCGGCGTCTCCTGTCGTCCTAGTAGTTTCGGCCGTGAGAAGGAAGCGTTCACATTCGTATCGAGAGGTGCGGGCTTCGAGGGTACTATCACAGACGACACGGGAGGCAATGATGGCAGGGACCGCGGACTCGTCAGTGCCGTATCCACATGACTGTACCGGTGGATGTTCGTGGTTGTGGTCGGCGAAGGAGGGGGCGAGGACTCCTGCGAGTGCTTGCGGTAGGGTGCCACGGGGTCACTGCTGTGGAGAGCGTCCACGGTGGTTGGGGAAGCCATTTTTACTCTTTCAACTCAGGCGGATGGCGCCGGCCCCGAGTTGACAATGACAGGCGCAGACAAACGGCGGCGGAATGTCGTGCAGGTATCTATTGATAGGCGGGGGGGGGGCACGAGAACGACCAGAGGATTGGATGATCAGGCTGGAATGGGTGCGGTGGTAAGGGGATGAGTGGGAAGATGGTAAAGGCGGGTTCGCGGGATCCTATTGACTCGGTCAGACTCGGTGCCTTATTTGGGAACAGCCAATTGAGTTTGCACAAAGGGAACGCAGCCGGGGTGGAGCATTGTTCTCTGCGAACGACTGGCTATGATATCTGGCAGACAGGCTTACTTCGTTGGATGGACTAGAGCTCGAGCAGTGGCATCGAGTTTCACGGTCACGATCTCGATAGGTGCGCAGCAGTTGCTGGGGAGGCAGACTAGCAGACTGGAATTTGGAAGGCCGCACAATACACGCGACAACGACTTGACTGGGGGTTTTTCTTCCGGAATGAGAGGATGCTGGATATGTTGAGAGACGAATGACTACGGTCAAAGCATGACGTGACTTCTTTTTTTTTTTTTCTCTAGAGGTATTTTGGGGATGACAAAGAGAGCCAAGGTGGAGTATGGAACGGGAGGATTTGGGCGTGCAGAGTGCAGCTGGACGGACGAAAAGCGGGAGTTGGGAAGAAGGGAAAGAAGAGGGGGGCAGTAGTATGTAGTTGGATTTGGAACGAGAGTTGGGGTGGAGGGGGTGGCCTGGCGGAATGGAGATGGAGGAGTTTGGCGGTTTGTGTTGGGACCTCAAGGAGTGTTGCGCGAGCGGGAGCGGGATTAGATTTGCGGCGAGGCGTGGCAATGGGCATTAGTTAGTTGTGGTTGGCCGGGGCGCGGGTGTGGTGTGGATGGGTGACGGTGTGGGACCATTCCGGGCGGGTGGGAGGGAAGGCAGCCCAGACGGGAGAGATGCAACAGCCAAGAAGGAAGGAAGGAAGGAAGAAGGCAGGAACTGGCGGAGTGGTATACTGGCGGTGGACGGCGACGGCCGGGGAGGGATGAGCGATGAGCCGCCGCCCGAACCCGGCAGCAGGCACACAACCAACCAGGCAAGCGAGCAAGCGAGCGAGCGGGAGGGGAAACGAAGGAGATGCAACACCTCATGTAAGGTACCCACTGTGCATAGTCTACACGCGCGAGACTCGGCGCGGAGGCAGAGGTATTTACAACGAGTAGAGATGCACAATGCCCGTCGTTCTACCAGAGTGGTACATACACAGTGCCCACCAAAGTACAGTGCACCCACACGACGATTAAATCAAAATCAAAAGAGGCTGCCAAGGGAGAAAAGAAAGGGCTGGCTGCTGCGCCTGCGGGATTTCAGGCGGGATAAGGTGGCGGATCGAAAATCTCCACCGAACCCAACCCATCATCAGGCACGTTGCCATCGATCGATTTCTGTCGCCGTGTCTCGTTCCCCATCGCCGCCCACCCCCGCCCCGTTCCCAGTCATCAAAGCCATACGCATTGGGCAGGAATCTGGTGACTCCAAGTCATTCGATATTGCAATGCAGGACTGGGTGCTGTCGGACCCTCGCAAATTCGCCTTCTGCTTCAAAAAAAATCGGACAGAACACGCAGCACTGTTGTCTGTGTACACGCGAATACCAGATGCCCTTTTAAGGCCAATGCAACATATTCTGTGGTAAAGGAGTGTGTTACGGTGATGGTGGTTGAGGAAGAACACAATTGCATGGGCATCATAGGTATGTAGGGCCGGTGGAAAGGAGTTCAAGTTCTCGGCACGATTGGTTACAACGTGTTCTTCCTACAGCTACATATCACCATCAGCAAGGCAACAACCCCGGAAGACTGTCGCCCATATCAGATTCTCTCTTACAGAGGAACGAGTACGGACGGGCTTCACAAAGCTCCGAGATATTTCCACACAAGCAGCAGCGTGCCTCGAAGATATTCCATTGGCAGTCTGGGCCACCCCGATAAGTTCGTTATGCGGATGCATCGGTACACGCGTTCTCCGGCAATCGGTATCAAGTGGATCTTGTTCAGCGCATCTGTACCTGTGGACGATTTCAGTACAACGATATTCCGTGCGGCCATGCCATAGCAGTAATTCAACGATACCGTCCTCCACCCGACACCGCAACGCTCGAACTTACGTCCCCGACAAGCTTGCAGTCGCTGCCATGGTCGCCACCCACACACAAGTTATGCCCCCCCCCACATTGATGCAAGCGCAGTACAAGCACTACCGCAGCCCGAGCTGTGGGAATACCGGCCACCAATATTTAGGGGAAAACCCGAAGGGGCGTCCCCAGACTGCACGCCTTACGGCCGGCGAGCAGCGGGCATGTCGTGTTGCCTGGGCTGTGAACCTACCAGACATCCCCGACCGTATACAGCGATGCAACCGGTGCAGAGAGGAGGGCCACAATGTTTTAATTGTCGAGCTCTACCTGAGGAGATGTAGCTGCTTTGCACTCCACGCAAAGTTGCGCAGTGTGAGAGGGCGGCAGCGAATGCGAGGGCGAGGGAGAGTGAGAGTGAGAGTGAGAGTGAGAGTGAGAGTGAGAGTGAGAGCGAGAGTGAGAGCGAGAGTGAGAGCAAGAGTGAGTGAGAGCGAGAGCGAGAGTGAGAGCAAGAGTGAGAGTGAGAGGGCATGGGCGAAGGCGACTCAGACAGGGCACGGGCGAGGTGATGGGGCAGGCAGAGAGGCAGTTGTGTTCCTTTTCTCTCCCTTTGTACACATATACGAGCAATCTATCGCGCAGTCCGTATTGAATTCAGTATCTCGGTGAACAAGCCATCGCAACTCCGCTGCCGGCGCCGCAGCCACCAGCCGCCCTTCTCTTTTTCTCTCTTGGCAACCTCCTTTCATTTTTATCTAACTGCGGTGTGGGCACACTGTTCTTTGGTGGGTATTGTGTACCACTTTGGTAAAACGACGGGCATTGTGCATCTCTACTCTATTCACAACTGCCTGTGGCTCAGTGGCTGCGTAAGATGCGTGCGCGGACATCGTCGTCGTCGCTGCGCCTGCGTCATAGATATCAATAGGCCACGATCGCTGGCCGCAGCTGGGCGGGCTGGACGCAACTCCGCACGGAGAACCAGCGATCCTCCCCCGCGATATGTACGTAACTGCCACACCCCTCCCCCATGCTTGAGTGCCCAGCCCAGCCAAGATGACACCCTCCTTTTCGTCGGTTTTCCGCGGTACGTATTCGTTCCCCGGCCGACCCGCAATCTGCACCTTTTTTGGGTTTGCCCTCCCTTTTTTCCTTTTCTCCTTGCAGTTAATTCCCTCCAGCGCCGACGGGGAATAAAAAATATCTCCTTCTCCTCGGAATCCCAAAACGGATGCACTGCATACATAAGTAGATACAGCATGCAATATGCATCCCCCAGCTCTTCACCGGTAAACAGAATAAAAACAAAATTAAAAAGAAAGCGGCACAGGAATCCGGGTTCCGAGTTGCTCCATCCACACCTCAAAGAAAGTATCGCTTGAAACCGGATGGAAGAAAGGAAGGGGGGAAAGAAGGAAGGAAAGAAAGAAAGAAAGAAAGAAAGAGAAAGAGGCCAAACAGCTGGTGTTTGATCGCTCGCCCGTGTGCAGCGTTCTCTGCTCTATGTACGGCCGCCACCTCCTCGGTCGCAGCCATGTCCAATCGGTCGACACGCCCTCTCCGATCAGATAGATATCTCCTCCGACGCTTCGGTACGATCTCGGCCACTAGCACATCACGTGATCCGGGCGGGAACGGAGCAGCCGGGTCATGCTCTGTCACTGGACAGGATCTCACGCCGACGTCGACGGTGTCACCCGGCGCGTTTCTCCCGCGGACCTCTTCGTCTATTTCCAGAGTCGCACGAAACGTCGTCCTCGATCGCATTAGCTGCACCGACGTTGCGGGTGGCGAAGTCGGGGGCCATCCGGACAGCGACACCAGTCCTCTGTACCCGCTCCCTCGCGCTTGTGTGGTGCGGAATGCAGGGCTAGCACATATATCTATAGCACCTCTAGTTACATACAGAGATGGTGGAGAGATAACGTACTGTAGGGGTTACCCGGCTACTACCCATTAGTCGGACACTATTAGAAATGAGAAAAAACGACGATACTCAACAACCATAGATCGGAGAGACACAAAATTTTGCAGACCGCATGTTTGG
>Ga0307516_10008830_pt1 | contig 11324 bp, 5 predicted proteins | sample 19_EM_MG_FD_203310 | JGI IMG/M metagenome (GOLD analysis project Ga0307516, IMG submission 203310) | Populus trichocarpa ectomycorrhiza microbial communities from riparian zone in the Pacific Northwest, United States - 19_EM | ecosystem: Host-associated > Plants > Roots > Unclassified | place...
GCAGCACGTTGACGTTGGCCGTGCCGCCCGGTACCACCGGGTCCGGGCCGACCGTGACCCCGACGATCTCGACCGCGGGCAGGACGGTGATCGCGGCCCCGATCGGCAGGGTGGCGGTGCCGGTCTGCCGTCGGTAGCTGACCGTGCCGTCCAGCGGGACGACGCCGGGCCGCTGGTCCGCGGGAATCCGCACGTCGTAGAGCGCGGTCGCGGTGCCGCCGGGCCGGACCGAGGTCGCCGGTGCCGGCCCCACCGGGGTGGCGGTCCAGCCGGCCGGGGCCGCCAGGCCGATGCGGACCTCGGTGAGCGACGTGCCGCCCTTGTTCTCCAGCTTGGCCGCGACCCGGACGACGTCGCCCGGGGTCGGGTCGCCCGCCGGCACGCTGAGCGAGGCGACCGCGCCGACCAGCGCGGCCGAGACCCGCGACAGCCGGGTACGCACGTCGGTCAGCGCGGCACGCAGTTCCGCGGCGACCTCCTCGGTGATGCGTTTCCGGGCCAGTTCGGTGCCGACCCAGCGGTCGAGGTCGGCGGCGGCGGCCAGCGCGAGGTGCACTGTGGTGGCGGTGGCCGCCGGTGACGCCTTGCCGTAGCCCCGGTCCGCGGCCTCGGTCGAGCGCGCCAGTTCCTTGGCCAGGACCCTGGCCGCCGGCCAAAGGCACCTGTTCTGGTGGCCGTTGCCGACCGGGCGGCGGTCGGCGGCGGCCAGCTGGTCGATCCTCGTGGCCAGCGCCGCGGCCGTGGTGCGGGACTCGCCGAGATCGCCGCGGACCGTGTCGACCGCGAACCGGTAGGTGCCCGCGCCCACGCTGAACACCGCGGCCGTACCGGTCATCTTGACGAACCGCACGCCGTCGGCCCCGGCGGCGGGCTTGCCGCCCTCGGTCACCGCCCACCGGCTGGCCGCCGGGATCTCCACGGTGGCGGTGGTGTTGCCCGGAACGGTGACGTCGAGCGTCATCTGCCCGGCCGCGTCCAGCTTCCAGCCGCTCACGAACTGCCCGTACCGGGAGCGGTAGGTGGCCCGGGCCGAGGTGAGGCCGCCGCCCGGGCGGGGTGCGATGGTGACGTGCCGGTAGCCGGGTGCCGCGTCGTCCGGCCGGATACCGCCGATGGTGCGGTACATCCAGTCGCCCACCGCGCCGTACGCGTAATGGTTGAACGAATTCATGCCGACGTCGCCGAAGCTGCCGTCGGGCTTGATGGAGTCCCACCGCTCCCAGACCGTGGTGGCTCCGCGGGCGATCTCGTATCCCCAGGACGGGTAGTCCTGGTTCATCAGCAGCCGGTAGGCGACGTCCGGGTTGCCGGTGTCGGTCAGCGCGGGCAGCAGGTCGGGGGTGCCGAGGAAGCCGGTGGAGAGGTGGTAGCCCCGCGAGGCGACCTTCTCCGCCAGCCGCCTGCCCGCGGCGTCGCGCCGGGCGGCCGGGACCAGACCCATGCTCAGGGCCAGGACGTACGCGGTCTGGCTGTCGCCCTGGACGCGGCCGTCGGCCGAGACGTAGGCGTCGGCGAACGCGTCGGTGACGGCGGCGGCGCGGGCTCCGTAGGTCGCGGCGTCGGCGGTGCGGCCCAGCGCGGCGGCCATTTCGGCGAAGAGCCGGGTGCTGTACGCGGCGTACGCGGTGCCGATGACGCCGGCCGGGGTCGGATCGTCGAGGTTCAGCCAGTCCAGGTACGGCCCGGCGTTGGGTCGCAGCAGCCCGTCGCTGGTGGCCTGGACGTAGTCGATGTACCTGCGCATCGAGTCGTAGTGGTCGGCCAGCACCTTCGTGTCGCCGTAGCGCTTCCAGAGGGTGTACGGCACGGTGATCCCGGCGTCGGCCCAGCCGGAGGTGCCCTCGCCGCAGCAGGACCGCGGCGCGACGTCCGGGTACGCCCCGTTGGCCGACTGGGCGTCCCGCATGTCCGCCAGCCACTTGGTCAGGAAGCTCAGCGAGTCCATGTTGAAGGTGGCCGTCTCGGCGAAGACGCTGATGTCGCCGGTCCAGCCGAGCCGCTCGTCGCGGGCCGGGGTGTCGGTCGGGATGGACAGGAAGTTGCCCCGCTGGCCCCAGGTGATGTTGCTCTGCAACTGGTTGACCATGGCGTTGGAGGTGGTCAGCTCGCCGGTGACCGGCGCCGCCGTGCCCATCACGCGCCCGGTCACGGTGGACAGCGTCGGCGTGCCCGGGAAGCTGGTCAGTTCCACGTACCGGAAGCCGTGGAAGGTGAATCGTGGCTCGTACACCTCGGCACCGCCGCCGGCGAGCGTGTAGTAGTCGGTGGCCTGCGCCGATCGCAGGTTGGCGGTGTAGACCGTGCCGTCCGGGTTGAGCACCTCGGCGTGCCGGATCCGTACCGTCTGCCCGGCGCTGCCGGTGACCCGCAGCCGGACCGAGCCGACCATGTTCTGGCCGAGGTCGAACACCCACACGCCGGGCCGAGGCTGGGTGAGTGTCTTCGCGGCCAGTTCCCCGGTCACCTTGACCGGCGGATCGACCTGGGCGACCAGGCGCTGCGTCGGGTTGTCGGAGGTGGTGTCCAGCACGGTGGCCGCGGACCAGGCGGCATCGTCGAAGGCGGACCCGCGCCAGCCCTGCGGTTCGCGGCGCGCGTCGTACGTCTCGCCGTGGATGTTGTCGCCCCGCAGCACCGGGCCGTCCGCGGTCCGCCAGGTGCCGTCGGTGCCGATCGTCTCGGACGTGCCGTCGGTGTAGTCGATCCGCAGCTCGGCGAGCAGTTCGGGCCGGTCACCGTAGATCTTGTCGCCGAACCAGCCGATGGAGCCGGAGTACCAGCCGTCGCCGAGCATCGCGCCGAGCGTGTTGCCGCCGCGGACGAGCAGCTTGGTGACGTCGAAGGTCTGATACTGGATCCGCTTGGAGTAGTCGGTCCAGCCCGGGGCGAGTTGGTGGTCGCCGACCCGCGACCCGTTCAGCGAGAGCTCGTAGAGCCCGAGCGCGGTCGAGTAGATCCGGGCCCGGCTGACCTTGCGCTCGACGCCGAACTCGCGGCGCAGCAACGGCTTGCCGGCCGGGTCGGCCAGCAGCGTCTCCACCGAACCGGAGACCGCCAGTCCCTGCGCGGTCGGCGTGCCGGCGGTGAACGGGTTGGTCGCGGTGGTCAGGTCGGCGTCGAGCTCGGTCTTGCCGCCGACGGTGAGCTTGACCGAGTGGACGACGGCGGACTCGGTGCCCGAGGTACGCAGCCCGATGGTCCCGGTCGCGCGCCTGGTGTCCACGGTGGTGTCGACCAGGGCGCCGTCCACGAAGGTCTTGATGGTGCTGCCGGCCGCCTCGATCCGCAGGTCGTGCGGCCTGGCGAACTCCGCCGGCGGCACCACATCGGCGATCGACACCTGCTTGAGGAGCTGCCAGTTGCCGCCGATCCGCACGTGCGGGCGCAGCACCGGGGCGTTGTTGAAGTTGGCCAGCTGCCACATGTAGGCGTCGTTGACGCCGTTCGCCCGGAAGAAGACGCCAGCCGCGTCGTGCGTGACCGTCAGGTTGACATCCAGTGTGTAGTCCGCCCACGAGACGCTGGGGCGCTCCCGGCCGATCCACTGCGCATGCCAGTCGCCGGCCCGCAGCAGACCCGTCTCCCACCAGGCCGGCGGGCTCCACGCCGACGCCCGGCCGGCCGCGTCCCAGACACGCACCTGCCAGTGGTAGCGGGTGGCCGAGGCGAGCGCGGGGCCGCCGTACGGGACCTGAGTGGACTCGGCGCCGGCCGTCCGCCCGCTGTCCCAGACGTCGGCCTTGCCGGCGGTCAGCTTCGCCACGGTGGAGGCCACCCGGACCTGGTACGCGGACTGCAGAACGCCGCGCCGGGGCGAGCCGACCAGCCAGCCGAGCCGCGGCGCCGGGGTGTCGATGCCGAGCGCCTCCGGGACGCCCTCGACGGTCAGACCGGTGGCGACCGGCGCCGGGGCGGCCGCGACGGCCGGGGCGGTGGCGCCGGCCACCACGGTGAGCGTGCTCGCGGCGCACATCGCGACCGCGAGGAGACCGATATGGAGTCGCATACTTCGTGCCCTTCCGATCGGGTAGTCACATGACGGTGTAGCCACAGATCGGCATGCCGAAGGGCACGGTGCGGGGCGGCACCGCGCTGACTGTTCGGCATGGTCCGAAACGACGGGTGAGCGGTCGTGAAACGTTTCATTCGGATTCGGTAACCCGAGCGTACGGATCACGTCACACAAGCGCAATCATCGATTAGATCGATACGCCCACGGAGCCCTCGCCGCCGACGGATGATCTCAGGGGAGGTGGAGTCCGGATGCGGCTGTGGCGGAACGCGAGGATTCGTACCAAGGTGATGGCGGGTCTGCTGGTGGCCATCGCCGGGCTGGCGTACTTCGCCGCCGCGTTGATCCTCGACAATCAGCGGCGGGCCGCGGAGTCCGCCAGCGTCGGAACCCTGGCCACCCTGTCGGTCAAGATGGGCAACCTGCTGCACGAGACCCAGCGCGAGCGGGGCCGGACAGCCCAGTACACCAGCTCCAAGGGTGCCGTGTCGGGGCCGGAGTTGAAGACCCAGCAGGCGGCCACCGACGTGCGGCTGGCCGAACTGGACACCTTCACCGGCGACCGCGCCGAGGACCTGCCGGCGGTCGTCCGGGCCTCGCTCGGCGACCTGAGCGACTCGCTGGCCGGCATCGCCGAGCTGCGGTCGCAGGCCGCCGCGCTGCAGGCCCCGGCGCCGATCATCGCCGCGTACACGGCAATCAACCGTTCCCTGCTCGGCGCGATCGCCGTCGCCGTCGGCCAGAACCGCAACCCCGCGATCGGCGTTCGACTGCAGGCGTACCTCGCGCTGCTGAGCGCCAAGGAGGACGCCGGGCTGGAGCGGGCCCAGCTCGCGACGGTGTTCGCCACGGACAAGTTCGCGGCGGGCCAGCAGGCCACGGTCATCTCGCTGATCGCGTCGCAGCGGGCCTACCTCACCGTGTTCGAACGGGCGGCCAGCCCCGAGGTCCTCCAACGCTGGTCGCAGAGCCAGTCGTCAGAGGTTTTCGGGAAGGTCGCGGCCCTGGAGAAGACCGCACTGGACAAGGCGGCCACGGGCGGGTTCGGCGTGCCGGCCGGCGACTGGTTCGCGATCGCCACCGACAAGATCGACCTGTACAAGGCGCTGGAGGACTATCAATCCGGCGCGATCCAGGCGCTGGCCGGCACGGCCAGCCGCGAGGCGACCCGGACCGCGATCGTGGCGATCGTCGTGACCGGCCTGCTGCTGGCGCTGACCGTGGGGATGATGGTGCTGGTGGTCACCTCGATCACCCGGCCGCTGCGGCAGGTGGCCGCCGTCGCCGACAGCATGGCCGCCGGGGACGTCTCCACCGCGGTGGACTACGAGTCCCGCGACGAACTCGGCCAACTCGCCGGCTCGTTCCGCCGGCTCGCCGCGTACATGCGCGAGTCGGCCGAGCTGGTCGCCGCCCTCGCCCACGGCGACCTCACCCGTACCGTCCGGCCGCACGGCGGCCGGGACCTGCTCGGCAACGCCATGCGCGACACCGTCTCCCGGCTGAATTCGACCGTCAGTCAGATCCGGGCGTGCGGCACCGAGTTGTCCCGCACCACCACGCACCTGCTCGACGGCAACGCGGTGCTCATCGAGAACTCCCAGGGCACCGCGGCCAAGGCCGACTCCGTGTCGGCGGCCAGCGAGGAGATGATCGCCAGCATCACCGAGATCTCGCGCAGCACCAACCACGCCGCCGGCGTGGCCATCGACGCCGTGGCCACCGCCACCCGCGCCGGTGAGGTCATCGCCACCCTCGCGCATGCGAGCGACGAGATCAACAGCGTGGTCGGGCTGATCCAGACGATCGCCTCCCAGACGAATCTGCTGGCCCTGAACGCGACCATCGAGGCCGCCCGCGCCGGGGACGCGGGCAAGGGCTTCGGCGTGGTCGCCGAGGAGGTCAAGACCCTGGCGCAGCAGACCGCGCAGGCCACCACGGCGATCACCAGCCAGGTCGGCAGCATCCAGGCCGGCTCCTCGGCCGCCGCCACCGCGGTCTCCCAGATCGCCGAGATCGTCCAGCAGGTCAACGACATCGCGACCACGATCGCCACCGCGGTCGACGAGCAGACGGCCACGACCGCCGAGATCTCGCGGAGCGTGACGGCCGTCGCCGACGCCGCCGGCACCACGACCCGGGTCACCGCCGACTCGGCCGAGTCGACCCGCGCGCTCGCGGCGACCGCCGCCACCCTCGACGAACTGGTCGCCCAGTTCACGCTCCAGCGGGCCTGACCAAACGTCTATCCGTCGTGGATCCAGCGCTCGACCAGCGCCTCGTGCGCTTCGAGGCGTTGCTGGGTGCGCTGCGGGTCGGTGCCGGCGATGGCGTCGAGCAGGCTGATCGCCAGCACCACGACCGCGGCGTGCGAGTCGAAGATCAGCCCGGTGCCGACCGGGACCACGAGCAGCACGTCGGCGTCCTGGGCGAACGACTGCAGGGCGGTGTCCGCGACCACGACCGTGGCCATGCCCAGGCGGCGGGCCAGCCGGATCGCCGCGACCGTGCCGGCCGGGTACCGGGGCATCGCGAAGACGAGCAGCGCCGTCGCGCCCTGTTCGGAGAGTTGCAGCACGGCGTCGTCGATGCTGCCCGCGTCGGTGAGCGTGTGCACCGCCGGCAGCACCCGCCGGGCGAAGTAGCCGAAGTACTGCGCCAGCGCCGCGGAGGCGCGCAGGCCCACCACGCCGAGCGGCGAGGTGGCGGCGAGCAGCCGTACGGCCTCGGCCATCCGCTCGCTGTCGATCACCCGCTGCAGGTTCTCCAGGTTGGCCCGCTCCTGGTCGACGGCGAGGACGCTGGCGTCGTGCCGCTCCGGGGCCCGCTCGGCCGGCGGGCTGGCGAGCACGACCTCGCGGAGCGCGGCGCGGAACTCGGGGAAGCCGGCGAAGCCGAGCGCGGTGGCCAGCCGGGCCACGGTCGGCTGGCTGACGCCGGTCTGCTCGGCGATCTCGACGGTCGACAGGAACGCGACGTTGGGGAACATGCCCAGCATGCGCTGCACGATCTGACGCTGGGTCGGCGACAGCCGGTGCCGCTGGGCCAGGTCCAGCAGCCAGTCCGCGGCCCGACCGGCGTCAACCCGTTCCCCCTGCGTCATTTGTCCCGTTCGCCCTTCGTCGGGGGCGGCGCTGTGCCGACCATCACTGAATAGCTTCAAACGCTAAAGCTATATCGTGCATTGGATGATTCAGAAGCAGATCTGGTTACGGTTCCTGTCCGGTGCCGACATCGAGGGCCTGAGCATCACCGCGGCGGAGGCCATCGCCGCGGTGGAAGCGGTGGTCGGGGCGCACGGCCGCGGCCAGACTGTCTTCGAGCCCCGGATGCACCTGGTGCCGGACAACGGCGGCGTCGGCCACTTCAACGTCCTGCGCGGGCACGTCTCCACGCTCGGCGAGCGCGGGATCAGCGGGGTCAAGGTGGTCGGCGACTTCGTGCCCAACTACCGGCACGGCCTGCCGAGCGAACTCGCCATGGTGACCCTCTTCGACCCGACCACCGGGGTGCCGCTGGCGATCATGGACGCCACCCTGATCACCGAGGTACGCACCGGGGCGATGACCGCGGTCGGCGCCAAGCACCTGGCCCGGCCGGACTCGCGGATCCTGGGCCACGTCGGCGCCCGGGGCACCGCGTTCTCGAACGTGACCATGCTGGACGGCCTGTTCGCGCTCGACGAGATCCGGGTGACCAGCCGCCGGCCGGAATCCCGGGAGGCCTTCGCGGCCCGGTTGCGCGAGGTGACGAGCACCCCGGTACGCGCCGTCGCCACCGCCGACGAGGCCTTCGACGACGCCGACATCCTCGTCGAGGCGTCCCGGCTGGAGACCCCGGCCCCGCTGCTGCGTACGGCGGCGGTCAAGCCCGGCGCCTTCGTCGTCCCGTACGGCACGGTCAGCGCGGTCGAGCTCGACCTGCTCGACGTGATGGACAAGGTGGTCGTGGACGACTGGCGGGAGGCCCAGTCCGGGCGCTTCGGCGCGCTGCGCGCCCACGTCGACACCGGCCGGCTCAGCGAGCAGTCGCTGCACGCGCAGCTCGGCGAGATCGTCAGCGGCGCCAAGCCGGGCCGGGAACGGCCGGACGAGCGGATCCTGTTCTGGCACCGCGGCCTGTCGATTCTCGACGTCGCGCTGGCCCATCTCATCCTCACCCGCGCCGAGACCTCGGAAACCGGCACGATGCTGCGGTACCGGTAGCCGTGGCCGCCGTGCACCTGATCCGCCGGGCGAGCGACCTCGACCGGGCCCTGATCGGCCGGCTGGCCCGGGGCGCGTGCCGGGTCGCCCTGGCCCCCGAACTGCTCGCCGAGCTGGCCGCCAGCCGCGCGGAAACGCTCGCGGACCTGGCCGGCGACCAGCCCGTGTACGGCGTGAACACCGGCATGGGCGCGCTGGCCGGGGTGCGCCTGGACGCCGGCGCCCAGGCCCGCCACCAGGACACCCTGATGGCCGGGCGCGCGGTGGGCTCGGCACCCTGGCTGACCCGCACCGAGGCACGGGCGATGCTGGCCGTACGCCTGCGCACGCTGCTGCACCCGGCCGCCGGTGTCTCCCCGGAGCTGTGCCGGCACCTGGCCGACCTGCTGGACGCCGATGTGATCCCCGCCGTCCCGGCCCGTGGTTCCGGCGCGGCCGGGGAGATCATCCCGCTCGCCCACCTCGGCGCCGCCGTGCTCGGCGCCGGGCAGGTGCTCGACGCCGGGGGCAACGCGGTCGACGCGGGCCCGGCGCTGGCCGCGGCGGGCCTGCCACGCCGCTCGTTCGCCGCCAAGGAGGGCGTCGCGTTCCTGGAGGGCGTGCCCGGCCTGACCGGCTTCGCGGTGCTGTCCGGTCACGCCGCCCGGCTGCTGATCGCGCAGGTCACGGTCGTGTCCGCCGCGGCCCAGGCGGTGCTGCGGGCCAGCCGCGATCCGCTGCACCCGGCGCTCGGGCACGGCGACGACGAGTTGCTGGCGGTCCTGGCCGCCCACCGCGAACTCCGGGGCGACGGCCCGGTACGCGCACTGCAGGCACCGGTCTCGTTCCGGGTCACCCCGGCGGCCCTCGCGGTGGCGATGCGGGCGACCGACGCGCTCGACGCCGCCGCGGAGCGGGCGCTGGCCGGCGTGACCGACTCCCCCGCGCATCTCGACGGCCGGTTCGTCGGCACCGCCGGTTTCGCCGGCACCGATCTCGTCGCGGCCCACGGCGCGCTGACCACCGCGCTGGTGCACCTGGCCGAGGTGGGCGCCGCCCGGCTGCACCGGTTGCTCGACGACCGGGTCACCGGGCTGCCCCGGCAGTTGTCCGACGCGCCGGGGCTGCATGCCGGGATGGTGGCCGTGCACAAGCGGGCCGCCGGGGTGGCGCACCGGTTGCGCCGGTTCGCGATGCCGGCGCTGATCGGCGCGATGGAGACCTCGACCGGGCAGGAGGACGTGCAGAGCTTCGGCTTCGAGGCCGCCGAGTGCCTCGCGGAGGCCGTCGCGGGGCTGCGCGACGTCCTGGCCTGCGAACTGCTGGCGGTGCACCAGGCCAGCCGGCTCGCCGGGCCGCCGGAGGGAGCGGCCGAGCCCCTGCGCGCGGCCCTGGATCAGGTCGCCGCGGTGCTGCCGGACGGCACGGGCGACCGGCCCTTCGGCCGGGACCTGGACGAGATCATCGGGCTGCTCGGCGCCGGCTGGGCCCGGACGACCCCGAGCGCCCTGGCACCGTGGTCGAGCCGCGCACGATGAGCTCGGGCCGGAACAGCGGCGCGTCCGACGACTCCCCCGCCAGCAGGCCGCTGAGCTGGCCGACGGCCGCCTCGACGATGGCGTCCTCGTCCCAGGCCAGGGTGGTCAGCCCGGGGTTGACCAGCACCGCGAGCTGATGATCGTCGTAACCGATCACCGAGAGGTCCTCGGGGATGCGCAGGCCCACCTCGCGGGCCGCCCGGTAGACCGCGAAGGCGAGTGAGTCGCTCAGGCAGAAGACCCCGGTCGGGCGGGCCGAACCCGCCAGCAGCTCGGTGGCGACCTCGACCGCGTCGGTCGTGGCGGCGGGGGCGGCGATCGCGATCAGCTCCAGGCTCAGGTCCGCGGCGATCTGCTCGGCGAGCACCTGCGCCGGCCGGCCCGGGGTGGAGGGCAGGGACGGCGCCAGCAGCCCGACCCGGCGGTGCCCCAGGTTCGCCAGGTGGGCCAGCGCCGTCTGCACGCCGTGCTGGTTGTCGAAGACGACGCTGCCCGAGCCCGGCCGGCCGACCAGGGCGTCGCCGATCGACACGACCGCCACCCCCGGTTCGAGCAGCCGCCAGTAGTCGGCCGACGGGTCGACCGGCGACACCAGCGCGCCCTCGATGCGCTGCGCGGCGAACTGCTCCACGATCAGCCGCTCCTGCTCGGGGTCGGCATCGGCGTCGGCGATCGTCGCGTACTGGCCCTGGCGGCGCAGGGCCCGGGTCAGCAGCACGGACAGGTCCTGCTGCCAGAGGTCTCGCAGCGAGCCGCTGACGCCGACCGAGCCGGTACGGCCGCTGGCCAGCGCCCGGGCGATCGGGTCGACGGTGTAGCCCATCTCGTCGGCCAGCTCGCGGACGCGGCGGATGGTGGCCGGCGAGCCACGCACCCCGCGCAGCGCGTAGGACGTGGCGGCCAGCGAGAGTCCGGCGGTGGTGGCCAGGTCCTGCAGCGTCCGCCGCGGTTGCTGCCGTGGCATCGGGCCAGGGTAACACCGCCGAACCGGACAAAGGTGCCCGTCGATCGCGTACCGGTGCCTGGGATCACGTTGCGCGAAGGGGGGCGGAAGCGCTTCACTTTCGGCAATGTGAAGCGCTTCCGTCCCCCTGGGCGGGGCGATGCCGAGGAGCCCGCATGCGGATCGACTGTCACCAGCACCTGTGGCCCGCACGGTTCATCGACGCGCTCCGGCGCCGCCGCGACCACCCGTACCTGCGGGGCTGGACGCTGCATCTGCCCGGCGAGGCGCCGTACGTGATCGACCCGGCCGCCCACGACGTCGAGGCCCGCCGCTCGCAAGAGCTCGCCGAGGGCACCGGGCAGGTGCTCGTCTCGCTCTCCAGCCCGCTCGGCATCGAGCACCTGCCGGCCGGCGACGGCGCCGAACTCATCGCGCTCTGGCACGCCAGCGCGCTCGAACTCGGCGATCCGTTCCGGGTCTGGGCCGCCGCCTGCGTCGCCGATCCGGACCCCGGCGACCTGGCGAAAGTGCTGCGCGAGGAGCGCGTCGCGGGCCTGCAGCTGCCGGCCACCGCGCTGGCGGATCCGGCGGGCATCGCCCGGATGCGGCCGCTGCTGGCGGAGGCCGAGCGCGCCGACAAGCCG
>Ga0307516_10008831_pt1 | contig 11322 bp, 11 predicted proteins | sample 19_EM_MG_FD_203310 | JGI IMG/M metagenome (GOLD analysis project Ga0307516, IMG submission 203310) | Populus trichocarpa ectomycorrhiza microbial communities from riparian zone in the Pacific Northwest, United States - 19_EM | ecosystem: Host-associated > Plants > Roots > Unclassified | place...
CATGACCATTACGATGGTGTTTCTTTCACGTGCGCAGGAAAGCAGCGTGCTGCACCAGTATGAGCAGCGCCGGCGCGCGGAAGCCGCAGCCAATGCGGTCGCAGCCATGGGGTTGAGCAAGTCGCGCTTCTTTGCGGCGGTCAGCCATGACCTGCGCCAGCCGGTTCATGCCATTGGCCTGTACCTGGTGCCGCTGCTTGCCCTGGCGCACAAGGCGCAGGACCGCGCCGCCATCCGGGCCGTTGAAGGCATCAGCCAGTCCTGGCGGGCGCTCGATGACCTCTTGTCCCAGGTGCTGGACCTCACGCGCATGGATTCGGGCGTGGTGAAGGCGGATTTGCAACCGACCGAGATCGCCCCCATCGTTGCCAGCCTGATCCTGCAGCACAGCGCGGTTGCCGAGGCGGCTGGTGTGCGCGTGGTGTCGCTGGTCAGGCCGGGCGCCTGGGCGGTGGCGGACGGGCTGATGCTGATCCGCATGTTGTCCAATTTGCTGGACAACGCGATCAAATTCTCTCCGCAGGGCGGCACGGTCCTGGTGGCGCTGCGCGGCGGGCGCAGCCGCTGGCGGCTGCAGGTGCGCGACTGTGGCGTCGGCATCGCAAAAGGCGCGCAGGAAAAAATTTTTGAAGAGTTCGTGCAGATCGACAACGAGGCACGCGACCGGCAACGCGGCCTGGGCCTGGGGCTGGCGATTGCCAAGCGTTTTGCCTTGCTGATGAGCGGCAATATCGAGGTTCGTTCCGCGCTGGGCCAGGGCTGCTGCATGACCATCACGCTGCCTGTGGCCAGCCGCCCTGACGATGCCGTCAGCGCCGGCCCCGCTGCGCAGGGGCTGGACACCGTGCCCGGCGAGCTGCCGCCGCAGGCTGGCCGCTTTGTCCCCGTGCTGTCCATGCGCGACGTGCTGCTGGTGGAGGACGATTCGCTGGTTGCAGGGGCCACCCGGGAACTGCTGGGTTCGTGGGGTCTGCGTGTGCGGCATGTAGAGACTGCGGACGAAGCCATGCGCGAGGCCGCCTATGGCCAGGTGGCCATCTGCGACGCACGGCTTCCGAACAGCGCCTCGGGGCTGGATGTTGCGCTGGCCCTGCGCGCGATTGGCAAGAAGGTGTTGCTGATCAGCGGCGAGACCAATGCCGCTCTGCGCGATGCGGCGCAGCAACATCGCTTGCTGCTGCTGACCAAGCCCGTGTCGGCACCGCAACTGCTGTCGGCTCTGCAAAAGCTGTAGCCGCTGCGCCGCGCGCCGCCCGGCGCCACCCCCGGCACCCTGCCCCGGGGTATGACTAATTTCACATGGTCGTTTGTCGATGGTCTCGCTAAATTCGTCTGCATGGCTTGCGCACCGTCGTGCGCATCCGATGACCAGAGGAATGACCATGAGTTACCAGTTTTCTCCGGAAAGCAACATCTCCGGCGTGCGCCACACTGCTGCACCACCGCAGCCGCCGCGTGCCGGACGCTTCGCCACAACACGCGGACTCGGCGTCGTGCGTGGTGTTTACCGGGCACTTTGCAGATGGACCCCCACCCTGGCGGCGCACCTGGCCTATGCGCAACTGGCCAGGCCACCACGCCCCGCCCTGAGCGAGCGCCACCTCGCCACCCGCAAGCAGGGCAGGCCCCGGCAGGTGGTGGTGGGGTTCAACAAGCTTGCCGTGTATGAATGGGGCGAAGGCCCGACCATCCTGATGGTGCATGGCTGGGGCTCACACGCCACCCACATGGGCCGGATGATCCGTCCGCTGGTGAATGCCGGCTTTCGCGTCGTCGCGTTTGACGCGCCGGCGCATGGCATGTCCACGGGCGGGTCCACGGATCTGGTGCAGTTTGCCAACGCAGTGGCTGTCGTGGGCAAACAGGCAGGGCCCTTGCACTGTGTCATTGGTCACTCCTTCGGCGCGGCGATGGCGACATATGCCGCCAGGGATTGGGGCCTGGAGGTAGGCAGGATGGTGCTCATCAGCCCCTTCAACCACTGCAACTGGTTTTTGCAGATGTTTGCGGCGCATGTCGGCCTGACCCCTGAAGTTCTTGATCGCATGCGCCAGATGCTCACGCGTCTGTACGGCGGCCGGTTGAAATGGAGCCACATGTCGGTGCTGGACATGGCCCGAAGGGCGGGGTATCCCATGTTGTTCGTCCATGACGAAGACGACGAAGAAATTCCTTTCGAACACAGCCTGGCCATGGTTGCCGCCCTCCAGACTGCGCAGTTCAAGGCGACCAGCGGCCTTGGCCACCACCGGGTGGTGCGCCACCGCGAGGTCATCAAACGTGTTGTGGCGTTTGCCGCCCACTAGGAGCTGTCATGCAACGTCCGTTGTTGTCATCCGTGCGTTCCCGTCCCCACCGGCTGGCTTTGGTGCTGGGCAGCGGCGGCGTCCGCAGTGTTGCGGCGCTCGGCGTGGCGTGGCGGCTGGCGCAAGAGGGCATACGCCCGGACTTTATTGCGGGGTGCAGTTCCGGCGCCCTGTTTGGCGCGCAGATTGCCATGGGCATGCAAGGCGAGCAGGCGCTGAGCGCTGCGACCGCACTGTGGTCGGCCGAACTGACACAGCAGCGCCGCTGGCGAGCCTATGCGCAGCTGCTGGCGCCGCGGCTTGCTGGCTTTGGCGCGGGTTTTGCGCTGCGCGATGACCAGCTGATTGTCCAGCGCATCGCTGCTGCCTTTGGCGATCGCCAGCTGGAGCAGCTTCAAACGCCGATGCGCGTGTCGGCCACGCACGCCGCCAGCGGGCAGCCTGTGGTGCTGACGCGCGGCAGCGTGGTGGATGCGCTGCGTGCCAGCATGGCGGTACCCATCATCTTCCCCAGCGTGGAGATGGATGGCCAGCGCCTGGTCGATGGCGTGCTGTCTGACCCCTTGCCCCTGTCTGCCGCGGCGGACGCGCAGGTGGTCGTCGCGCTGGGCTTTCGGGGAGTAATGCCGCGCCGCGTCGATCGCCTGTCACGGCTGGTGGGCCAGACAAGCACCACCCTGATCAATAACCTGATGGAGGCGCGCATCGACGCGGCGCGCGCGACCGGCCAGACAATCATCAACCTCGAGTTGGGCCTGGACCGGCATGTGGGCCTTTGGGAAACCGCGGCCATGCCCTATCTCTTTGAAGCCGGCAAGCGGGCCGTGCAGGCGCGCATGACCGACATCCTGGCCGCACTGGAGCAGGCCACGCCAGCCGCTCCCCTTATTCGCCTTCCAGAATTCAACCCATGTCACTGAGAAAAATGAGTCTCACCACCACACACACTGAAAAGTATGCCCGCTGCATTGCCGCCTCGGCGCGCGTGCGCTGGGACATCGGCCGCGACGTGATCCGCGGGCGCGTGTTCGATTTTTCGAAACACTTTCTTCCCGACGGGCTGTCTCGCATCAGCCGGCTGGATTTTTTGCAGCCGGGCGAACAGGTCTACCTGAGCCAGATTCAGGGGCGTACCTATGCCAACATGTTTGGCTTGGTCGAGCGTTTCATCGGCATCAAGATGCTGGAAATCACCCGCGACCACTGGTTCGGTGATCAGGTGGCGCTTGAGGCGCTGGTGCGCTTCAGCGATGAGGAGCTCAAGCACCAGGAGCTGTTCCGCCGGATCGAGCGCATGGCTGCCGCAGGCATGCCACCGGGCTATGAGTTTTTACCGACCGCCAATGAGGTGGCTGCGCAAGTGTTGCAGGCGCCCACCTGGGCAGTGCTGGCGCTGACCTGCCACATTGAGCTGTTTACCCAGACCCACTATCGCCAGAGCATTGAGCCGGATGACAAGCTTTCGGACCTGTACAAGGACGTTTTTCTTTTCCACTGGCAGGAGGAGTCGCAGCACGCCACCCTGGATGCCCTGGAGTGGGAGCGCGAGGACGCGCGCATCACGCCGCAGGAGCGTGATGCAGCTGTGGATGCGCTGATAGGTCTGATAGGCGCGATCGACGGCATCCTGCAGACACAGTCGCTGGCTGATGCGCAATACTTTGTAGTGACCTGCGGGCGGCGCGTGCCGCAGACGCAGGCAGACCGGCTGGCTGCCAGCCTGCTGGATGCCTACCGCTGGCAATACATCGTCTCCGGTCTGCAGCAAGCCAGATTTCGTGAACTGCTTCTGCAGATGATCACCGGAGCGCAATGGCAGCGTGTCGAGTCGGCGTTGACCTCTTTGATGAACTGAAACCCGGAATGACTTTCATGCCCACCAGAAAAATACTTGTCTCCACTTTGCTCGCTGTTGCCTTTGTGGGCCCGGCCTGCGCGGCCAACGAAGCCACCTCCGACATCGAGGAGGCGCACCGTGCCTACTACATGGGTCAATCCGGACAGGCCCTGAAGATTTACCGGCAGCTGGCCGCGGCAGGGGATGCCGAGGCAGCCGAGCGCGCAGGCTTCATGCTGCTCATCGCCGCAGGTGAGCAGCCGGGCAAAGCCGACATCGCGCGCGCTACTGCGCTGCTGGTGCAGGCGGCCAGGGCCGGTCGCCACGGCGCGGTGTTTGTGCTCGGCATGCTGGGCAGTGCCGATTGAGTTGCTCTTCGGACGGGAGCGCCTCTCACGCGCTTGCGCCCGGCCCCACGGGCCTTGCTCTTTAGCCGCGCGAGACGTCTGCCGCCACACACAACCAGCGCTCTGCGCTTCTGGCCCAGACGTCGGTGTAGCGTCCGGCACCGGCGCGCCCGTCAGGATGCATAAAAGTCGTACGGCCATGAACAATGGCGCTGCTGCCAAACAGCCGCACCAGCACGTCATGGACGGCAAAATCGCGGACCTGAATCGGCTGGGCTGCGCGCTGAATAAACTCGGCTCGCGCGGACAGCGTGCCGTCGGCATTGCTGTTCAGAAAATCCGGGGCGAGGTGGCTGTCAAACCAGGCTTTGTCGGAAGTTCTGACGGCGTCTATGAACTCCTGGTTCAGGCGCAGCAGCCGCGCCTCGTCTTCGGGGTTGGCAGCAGAGGTCTGGGGCTTGGGTTGTTGCATGGAAAAACTCTCAAAATCGGTTGAAGTGGGCGGATACACAAACCCAGCCTTGCTGGCGGCGTGTGTAGATGTCGGTGTAGCGGCCGCTGCCCCACTGGCCCTGCAGGTTTTTGTACCTGAAGCCCGCGTGGATCAGGGCCAGCTCGCCGACGAAACGGATCAACACGTCCACTGCCTGCAGGTCCGTACCCGGGTAGGGCTGCGAAATGCGCTGCAAAAAGCCGGCGCGGTCCACCACCGATCCGTCGCGATGGCTGCTCAAAAAGTCTTCAGCCAGATGCGCCCGGTACCAGGCTGCATCGGAATGCTCGGCGGAGTGGACGAACTGGCGGTTCATCTCTTCCAGGGTCTGGATGTCGGCCGCGCGGTCGGGGGCCAGGTCTGTCGCTTGCATGGGAAAGGCTCCTTGGTTGTCGGGTCAGGGTTGAAGCATAGTTGCGCACTGGCTCTTTCACAGTGCCAGATTTTTCCCACACGAAGGTGCCAGATTTGACGCCAAAGCGTATGATTGCCAGGCACACAGCACCCATCGGATTAGCCATGCTTCTGAGTTTCAAAAATTCTGCTGCGCCCCTGAACCGGCGTGTTTACCTGGCGCTCAAGGGCGGCATCCGGGACGGCCGGTTTGCCCCGGGAAGCCGGCTTCCCTCCACCCGAGCCCTGGCCAATGACCTGGGGGTCTCCCGCAACACGGTCACGCTGGCTTATGAGCAGCTGGCGGCCGAGGGCTATGTGGCCAGCAGAAGCCGCTCCAGCACCACAGTGCTGGGTGCCGTGCAAGCCAAACCAGCGCTCGCGCCGGTTGCAGCGCAGGTGCAGCGGTCTCCACAGGTGTCGGCTTTTGCCAGCAGACTGATACGGGACAAAGTGGCGCCCCCCACTGCCGCGTTTGGCCGACGGCCCGGTGTGCGTTATGACTTCCGTTATGGCAGCGCGGCGCTGGACGAGTTTCCCAACGAGATCTGGCGGCGCCTGCTGTCGGTGCATGCCAGACAAGCAAGTCGTGACACGCTGGCTTACGCGCACCCGGCAGGTTATCTGCCGCTGCGTACGGCCCTGGCCCAATACCTCCAGCGCGCACGCGGGTTGCACTGCGACGCCGCGCAGATCATCATCGTCAACGGCGCCCAGCAGGCGATTGACCTGGTCGCGCGCCTGCTGCTGGACCCGGGTGACGGGGTGGTCGTGGAAGAGCCGCACTACCCCGGGGCCACCAAAACCTTTGAAGCCATGGGTGCGCGCCTGCTTCGGCTGCCGACGGATGCGCAAGGTCTGGACACCGCGCAACTGCCGACCGGCAGCGCTGCGGTCCGGCTGGCCTATGTGACGCCCTGCCACCAGTTTCCCTCGGGGACCATTCTCCCGCTGGAGCGCCGGCTGGCATTGCTCGACTGGGCGGCGCTGACCCAAGCCTGGGTTCTCGAGGACGACTACGTGAGCGAGTTTCGCTACGAAGGCAAACCGCTGGAGCCCCTGCAGGCGCTGGATCAGCAGGGGCGTGTGATTTATGTCGGGACATTTTCCAAAACCCTTTTTCCGTCCCTGCGGCTGGGTTATCTGGTACTGCCGCATGCGCTGATCGAGCACTTCACGGCAGCCAAGTGGATGACTGACCGGTTCTCCATGTTGCTGCCGCAACTTGCGCTGGCTGACTTCATCAGCAGTGGACAGTATGAAAAGTACCTGCGCCGGGCCGGGGCTCGAAACGCCGCCAGGCGTCAGGCGCTGGTGGATGCCTTGACGCAGCATTTTGGCGACCGCGTCGACATCGACGGCGGAAGAACCGGTGTTCATCTGGTGGTCTGGTTCAACGGCATGGTGCCGGCCGACGTGGACGGGCTGATCGCCCGCGCGGCGCAGGCCGGGGTGGGCCTGTATGCCATCGCTCCCTACTTTGCAAAGCCCACGGTGCGCGGCGGCTTGCTGTTTGGTTATGCCTCGTTGTCCGTGAGTGAAATCCGGAGCGGCATCCGCAAGCTGGCTGCGCTGGTACCCGCTTCGAAGCGCAAAAAATGAAGCCTTCTCAGGACTTCGCCCCCGCATTTTTTCAAGCAAGGAAACGTCATGCCAAGCAGCGCCACCGTTGAACGTTTTGTCGCCCGCGTCGAGCAGAACGCCCACACCGAAGCCATCGCCGAGTTCTATACGCCGGACGCGTCCATGCAGGAGAACCAGGCGCCGCCGCGCCGCGGCCGCGATGCGCTGGTAGCGGGAGAGGCGAAGGTGATGGCGCGGGCGAAGTCGCTGACGTCCGAATGTGTGCGCCCGGTGTTCATCAGCGGTGACAGGGTCGTCATCCGCTGGATCTTCAATTTCACCTGGGCCGACGGCAGCACCACCCGCATGGAGGAGCTGGCTTACCAGCGCTGGGAGGGTGAACGCATCGCCGAAGAAACCTTTTTCTACGACCCGGCGCAACGCACGCCGGTGCCTGCGCAGCCCTAGGCAGCTTGCGCGGGCGACGTGCGCCCGGGATTTATCTCGGGCCGCTGCTGCCCTTGTTCACCAGCGACAGCGCGATGCCGATGGCAATACCGATGCCTATGCCCATGGTGAGGTTTTCGATCAGGGAGCCGATGATGACGCCGATCATCACGCCGGCGCCCAGGTTGAGGGACTGTTTCTTTTCCTGTTGGGTCATGGTTGAAGCTTCGCGGCGGGCTGCTGCCGCGCCACGCTGAAGCAAAAGTGGGAAGGACCGACCACCATACCGCCGGCAGCGGACAGGGGCAAACAATGAAACCGGTTTTTACACCAGGCACAACTTGCGACAGGGGGAAAGAAGAGGGCGCGGGCTAGGGGGCCGCGGCAGGATCACCGGCTGGTGCGGCAGGGGCGGCTGATGCGGGCGTGACCTTGAGCACGCGCTGGATGGTCTGCAGTAGTTCGGCGTTGGAGGTCGAGGCCTTGACCAGCACCGCATCGGGCCGCCCGGCGTCGGGCAGCACCTCGCTGGCCGAGAACACCACCAGCGAAGGCCGGGGGCTCAGGGTGTCGATCAGCTCGACCAGGTCCCAGCCGGACTCGCGGCCCAGCGACAGGTCCAGCAGCACCAGGTCGAACGGCCTGTCACGCAGGCAGGCGCGCGCCTCGGTGAGCGTCGCGGCAAATTCAAAGGTGGCGAAGTCCGCCGCTATGGCCGCGGCGATGTGCTGGATGTCCACGTCGTCTTCCACATGCAGGATGCGCGGTTTGCGGCCCTGCAGGTCGGCCACGGCGCGCTGCATGGCCGAGACCAGCTGCTGCTCGTCAATCGGCTTGGTCAGCCAGTCCGACACCGCCGAGGGCTTGTGGTCCAGCTGGAGCTGCCCGTCACCGGCCAGGGTGGAGATCACGATGACCGGCAGGTCGCGCGTGGCTTCGTTCTCGCGCAGGCGGTTGAGGAAGACGCCGTCGGCCTGGCTGGGCAGGCGCATGTCCAGGGTCACGGCGTTGTAGTTGCCGGCCGCCAGCATGGCCATCGCCTCTTCGGAGCTGTGCGCCCTGTCGGTGTCGTAACCGGCCTTGTCGAGCATCAGGCCGATCAGCCGGGCCACGTCCTGGTCGCCCTCGCAGATCAGGATGCGCGGCCGTGGCGGCCGGGGCACGTCCACCGTCGCAGCCGGCCCATGCCACTGCGGCAACTCGAAGAAAAACGTTGTGCCTTCGCCCGGCACGGTGTCAAACCCGATGGTGCCGCCCATGCGCTCCACGATGGCGCGCGAGATGTTCAGGCCCAGGCCGGTGCCGCCTTTTTGCCGGGTGTCCGACGAGTCGGCCTGCGAGAACTTCTGGAAGATGCGCTTTTGAAACTCCTCGGGGATGCCGGGGCCGTGGTCGCGCACCTCGATACGCACGCCGATGCCGGCGCGTGTCACGTGCACGTCCACCGTGCCGCCTTGGGGCGAAAACTTCAGCGCGTTGGACAGCAGGTTGGTCACCACCTGGGTGAGCCGGTCGGGCTCGACGTTGACCTGCAGCGTGGGGTGATCGCCATGCAGCACCAGGCGCACCTGGTTGGCCAGGCCATACCCCTCGTTGGCGACGATGGCCTGCGTCATCAGGGGCATCAGCGCCGTGGGCTGCAGGTCCAGGCGCATCTTGCCAGACTCGATTTTTTCGATATCCAGGATGTCGTTGATCAGGCGGATCAGGCGCTCGCAGTTGCTCTTGGCGATGCCCACCAGGTTCATCGCGGCGTCGGGCAGTTTGCCGGCCACGCCGCCGGAAATCAGGCCCAGCGAGCCGCGGATCGACGTCAGCGGCGTGCGCAGCTCATGGCTGACGGTGGAGACGAACTCGCTCTTGAGCTGGTCCATGCGCTTGAGCTCGGTGATGTCATTGGCCAGCGAGTAAAAACCGATGACCTTGCCCTCGTCGGCGCCCTCGCCGTAACGCGGAAAGTAGTTGACCATGTAGTGGCGCAGGTCGCCGTTGGCCAGGCGCTGCTTGCGTTCGTACGCCACCGGGTAACCCGACAGCACCTCCTCGACCTTGGGGCGCAGGGCTTCGTAAAAAGCCGGCGGCATCAGCTCCTGCATGCTTTTGCCGAGGATCTGTTCGCTGGTCAGGCCGAAGGCTTCCTGGTAGGCGTGGTTGTGGAAGCGGCAGCGCTGGTCGGCATCCACATAGGCAATCAGCGCGGGCACGGCGTCGGTGATCTCGCGCAACTGCTGCTCGCTGGCGTGCACGCGCGCGCTGGAGCGGCGCGCCTCGGTGGTGTCGCGGCCGGTGCCACGGTAGCCGGTGAAACGCCCCGAGGCGTCGAAGATGGGCACGCCGCTGATGCTGAGGTGGTGCACCTGGCCCTTGGAGTCCAGCCGCGTGATCTCGAAATCGCGGAAAGGCTCGTGCCTGGCGAGCTGCGCCTCGTGCGCGGCCCACAGGCGCTCGTCCATGTCGATATAGGCCAGTTCGCGACGCTGTTTGCCGATGCTGGCATTGCTGGTGAGCGCGCCCATGTCGGCGACATGGCCGGTGATCTGGACAAAGCGGAAATTCTCGTCCTGCTCCCAGAACCAGTCGTTGGACAACTCGACCAGCGCGCGAAAACGCTCCTCGCTCTCGCGGAGCACCTGCTCGGCATGTTTGCGCTCGGTGACGTCCTGCAACTGCGAGACGAAATGCAGGGGGCGGCCCTGGGCGTCACGCACCAGCGAGCAGGTCAGCGCAGCCCAGACGGTGTGCCCCGATTTGTGAAAAAACCGTTTTTCGCGCTGGTAGGTTTCGATCTCGCCAGACAGCGCGCGGCTGCGCTGCACCAGGTCCTCGGCCACATCGTCGGGGTGGGTGACATCAGGGGCGCCGGGCGCCATGAGTTCGGCCTGCGAATAACCAAACAACTCGCAAAACGCGCGGTTGACGCGCAAGCGCCGGGAGTCCGGGCTCAGCACGACCATGCCGATGGCGGCGTTCTCAAAGGCGCTGGTGACTTCCTGCTCGTCGGCCGGGTCGCCCGCGGCGCGCTCATACGCGGCGAGCTGGTCGGCTTGCCGGCGCAGCTGCTGCTGCAGCTCCTCGGTCAACTGCGTCAAGGCCTGCAGGCGATCCTCCAGGCTTGGTGCTGTTTGCGTCTTCGGCTCCATCTGCTTCATGTTCGTTCGTGGGTTTCGGGGACGGGACAGCGTTGCCGCCGCCGGCTGCCCGTGGGGTGTAGTCAGTATGGGTTATTTCGCATCCTGCCACCATGCCGGTGCGCGGGGTTTTGACGGGGTTATCCCTAGCGCTTTGCCGCGGCGCCGGCCAGGCCTGCAAGTCAGCAAGATTTGTCAAGCGCGCCGGTGCTACCTTCACGGCATCCCTTCACTCCTGATCCACCCGAGGCCACGCCATGAACATCATTCAGCAAACCGAAGCCTTTCACGTCGCGGGCATCGAGCTTCGCACCTCCAACATCGAGGCGGCGCAGACCATCCCGCCGCACTGGCAGCGCTTCCAGCAGGAAGGCGTGCTGGAGCGCCTGCCGAACAAGCTGTCGGGCGAGGTGTACGCGGTCTACACGCATTTTGAAAACCAGGGCCTGAGCAACGAAGGCACGTATTCGCTCGTGCTGGGCGCGAAGGTGAGGCCGTCCGATCCGGTGCCCGCGGGCATGACCCGGGTGGAGGTGCCGGCAGGGCCGAAAATGGTGTTCCCGGTGGAGGCCGGGCGCTTTGACCTGGTGGGCCAGGTCTGGCAAAGCATCTGGAACTTCCATGAACGCGAGAAAACATTCATCGCCGAGTACGAGCGTTACAGCGCCGCAGGCGGGATCGACATCTTCATCGGCATCCGTGACTGAGGCCTGGGCCACCTATGCCGCGCGGCTGGACCGCGTGCGCGCCTACATCTTCGAGCACCTCGACGAACGGCTGGACCTGATGACGCTGGCCGACGTGGCCT